>Ga0114899_1000760_pt1 | contig 21283 bp, 16 predicted proteins | sample MalvireepMed_215_FD_83497 | JGI IMG/M metagenome (GOLD analysis project Ga0114899, IMG submission 83497) | Marine viral communities from the Global Malaspina Expedition - Malaspina viral metaG DeepMed_215 | ecosystem: Environmental > Aquatic > Marine > Oceanic | place: Mediterranean Sea...
ATGCAAGCTCTAGTCATGGCGCACGCTTGCTTTGGACATAATTCTTTTTTCAAAGGAAATTATTTATTTAAAACATGGACTGATGCTGAAGCCATTATTGATTACTTAGTTTTTGCAAAAAATTATGTCGCTCAATGTGAAAGACAATTCGGTGTTGACGAGGTTGAAAGTACACTCGATTCCTGCCATGCGCTTATGAACTATGGTGTCGATCGATATAAACGTCCCCACCCTATTTCTATGAGAGAAGAACAAATTCGGCTTAAAAATCGTGAATCGTTTTTGCAATCACAAGTTAATGAATTGTGGAAAACCATTCCAACTCAATCAAGAAATAATACCGATAAGAATAGACCACGTTTTCCTGATGAACCACAAGAAAACATACTATATTTCATCGAAAAAAATGCACCATTAATACAGCCATGGCAAAGAGAGATAGTTCGAATTGTCCGTAAAATTGGCCAATATTTTTATCCTCAAAGACAAACTCAAGTGATGAATGAAGGTTGGGCGTGTTTTTGGCATTACACCATATTAAATGAGCTCTACGACCGAAAGCATGTAACAGAAGGCTTTATGATGGAATTTTTACAAAGCCATACCAATGTTGTCGCTCAACCTAGTTTTGATAGTCCTTATTTTAATGGGATAAACCCCTACGCATTGGGGTTTGCGATGATGACAGACATTAGAAGGATTTGTGAAAAGCCTGACGCCGAAGACAAACGATGGTTTCCTGATATAGCAGGCAGCAACTGGCGAGAAACGCTAGAATTTGCTATGAAAAATTTCAAAGATGAAAGTTTCGTCGCACAGTTTCTTTCACCTAGACTAATCCGTCAATTCAAATTGTTCGGCATTAACGATGATGATAAGCAAAAAAACTTAGAAGTTTCGGCAATTCATAATGACTCAGGTTATCACTACATCAGACAAAAACTGTCTGAACAATATAACTTAAGTGCTAACGAGCCCAATATTGAAGTTTATGATGTGGACGTGAATGGTGATCGTGGGTTAACTTTACGACATACCCCTGCAAACCGTATTCCTTTAGCAGACAATACTGAGGAGGTACTTAAGCATTTACATCGTTTGTGGGGTTTTACGGTAAAACTAGACACTTTGGACGAAGCAGGCAATAAAGTTGAAGTCGCTCGTTGCCCACCTACTACTCCAGAGCAAAAATAGCTTTATTTAGAATCTATTTCATTTAACGATGACATTGTCGCTCTCATCGACTCCCATAATTCACCACTTTCGCGACCATAGGACCAAATAGCTTCATTTAAGTTGGATACATCTCCACTTTGTACAATAGTTTTTAAGTTTAGATAATTTGCTTTTGCTAATTGCCTAGTTTCTTTATTGGTAAAATAGAAGCGTCCAATTCGATAATATATATTTTTAAAGCCATTTAGCATCAATATGTAGATTGGATTACCTGACAAAACTGCACACTCGTGTTGGATCCGCCAGTCAAATTCAATAAAAGCTTCAGCCGTTTCCTCAATATCTTCAACCTCAGAAAAAAGCTTTGCCATTGCTTCTGCATTTTCTTTCATCGCAAAACGATAATAAATACTGCTGAATTGCGTTCTGACTTCTAATAACTGATCAGCTAACTTGATTGAGCCTTCATCGTCTAACTTTGTGATTGTTTCTAATATATGTAAACCAGCGGTATCCCAAATATTGTTGACCCGTGTCGGCTTACCATGCTGAATTGTTAGCCAACCATCTCTAGCAAGTCGCTGTAAAACTTCTCTTAGCGTGGTTCGAGTTACGCCGATTAACTCTGATAACTCACGCTCTGCAGGTAAAATGGTTCCTGGGGCAAATTTGCCATTCCAGATTGAGTCGACAATGTATTCTTCTGCAAAGGCTGCAGGGCTTCTTGCCGTGATCAATTTTGTCATTAATTGAGATTCCTAAAGGTCATTACTACAACAATTTCTACTAAAGCAACTGGTCTGATTTGTTGCTAGGATACGCGTTTTAACCAAATAAGGCAAAGACGATCAATTGGGATTGTTGATCTTTTAATATTCTAGATAACACATTCAATTATCCCAACTTATAATTTTTTGACTCTAATCAAAGATTTAATAATAAATAGAGCTTTAAGGCACAAGTAATTAATAAATAAGCAATTATTTATTAACAGTCGCTCAAAAAAGCTGGGAAAGAGAGGCTAAAACGGCTAGTATTATCAGTAATTAATTTATTCATAATATTTACTGAATCATATTTACCGGTAAAGTTATTATGAAATTATCACAGCAAACAAAATATACAACCATAAAAAATGATAAGGAATAGTTATGAGCCGCACACTACCACAAGCTTTTATATCAAATTTTCTGGGACATTCCCCCGAATGGTATAAGCTCACAATTATTTCATTCTTAATTCTCAACCCAATAATTGCCTATGCTACTACCCCCTATGTTGCTGGGTGGTTATTAATCCTTGAATTCATATTTACCCTGGCAATGGCGCTAAAATGTTACCCGTTACTCCCTGGCGGCCTATTGGCGATTGAAGCCGTTTTTATAGGCTTAACATCACCAGCGACGGTAATGCACGAAATCGTTCAAGCGCTAGATGTTTTATTATTATTAGTCTTCATGGTTGCTGGTATTTATTTCATGAAGAATTTACTACTCTTCATATTTACAAAATTATTACTCGGCGTTCGCTCAAAAGTGATTTTATCGGTTCTTTTCGCTTTCGTCGCAGCGTTTCTATCTGCTTTTCTAGACGCACTAACTGTAACTGCCGTTGTAATTTCAGTCGGTGTTGGCTTTTATGGCATTTTCCACAAAGTAGCTTCAGGCAAGAAATTTACTAGCGAGCACGACCATGGAACAGACGACGAAGTCCATGATCTCCATCGAGAAGACTTAGACGCTTTTCGTTCTTTCCTAAGAAGCCTCATTATGCATGCAGCAGTAGGAACGGCATTAGGCGGAGTCTGCACTTTAGTCGGTGAACCGCAAAATTTATTAATCGCCGCGCGAGCTAATTGGGAGTTCGGTGAGTTCTTTCTAAGAATGGCGCCGGTCACCATTCCTGTTCTAATCGCAGGCTTAATGACAACAGTCGTTCTAGAAATGACTGGATGGTTTGGTTACGGACAGAAAATACCAGAAAGGGTCAGAGTTGTAATGGAAGAGTACGCAGAACATGAAGCCGAAAAGCGCAGCCTTCAAGATAAAGCCGCTCTGATAGCACAAGCTGCTGTTGGCATTTGGCTTATCATTGCACTTGGCTTTCACTTGGCTGCAGTGGGTTTAATTGGCTTAAGCGTTATTATTCTTGCAGCAACTTTCAGCGGAATTACTGACGAGCACCAAATTGGCCACGCATTTGAAGAAGCCCTGCCCTTCACCGCGTTGTTAACCGTCTTTTTTGCTATTGTTGGGGTTATCGCCGATCAATCTTTATTTAAGCCTATCACTGATATAGTTTTAGCGATGGAAGGAAATACTCAAGTTGCCATGTTCTACATAGCCAATGGCGTACTATCGATGATTAGTGATAACGTGTTCGTAGCAACGGTTTATATTAACGAAGTAGCCCAAGCTGTGATTGATGGAAGAATATCTAGAGAAACATTTGATATGTTAGCTGTCGCAATAAATACTGGAACCAATATTCCTAGCGTTGCCACACCTAATGGACAAGCGGCTTTCTTATTCTTATTAACCTCAGCAATAGCGCCACTGATTCGTTTGTCATACGTCAAAATGGTAATAATGGCATTTCCCTATACCGTAGTGATGAGTACTGTGGGGCTTGTGATGGTTATTACTAGTTTGCAATCTTCCACAGATTCAATGACTGAAAGTGGTTTAATCACCCAACATACAACTGAGCAACTGTGCCAATCAATGGGTGGCTCTTGGGAAAATGAACATTGTAAACTACAAGCGAAAAAACCAGGTGGACATTAGTCTATAATTTCACAAACTAGAATAGTTGAATCTTATTAAAAAATGGCCGGTAAATACCGGCCATTTTTTGTTTAGTTAATTAAAGTTTTTTAAGTTAGCTTGTTAAAGTCTGGAAAGGTTAACTAAGTCGTCACCATCTACTCGTTGACCAATCCAACCGTCCATTGCCACTGCCCCAATACTCCTATAAAAATCAATTGCCGGTTTATTCCAATCTAAAACCGACCACTCAAAACGACCACAACCTCTTTCTACAGCCTTTTTAGCTAAATGAACCAATAATGACTTTCCAATTTTTTTTCCTCTCATATCTGGATTAACAAAAAGATCTTCTAAATAGAGACCTGGTTTACCTAAGAAAGTCGAATAATTATAAAAATAGAGTGCAAAGCCAACCGGTTGATTGTCATATTCAGCAATCACAACTTCTGCATATGGTTTATCAACAAATAAAGTCTGATGAAGTTGCTCAATGGTGGCAACTACTTCGTGTGATAGTTTTTCATACTCACCTAACTGCTGAATAAAATTTAAAATCAAATCACAGTCGTCAACTTCAGCTTTCCTTATTAGAGTTACTCCCATTATGAATTACCTTTAAGAAGCAAGCTAACTTGATCAAAATCTTCACCCACCTTATTACTGCTTTGTGGGCCATAAATACTCACAACAACAATGCTTAAGCTTGCCATTAATACACCCGGGATCATTTCATAAAGTTGAGATAAACTATTTCCAAGCTCAGCTTTGAAACTGATCCAAAATATCACCGTTATAGCTCCAGTTAACATTCCTGCTAATGCGCCCCACATTGTCATTCTTCGCCAAACTAGTGACATCAGCACCACAGGCCCAAAAGCCGCACCAAAACCTGCCCAAGCATTTGCGACTAACCCCAGTACCTTAGAGTCTTTATCGTAAGCTATTATCAGAGCTATCGCGGCGACAACCAATACTGCAAGCCGGCCAACAAAAACAAGTTCTTTATCTGATGCACTAGGTTTGATAAAACCTCGATAGAAATCTTCCGTCACAGCGCTGGAAGAGACTAATAACTGTGAATCAATAGTGCTCATCACTGCGGCTAAGATGGCCGCTAATAAAAAGCCTGAAACCCAAGGATTAAATAAAACTTTACTGGCTAAAATAAAAACTTGTTCTGAGTCTTCTAATAATAATTTAGCTTGCTCTGTTTGGTTAAAGTAAGCGATGGAAAATAAACCAACGCCTAATGCGCCAAGCATACTAATCGTCATCCATCCCATTGCAATTCGACGCGCGCCATGGACTTCTTCGAGGGATTTAGCCGCCATAAAACGAGCCAACAAATGAGGCTGTCCAAAATAACCTAAGCCCCATGCCATTAATGAAATAAAAGAAATTGACAATAAATAATCGGCAGGGTTTTGACCTGAAAACCAATCAGCTTTAAAAGTTCCTTGGAGCTGGTCAATATTTTGAGTCACTGAGATCGTTTGCTCTAAACTACCCAGTTCATACAGCATTACCAATGGCGCAATCACGAGCGCCGCAGCCATTAATAATCCCTGTATCATATCAGTCCAAGATACCGCTAAGAAGCCGCCTATAAAGGTATAACTCACAATAACTAAGCCACCGACAACTAGCGCAAGGTGGTAGTCCATCGCAAAAGAAGCTTCAAACAACTTTGCGCCTGCGGTTAAACCCGACGCCACATAAACTGTAAAAAAGATTAAAATAATTGAGGCCGAAATTAATCGTAGCAATTTAGTCTCATCTCTAAAACGATTGCTAAAGTAGTCAGGTAAGGTTAGCGCATTGTCTACATGCTCAGTGTAAACTCTTAGTCTTGGCGCAGTTACTTTCCAATTCCAATATGCGCCAGCGAGTAAACCAACAGCAATCCAGGCTTCACCAAAACCACCAGCATATATTGCACCAGGTAATCCCATTAATAACCAACCACTCATATCTGAGGCGCCAGCACTTAAAGCCGTTACCCAGCGGCCAAGACTGCGTCCACCTAAAATATAATCAGATAAATCATTGGTTTGTTTAAAAGCGTAAATGCCGATCCCTAACATCATCAGCATATAAAGTATAAAAGTGGCTAAAGTTGCAGTTTGTTCCATTAGATACTTCCTATTTTTATTATTATATTGAACTAAATATGATGTCGCTTAGTAAGAAAAATACTAATACTTCCTCAAATTTAGACAGAGGGACTACTCATAATAACTAGCCAAAAACGCCTCAAAACTGACACTTTCTTTTTCTTCCATCAGTTGCTTTTCTTTATGAGAATTTTCCGCTTCAATTTGATAATGTGATAAGACATCACCAGTAAGAGGATTCGCCATTAACTCTTCTTTATGTTGCTGAGAAACTTCCATCGCATACGGAAAAAAACCGTCTTGTCTTTTCTCTATTTCAGAGACAATTTTTCCTGAAAAAGTTTGGTTCAAATCGTTTAACTGTAAGTTCAATTTATCCACTGTATTACAGTGTTCATTAGTGTCATAAGCTTGATCTAATATTTCAGAAAAATTTCGAATGTTAGATAACAACTCCTTCGCAACGTTAACCAATGGGACACAACGATTCTGGACTGTCAGACACATTTCCGGGTGACGTCCTTTTCGTACCACACTTCTGAAGTTTTCTTGATACTCCCCACTCTCTCTTTGATTAATTGGTTCCGATTTAGCAAATAAGCAAGCAAGCAAAAATGAATCGATAAACGATATTTGAGATTGCTCTATACCAATTGGTGAAAACGGGTTGATATCAAGCGCTCTAATTTCAATATATTCAACTCCAGCATTTCTTAGTGACTTACTTGGTCTTTCACCTGAAACAGCGACACGTTTAGGGCGAATGCTGCTATAAAACTCATTTTCTATTTGTAATACGTTCGAGTTAAGTTGTTGATAATCATCATCTTTTTTTACGCCTATTTCAGCATAAAAAGGATCTGCGGTTGATATAGCCGATTCTAATCCTTCTATGTATTTTTCCAGTGAGTTATAGCTGATATTCAATCGACTTTGAGCTTTATTCTGATAACCTAAATCACTCATGCGTAAAGAGGTTGCGTATTTACCATAGCGAGTGCCCGGAACTAACTCATCTAAATCGATATTTTTATCTTTTAGAAAGCTTTCACATAATGCAGGTGAGGCGCCGAAAAATAATGGGATCAACCAAGAATAGCGTAAGTAATTTCGGATTAAGCCCATATACTTTTCAGATATGAAATCTTGCAATGCTAATTGTGATTTCTCTTGCTGATGTAAGGCCAGCCAAAACTCTTGAGGTAATGAAAAATTATAATGGACACCGGAGATTGTCTGCATAAAGCGGCCATAACGCAAACCAAGACCTAACCGGTAGACTTCTTTCATTTTTGCGCTATTTGAACTGCCATAAAGGGCGATTGGAATATCATTTTCCTGTCCCATAACACACGGCATACTACTCGACCAAAGCAGTTCATCGTCTATATTTTGATAGGTAAACTGATGAATTTCAGTTAACTCTTTTAATGGCCTTAACCGCTCACTCGTTGCTTGGGTTATAAATTCAGGTAAAGCTTCTGAGTAATCAGTTGTTATATATTGGTTGGTTAATGTTGCTCCAAGTGCGTGCGGGTGAAGTTTTTTGGAAAGCAAACCATCAGGTTGAATCCGTAAGCTTTCCTTTTCGATTCCACGTTTAATTCCAACCAGTTTTTTCGTTAATGATTGAGCAAAAGATAAATCTGAAATTTCCATAGAGTGTAGAACAGCCTATTATTGGTTATAATTTCAACAGGTTAGCAAAATATCCCTGCAGTTTAATTGTCATTCGATGGCAATAATTAGATTGGCTTATTTTGCTGTTTGTTAGGCTTAGGGTCAAGTAGGATAAATAATTAAAGTGTGAGCAAACTTGTTATTTTCTGACCCGTTTATCGATTAAGTTGATTTAAATGAGAAATGAATTAAGCAACAAGAGGTTGGCTTTGTTTATCGCGATAACTCGGCGCCGAATGGCTCATAATTGCAATTAACTCAGCCTCAGCGGGCTCAATTTCACAAGAGTTAACGACTTCTTCAATAGTTGCACCGCGAGATAATAATAAACTCGCTTGTTCATAAACTTTTTCATTGGTTCCATGATGATGGGTTTGTTGTTGCACGATTTCAACATTGGCAATTTCTTCAGAGACTTTGCGTATTTTTCTGCCCATGCCCAATTGACCACTATTCATACCACGAAATTCATTTTGTAATTGTTTTAATGATTTATGGATTTGCTGATATCGAGCATTGACTCTGAGAGTAATGATTAAACAAGCGCCTAAAGCGATCAGTAGCCCTAAACTGAAAATAGAAACATCGTTGGTTAATTTAAAAACGAAATCGCCCATATCAATACCTTTTTTTGCACCCAAACCTGATTACATTATCCAAAACTAATTTAACTAATAATCTAGAAAATCCAAGTCACTCCACTCTTCTTCGCCTAATAATTTATTCAAATCAACTAATATTAGTAACTCATTATCGCGATGAGTAACACCTTGAATAAACTTAGCAGACTCATCATTACCGACATTCGGCGTAGTTTCAATTTCTGAGCGCTTCAAATAGACCACTTCCGCTACAGCGTCGACCAAAATACCAATCACCTGTTGATTCGTCTCAATAATCACTATTCGTGTATTATCTGTAATATCAATCGGTGGTAACCCAAAACGCTGGCAAGTATCAATAACCGTCACCACATTACCGCGTAAGTTGATGATCCCTAGAACATAACTAGGCGCTCCTGGCACTGGTGCAATATCAGAAAACCGTAAAACTTCCTGCACTTGCATAACGTTGATACCGTATGTCTCGTTGGCCAACCTAAAGGTAACCCACTGCAGGACTTCATCATCGCTATTAATTTTATTGTCTGTCAAACTTGCATCTGCACTCACGATTCGCTTCCTATTAGTCAGATTTTTGTCGGAATGCCCTTTAATCTTGTTTAATAACTAATTAAAGCAACATTTATACCAAATAAAATATACTTAACCCGCAATAAACGGAGACGCCGCGAGCTAAGTTCTCTTACTAAATATAGTCAATTTTCAAGAAGTTGCGTTTTTTTGTTATTTTATCTTCATTATAACTTCGTAGAATAACGAAAAATTGACACTTGACAGATTCAAGTTATTCAGTCAATAATCAAAATATGCAAATAAAGAACAATACATTTACAGCAACAAACAGCACTTCATGGTGGCAATGGCTTCCAACGAGGGCATCTGCGTCGCTGTAAATATTTTATTTTCAAAGCATTCACTAGAGCCCGATAGATTAATCTAACGGGCTTTTTTTTGATCTCAATTTGACAAAAACCAATTACAGAAAAGAATATAAAATGAAACTAACACTTAACAATACAAACTTAACAATGAACTGGTGGTGGCACTCAATTTTTTGAGTGGGTTGCTGTGACCGAATACAAATATTTAACAGTAAGCCCGCTAATTATTGCGGGCTTTTTTTTGCTCCAAACAAAGTAAATCAATTAAATTTAATTAAAGGAAAAATCATGATTATCGTATTAAAACCACAAGCCACAGAAGCTGATGCTAAAGAAATTTTAACTAAAATTGAATCAGTCTCACTCAAACCTCTTTTCATGCCGGGCACAGAAAGGATTGTACTAGGCGCCTTAGGAGACGAGCGAGTCCTTAATGGCCTTAATATAAGTGCACACCCAATGGTTGAAAATGTAAAGCCGATACTTAGCAGTTACAAACAAGTTAGCCGCGAAATGCAAAGTCATGACAGTCAGGTTCAGTTTGGCGGCAATACCATCGGTGGCGACAATTTTATTGTAATCGCCGGACCTTGCGCGATCGAAAACCGTGAACAAATATTTAAATCAGCAAAACTTGTAAAAAAACACGGTGCGACAGGTTTAAGAGGCGGCGCATTTAAACCAAGAACTTCACCTTATAGTTTTCAAGGGTTAGAAGAAGAAGGTTTAAAGTTAATGCAGGAGGCATCAAAGGAATTTGGTATTCCCAGCGTGACTGAGATCATCGATGCATCCCATGTTGAAATGATGGAACAATATATCGACGCTTTTCAAATAGGTGCGCGCAATATGCAAAACTTTAAGCTACTAAAAGCGGTCGGCCAAAGTCAGAAAATGGTTATTTTAAAGCGCGGCATGTCGGCAACAATAGAAGAGCTTTTGTGTGCAGCAGAATATATCTACAACGAAGGCAATACAAACATAGTAATTTGTGAACGTGGCATTAGGACTTTTGAAAAGTCTTATCGAAATACCCTCGACCTAAATGCGGTGGCATTCATTAAAATGAAAAGTCATTTACCTGTTATTGTCGACCCTTCGCATGGCACTGGTATACGCGAAATGGTGTCACCTATGGCTAAAGCTGCTGTTGCTTGCGGTGCGGACGGAATTATTGTTGAAGCACATTATGATCCTCAAGTGGCATTGTCTGATGGGATGCAATCACTGGATGAAATTCAATTTGCGAAGTTTATGCAGCAACTTAAACCTTTTGTGCAAGCAGCTGGAAAGGTTTTGATCTAATGCAATCTTTAAAGTCACCAAGTTTAGCTGAATCAATTCAACCTAATTTTGTCCAAGGGCAAGTCAATACAATCAGTAAAAACATTGACACGGCACTTGAACCGGTTGAAATATTCCAAAGGTTTAAACGATCAACTAAACCCAATAATACCATTCTACTTGAAACAACAGACATTGCCTCAAGTTCAAGTAACCAGCAATGCTCAGATAGAGGCTCAAAGAGCCTATTGATGTTACAAGCTGCGATAAGAATTGAGTGTAATGGGCAAACGGTAAGACTAGATGCATTAACCATAAACGGTAATTACGCATTAGAACAAATTTTCTCTCAACTTAAATCTAGTCAGCTAGTTTTAGTTCAAAATGAAAGCGAAGGTGGACTTAAATCGTTATTAGTAACCTATCCGTACAGACAATGTACTTTGGACGAAGAATCAAAACTAAAACACCTATCCCCTATTGATATATTGAGAAGTATTAAAAACTCATTTAAGTCAGAACAAAACAGTGAATACTCCATTTTTCTTACGGGACTATTTTCATACGATTTAATTGCAAGTTATGAAAATCTACCTGATGTGAAAAATGGTAAGAACACTTGTCCTGACTTTGTTTTTTATCTTGCAGAAAATTTACTTGTAATTGACCATAAGCGGAATAGCAAACGATACTTATGTAATCACTTCTCATCTCAGCTTCAATCTAGTGCCGAGCTTCAAAAAACTTATTATGAGCTTTCTCGTTCAATTGAACGGTTTGAAGAACGACTAAGCAAAAAATCAATCGATTTTTTATCGGAACCTAAAAACTCTTCAACAAACAATCACTATACAACTGATGTTTCAGATGCTGAGTATAAAATAGCGGTTAGTCAGCTGAAAAAAAACATTATTGAAGGCGACATTTTTCAAGTTGTACCATCTCGTACATTTTCGCTTCATTGTGAATCGCCTATTGAGAGTTATAAAACCTTAAAAACAACTAATCCAAGTCCCTATTTATTTTTCATGCAAGATCAAGATTTCACTCTATTTGGCGCATCACCAGAAAGCGCATTGAAATATACAAAAATGACTAATTTTGTAGAGCTCTATCCAATTGCTGGCACTCGAGCAAGAGGAAAGGATAGTCATGGACAAATAGATTCTGATTTAGATATTCGCATTGAGGCAGAACTTAAGCTAGATAGTAAAGAGATATCAGAACATATGATGTTAGTTGATCTGGCGCGCAACGATGTATCCAGAATTAGCGAACCAGGAACTGTAACTGTGACAAAATTATTAGAGGTTGATCGTTACTCTCAAGTAATGCACCTAGTTTCAAATGTACAGGGTGAACTCCATTCTGACTTCGATGCCCTTCACGCCTACCAAGCCTGTATGAACATGGGAACCTTAACGGGGGCGCCAAAATTAAAAGCAACAGAATTACTTAGAGAGACAGAAGGCACTCGCAGAGGAAGTTATGGTGGCGCAGTTGGTTATTTAAATGCTAATGGTGATATGGATACTTGTATTGTAATCCGTTCCGCTTTTTGCAAAGACAGCATGGCTCATATTCAAGCAGGCGCAGGTATTGTTTTTGATTCAATTCCTGAGTTGGAAACACAAGAAACTACTAATAAAGCTATGGCTGTTATTAATGCAATTCAGATATCAAATCAACAGTTAGAAAAATCAACATTAGGCGAAACAGCATGATAACTAAGCCTCAATTGAATGATGACAAACAACCACTTCAAATCATTATGATCGACAACTTTGATTCATTTACTTACAACCTTGTTAATCAATTCAGACTAATTGGAGCAGAGGTAATCATTTTTCGCAACGATGTTGAGATAGATAAAATATTTACTGAAACAAGGTTAGCCCGAAGAGAAACAATTATCGTACTTTCACCAGGCCCAGGAAATCCTGAGAACGCTGGTAACACGCTCGCGATTATTGAACAGTTCGCAGGTGTCTTACCAATTTTAGGTATCTGTCTTGGTCATCAAAGTATCGTACAGCATTATGGTGGAAGAATAGTCCCTGCAAAACAAATTGTGCACGGAAAGGCTGATGATATTTTTTTGGAAGCTTGTGGTATTTTTGAAGGAATAAGTAGTCCAGTTAGGGCTGCTCGTTATCATTCATTAGTCGCGACTCAAATGCCTTTTGACTTAGCGGTTATAGCAAGAACAAAAAATGAAGTAATGGCTGTTAAACATCTAAATGATAAAACATTAGGCTTTCAGTTTCACCCAGAATCAATATTAACAACCAATGGCACAACACTCTTAAAGGCGGCAATCCAATGGTTAACCCAACCTAATCAGAACATCTGCTATGAAAAATAAAATCAACTGAATCTAAAAGAGTAATCAAAATGCACAAAACAAACGAAAAATTATTTAGGGGTGTTAACCTCACTCAAGAAGAGGCATTCCAGTCTTTTAATCAAATAATGAAGGGCAATAAAGATCTTATCAATCTTACAGCCTTAATAGTGGGCTTAAAAATTAAGGGCGAACATCCAAACGAAATTGCTGGAGCAGCAAAAGCATTAAGACTAGAAGCTAGTCGCTTTGAAAAGCCTAATTATACTATTGCCGACAGTTGTGGCACCGGCGGTAGTGGAAAACATACATTAAATATATCAACACTTGTGTCATTCATAGCTGCAGCAAAAGGTATGAAAATGGTAAAACACGGCAATCGTTCTGTTTCAAGTCAATGTGGGTCTGCCGACGTTTTAGAGAAGCTGGGGGTTAATATTAATATGTCTTCCGAAACTGCGAGAACATGTCTTGATAGTCTTGGCGTGACATTTCTTTTTGCTCCCAAATACCACAAAGGCATCAAGCATGTCATGCCAGTTAGAGAAAGTTTAAAAACAAGAACTATTTTTAATTTACTAGGCCCCTTAATTAACCCCGCTCAGCCTGAAAATCAGTTAATGGGTGTTTACTCGCCAGAACATTGTTATACAGCCGCAGAAACACTCCGTTTGTCAGGATGCAAGAATGCAATGGTAGTCCATAGTTGTGGTTGCGATGAGATTACTTTATCCGGCACAACACGGGTAGCCCACTTAAAGAATGGAGAAATTGAAGTTTATGATTTATCACCGGCTGATTTTGGACTTAAAGAAAGTGATTTAGCCGAACTGATTGGTGGAACAGCTGATGAAAATGCCAAACAATTCCTAAAAGTACTTCAAGGTAAAGCATCAAGTTCAGTCAACAATATTATCGCTGCTAACGCAGGCGCACTTTTCTATCTATCAGGTTTTAGCTTAGATTTGAAGCAGGGAGTGATTGATGCGTTAACAATCATTGAGAGTGGACAAGCTTATGAAAAATTAATAGGACTTACAGAAATGAGCCAAATTGATGTTAAAAACTCTCAGTTAGAAGGCGCACTAACATGAGCAACCTATTATCTAAAATCGTGGCAAACAAAATTACGGAAGTGAATCAGCGGAAGAAAGCTAATCCACTGGCCAACTTTATTAAAGAAGTCGTGAAATCTAGTAAAAGTTTGAAAGATTCTTTATCCAATGAGCATTCAGACTTTATCTTAGAGTGTAAAAAAGCGTCACCATCGAAAGGCCTTTTAAGAGATAGCTTCGATGATGACTTGGACTACATTTTAAAACAGTATAGTGATTACGCCAGCGCTATTTCTGTAGTTACCGATCAAAAGTTTTTTCAAGGTAACTTTAGTTATCTAAGTAAAGCTAGCAACAGAGTAAAATGCCCCGTTTTATGCAAGGATTTTTTCATTGATGAATACCAGATTTATGAAGCTCGTTTTTATGGTGCCGACGCAATACTGTTAATGCTTTCGGTATTAAATGACAATGAATATAAAAAACTAGCTACAGCGGCTAACAAACTAGATTTAGATATATTAACTGAAGTGCATGATGAGAGAGAGCTTCAACGAGCATTGGCTCTTGATGCTGAAATTATCGGGATCAATAATCGCAACCTAAGAGATCTCTCAATTGATTTAGCTACAACTGAAAAACTAACAAAATTGATCCCCGACAACAATATTGTGATTTCTGAATCAGGCATCAGTAGTCGCAGTGATGTAAAACGATTATCCAGTCATGTGCAAGGATTTTTGATTGGCTCTAGCATCATGAAAAAAACAGACATAAGAACACAGTGTAAAAAGCTACTTTTTGGAAACATAAAAATTTGCGGTATTACTAGAATAGAAGATGCTGTCGAAGTTGATAAACAAGGAGCAACTCATGCCGGATTCATATTTCACAAGCTATCAAAAAGATATATAGACATTGAAACTGCAGAGACTATTTGCACCCAGGTTCCTTTGAACTATGTTGGCGTGTTTGTGAATGAAAAAATAGAAGAAGTGATCGAATCTGCAAACCGGCTGAATTTGTACGCCGTACAGCTTCACGGTGAAGAGTCAGATGATTACATTGCAGAATTAAGAGAAAAACTGCCTAGCATCAATATTTGGAAAGCAATCCCCGTATCAAACTCAGTCGTATTTAATAAAAAAACTCAAGTTGATCGATACTTATTAGATACCTACTCAGTAGATGAAAAAGGTGGTACGGGTAGAGCATTTAACTGGAATTTAATCACGTCAACAAAAAAAGATGACATCATTCTTGCTGGCGGTATTAATACCTCCAATGTGATCGAGGCACTCTCAAAAGATACTTACGCACTAGATTTAAGTTCAGGCGTTGAAACTCAGCCAGGCATAAAGTGTTCAAAAAAACTTGAAATGTTATTCAATCAATTAAGAGCTTAATAGCATAGTTATAGGGATAGAAAAATGACCAAACTAAATAGATATTTTGGTGACTTTGGCGGTATGTATGTTCCAGAGTTATTAATGCCAGCATTATTACGACTAGAAGATGCATTTGTGAGTGCAACCAGCGATGAAGAATTTAAGAACGAATTTCAAGACTTGCTTAACAATTATGCAGGACGCCCCACCCCACTCACTTTAACTAAAAACTTATCCCCCAATGATAAGGTTAAAATATATCTAAAGAGAGAAGATCTTTTGCACGGCGGAGCGCACAAAACTAATCAAGTACTAGGGCAAGCGTTACTTGCCAAAAGAATGGGCAAGACTGAAATTATAGCCGAAACAGGTGCGGGTCAACATGGCGTCGCGACTGCTATTGCTTGTGCTTTATTAGGTTTAAATTGCCGTATATATATGGGCGCAGTCGATGTTGAGCGACAACAGCCTAATGTATTTAGAATGGAACTAATGGGCGCAAAAATAATACCCGTGACTGCTGGTAGCGGCACATTAAAAGATGCAGTTAATGAAGCCCTACGCGATTGGTCAGCCACTTATGCCAACACACATTATTTATTGGGTACTGCAGCTGGACCTCATCCTTTTCCTACCATGGTTAGAGAATTCCAAAAGATGATCGGCGAAGAAGTTCACCAACAAGTATTAGAAGCTGAAGGAAGATTACCTGATTATGCTATAGCTTGTGTCGGTGGAGGCTCCAATGCGATTGGACTGTTTGCCGATTTTATAGATAAAACGGAAGTTAAGTTAATCGGCGTTGAACCTGCTGGAAAAGGATTAGCTACAGGACAACACGGTGCGACTCTTAGCAAAGGAAAAAAAGGCATATTACACGGTGCTTTAACTTATGTAATGCAAGACAAGGAAGGACAAATTGAAGAGTCTTATTCTGTTTCAGCAGGATTAGATTATCCTGCTGTCGGCCCTCAACATTCTTACCTAAAGGAAATTAAGCGTGTGGAATATGTTTCTGTCACCGACAATGAAGCCCTTGTTGCTTTTCAAACACTTTCAAAAAGTGAGGGCATAATTCCTGCCTTAGAATCATCACATGCTCTAGCCTATGCTTTAAAGCTTGCACAAGAAATCGATGATAATTCAATTATTGTGGTTAATTTATCAGGCAGAGGTGATAAAGATCTTAGTCATGTTAGAAAAATATTGGACGCCAATAATCAAGGTCAAAACTAATGAAATCAGCAGCTGAAAAAAAAGCAAGATATAAAAAGTGTTTCGATCAACTTAAAAAGAACAGTCAAGGCGCATTTGTCCCTTTTGTGATGTTAGCTGATCCTGATTTAGATTTGAGCTGTCAGATTATCACGACATTAATTAATAACGGTGCAGACGCATTAGAGCTAGGTCTTCCCTTTTCAGATCCCATTGCTGATGGGCCAGTCATACAAGCCGCTGCAATTAGAGCTTTAAGTAACGGCTCAACTACATCAAAATGTTTTGAATTAATTAGAGCCATAAGAAATGATTATCCTGAAATTCCAATTGGCCTTTTAGTGTATTCTAATTTAGTCGTTTCTAACTCAATTGAAAATTTCTACAGTCAAGCCAGCGCTGCGGGGGTTGATTCAGTTTTGATCGCCGATGTTCCTACTCTAGAATCACAGCCGTTTATTGCCGCAGCGAAAATTCACAGCATTGACCAAATATTTATTGCAACTCCTAATGCTGATGAAAATAAACTAAAACAAGTAGCCGAAATAGGACTTGGGTATACTTATCTATTGAGCCGCGCAGGGGTTACAGGTACAGAGGTAAAAGCCGAAATGCCTATTAATAATGTCATTGAAACTCTAAAGCAACATAACGCTCCGCCAAGTTTGATAGGTTTTGGCATTTCATCTCCACAACAAGTTAAACGCGCAATTGAAGCAGGCGCGGATGGTGCGATTAGTGGCTCGGCTGTAGTTAAAATTATTCAAGAAAATTTAGATGATGGATCTACGCTGCTGAATGAACTAGCTAACTTTGTAATCAAAATGAAAAAGGCTACATTTAAAACAGTCTAAAATCCAGCTAACCAACTGAAACTATAGGCTTTTATTCTGATACATTGCAATTTAATGATTTTAGAAACCTAACCTAAATATCCTATTAAATTAAGCAGTTAGTTTCGACCAATTTTTATGCAAATTTCACTTATTGCGTCTATATTGATATAGACGCATCAATTGCCTAAATATTGGATCAATCATAATGAAAACTCTAAATTACGGTTATAAAAAGTCATTACTGAGCGCTTTGTGTATAGCTTGTATTTCACAAAACCTATATGCAGAAGATGACGATGTGGGCTTAATTTCACTGGAAGACTTACTTAACATTGAAGTAACAACAGCCTCAAAGTCCGCCCAAAAAATATCAGACGCACCTGCCACTATTTATGCGTTCAGTCGAACTCAAATTAAAAATAGAGGGTATCGAAACCTCGAACAGTTACTCGAAGACGTTCCAGAAATTGAAATTCAACGTAAAGCGGTTGCTGAATATAACAATTATTATTCATTTAGAGGCATTGCAGGTAATGATAAACTGGTTATTTTGCTCGACGGATATCGGGTTAACTCACCAACGGGATCACCACACGTCATTGCCACCAATTATAGTTTAGTCGACGCGGAAAGGGTCGAAGTAATTCTGGGACCTGCATCAGCACTATATGGCGCCGACGCATTGAGCGGCATTATCAATATTATTACTCGCAATCCAGACGCTGAAACTTATACAAATCTTTATGCATCGTCGGGTTCCTTCTCCACTCGCGAATACTCTATTAATAGCCGTTATAAAAACGATGACTTAAGCCTTATGTTTACAGCACAATTTTATGAAAGTGACGAAGATAATCTCGCTAAAGCTTATCCGGATGAATTTTCATGGTATAACAATGAGTATTTGAACCAGGGTATTGTTCAACTAGGACCTTTTGCCCCGCCATTCGTTACTTTGCCTGTACCTGAAGTTAATTACGACAGGACCTATAGCACACCGACAGAGTCACACTTTATTCATTTGACCGCTAATTATGATAAATTTGATTTCGGTTTTTCCGATATTCTTGAATCTCATAGTTCCTCCGGCGGAATGAAACCAGAGTTTAATTTATATATCGATAAAGCAACTTACAAAACGCAGATTCAGAATGTTTTTGCAGAGCATTCACATCAGACAAAAGACGAGAAAATCAGCTTAAAAACCGCCATATCTCATTCGACATATGAACTGAAGCCTGAATCAGTATTCTACAATACTTTTACCCAATACTCTGCGGGCTACAAATATGGAAAAGGTTCTACTACAAAATTTGAAGAGCAACTCACTTACGTAATGGACGATGATAACCAGTTTATCAGTGGGCTCTCATATGAGAGTATTTCAGCCTTACCAAAAACAGGCGACTTACCCTTCCCTTTTGACCCGAACGTTCCGGCTGAACTTCAAAACATTCACTACATTGGAACCGACGTAACTGATATAAACGGGAACGATCTGACACTCTACCAATCTTTCTTTGATATAAAATATGAGAATGTCGCCTTTTACTTCCAATGGCAACACGTATTTTCTGAAACTTTATCTCTTACCAGCGGTGTACGTTACGACGATAACACCCGCTATGGTTCGACAGTTAATCCCAGAGTCGGTCTAGTATGGAAAGCATCAGATACACTGACCGTCAAAGGGCTATTTAATAGCGGTTTTTTAGCGCCCTCGCCATATGTATCATACCAACATTATGGCGCTTTCAATGCGGTTGATGATAATTTTGATTTCGGTGATATCACTCAACTAGTGGGTTTTTTCTGGCACCTTCCCAACCCAAGTTTACAACCTGAAGAACTTGAATCCAAAGAAATTAATGTCACCTGGAACTTAAGCTCAAGTATGCGTTTGTCTTTCGATTATTATCAAAACACGCTCGACCAACAAATAGTTCCGGTAATTTTTGAAGAGCCAACTTCAATCAATGGAATTGAGATTTTTGATGGTTCCTTTCGAGATGTATTGGTATTTCGAGCAGAAATTCCGATCAATAACGCGACCACTGAAACCGACGGTTATACTTTAAAGTTAGATCATTTGACCAATATCAACGACTTTCAAGTCACTAGTTTCATCGCTTATAGTGCATCCGACGGTGATATCAATGGAAACCAAGCATTGACATATATGGCTGAAGATACAATAAAGTTCGGCATTGAAATTAGCAAGGATAATTGGTCGATGTACTTAAATGCTCTCAACCGTTCTGATACTCGTCGCCAATTTGACCCAAGGTACGATGGAACAAATGATGACTTTTTTATTAGCGACGGTTTCACGACCTTCAATTTATTCACTCAATACACACAAGTGCTGAATGACTCCAGTGAAGTTGAATATCAATTGAAAATAACAAATTTAACCGATAAAAAATATTTCAATGCGACATTCGGTGCAGACGAAGCTTTCATTGGATCGCCACAAAACACTAGAAAGGTGGAATTCGCCGTCAACTTTCATTTCTAAAGGTTTCTTATGTCAGATCTAAATAACGTATCAGCAAACGGCTCTAGCAAAATATTTTCGAAATTTAAATTATTCAGTCATTTAGTCGGGCCAGGCCTTATCGTTTTTATTATAGGTGTAATTTTTTTGGCTAGCTTTGGCAACATCACCACCGGTCAACTGACAGCTATTACGGCAGTTATGCTTTTAGCATTGGGCGCCAACTACATTCAAATATACCGATTAATTTATATCGGATTTAGGCGTATTTATAGCCATGTTAACCGCATTACGGAAACTAAAAAAGTTAATATGAAGGCGCGATTTGATATTAACGACACAGGATTATTTAAACCAGTTTTTGAAATTTTTAATAAACAACGTCAGCAAATAGACGACCTGTTAACTGAAATTTATGCATCATCAGCCAGGTTAGTGCCAATGGCGGAAGAGCTTAATAATATGGAGCACTCAACTCAACAAAAAACAGTAATGCAAGATCAGTTGGGTAACAGTTTAAATACAGCCTTTTCACAAGTGTATGAAGCAACCATGAGTTTGCACGATAGTTTTGGTCAAATATCTTTAGAAATTTCCAACTCAAATAAATCAATAAAAGACTCCCATACTAGCTCGACTCAGACCAGTGAAAGTATCAACAAACTGAACCAACACCTGAGCGAAGCTATTTCTCATATTGAACAATTACAAAAAGACAGCGACCAAATTAATAATATTATCGACGTAATAAACTCTATCGCCGATCAAACTAATCTCCTAGCACTTAATGCCGCAATTGAAGCAGCGCGCGCAGGAGAACAAGGAAGAGGCTTTGCTGTTGTAGCAGATGAGGTAAGGAATCTGGCCGAAAAAACAGGTGCATCAACCCAAGAAGTTAGAGATATGGTTAGTCGTATTCATGACGGCACTAGCTCAGTTAGTCGCTCCATGGAAATAGGGGTTAAATCATCACTCGAAACACTCGAGCTTTCTAATATGTCAGCGCAGCAACTAGAGCAGGCATTCAATTCAGTCGAGTCTATCAGCAACTTATCCTCAGAACTGATCTCAGCATCAAATAAACAGCAAGAAACAGCTCATACTGCGCAAAGTGAAATATCTTCAATGATTGAACTCAACCATGAAGTTCAGAAAAGAAGTCATGAGCAAGAGATAAACGCAGAAGATCTCAAAAAGCTCTCCCACCGCCTCAAACAACTCCTCGATACATTTGACTTTAACGATGCAGTTTGGGACCACGAAATAAGAGATAAAGTTGAAAAGATGGGCTCCAGCGTAACAAATGATGCCCAAGATGAGGTTGAGCTATTCTAAATCAGGCTTGCGATACGGCTCGGAATAACTATTTTTATAATTATACTTAATTTTAACTTGATATATAAATTAACTCACCTATAATGA
>Ga0114899_1000766_pt1 | contig 21139 bp, 19 predicted proteins | sample MalvireepMed_215_FD_83497 | JGI IMG/M metagenome (GOLD analysis project Ga0114899, IMG submission 83497) | Marine viral communities from the Global Malaspina Expedition - Malaspina viral metaG DeepMed_215 | ecosystem: Environmental > Aquatic > Marine > Oceanic | place: Mediterranean Sea...
CCATTATACATAGTAGGTTCATAGTTAATGGACTATTCGCTGCTTGCCTGTAGCCAGTCCATTTTACCTATACTCTAAATGAACTGTCTGTTGCTTTTCGATTCTTCACGGAAAACTGTTAATGATTCTTTTTATCGGGCTTAATTTTAGAGATAGTTACCCGTAAACCATTAATTTTGGCTGTCAAACTTTGAGATGCTAAGAGCATGCGTAGAGCTTCATCCCATGGCTCATTTTCTGCGCAGATTGTGACTGTGTCGTGCTTCACTAACTCTAGTCCTTCAATTTCTAAGTCAGCAAACTTTGCGATAACTTCAATAGCTTTGCTGACCTGCAGTCGCTCGAAATCGAAGGATAGTGCCTTATTTTCTGCCGCTTGTGTCGAAGAGAGCATTAAAGAGAAGAGTAATAAAAATGTGGCTAAGTATTTCTTAATCATTGTAGTTTCCTTTTTAGTTTAGTTGCTTGCTTAATAATAAGAGCGACATGGCGTTTCACTTATAGTTTAACGATATAATAAAGCACTATTCATTTTGTTCTTTCCGTGTAATAACGATTGCTCCTCCAAAGATCTCCGTCTTCAGGTTTTGCGAGTCTAAGAATTCAGTTAGCACCATATCCCACTGCTTATTTTGGATATTAAGATCTACCAGTTCATTGCTTAATAGCTCGATGCCTTCAACTTTTAGATTTGAAATATCTGCTAGTATTTGCATTAATTCTTGAGCAGTAATTTTCTCAAAGTGTAATGATATTGATTGATGGTTTGGATCTGTCGCTTGTAAGCCAGGTAATCTTATCCAATTATTGGTCGCAGAAAACCACAGAATTAGAAATAACAAACAAGTAGATAAGGTTGTAACAATGGCCTGTTTTCGATGTTTGTCATTGATTAATAAACCTTGATATTGAAGGTTGCCTTTTAGGCTTTCAACGCTAACATGACTTAATAATTGAGCTGGTTTCATGTTATATACTTTGCATATTTTCTTAAGGACATCAATTGAAGCCCAACTTTGATCACTTTCTAATTTTGATAAGAAAGACTGTTCAATTCCCATTAGTTTAGCAGCTTCAGATTGACTCCACTGTTTTTTAGAGCGTAGTATTTTCAGTTCACTTCCGAGGGTATTCATACAATTTCTCAGTGTTATGATTTGGAAATATATTAACTACAAGCCCACGAAACTCCAAGGAATAGAATGGAATAAGCCAGAATAGGTTGTCATATTTATATTTTTTGACTTAGAAAACACTATATTAAGTGGTTAGAAAGGTATAGAAAATTAATGTTTATCATCTTTTCTGAATGTTGGCTGTTGGTATGCAAGGAGCTATGCAACGAATTCGCTTCTAGAAGCCATAAGTTGACGTCAATTTACAGGACATTTGGCTCATTTAAATTGTTTTAACCAAGCTCTACCTCCAGAAATCAGATAAAATTCAGAGGGTCTACGAAAAGTACGCTCATAATGAACTGTCTCAATGACTGCTTTTCGTTAATTTTGAAACAGTAGCGAGATGTTCTGACTGTCTGCATCACTGACAGTAGTACAGTGAACACAAAAAGTGGAACTGAGTGACTATAATATTGCAACAGTTGCCCCTCAAAAGTGATCTCTCGACAGGCTATAAATCGGACATATAAGCCTACTAATACTTTTTAGCGCGAGTTATCTTTCGGCCAAAAGCGGACCCTTTTATAATTTGTAAAAATACAAGAGTAGTTCAACGCCAATCTGAGCCGAATGCGACTTTATGTATTCGGTTGTTTGTTTATGGTTAACTTTCTTTGCTTATAGCATCGAATGCTAATTACTAAACGTTAGTTGAACTTGTCCAGTGCGTTCATATTCTCGAAACCCCTTCATCAAAAACTCGGTTTCAGTCTCAGATTTATACTGTTTTTTATTCATATCTAGCCCACAGTTCTCAAATATGAGCTGAGCAGTTTGGTACAACTTCAGAGACTTATCTTCGTGTTCTAGAAGCACTTTAAAGGCATCACATTTCTTCTCTATTTTATTACTATTAAAATAATCCAGATTCTCTCCCATTCCAAGAAGCCGTACTAAGAGCATTAACTGAAAGCGAGCTTTTTTATTAACTGCTTTCAAATCTCCAGATCTAAAAAATTGCTCAATCCTATAATAAGTCAGTGCACTGACATAATAGAGTGAGTACTTGTGGTCATCCGCAAATATTTTACCACTGAATCGTTTTACTATAGTGCCGTAATATCCGGTAACCAAATGAGGAGAATTGAGAAACATAGAGGCAAAAGATTTAATTTCGATTGGTATGGAAATAATTTGAGACTTTTTAACCGATGTATCAGAGTTATATTGCTGTGACCTTCTTTCATAAAACAACGGTATAGTCGTATTTTCCGCTTTGAAATACATTTCCAGCTTTTTTTGAAAGAGGCTTAAAGCCAATAATTGCTCAGTCTTTACTTCAGTTTGACTATTTGTCGCCAGCGTTATGCTAGTTTTAATATCTTCATTTTCCGTTACAATAATCTTAATAGGTACACTTACAGTTGAAATGCCGTCTAAATTCTGACAGTCATGAAGTACATGACTTGTTTGACACCCATTGACCACCTGGTAGTCTCTCAGAGTAAACCGGTTACCTGCTGGAGTTATTGAGGACGCAACAACAGTTACCCCATTGTTAAGTACACAAAACAAGTCATAATTTCCATCTTCTAATGTCTTTCGTATTTTCTTATTTACTAAATTATTCCCTTGAAAATCTCTAACGTTGTCATCAAAAATACTGTTTATGGTTTGGTTTTCATCTTGAATCAACTTTAAGTATTCATTGAATGGGATAAAGCCAAGGTATGCCTCAGAAACACCTACAATATCTGGCAGTGTTAACTTATTGTGAAAGGTGATTGTCGAAGATAGTTTATTTTTGGTCTCATGGTAAAAACGCTGAATCTCATTCGCGCCACTTGGCTCTAAAATAACATTTTGGAAGAGGCCTAGATCGTCTATCTCACCTCTGCCTGACTCAATCACTGCAAGCAGGTTCTTGTCTTCAACCCATTTACCTGTACAGACATAGTACAATTTACATATTGGCCTTCTATTAACCATATATGAAGATTTTAGAATTATCTGTTCCCACAGACGTTTCATCTTCCTGATTTCTTCATTTTGTACTAGCTTAGGTTCATCACTGAGGAAATCTTTCACTCCATGAATAAATGAGCCAATATCTGCTCCACTAAAAGAGGATGTAGTTTTGGATTGAACAAAGATGATATCTGCATCCAGGAAACCGCCAGACTCAATTATATCTTGCAGTTCATCTTCATCAGTAACCATTCTGCCATTAGCGGTAATACATAACCCATCAATACTACAATCACCACCACTACCACTATGAACGTCTTCAATTTGGAAGCTACCTCGAAAGTGTTTAGATATTATTGAATAATTACAGAAATGTTCGAATTGGGTGGAAGTATCTAAGTTACTAAGCTCAAACTGAGATGAGAAGGTTGTTAATAGTGACTCAGTTATTTTGTCCATTGATTTACCGCTTTATTTTGTCCATTTTCTAAATGTTATAATTTGAACTAAAATTAATCAACATAATAATGAACTACAAGTAAATGTGGAGGCCGGAACTTATGGTCAATCCTACTCATTTAGTATGACCAGTTCTGCCAGTATTAACTGATCGCGGTGCAGGTGAATTGTCAAAGTATTTTATCAACTCAGCTTTACCTGTCACACCAACTTCTGAAAAGATAAAGCAAATAAAGGGCTCAAGTCGATTTTGCAACATCTTACTCATTTTCTATCCAAGCGACCTCTTTACCTACACTTTAAGATATAACTAATGATGTCCGTTTTAAGATATTAGAAGAACTACAGAGAGTTGGTTCAACGTCCTGAAATAACCACTGAAGTGGCAGAAATTTATCGTCGGACTTGTAACCCTCAACTAATCTCGTCTATAAACAGATTCTACGAAGTCTCTTGAGGCTGCCATAATTATTTCCTGTTCTCTTAATTGCGAGTTATAGACTTCTTTGAGTTCATTAAACCTCTCAGATCTAGTTTGATGTTTTTTTCTTTGAGGAACAACATTAATCGTCTTGTGCCGATTTTGTTCTAAATTGTTCTCAGATTGAGTCATATTCACTATTTTCATTATCCGCTCCTATTTTCTATAAGTGACTAAATTTAAAATTGATTATTTATCTTACTTTGAATCAATCGTTCCATCGCACTACCGTCATTGCGGGTTAAATTTGGTACAAATCGACTATACACTTTAAATAACATCTCAGTCGATGTGTGGCCCATTTGACGAGCAATAAACTCCGGAGATTCTCCTGCGGCTAACCACAATGTTGCGGCTGTATGCCTGGTTGTATAGGGTGTTTTTTTATCTAACTCTACATATCGAAGCAAAGGGTACCAAACCCATTTTCTGAAATTATCACTATCTATCGGACTACCATTGGATACACAAAATACAAATTCACTAACTTTTTTTGTTGCTTTATATTGCTTCTTCAAAGCATCATATATAATAGAAGACATTAAAATATCTCGAAAACTGCCGTCGTTTTTTGTTTCAATAAGCTCACCTTTAACTAAGGCTTGTCTCACTAGTATTAGTTTTCTTTCAAAATCGATATTTTTCCATTTAAGCGCGTTAATTTCAGCAGATCGCATACCGGTAAAAAAACGAGTAATAATATAGCTCTTGTAATCGAATCTAGCGGCGTTGATTATAAGGTTAACTTCATCAAGCGAAAAAGGATTAACATCTGATTTCGGAACTTTTAAGGATCGTATATCCTTACAACTTGATACAAAATCAAATCTATCGCCTGCCTCCTGCAAGATCATTCGTAATGGTGTAATAATATGGTTAATGTAACTATTAGAAAGTTTCTTTTTCTGATTAACCAAACGGGTTCTAAACTTCATGATCTGCGATTTACAGATTTCATTAACCTTTGTTTGACCAAATTCAGGTAATAAATACAAATCTAGATAACTGTTGGCTTTGGTATAGTTAGTTGTGCGCCACTGTCCTCTCATTTCTTCTAACCAATCTTTGGAAAACTCAGAAAAAGTTGGCATCAAAGCCAACTCTTCAGACGTAGTTACAACATTAATTTTTTTTAAATTAGGGCTGTTTGGAAAATAATTCTCGTAGCAAAAAGTGCTAAGTAAGATCTCAGCTTCAATCTTCTTTAAGATATCTTTTAGTCTACGGCGATTAGTAGCATTATCTTTTAATGCAGTCTGTTCACGGCAACGTCTATTTTCATATCGAAAATCAAAATACAGAAGCCCAGTTTCTTTGCGTGTATTAATACTACCCATGACAAGTTTCTCCATTTGCCATAGGTATAGAATTATTACTATTGAGAGCAGCCAAGATCATTTCGTTCTCAATAACATCCCAAACATAGAGAACGCGTCGAGTACTGCCAAATGGTCTCACATAGTGCTGCCCTTCAAGAAAAACCACATCCTTCATCTTTTCTCTAATAGTTCTAGGGTTATATCCAATTTTGTCTGCGAGCTGTTTAGTTGTTAAATATAGATTCATAATTCATTTCTCCGGTGTAATTAAAAAAGGCTGCCTAAGCAACCTTTATATTTCACCATTGAATGTAATAACTGCAATTAAGCCACTAGTTCTGTCTGACCTCCTTAATCTTGAAAGTTAATAACTGCTGGATCATAGTCGCGAATAACGCCAACTAGACACTTTGTTAAATATGCAACTATATCTGGCAGCTCCGTCACTTTCGTTTCATTCTTAGCCATTTCTAGGTTATATCTTAACCATTCATTAAGTACTTCTCGATTATTTTTCTCGGTTCCCATACCAATGATGCCAAGAAGCTCTGTGTTTTCTGGGCTAACTCCTAATCTTTTAAGTAAGACTCGACTTAGGTAATTAATTTCTTTTTTATACAAAATATGAAAGTGAATATTTTGCAGTTCTATCTTTGACTTATTGCTCGTCTGGTTCGTTGATGCAGTTTTAAGATTTTCCACTGTGTTAGCACCTCTGGCTGTGTAGATTAATTTGATTCATTCACGGGTTAGTTGAATGAAATCATGCAGTTATATTTATTAAACATTCGCGTTGGAGAAATTTTTCAAGATCAGACATACCAACCTTTACCCTTCTGCGAATCTGAGGTATGGACATTTGTAGTTGTACTGCTAACTCGGTATAACTTGTGCTTTTTTCATTCAGCCAGCGTTGCATCAAAATATTAGCTAGTAATTTGGGTTGTTTATTCACAAAGGTACGAATTGCGCAACGAATTCGTCGAATTCTCTCCAGTTCCAACGGGCATATGAATGAACTACCATCCTTCTCATTTATCTGCCAATCATTTAAATCGACTTTTTCATAAGCACAATAGAACTGATGGATTTCACGTACTTTCTCTTCTTTTAGTTGGTGCTTTATCGACAATGCTAGAGTTGAATCCATCGATAGACTTTTACGCCCCTCAGCTAGCGTTATCACATCGTTTCGAACTTCGACTCTACATCGAGGTACAGCATAACCATCATGGATTTGAGTTTTGCAATGCTTAGTAAATGCACCGTTGATCCAATAAACAGCATGCGTTTTTAGACTAACCTCACCCGCTCGAGATAGGTCAAAACGATTAATCGCGCTGCAAAACGCGATATAAGCTTCACTCAGTAGTTCATCAAAATTGATCCTAGCGCTCTTTTGAGCGTACTTGCCAGCCATAGCACGGATCCATTTTTGATTAAGTTCCCATAATTGATGCGACGCTAGCTTTTTCTCTATTTCGTTACCTGATTGATATTGTGTAATGAAAGATATCTCTAGATTCTGATTCATAATTACCTCCATAAGTATTTGGAATCAGAGTCAAATTATTATGGAATGCAAATGATGCAAATACGAAGCCTCATTGACACTTCCTCAACACTTTTCCTGTTTAGTTGTTATCGCAATAAGCAGACGATAAACAACAGAGCTTCTCGAAACAGCTCAGATATCAGCCTTTTTCTAAGATTAGTTGCGATTTGGAAAGAATATTTTTGTATTACTTGGTTTTTTTAGATTCAAGTTCCTTACCTTAGCTCTAATCGAGTCGAATAGGCTCTGAAAAAGTAAGAATTTATCTAAAAACATGAAAAAGGGAAAACCTTGTTTGAAATTACGGCTCATCAAGTAATTTCAAGTAAATTTTCCTTATAGGAAGTGTAGAAATTGACGACAAGACATTTTAAAAAAGGCGGTAAACATTGTACAAAACCAACAAGAAAAATATCTGTAATCATTTTATGCGCGGTCAAGATACTCACTACGCATCTCTTGTTTACGCTCTGACAGAATTAGTTCCAATAAAGTCCGGCAACCAAAACCTTGATGATTTTTTTATTGATTTTCTGAGGTCTATTGAAATACTTTCTTCAAAAGATGGTACACCAACATATTCAGAAAATCCTTTCAAAGATAAAATGCGAACTCAACGTCTGGCTGAGTTGCTAGCTGAACCAGCCATTCACTTCTACGAGGAAATACAAGCTATAAAATCTCTGGCTTGTTTAACTTCATTTGTCTCAGGTTCAATTCACTATCTTGATGACTTGTATACCGATTTAAGACTTGCCATAAAAAACGAAGACGCTGACTTTTCTAATATTAGAACACTCTCTCTCAGAGATAACGACACTTTATCGCTGAGCAACTTGAAATCTTGTATTGCTCAAAACCCTACCGGCATTTTCGAAAAATCACTTTTTAAACTAATTCGTGCACTTGAAGAACGAGAATATTTTATGAGCGACGAAGTCATCGCCAACTTTCACATTGAAAGTGATAAGTCAGACGTGTTGTCTACATCTTCGACGGAAGAAAAAACATCAAAATATTGGTCAAACTACTATATCTACGAAACTCAATCTACACGAAAGAAATTTACTACACCTGAAATAAACGCAATTTCGCGCAAGCTTATAACTTTATCTATTACAGAACCCTATGAAGCAGCGATAGACTTTGCGTGCTATGGGTTTGGTATGAAACCAGAATATATTTTAACAAGAAAATTACTAGGCGAAGTAGACGAACATGGAATCTATATCGATTATATCCCTCCAAAAGATTCAGCAAAAGCAATAAATACCCCTGGTTTCATTGAACCGCAATCTACATTCTTACTTCCATGGCCTTCACAATCGAAAAAACTAATTTCAGAAATAATTCGAAATAACGAACTGCAAAACATTACCTTAGGCGAATTGCTTGAATTAGATCATCACGAAGTAGAGAATAACCTTAGGATTATGACTTTGGAATTATCTAGAGAATTTCCTGCCATTAGTTATTTTTCATTACTACGCCAATTCACATTAACGATCTGGTTAAATACAGGTGATATAGCGCTAGTCTACGTGCTAAAAAATTCAAACCATCTCCAAGCGACGACTGAGAATTATTATATTCAATATGAGCTAAACTATTTGATAAAGGTGATTCTGGATGCTCACGAAATTTTATTTGAAGAGCCTCCGCCAATTGTATGTTTTGACTCCACAGAGAGAATTGGCTGCAACTCGACTGTCGACCTCACAACAGTGAAAAGCATTTTAAAAAAAAGAAAACAAAAGGTATCTAGGTTAGTAAATACAGCAAGTTCTCCTGAAGAACTAGTAAATGCGTTTAATGAATATAGTCTATACCTAGCAACAATATTTATCACTCTGACCGCATCAAGACTAAGAAACCAGTTATTTACCTGCCGTATTTCATTAATTCCAGAGCTTAATATTGCCTTCATAAACGACAAAGCTACTTTCCACTTTCCAAACGAGCGGCCAACAGTCTATCCAGATTGTTTAAAGTCTCAGTTAACGGATTTTCTTAATATTAGGGAACAAGTTCTAAAAACGTTCAAAAACAAACTTACCATTCCACTATTTTTTCTTATAAAAGATGAGAAGGTTATTTTTTTATGTCTCAAAGATTTAAAGGAATCTTGGGGGCAAGATGAAAACATGCTGCATCGTCTAAGAGCTAGCAACCGCTCCTGGTTAACAAAGCATGGACTTCCGACTGAGTTCATTCGAATTCTTATGGGCCATGGTACTACCCACTACCACCCATTTGGAATCAATGCCTCTTACTCTATGCAGGACTGGAGCTTGATGTGCCTTAAAGCACTTAATCATTACTCAAAATTACTTGAGATAGATACTTTTATAACTAAACATACAGTAATTTTTAGAAGGATAAGACTAAGTTGCCCACCTATTCGAGTCAGTAAAATTAAACTAGCAGATATTGAAAATAATATTTTGGATTACGCACAGAAATCGCTCATTTGTGATAACGCTTTTATAAAAAGAGAGATATCTCTTTCTAGCAAAAAAAATGCACTTGACTCGCTCAATAACCGGTGGGATAACCACAACCTGAATCAACGTATTCTAAATAGAGTTTTAAGATCAGCTAAGAACGATGGATATCGACTTCACTTTTCACTCCCACACACGCGAAATAAAGAATCTGCCCCTTATGGGGCAAGCTTTTGCTATTACCTCACTATTGGATTCAAGCTTTCTAAATTAATTGCTGACACATTACCCGACGAACTAAGCAAATCTGAAAAGGAAGTCTATCAATGGCTTAAGTCCATAATTTTTGAATATAAATTCAACTGCTATGGTACGAGCCACATTAGACGTCCAGCATTAAGTCAATGGAAAGGATTTTGCATTAAGCACTTCTCGTTAAAACAAATACGTATTTCAACAGTTATTAACGCGGCGAAAGCCCTTTCGACGGCCCTAGTTCCGGGAGCAATTAGTTGTGACCATCGAAAGAGCGACTACCAGACGAATCAAGATCCCGTCTATCAGGACTTAAAGAATTCAATGAGACCGGAACTAAATTCATTGAATTCTACTTCAGAAAAATCTCGACTAAATGTTACTTTTAAAGACATCAAGAGTGCTCAACGAGAAGTTCTGCAAGCCATTAAGATCGCATCAAAAAAGAAGAGTAAAAAAAATACCTTGATACATCTTATAAAAGAAATGGTCGCACGCTTCGATGGTGCACTTGTTATTCAAAAATATCTAGAGTGGTTACTTGACATAGCTATAAACGGACGAATAAAAAGCAATCTTGTTATAAGCACAATTAGACAATACAGTTCGATTGCCGCACATCTAGACAGAGTATGGTCAGCAGTAGATTTTGAAAAAACAAGTAAGTTCCAGGCTTTGGTATTATTTGAGAGTTATCTTAGAACACCTCATGGAAATCAGCTTGCGGATCTGCGTAACGTGGTTTTAGATTGGTTCAACTTTTCATATTTCTCAGTTATTAGTCATAACGCACTTCCAAGTAAAATACGCCAAGCCAAACCAAAAAACATCCTTTTCGACCAAGAATATATTTTTCTTTCTGAGAAGCTGCTAGAGAACTGTGGTGATGCATTCGAAGGAATTGAATTCACCAAACTCTTTGCACTTTATTTCGGTGTAAAGGGCGGTCTTCGGAGAGAAGAAGTTCAAGAAGTATCCTCTCAGGATATTCAGCTATTCGACGGAACCGTTTATTTAAGGGTTAAACGCGGCAAATCAACCTCGGCGGCTAGGGTTATTATGCATTCGAACCTGAACGAAACAGAGTCTATTCTCCTCTCAAAGATTAATGCGCTCCCAAAATCCCAACAGAGCGAGTCAATCATGATGCACCTGTGTAAAACTCAAAAATGTGTCAATGAAGTTTTTTCGGAACTAACACAGTTTTCAAAAGCTATTAGTGGCGATATAGAGTTTCGCAATCATCACTTTCGACGTTCAGATATTAATACAGGTCTAGAGTCTATATTTTCTCCAAAAATGCGGCTCTTTCCGTTCAGGGAAGGCTTTGGTGACGCTAGACGATTTGGTCATGCAAACCTGTCCGTGTCTTTAGGAAGTTACTCTGTGTGCAACGAGAGACTGCTCCAAAAATATACTTACATACTACCTAACGGTTGGTCAGACTACCGAACGGCCAACGTTACAGGTTTAAAAATCGCTAATGTTCGTCAACGTAGGTGTAGAGCAAGAATACCAGCTTGCCCTCTATCAATCAGTGAGCTTATATTTATGCATACGCAATATGATCACTGTCGCATTCTATTTAACGAAATTGACATTTCTCGAAACGAAATAGATCTTAGAAAGATGAATTTTTCAGTCTTTGTTATTTTCGCATTAAGCACAACCAAACAGTTTGTGCATTACCTAACGCGTAAAACCAAAGACAAACCGTTACAAAGTCTATTCGTTACTTCAAGTATACAAATATCAAGCACTATAAAGGGACTTGGAAAACATTCGATGTCGCGTGTTGCGAAATCAGCAGAGGAACTAGATGAAACAATATCGAAATTATCGAAAACAAAGGATGCGTCGAAAACCCTACGTTATATAGAAGAAATTCTTTCGAGCAATACATCCGCTAATAAAAAAATAAACTTAAGCCCAATTAAACTCAGAGATTTCAACTATGCCATGGATAATTTGGGCCTATCGAAGATATATTCAACTCACATAGAAAATCAAAGCTACGTCGTAAACATGGGGCCAGCCTCTCATACACTGAAATACCCAAAAGATAAATGGGCAATATTAAAACTTGCATACCTTTACATGATCACAGGAGAAAACAAATGAACGTTATCAGCTACAAGATAAAAAAACACTTTGAAGTATCAAAAAATAGACTCATTTTACGTAATCGAAAAAAAGCGAAAAAATTTTATCCCGAACTTACTTTTGCTTTTATTATCGCCGACTTCGCTGAGAAATGGTTCAGGCGAATTCGAGAAAACATTGAATGTGACATTTTAATTAATAGCGACAAAGATAATCCAGAAAGCGCGATAGTCACTATTCGCTTAATCCTTCCTCCAAACGAAACTCTCATTCCAGAAACAACTATGGAAGCAATTGATGACTTCATTAATAAGAGACTATCCCGACTCATAGAGAAGTTAGCACTCTCCGCTAGCTACTCAGACCAAAAACTAGGTCATTCAGTAGTGAGAAAAGGCGAAACTCCAAGAGATAAAAACCTGAGAATTATCCACGGTGAAGATGAGGACGAGCATATAGCACTGAAGAACATACTCACCTGCCCTTTATCGCACGGACGAGTATATGAAGTTGGTAAAATCAACATAAGCCTTCCCAAGTCCACTTGTTTCACTAGAGCTAATGCAAGTAATCATTCAGACGAACTTATATTTACTGGCAGGGTTCACTTAATATCGAAAAAACTAAAGGCAGCGGTTTATTCAAAAGAAAACGAACACCCATTTATGTTCGAAGCAAGATTTCGCACCAAACTCTGCGACATTCAGACGGATTCTAATAAGGCTAAGCTGCGGTTAACAAAGACGGACGTTGAAGCTCTATACAGGCTAGTTGAGATTATTGAAGAAAATGTTAAATCCGGTCAATTAGGCCTGGACCTATAAACAACGTCATAATTAGGTAGCGTTAAAGGCAAACAAGTTCGTTTGACTATGTCGTCACTTTAACAATGCAATATAAACCAACAGCAAATCCATTGTTACTATTCAGGGACAGAAGCATACACCCCCTCCTAGGCTCACTTTTTTCTTGGAAGGAGAACGTAGAGTAACCAGGGATTTAAAGTCATTCAAAAGAAACCTTTAAGTAAATGAGCTTAAGCTTTCTTATAAAAAAATGCAAACAAACATTCTTAAATTAACTTTCAAAAAACTAGAGGCTAAAAACCATGAAAAACCCAGATAAGACTATTCCTTATAATGCAGTAGAAATTGTGGCAGCTGAAATCATCGACCGTATGCTTTGCATTCAACCTACAATTGAATATTCAAAATGGGAGCTAACAGCGATTATAAGTGATATTCTTAGAAAACAGGATTTAGAAGTTCTAAAGCGATTTAACGCCTTGAGAAATAATGGGCATTGCCCCAACAAATTTTATGAAACCGTAAAAAACAATATAATTATTATTGAATTAATTAGAAAAAAAATTAACGTTTCAAAAACGTGTATTATAGAGGCCTTTGGACGAGCCTGGCTTAGGCCAATAATAGAGAATCCTAATAAAACAGATAACTATTTTATAGTTGAAGACTCAAGACAGAGAAACATTCCCTTAGTGATAAAAGCCATGGGGCCTTTTACTAAGCCACTGGCGACTAATTTAAGTCACCTATTTCAAGCACACCATAATGAATTTGAAATAGCAGATGCAGCACTCGATCCAAAGATAAATATCCACAATTTCCTCGCCGTTGTAAAACCGCCAAAAGTGATAATGAATTATTTCTCAGTTTTGTTAAACCTACAAGAAGTCATGCCCTTGCGAGAACTGTTAGGTCATATTGATAGTTTCTGTAATCCAGCCAAATTTCGTTTTCCAAACAATTCGAATAGGCAAGAAAAAGAACAATGGCTCTCTCAAAACAGAGCAACAATTATCGATGCTATTAGAAAGCAAAACAATCAGATACATATAGATAAATTATTGAAGGCCTATTTGAATGAAACATACGGTTATCTAGAAGACCAATACCTAGATTTTAAACCCGTTATAAATTGGAGTTATCTCGAACATCCATTGAATTACACAGAAGCATCCTACACCAAGCTGATTAACGGAAAATTAACTCTCTTACGATATCAGTTAAAGGAAATAGAGAGTGACTATAGAGTTTATTCGTCGAATCATTTACTCGATAAATTTGGCTTCAGCTTTTGGGATAGTGCGATCTATCACTTATTGTTGAGCAATAATATTGACGTTTTTGGCCAGAACGTATGGGCTAGTAAACGGGATGCGGTAGAAATTGAGGACGACCGAGATGCACTTTATCTTACTGCTGCAGCTCGCGAGAAAAGAATACCGACGCTTCATTTCTCACTAATTGTCACATTTCTTAAAAAGCTTAGTCATCAAATGAAGGGCTTTAATCATGACCTTGAACCATACTCCGATTACGCATTCCTATTCGAAACATTTACTGAAATTAGAGAGCAACAAACAAAAAACCATGCGTTTACATGCAATGAATATGAGAACATTTCTCTTTTACAATCAGTTGAATAAATATTTGTTCATTTTAGAGCCCGACTTACATCCTGTGACGGTTTTTTGGTCACAGGGTGATGACTGAACCGTAATAGCGTCGAGTTTCAAACTAAAGAATTAAAAGGTAATAACAAATATATTGAATGAAGGTCTTTGAAATGGCCCGCTTGTCAAGAGTAGAACTTGCTGACAGTCCCCTTAGGGGCAGAGTGAAATTGATAATAGACTGGTCGATGGTTCGAATCCGCTCATTGCTACCGAAGTTTAATTTCGGTCGTTTTTGAAGCGCACCAACAATAAATGTATAGAGCATTTATTTTACAAACTAACCTCAACACTTGACTGAAGTTGAGGCGCATAAAGTCTACCTACAGGTTTACCAATCCTTGTTCGTATAAAACTAAAAGTTGCAAAAAGCCATTTGGCCATAGTGTGAATTAATCTTCTTTTCTCTATTGTATCAGTAATTCACAAAACTCAACTCCACGGAATTAATCACAGGTATGACCTGTATTATTTTGCAGTTCCTAAATTACTGCTTACTAAAAATCAAATTGATTTTTTTCTGTGAAAAACATAAACAAAGAAGAATAAGGAACAACAAAGCATTAGTAGAACCTCCGCCACTTGATTCTTCAACTTCAGTATCAGTATCAAGTTCAGTGGGAGCTTTATCATTATCTTCAATAGACACAGTTGCTTCTGTCACATCGCCTAAAAACGCAGAAACAGGATTTAATAATACAACTGAAAAACTTTCACTCGTTTCAACCGTGTTATCATCCACTATATCGATTTGAATTGCCTGAGCAATTTCTCCATCAGAAAAATAGAGTGTACCATCTGTGATCAAGTAGTCTTCGCCAGAAACTGCAGTTTCATCAACGATAGAATAATCCACACTTACATCACCATAACTTCCTTCACTTCTAATAACAGTAATTGTGACCGTTCCCTCGTCTTCGTCGACCGAAAAGCTGTCGCTGCTCAACTGTAATAAGCCAATGTCGCCTTGATACTCCTCATTACCTTCAATCATTATCTCTAGGGTTTTACTAACCTCACCATCTAAGAATGTAACAGTTGTAGTTTGTAATGTTTAATTGATAAGTTCGGCTTGTTCGATTTTTATATTTACATCAACACAAATCTCTCCAAATCTGCCTCCTGTTCTAACAATATCAACATACGAAAATTTGATAGCTATGTATTTAGGAGCTATCAAAATTCCAAGAATCGGACGGTACCGAATAATTATTTTAATTGGCAGCTGGTGAAGTCTTAGCAGTCGTTAAACGTACAACATCACCGGGTTTCCGCCAGCAACGTGGATACCTGAAAAAGCCTGGCTCGCGAATTCGGTGCATGATTCTGTTATTCATCGCGGTATATTGCCATTTGACCTACAGTCTGTCGCGAGAGCTTAGTCGCGCTGTCACGTTCCTATTCACTGCGTTCCAGTGCTCGAGAGATAAGCCTTCATGCCATACCACCACAAGCAGCAAGCCTTTGCGGTGAACCATTGCACGATTTACTTTCACATTATGATCCCAAATTTTGCGTAGAGCAGTTTCGCGCCAGTCGGCGTCTATTGCAGACTCAGCCTCCAGCCCGCGAAGAAGGACGATCCCCTTTTTATTGCCATAACAGGCGTAGAGAGCCGAGCGAAACCCATCTCTAGTGCGCCTTCTCCCCATTGAAGTGCTCCCTGCAACGGCTTCAACAAACTCCCCATCGGTTGAAATGTAGGGGTTTGTTGGCAACACCATCGCACGAGACATATGTCGTGCCGGCTGTTCAGTCCCGCACGTCGTCAGTGAAGCATGCAATTCGTGTCCCTCAAAGATGAGCGAGTACAGCTCACTCATGACCATATTGACCTGATTATGTGGTTCACCTAGATTGCGGTTATCAGCAATTGATACCGAAGGCCAAGTGTATATCGCAAAACACCAAAGTACACAGCAAAACGACCGAGCTATCATTGTAGAGTGCCTCATATCTTTCGTAAATTGAAATTTGTGAATAACAAAAATTATGCGCAGCATCCACTCGCATCATTTTCATTGGGTATGCAGCAAACTTCTCCATCTTCACTTGACTGAGTTATATTCAGAGGAATACAGCATGATGACAATTCCTCAGAATTGGTATTACCTCCAAAAATAGCTGTTTCACTAAGAGTATGAAACGACTCCCAAGGAATTCCTTGAGGATCTAACGCCCAATGCTTATTTGAGTGGGAATGACAGCAGGAGCTCCCCTCTTGTTTAGAATAATTGATTTCCGCTTCTTGAAGGCGCTGCGCGATTTTTTGTAACTCATCTTCCGAATCAACCTGTAGTCCAAGATGGTTCATACCACAATCACCATCTCGCAACGAAATAGCAAAATTAATCTTGGGCTCATCCAGTTTCCACTTGGCGTAACCTTCACGCTCTATAGTAGGCTTAGAGCCAAAAATTGTTGAATAAAATCCAATGCTTTCTGATAACTCATTGACTCCAATATGTATGTGCATAGTTTTCATAAGTGTCTCCTCTTAAGACTTTAGCTGTTAACCGAAAATAACCGGTTTGTCACAAGTAATAACGAGGAAGTCTGAAAAAGGATGCAAAATATATTTATTCGCTACAATCAGAACATGAGTTCCCGGAGTTTGATTCATGTTTTACAACTTTTCCCGTGCTGTCACAGTCTATCCTACAACAAGAAAGAATACTGCCATGCAGTAATGCCCTTCCACGTAAAACACGAGACTTTACCGCTGACAATGTTAAATTCGATTCAACCGCAACATCCTTATATTTTTTCCCTTCTATCTCAGAGAGTATCAAAGCTTGTCGATAATTTTCCGGCAGCGCCCTGATCATTGGTAGCATACACTTTGATAATGCCGCGATAGTATCAATATCTTCATGTTCTTCAGCTAAGTCTTCAGGTAATTGTTCCAAAGGTTTCTTTGCACGATAATAATCGATTATTCTATTCTTGGTCACATAGTATAGCCACGCACCAAGATTGCGAGGCGGCTCATTATTTACGGAGGTATTCAGCAGCTTTGAAAATACGTCACTCAAAATATCTTCTGCATCTTCGGTTGAATCTACCTTGGCACAAATAAATAACAAAAGTTTCTTTCTATATTCTAACCAAGCTTGCTCTACCGTAGCACTATGACTCACTTGTCACCTCCTTCAGCCTGCATTTTTTTTGTTACTCCTAGAGTATACGGAAGCCTTCCAATAAAAACAGCAAAGCTTTTTAATTCAGGTACCACTAGGTACTCTCTTACCAAAATCCAAATAATACTATAGAAAACAATAAGCTATTATGGCTAATTCATTTGAAACTAATCACCGTCAAAATTTCTCTATTTTTATCCATTTTTATCCATTTTTATCATTTACTTGAAATGCAGCTTTTCTTCTATGCGTTGATACCTTACATTTAATTCGAGAGTTACGGAATCCGTGTATATTCTCTTAAATATGATAAGTGTAAACATACGCTTGCTGTTCATGCGTCATAAAAATTTAACGTTAGGAACAAGATATGAAAACAAATAAACTCTTTATAATCTGCGCTATAGTTTTGACTGTATTGACTTCACCAAACAGCATCGCTTTAGGTGATCTTGAGCCACCTGAACCGACGGATAAGGTAGGAAATAATGAACCACCAAAACCAACTGCAGATTTAGCCGCCCGTTCAACCAAATATTTTTTAATGGCGAAGTCGTGGATATACTTCTTGTCGACACTAACTGAACCTAATAATAGCGAGGCATACTGTAATGAAGACAAAGAATGTAATGAACAGAGACCAATCATGTTACTAGATTAAACTTCGTGTACATTTGCCAAACTATATATTGTATGGTTTGGCTACATATTATTTAATTGTTCTATCGAAGTTAAATCAAACTTATTTCTAAGGTAGTAGCTTTAAACGGAGTAAACAAAAAATATAGTCTAGAAAACTCATAAAACAGTCTTCATGAGTAGAAACAACAAAGGAAATAGTTTAAGGATATTTATCTGCTCACAGGTGATTTTTGGAGTATTGTCATAGCAGAGAACTCTTTTTCTGACAATTCGATTAAAACATCACAAGCTTTATCAATAAGGCTTTCGCTATTCTTCTTCCCTGCACCGTCGATTAATTGTGAAGTTTCTGTCCACAAGCTAGCAATTTCGATAAACATACAATATGCCTCACCGATGTATTCAAGTTTAGTAATATCATAAGCCTCTTTAAGAAAGTCACGATAAAAATTTCTAAAAAGCGCGCCGCCGGTTCCAGCCTTTTCCATTATCATGGCCGTAGTACAAAATTCATATTTAATATCTCTACTTCTTTTGAACCACTTTTTTAATTCAGTACTTGTTTTCAAAATTCCTTTGTAGCCAATATTTTTTATTGGTGGATTAATATATTCTGCTGCATTGTTTGATATAGCAGTTACAATAGCCTCTAACAAGTTATATTCTTTTTCTACTTTTCGTAGCGAATAGACCAGATTTTTTGACGACATTGGTCCTTTTTCGCTACGTGCCAACTCAAGTTTTTTCAACGAGTTTTTAACTAATCCTCCTTGTTGTTTTGTATCTACCAAATACGCATAATAATCGTCATAACCATACATAGCGACGAAATGCCCTGCAAAATGTATTTGCTTAGTGAAATATTCAAGGTGATAACAGTCAAGTTGCAATCCAATTGCTATATCTTCATCAAGTAACTCCTTGGCATTAATCCAAGCTTTCTTTAAAGATGTTGTTTCTTTCATATCAAGTTTTAAATTTAAATTTCTAGCAAGGCTTTTAGTGAGCGACATTGGTTTCACCCTACCCCCAATAAATGGAAAGTCCATTGACTTCATATTCCAAAATATATAACCTAATCCTTCACCCAATCCAAACATCATAGGCTCTGATAGTTTAATATTCAGCTGATTTAATAGACTGCCCGTAACAGTTGTCTCACAATGTTGCCCAATAAAAGGTCTAAATGTTCTAATCTTCATAAGGTTTACTATTCCTAATTCTGTATAATTTTTTTTCATTTTTCAAAACTTCCAAGAAAAAATATCAAATAGTGTATATGATGAGTAACATTCATGAATTGTCAACTAGTCATAACAGACAAAACCATTGAATAATGAATGTTGTTCTTTACTTTATACGGACTCGGAATTGACGTTCAACTCAAAACTATTGAAACATCGTTTATTGAATAAGGTGACCTATAAGCTCTTCTCAAAAGTAGTCATATCTAGTATTTTACATTGGCTTACTTCCTTAGTTCTCCCACCTTTTAGTATCCAACAATCATCGTGTACAGAACAATAACATATGCTTACGCTAAAGCGGTCGTTGCCTTCACTCATCTTTTCGGCGGCTTTTTCATCCTTAACGTCTATTATATTAACTATCTCATTTGCTGAAATAATGGATGACTCTAAGCCAACCAGATCAATATAAACACCAGGGCGTACTCCTAACTTTTTGACAACGCTCACCCAAGACCTGACCGTCTCGTTGTCAACTGTCAAGTTTACGAATTTAATTATCGCCGGACCAATCCCTTTGTTGCCTACCTTTAATACATAACCAACATCTCGGCCCGTAGCGACAGTCAACTGAAGCCTCGGCCAAACAGACAGTTGTTGGTTTTGCCTTTCTAAGTTGGCCTCATATATCGTAGCAATAAGAGCACACAGACTGATAAATATCGCTGATAGAGCCACCAGCATTTCAGCTTCGAGATACCACGTTTTATTTTTCATTGCTTATGACACCGACACATTAATCACTTCAAACTTATTTTCACGTTTAACAATATGTACAAAAGCAAGGAATTCATCTTCAGATTTTGAGTACCATTGACGCCAAAAAACTCTCACATCTTTTTTCTTACGAAATATTCCTACTAACTCCCTTTCAACAAAAACACCTAATTTCTTCTGATAATCTTTGCATTGATGCTCCAGGTTGTCTTTGGTGACAATTTCCTTCATGTTTTCACTAAAATCTCGTATGTGCCTTTCGTGATCAATATCCGTTGAGGCTTGCATGAGGTTGTTCATTATTGGAGTGACGATATCCATTATTTCTTCATCTGTCGTCTTCAACCAATTCATAAAATTCCTTGTGATATATTTTATCTAAAAAAATTAACTACCGAATAGTAGTAGTTCCTTTTAAAGTTTCTACCGTCGATATGCAAAATAATTTGAGCTAAAAACAAATACAATACTTAGGAAAAACACTATGCAGCGTACCCGCTAAGTTTATAAGTACACATTATTTTTACGGTTTATGCTATTTGCCTGAATCGCATTCTCGTACTCTTACAAAGAAATAAATACAAATAAACAGCCAGAATTCAGCTCCTCCTCCACCCGACGAACTGTTACTCTGTTTATTAGGGTTGACGGTGACGTGAATACCACGTCGATGTACCACATTATTGTCGCTGTCAGAAACTTCTACACGGAAAGCAAGTTGTGTTGTCAAAGCAACACTTGGAGCAGTAAAACTAGTAATTGCAGTATTTACATTGTTAAAAACAACAACTTTTCCTGATTCTTGTACCCAAGTAAAAGTTAACGGGTCGCCTTCTGGGTCGGAACTTCCGCTAGCATCAAGTACAACGTCATTACCTGATACTACAGTAAAATCTGATTGCGCTAACTCAATAGTCGGCGGTAAATTTGGCGCAGCAGGCTGTACCGTAACAATAACCTGTGCATACTCAATATTATTATGGTTATCACCGACGTCTACACGAAATGTAAACAGGGTTGCCTCGGAGACATCAGGTGCAACAAATTCTGCGGTTGATGTATTGGCTTGTTCAAGGCTGACACTTGGAGCAGAATTATTTTCCTGTACCCAAAGAAATGTTAACGGGTCGCCTTCTGGATCGGAACTCCTACTAGCATCAAGCACAACATTAGCACCGACGGTTGTCTCAATGTCAGATTGTAGTAACTCAATAG
>Ga0114899_1000771_pt1 | contig 21079 bp, 16 predicted proteins | sample MalvireepMed_215_FD_83497 | JGI IMG/M metagenome (GOLD analysis project Ga0114899, IMG submission 83497) | Marine viral communities from the Global Malaspina Expedition - Malaspina viral metaG DeepMed_215 | ecosystem: Environmental > Aquatic > Marine > Oceanic | place: Mediterranean Sea...
AATTCGATTAACTTGGCCTGCTGGTCTGCGTCCTCCACTTCGTGGAATACATGGTCATCAGCTAGCTCGTAATAAGTTTTAAGTTTGATAATAACCCGGGCGATGCACTCGTCCTCGGTTTCATCTGGGTGTTTGAGATCGCCATATGCGGGAGAGGTGACCCTGTAGCGGCCATCGGCGTCCAGCCAGGTAATTATTTTTCGGGTCATTTATTGATCTCCAAACGCCACTATCGAGACGCCGGGGGTATCTATATCCACTCCACCCGTATTCCCCCCGCCGATGGTTACCGCGATAGTAACCCCACCTACACCGAATGTTTCCGCATTATATCCTACGGTATTTGTCCCCTGCGCCATCCCAAAAATTGTATAGTACGCACCGGAAAAATCATCATCCCACAATATGTCAGTCAGTCCCACCGCCCCCCCGTCCGTAACTGAGGTGAGATTATACGAAGCTCCCCCTACGATGGAATGACTGCCTATAGATTCATACAAAACCCATGCTTTAGCCGAACCCTTGTGATGTCGTAACAGGTCCGGGGGGACGTATGTGTCCTCGTTGGTTTCAGCTTCCACAGCAGCCTGGTTGGCTTGGGAAGCCCCACTGCTAGCAGCTATTGTTAAATTATCTCCAGATGGAGTTAATGTAATATTACTACCAGCTACAATTGTTAAATCATCATCGCCACTTCCAGACCCACCGGCAGTTAATCGTAAAATGGCATCATCACTAGAATCTACCCATGCAGTCGTATAGGTAGTATCAGAACCACTACCAGTCGCAGCCCAGGATAGAACACCTGCCGTAGTCGATGTCAACACAAATCCGCAAGTTCCCGCAACGGCCGTTGGAAGAGTCATCGTATAGCTAGTGGATACGTTCGGAGCTTTGAGGGCGACATAATTGCAGCCGTTATCCGTATCCTCAAATATCCGAATCTCCCCCGCATTGGTGGCGTTCCCGCCCACGGTCACAAACGTTCCCGGATTTAAAGTGATGCCTCCGACATCGCTGGTCAGGCAGATAGACCCAGTGCCGTTACCCTGGTCATTGAAAATAGTGATGCTACCCGTAGTTCCACCGTCTGACGTAATATTGATTGCGTTTGCCAGGTTAGCCGTGCTTCTCAGTTCTACCCCACCAGCATCAGATACCAGAGCGATGGATGCCGCCCCCTCGGTTACGGAAGTTCCGGTATCGGCGTGGATTTTAATCGTCCCGCTGGTGCCAGTCGATTGGGCGATATAAATAGCGGCGGCGGCATCGTTACTCGATACGAGATCAATATCGCCGCTGGAGAGCATATCAACATCGGTGCCGTCATAATCTATGGTCCCATTCGCATCAAGCGCACCGCTGAGAGTCAGGCCAGTGAGCGATAATGTGTCGCCGGTGCCTACACCAATACTGGTTCGTAGGGTAGGTCCAGACTCGGCGACTGGGTCTCCTGTTCCATCTCCGACAATCATTTGCCCATCTGACAGGACGGCCAGCGCCGTAATTGCACCCGTACCGGATCCCAACAACACGCCACCATCTGTCAAGCAGCAGGCCCCTGTCCCACCGTTGGCCACGGTCAACTCAGTCCCACTCCAGTTCGCATTGTTTATTTTGACGGCTGACGCCAAAGCCGTCGCACTCAAAACCTGGGACCCCGCTATCTGGAAGGCGTTTCCAGAAGTTAAGTTAAAGGCCGCTGCGGATAGCGTAGCTTCATCCGTCCCTGCGATGGCAAAGTTAATGGTCTTACAGGCTAATACGTTAAGTGTTAGGTCCCCAGAGTTATCCCTCCCTGCATATACCCGTGTTGACGCTGGCAAGGTGGCCTCAGCGAGGTCCACATAGCTGTCCTTCAGCAACACCCCCTCAATCGTGACACCAGCAGCCGCTGTGTGCTCAGTGATGGTGCTAACAAAAATGTCACTGATGACATCCAGGTCGGTCACCTGCATCTTGTTCTGGCCATCGAGGAGGAATTGCTTTGTCCCGTCAATGACATCGACAAGCCAGGTCTTGGTAGGGTCCTGGGAGGAAAAGGCCCAGTTGCCCTCGGAATTGGTGGTGGTGCTGCTTGTGCGGCTCCCAGGGGTCTCCCAGGCAGATGATTCCCATAGCTCAACCGTCAGTGATACCTTGGGGGTGCCTGCCTGGTTAGCTACTTTTCCAGCAAGATCTACGTTAGCCAAATCAGTCCTCTATAATTAAGACCCAATCAATATCGTTGCCATTGGCGTCTGCGTCGAAATAGATGTCTCCCGCTGGGAATGACCCACCCAGTTCACGAAAGTTTAAGATCAACGTATCCTTCTGCTTATTGGCCCCGCCCGGGTCCAACTCAAACCCATCTGTCGCGCTTACGCCCGTCACGCCCACATACACCTCACCGCTGTTACCCTCCCGAGGTGAGAAGCGGGCCCACAAGATTCGATCTGTTGCGTTCAGCTGGCTGTCAGCAGAGAGGCGTACTGCCGTGCCGGCCGAAGGGACGTCAGTGGTTCCTATGGCAGGCTTCACGGGGCTACCAGTGTAATCTCAAATAACCCCTTGCTCCGCTTGCCCCCTACCTCGACACCCTTTTTATCTGAAATCCGCACCCGATGTGTCTCTGAAGCCCCGGCGTCCTTGTACTGAAAGACTCCCAGTGTCTGGGTTTTCAGCGCTGAATCAAGGTTTGCCGTTAATGTCCGAGCACTTTTGAACCGGTAGTTCCTGGCGCAATCCACCCGTACCGAGAATCCATACTTGGGCTCCAAGAGCTTGATGTACGCCATCCTGAGCCAGCGCCGGTCTGGAGACTTGGTGGTAGTGCTCCCACGAAAGAGTTCTTCCTTGAAGCGGATCGACTTGAATGACAAGCCAGCTCCAGATACCAACTCAAATTCCACTTCACCGTTGGTGTCTATCTGGCCGTCAGGAAAATCGCTGTTGGTCAGGAGGGTCCAGGTGTCATCATCGCCATCCACCCCATAGGAGAGCATAATGTATTCATCACTGGACATAGCCTCGTAAAAGCCACTCACGGCGTAGGCAAGGGCATCGCTGACGCTGTTGTCTTTGTCAAACCACGGCGTTATATGTTCTGAACTTGCCCCATACTCATAAGTGGCCACCTCCAATGGGTTCTGGATGGTCACCTGGAGAGGCATGAACCAGACTTTCGAGTCCATAGCAAACCAGAGCCGGTAGATGTCATCTGCGGTAGCAATGACTCCAGTAGAAATTGGGGTTGTCGCCGCGCCTGATAGATGCACGACACTCCACCCACCTTCCGGCGGCGGGGTCCATCGGAAAACCCCGGAATATCCCTCATTATCATATATCGTAACATTGTTCCCCTCTCCTCCAGAATACAGGTCTCGATTCAAGGCTAGCGTCGCATCGACCAGTGCGTACAGAGCGTTATGCCCTGGCAGTATCTTGACTATGCTCCCCTGATAATCGACCGGAGTGCCGTAGTCACGGTCCAGCCCCACAAAGTTTACATCAGGAGGCTTATGCTCATACAACGCCATGCCAGACGGGATGTAACCAGCAGCCCGCCAGGAGTCTGCGCCCTGACAGGCATAATCATGGAAAGGCAGCTTCAGGTCCGTCTCAACCCACTTGGAGTCAGCGAAGTTCAGAGCGAAGAGTCCCTGCTTGGTGCCAAGGTAAATGATGATAGTGTCACTGGCGTCCCGCCCTTTGAATAACGAGGTGAACGTCCCGTCCGGGAGGCTTGAAAGAGCGCTCGTTATCCAGGTCACGCCTTCATCAACCGAGTAGTCCAGTTGCCCAGTGTTATCGAGACTGAAGAGCTTCTCGTCCCACTCAACGAAATACCTGGATTTCTGAGCAGTCCCCAGGGTTGCCCCGTCAGTCCAGGACGATCCGTCAAACCGCTCAAAGTCGGTGTCGGAGGCAAAGTATAGCTTGCCTTTGTAGACAATAGCGTCGGTTGGGACAGCTATCAGCGTGTTCAGATTCGACCCCCATGTGGAGGTTCCTTCGGCCCATTTCCTAACACTGGTCCCAAACGCGCAATACATAGTATTATCATATTCTATTAGCATTGCTGGGTCAGCGGAGGTGTCATTCCCTGTATCAGTCACCAGCACCGGCAGTACCAGATGACCCTTGGTCCCAAGCCAACTGGTGCTCCACCAGCACCGGTCAACATCCTTTAGCTTGCCCTCCTTGTCGTACTCCTCCATGTCCTTGATCCCGATACCGCCACGTTGATCTGAGATTATCCAGGTGGAGCCAATCTCCTCCGAGTCCTTGGTGTAATCCCCTACTGTCTGCTTGGGGGCGAACTGAGATGCCAAAAGCGGGTTAACCGTTCCGACAATCGGGTAGTAAGTGCCGAAGAGACTAATTTCATTGGGCCGGTGTACGCTAGTAGTCATAATTAAAAGCTCACCTTCTGCCCTCTGCCAGGGACAGCTAGTCGCCCCTTCTCCCGGTCAGCCATTCCTTGCGCGACTACCATCTGGGCATTGTGTTCCTCAAAGTCTGCCCCTCGTCCTCGAATCCGCGACTGGTGCATCAGCGCTTTAGCCTGGTAAATAATGTAGGCTTTATCAATCTTAGATATATCTGCATCCAAGGACAGCTCACTGGGCCTCTTCTGTCCAACCAGCCTAAGATTACGCCCAGCGGTCAGGCTCACATAGTTAGGGTCAAACCATATCTTTGGAGTAGGTCCCCGCAACATTCGCCAGTGTCGTCCAACTCTCAAGTTATCAGCCGGGCCATACCGGTTGGCAGTTCCTTCCTCTTGAAAAATCTGCTCGATATACGCGATCCCTGTTGGGACCGCGTATTCATAAGTGCTAGCGACTGCCTCCAGGCTTTCATCTACTGCGTCTTCCAACGCCGTGTCTTCAACCATAGAAATCGCCAGATTGATCGCATCGTTGAGTTCCTCTGGGGTGAACTCCTGGTATATCTCGAATAAGTCTCCAACCACCACAGCCTCAGAGAGGGCCGGGGCAAAGGTCAGGACTCCATTTTCTGCGGTCGAGGCGGTGACTACGAAATTGGTTCCTTTATGGGTCCCCTCGTAGAAACGCCCCTGCCAATCGAGAAAGTAATCATCCTCATAAACAGCGAGCGCTGGGACTCCGAAGGAATCAGTTTGTAACCGAGCTGGTGAAACTGAAGGCACTCCCAAGATGGTTTCTCCCATCAAACGGGCCAACTGCTGCCTCAGTGTGTAGAGGGTATTAGTCATCGGCGCTCAAGATAGGCTCTGGCTTCTTGAAGTAACGACTCGCATCAATTTGGCTACATATAGACTCAACCCGATCTCTCATAGCCTGCTGCGGGTTTATCACCGTGTAAAAAGCTACCTCCCCGTCACCTGTTACCTTGAGGCATTGACCGGCCTTAACAGATTCCAGGGTAAGTTTCTTGAGGTCACTCCAGGATATGGTCTCCATACGTCGCTCCGGCTACTATCATCTTGGGCGTTGGGCCTTAATAAGGCCACTGTTCAACTTGTTTTCCCAGAAAGCATCTGGGGCAATGGGCATACCCATCCATCCCCTGCTTGCAAATCCCACACCGAACACGGCAAGGCTTTACCACTGGCGGGTCGAACATCCAGAAATCAATCTTGCCGCCACCTCGTAGCCTGGTCCCTTTAACGTGTAGGTCCCGCTCGGTCCCAACCGTGTCCATAGTGGCCCATTCAGCGCCCATATTCATCCTCTATGTGAGAATAGGCCCAGGTAGTCCTCACCTACCTGGGCCCATGGATTACGACTCAGCAGCCCAGACTCCACGGTGAGAGACAATGGACCAGCCAGCAACACCGTCAGCAACTAGCTCCATGTAGTCTCCTGCCTTGGAGGTTGCCTTGGTATTCTGGGCGTCCTTATCATCCGTACCGGCAAAGTCCAAACCGATAATCTTATCCGAGCCGTTGGGGCTGATGGAGGTCAGCTTGTCTCCATCCTGTGATCCATTGATGACGATAACATGGTCGCCCACGGCTGTAGCCTGGAGGGTGACAACAATGTTAGTCGTACCAGTGCAGACCAATACCTTGCCACCATCGTTCTCGTCGGAGGTCTTGGCAGCAGTCTCTTTCTCTGCAACCTCATAGTAGTCCCCTATCCCATGCCTCGGCCGCAGATAGACATCTTCTGTAGAGAGTACCTGACCGACGATCTGATAGATGCCATCCCCGTCGATTACCTCTACTGCGGCGCCAGCCGTGGTACTGAGGAACAGAGTGTCGCCCAGGGCTCCGCTGTGATCTCCTACAGTCGTTGCGCCTCCAGCGCCAACGGTCGTAGGCTTTCTAAGCACAACCCACTCCGATACTTCAATAGCTTCTCCAGAGTCCCCGTCCTCCATGGCTACCCAGTGAGCTACACCTCCACCTGCGGAGGCGTCTGCGAGGGCAAATTCCTTGTCGAGCAGGTCGCCAACCTTGGCATCTGCCGTGAGAGTGACTCGAATCGGGGGCGCATTCCTCAAAATAGTAGCTAATCCCCGAAAATCTGTGTATGCCATTATTTTTTCTCCTTTGCTCCTATCAGATATTTAGGCGGTTACCGTGCCGTTGGCATCGGCACCAGTTACCTTGGAGCAACTTACGAGATTCTGGAACATGAGACCGGGATACCACTTGATTCTTACCCGTTGCGCGTCCTTGGTCTCCAGGTTGCCGATCCGGTCAGTGGTAATGCCTAGAGACTGGATACCACAGCAAGCCTCGGGGGCAAATCGGAGGAAGAACAAGGTGGTTCCCCCATCGTCATCATCTCCGTCGCCGTCAGCGTAGTTATGCCCATAGACCGCCGTTGAGCTTTCATTAGTCCCGTACTGTAGGTCAGCCGACTCGTTGTTTCTGATGTGGTCTGTAACCACCATGGGAACATCGAAGAGGGTCTGGACAGACTTCCCCTGAACATCCGTCTTGGTGATGCCACCGACGCCGTTCAGGTACTTGTTGATGCTTCTACGCATCAACTTACTACATACCACGATATGCGGCTCTTCGAGCTTGATAAGGTCCTTGGCAGCCTCACACCGCTCCAGGCTCAAGGCCAGAGAGGTGCCAGACGAGGTAGCAACGGCAATCGCATTTTCCGAGCCTGACGTGGTGCGGCGAATTAGGTATTGCAGGCCGTCAAAGTCTTTGGTGTTGCCACCAGTGAAGTACCCATAGAAGAAGGCGTCCAGGTAAGCCCGCTTCATTGCTTTGGTCTTTGCTGCTATCTGCTCCCTCATGAGGTCCTGCTCGTTACTACGAGTAGCCTTCAGGAAGTTATCAACGTCAGCGTCGCCACCCAGGATTTTAGTAACCACCGTCCTGGACGTTACCGCAGAAGTCGATTCAACCCAGGTGTCTCCCACCTCATAGAACTGGGCCCCGGAAAGAGTCGTCTCCTCGTTGTAAGTCAGTCCATTGCCCTTGATATCCTTGAAGGGTAGTTTCTCCAGAATGGGGTCGTCCTTGACCAGTAACTCCACAACACCCTTCTGAAGTACATCGTTGGAATATTTACTTGCTTCGACCAGGGTCATTGCCATGATTCGTAACTCCTATTAGCGGGGCTTTGGGGGGTGGTCCAGTGCCCACCCGATCTTATCTTCTGGGCTCATGGAGTCGAAACCGACTCCTGGTCTGCCACCCGGCTGACCCGCATCGTATGTCTCGGTTCCTTTTAACTCTGCTTCCCGTTTATCCAGGGCCAGCTCCCGTGCCTTCATCTCCATCGCTGGCCCACTCTGTAGTGACTGGTCCCCTGTTAGTACCTTGGCGTCTACACCAAACTGCTTGGCCAGTTCTTCAGCTACACGAAACCTAGCCCAGGCCTCTCCTTCAACCATCATTTGCTGGTGAGCGGTCCGTTCCCTGGTTCGTGTAGCCTGGTCCCTGGCATCCGAGTACCTGAGCTGCTGGCGCTGGGCTGCTTCCGATTGGGTAATCTCGCCGTCATCCACAGCTCTAGCATCAGCGGCTCTGTAGCCTAGCTCTATTTGCTCGACTCTGTCCTGCTCTACTTGCTGAGCAAGGGCTAAGAGTTGGCGACGGGTTTCGGAGATTTCTTTATCCTTCGCAGATTCCCGTGCCGACCATTCCGCCTGAGTGTAGGTTCGTCCACTCTGCTGCTCCGCCCCCTGTTGATGCCCCTCCGGCTCGGACTCGGCTTGAGGACTCTGATAGGCCCCATCCAGCTCCAATCCTTCCAGGACAGCGTCTTGAGGTTGAGGCTCACGCTCCTGGGTCATGACTTAATACCTCCTACAATAGGCTCCAATAAAATTGTATCATATCCCTTACGGCGCTCCAGCGCCTACCAGATCTTTGATTTTATCCAAAAAACTTGGACCTTCAATATATTCCTTCACCCGTGAGGGGGAGACGGCCCCCGGTGGTCGCCCCCTCCCACTCTTCTTTAACTCCTCTTGCATCCAAGTCATTAAGGAACGATCATCACCACGCTCAACCGATTCCTTATGCAAGTCCTCCAGCCGCTCCCATTCCCACTTTGTGAGAGGATTAGACCTGCCCTCGCCCCGTACCCGCGCTTCCATCTTCCGCCTCAGGGCCGGGTCCGTCCAAGCCCGACGATTATCAGCATCATGAGCGAAGAGAAATATCGTCTCGTCCAAGGGCTCCGCACCCTTCACTAGCGCCCGCTGAGTCTCGGGTATAACCCTCTCATCAACACGCTTACCAGGGTCCCACTTCCAGGGTCGTTTAGGCCTCCCAGCGCCTGCTGCCTGCTGTTGTTTTTGCAAGTCCGTAATATATTTCTCGCCTAATTCATCTTTGAATTCCTGCACAATCTCTGGATCAATATCGTATGCAAAGAAATTATGCTCCTCAAGCAACGCCCTGGCTTCGATTTTAGCTTTTTGACTCTTTAGAGACGTAACCTTATTAGTGAGGAATAGCTTGGCGTCAATATCAGGATGGCTTTGGCGATATTTAATCCTGGCTTTGGTCTTTGCTGCTATCTGCTCCCTCATGGTCATAGGCTGCCCCTTAGCCTCCCTCTCGTCTGGATCAGTTGATATCTCATTGTAGGGCTCAAAGTCACTACGCCACTCCGCGCGCATCTTCCAGACAGACTTGATCGGGTAACCCCTCCCCCCTGCGAACTCAGAAGCGCCTCGGGTCATCCGGTCTATGAAATCTCCGCCCTCGAAGGCTACTGACTGAAGCCAAATATACATAAACCTCTTCACCACGTTTTCCGTGATGTTCAAGAAACCATCCCTGGTGGAGTCTCCCATGTAATCTTGGCCTGAAAGAACATCCATGCCATCAGTAATCACTGGTGAAGCCTGGGCGCGTGCGAATTTGAACAACGGATTTCTGGTCAACCAGTCCCAGCCCTCCTCAAGCTCCAAGGACTCAGGCTTATCCCAAATTCTGGTAATCAGGCCAATCAGGCTCCGTATCTTACCCCCTGGCCCTATACTTTGGCCGGACGCTTCCCAGGTGAAGAATTTGGGATTACCAGGCGTAATATGTTCTACCATTTCATCCCAGGTATCCCCGTTAGCGTAGGAGACAGCCATAGCCATGATGCCAAGAGACATAATTCCCTGACCTAACTTACGCCGAGCTAACTTCCCTCTGATCCCGCCGCGAATCGTATCAAATAATAATGCAGCTATCGCCCTATTATAACGGGGGGCCAAGAGGACAGAAGATTCGATCATCCTTGCATTCGCACTAACTCCCAGCCTGGCACTAGAGGTAACGCCTCTAAACTTGTTAATAAATTGAGCGAGGTCAGCCATCTCCTGTGGCGTTTTCGCCATATGATCAAGGGACTTGGCCATTTCAATACCGGCCACATCCAAGGCACCTTCAAACCCCCGTTGGAAGGGTGCTATCATCCCAACGGGCACTTTCAAGAATTTTTTACGGAGGAATCCACCCCTCCCGAGAGCTTCAGTAATGTCGGTTTGCCCACCCCTGGTTAATAGTAAACCAGGATACTTCTCAACAATAGCTGAATTCTCTGGCCGAGCTAAATAGCTGGTTTGAAACCGAGTGTCAAAAACAGACCGCATCATCCCATTCAGTGCTTTCCCGTAGGTTACCGGATCACCCCCAGCTAGATATAATAGCTGGATTCCCGGGCCACTAAGGTCGCCTGCCAGGGTGAAGTATCTACGCACGGAATTCCAGTAAACTGCACCCCTCACTGGGCCGTATTGCGTCAACAGATGTCTGAGATCCGGATCAAGCTGCTCGTCAAGGAATTTCGCCATCTTTCTAGCACCAGGGCCAGTTAGAATCTTCCCACTAAAGGCTGGCACTTTGCGTATTTCGCCCTCTGTAACCCCTGCTCCTTTAAGGGCGCTCTCTTCGGACTTTATCTCCCTGGCAATACGAGTGTTGTTCGCCTTGGCCCTTAACGAAATTCTCCGAGCTTCCTGTTCCAAGGCTGTCCATGCTGGACTATCTTGTGGTTGAAGCGCTGGTATTAGACTTTCTAAGTCGTTAGCTTGCTCAGGGAAAGCATCTCTGATCGGATTAATATCTAACGGATGCACCGGCTCCCCCCTTTTTGCCCTCCCTATTAGCACAACCAACCTATCAGCATTTTCCATTTTTAACTTGGCTGCTGCCGCTGCTAACACTCGTCCTTCTGGAAGAACATCCGTGCGCCACTCAACTTTGGTTAGAAACCAGTCTGTCATACGCTTATCAGCTACTTTGCTATAAGCTCCCTGCACATTCAGGAATAAAGCCTCGTCCTCCGGTAGGTAACGAAATCCGTCCTCAATAGCGGCCTGAGTTGTAGCGTATATCCGCTTCTTTTCCTGAGCCAATAAGCTCCCAGGAGCCGCTGGACCAGTGCCCAGGGGAAGCGGCTCCACATGAGCAATATCAAGGGTTTCATTATCTCGGGATATCTTGCCCCAAACCCTTCGGCCAGCGTATACTCCACCCTCTGCAAATTGGAGTTCGTGTATCTCTATACCGTTAGCTCGTAGGTAGACCAGCTTCTTCTTCTCGACTTCCTGCATAGCCGCAATCCATTCTTTCATCCTCGGGGTAGTATGCCGAGCGTATTTGTCAGGATTACTCCGTATAGTATTGACCGTAAGCCCTTTCAGCCCGGCAGGCAACCGTTCCCCGCGTGGCAGTAGAGGTCTGAGCGGGCCACCTCTAAGCAGTCCCTCTGGGGTAGTCATTCCGAACACTTCCCTTTGAGAACCAATGGCATTGACCCGAGCGAGCGCCACCTGGGTTAACTGCTTTCCTTCAAATGTATGAACTGCCCTGCTGACAAGTGCCTGCTTGGCTGGGTCATCAGCTACCGCTGCGGGATTGAGCCCACCCTGAAAGTGTCGTAGTATAGGTAGGTTACTAATCCGCCGCCACACATCCGGCTTGATGGCTATTTGGAGAATTTTATCGAAGCTCCCAGAAAACTCGGGAAGGCCGGGGCCTTCATCAGTCCCTGTAGGCGGCCCCGTAGGAGCATTTATTGGGGGGTCATCACTCCCGCCCCTTCCCTGATTAATTGACTTCCACGCCTCCTCTTGGCTAGCAATAGCCTCTGGGCTGGCTACATCACCTTGTTGTGCGAAATCATCTGCCGCTCTGGCCCGCCGAGCCTTCTCCGCGGCATCAGGAGGGGGGATCGGTACTTGGCCCGGCTCTCCCGCAGAGCGAGCAGCGAGCAACCTGGCACGGAGATCCTCTGCCGACTCTCCCTCGGCCACCCTGCCAACTCCAGCGGTAGGAGGTGGTAATTGAACCTGGGCTCCCCCCTCAATAAATCCCCCTATCGGGCGGTAGGCAGTCGCAAAGGGCATATAAATGTCAGGTGCAGGCACAAGCCCATACTTGGCCATACGCTCAGGACCCCACCCCGCTGTGTGAACACTAATAGCTCCTTCCTGGCCAGACCTTATCTGAGGTTCCATAATTGGATAGTCCCCGCCAACAGCCAGCATCCTCTCTCTTAAGCGAACTATGTGTTCGCTAATCGGCGCCATCTCCGCTTCTCGGTTTACCAGGATGCGGTCGAGGCCCATCAGAACATCGACTACTTCCCTTCGTTCAGGGCCTGGCATTTTCGCTCGGCGCACTTCATCTAACTCTTCGTCTAAACTCTTCGCTCTTAATTGTAATCGCCTGAGATCCGCTCCCTCCGCCCACTCCATCTGGGTAGACACATCGGTTGTTTCACGGAGAATATCGTCTTCACTTCTAAGAACCTCTGAATACCCCCTCCCCGGCCCAGGGACTGCTCCCGGGGCTATGAAATCCAGTCTGTTCGTTTTAGGAATAATGATTATTCCGGGATCCGACTGATCAGCAACCTCTCTCATCTTAAATCTAACTGCCTGTGCTTCATCGAGCAATTCTAAGGAAGATTTGCCGGTAATAGCTTTCAGCCAGTCCAGCTGTGGGTCACTCTGCCCTAGATCACTCAGCCTAGTTTGCCGATTCTTAGAGCTAACCATATATAGGGATAAATCAACATCACTGTCGAACTTTGGGTTATAGTGCCTATATTGACCTAGACTGTAAGCAGGCTTAGGTTTGCCTAAGGCAGGAGGCATCACAGGATCGGCGTCAGGGATGGTTGGGTCCGGCAGGGCTTCCCTGGACGGAGGTGCATCTAATCGCCCTACCGACACTCCCGGCGCCGTGGGGATTTCACCCCCTGCCCGGGCAAGACGGAACTCTTCTATAAAATTATCCAAACTCGTCGCGTACTCGTCTAACTGGTCACTGTGCCATCCTCCTTCTGCTTCCGGCACTGGGTACAAAGACTTTCTAGCTGCATGATATCGTGTACTCCTGGCACTCAGTTCAGCCGCTACATTTGCTAGCTCTCCCTCGACAGCCTTTGATATATCGATAAGCTCATCACCAAAAGACTGAATTTGTGCAGCTATAAAAAGATCTGCCCTTGCTTTACCTCGCCTACGGTATGCTTGACTCCGAGCAAGCCCACGAATTCCCCTCATACCTAACAGGGCATCCAGCTCAACATTCCGGCTATTGATACTATCTATCATCTCCTTGGGCACTCTAGACCCCTGGTACCATTGGAGGCTGCCCCCCTCGTCTCTGAGAAAAGCCTTCACGCCCTCCACGCCACGCTGGATGAGTGGGGCAATACCAGCCCCCGGTTCCTCTCCAGGGCGACGCACGGACAGGAACTTTAAGTGCTGGGCCATATCTGCCTCTATCTCGCCTAGTTGGTCCGCCACTTGTGTCTTGCTCCGTTGCGCTGCCTCTTTCAGCGCCCTTTGCGCCCCCCGCAAGCCACCCCCCGCAAGCCCACGAATTCCCCTTGTTGCCAACCCCATACCTCCAAAGGGGATATCCGTTGCGAGCCCAGTAATAAACTGAATCAGCCCAGGACGGCCTCGTTGCCTCTCTACAACGCTTTGTAAGAAGCCTTCCCCTGGGCGCTCTAGCGGCCGCATCAATCTATTTTCTTCCCCTAAGCCAATTAGATTGGCACCTTCGCTAAGTAGACCTGGCAGAAGATCCACGATCTTAACTAAATCCGGTAATTCCCGTAAGGAGTCAAATGGTGGAGACCGCCTTGGTATCCTAAAGAACGGTTCGATTGGGACCTGGGGGGATATCGTCCCCACCTCGGAAGCGAGGACGTCAAAGGCTAGTTGCTCGGCTGGAGTTCTCTCCTCAGAAAGCTCTGGAGCTAGCTTAAAACGCTCAGGAGGCAATGCTGGCTGCGGAGTAGCAATTATCTGGTCTAGGTTAGGACCTAGAGGTCCTTTCCTGCCAGGACCCCTAGTCACTGATTTAGGTCCTGGTCTAGGGAGAAACTGAGCTTCAAAGGACTCTTTACGAAGGCGCTCCTCCTCCTTCTGTCGTTGAGCCGCATCCCTACGGATAGGCAATCCATCTAGTTCTTCATCCGTAGTAATAAATTTATCGGCTATCTTGTCGTAAGGAGTTGTCATAGACTAGGCCCTCCACCTCAAACTCGGAGCATACCGACGGGTATCAATACCCCGTTCCTGTGGGCCCAACTCCGCGTACTGGCGCATAAATGGGTATTTGCTCAAGTAATCCGTATACTCAAGGTTAGGAGCTTGCCCCCGTAAAGCCATTTGTCCTAGTTTGCCCAGGTAGTCTTGCCGTACTTGCCCGCCCCGTCTCATCCAGTAGTCCAGGAAGGAGGGCGAGCCGCTCCGAGGCCGCAGTGCCGGATAAGCGATATCCGGGTCATCCTCTACGAAATCGCGCCAAGGATTGGTAGATAATAACTTATGGGGATCACCAGGTGGTCCATGAGAAGGCATCAGCTACTCCTCCGCCATTCTGGGGTTAATGTTGTACTTCTCTCGGAGATAATCCAGGAAGTTATTAGGCCGACTACCCCAGCCCCGATCCAGTTCCGCGGCCTGGGCTTGTTGCTGGGAGAATATACCTCGCTCGGTTCCAAGGCGTCCAGCAATATGCTGTGCCCCAAGTCGCCCAAACTGTCTCCTGAGGGCTAGGTTCATCAGGTCTGCCTGCGCTTGAGCTGGGACACTTCCGCCTATCGGTACACCACCCTCGCCAAATAAATCACCAAAGCCCAGGCCAGTTGCCTCTCGTTTCTCGGCCCCTGCGTCATATAGGCGGCCCAGTAAATCTTCTGCCCCGCTCCGAGTTGCAGCACCAGGGTCCATTCTCCCCAAATAATCGGAAAAGGTTCCTGGCCCAGCTCCAGTTACCGGGCTAAACCTCTCTTCTAGGTTGAAAAGAGATTCGTAAGGCTTGAACAAATTTCTGGCATAAGTTCCAGCAGGGCCGCCTCCTGCCGCCGGAAGCCCACGGCTTTGTAGATATTGCGTTAAGCGACCATACGGCTCAAACCGTGTTGTCATTTAATCCTCCTATTAGCCAAGGGCTACCTAATATTGTATTTCTGTTGGAGCCAGTCGAGGAAGCTATCTGACCCAGCTAGCGGGCCTCTTGCCCTAAGCTGGTCGTATATGCCCCGCTCGACGCCCAGCCTACTAGAAATATGCCGCGCTCCCTGCTCTCCAAATTGATCCGCCAACCCACTGAATATGAGTCGCCTCTGGTCCTGATCAGAGGTCCTGCCACCCCATGGCGAGGTCCCAGAAGGATCATTCCTCCTAAAGTTCCCGAACTGATCAAAGACATTCCCAAACCCGAGCCCCACTTGTTGCCTGGCTTCACCGCCTGCCGCAATGACACGATTTAGCAAATCTCTAGCCTGACTGCGGGTTTCAGAAGCAAGGGCGCGAGGATTATACTTCCTCAAGTATTGGGCAAAGCTCATTCCGAGATCAGGCTCTTCTCCAACGGTGGCAATCTCCTCGTCCCCTTCTTCTCCGACGGCAAATAATGGGCTAAATAGATTCTTCAACTGAAACTGGGTCTCATAGCTAGGGAATAGCCCTCTCCTATAAGCTCCTAACGCACCCCCGCCAGTCGCTCCAAGATTCCGAGCTTGCAAGTATTGGGTAAACCGCCCCAGCCCCTCATCTCGTGTGCCTGGATACCCAGGAAATGACTCCGCGGTGGGGTCCAGCTCATCCCCCTCCTGTACTGCGTCCGGGTGCTCCAATAATATTTCGTGAACCTCCGGCCAGACACCTAGCGCGTCCCTGTAAGTCATCTTAGGAAATAGGACTAGTAGCCTATTCAGAACCGCTTGCTTGTCTATACCGCCGCGAACAAGGTCTCGGTATTTCTCGTTAACCCAATAGTCATCGTAAATACTGTAATAGAGTTCAAGTTTCTCCTGAAGAGTAATACCCTCGTCCCAGTCACCCGCGCCATCACCCCTACCATCACCCCTACCACCACCCGTGCCACCATCCGCGTCATCACCCGTGCCAGTAGGTTTCGCCTTGTCCTGGGGAGCCTCATCCGAATCTACAAGTTCTGCAGTCCAGCCCGCTGTTTCGAGATAGTTATTCTTTAACCTCTCGTCACTGGTGTGCCCAACTTCTCTCTTTACCCTGTCCGCCCCCGTAAAGAATAGATTCCATATCGGGCGTTTTTCCATCTTGTACGAGGGGCCCCTCCCAGCCGTACCCTGGGCGCCTTCCAGCTGATCTCTTTGCCCCTTTATGTCCGCCGAAACTTGTGAGACTCTCTCGGGCAGCTCAACATACCGCCCCGTAATGGGGTTTCGACTGGTAGATATCCCTGCCGCCTTTCTTAAAAAGTTGCTAGCAACCTCTCCTAGCAACCTTCCTGCGGCGGCCTGCCCTAACTTACCATATGCCTCGCCCAGATTTATTATGCCCGTGGCATAATCCCTGCCAATATTCTTAGCTAGCTCTTGTCTCTTTTCCCGGGCGCCAAGCTCCTGGGTGTTGAATATAACATCCTTATCTGCAACTATTTCCGCAGTACTTCGTTTCTGGAGCTCTCCCTGACGTTCTCTAGTGGTCCGGGTTCCGCCCGTCAGGAAGTGGGACCATTCGTCATAGTCATATACCTGCGATTTTCCCGTATCAGCACGAGGTGGCAAGACCCGAACATTATGCTCTTTCAGAAATTCTATTTCTTCAGGATTTAGGTCGAAGGGGTCAATACCATAGGGACTGGTAACAGCCATTATCTCAATACCCCGAGCTTATGAATTTTCGTCTTGCTTGTCGCTGTATCCGTCATGGGCGTAAACCCCGACAGAATGGACCGCTCCGCATCCATCAGGTGGAATCTATTCTTGTGTTCAATCACATCAGTAGTTAGTCCATCTTGCTTGGAGTATGAGTACGACAACTTTTCCCGTAGGTAGTGGGTCAAGTCATCGAACACATATATTTTATTATCCGAGTGCATCCCGAATACTCGCTGAACTCCAGCAGACACTGAGTTCGACATAACAGGCTCAACTATTGGCCACCCCTGGGCAGTGTAGCCCTGGCGTATCTCGTCCTCTTGATGACTGCCACCAGCCCTCTTGATAACATTCTTCCCAGCGGTAATCCGCTTGAATTCCTGAACGTGCTCATAGATACTGCGGCCGCCACCTGGCAGATACTCTTGCCAAGCATAGAAAATGCCGGTGTCTTTATCCGCAGCGTAGAAGATAGCCGCTGGATTAGCTCCACCGAAGTCGTGCCCAGAGTAATAGAGCCAGTTTTCCGGGATCTCAAAGCGTGGAATCCGACAATGCTGCTCATTAAAAGAGCTATATACTAGCCCCTCCATACCTGTCCACCGACCAAGAACGTACCGCTCATAATATACGCCAGTATAGGATCGGAGCCTATCAACATAGTCTTTTGGCAATGTTGGATTATCATGCGTACCAGCTTGATACGCTTCATATCCGCGCCTGGCTCCTTCAAAGAATAGCCGGTGCAGGAAGTGACTTGGCGGCCCTGGGTTCGTAGCCGCGAAGATTTGGTGAGGCACCCCAGGAAGCCGCAACCTACCTTCAAGCATTTGCCAGTCTAGTTCCTCAGCCTCTATAGCTTCATCAATGGCACAGAAGCCAAGCTCTAACGACCCAAGTTTTAAGCTGTCATCAAGACCGCCAAATATAATGGCCGAGCCGTTACGGAAGGTAACTATTCCCTCGGTCTTGTTATATGACGTAATTAGTTCTTGCGGGCAGACCTTATCGAAAAAGGTTCTCAAGGTAGTATGGGTCATCGACGCCCGGGTCTTTCGGCAGATAAGCCCAAAATTCCCTGGGTAATCTAGCGATAGCTGTAGAGACTTGGCACATAACGCGACGGTTTTGCCAGAACCAAAAGCACCAGAAAAGAGGAGGCCAGGGGCTTGACTACGGGAAAACTCGGCCTGTGGCTCATTGATTGGGTTCCAAATGATCTTAACTGCTGAAGTTGTCATTAAGCCTTACCCTAGTCCTGGCCCGCCTATTGGAGGGCCCATTGGTGGCCCTGGTGGTGGCCCCATAGGCATACCAACCGGCGGCGGCCCCATGGGTGGGCCTCCTGGTGGTGGGCCTGGTGGTGGGCCTGGTGGTGGGCCTGGTGGTGGACCCATTGGAGGCGGGCCAGGCGGTGGCCCCGTTGGTGGGCCTGGCGGAACCAGCGCCGCCCCGCCCAGAGCTTCAAAGAGCGCCTCGGCCAGTTCTTCCTGCCCGGCGCTTAACAGAGCCTGCAAGACTGCGTCGATAAGTTCTGGTGGGACCTCTCCGCCGCTCTCCAGAGCCTCAAGGAGCGCGTTCGCGAGCCCCTCCTGCCCTGAAGTCACAAGAGCCTGGATAACCGCTTCGAGCATCGCTGGCGGGACTTGTCCACTTGGCGGGGGTGGGGCTCCTGGTGGGCCCCCTCCTGGCATAGGACCACCTGGCGGCGGGCCACCCATTGGCGGGCCACCTGGGCCTCCGCCCATTCCTCCAGGACCCGAGAGTAGTACCAATACCTGTTCAGCTAATTCCTCTTTCCCCCGGCGCTTCAAAGCCGCCGCGATATTAGCTATCTGTATTGGCGGCAAGCCCTCACCCATCTCAGCCAAGACCTTATCCGCCTCAGCATCTGGGTCCCTGAGCCTCATGTATTCTTCCCGTGCCGTCGCCTTGGACATCAATGGGATATCTTCAGGCCCCCGCTTAGTCGTAGCTCTCAAAGCCTGACCAATCTCCTGGTCCCGGTCCCGAGGCAGCCGGGGCTCTACCCGAACATCTACATACCACGCCTTGTTTATATCCTTGGGCTTTACCTTGACAGTAAAAAATTCCTCTTTGGGATTAAACCCACTCAGCTCGGTAGTCTTCATTCCCTTTTGAGCAAATTGGTGAAGTAGCTCTTCACACAGCCAGGTATATATTCTGGCCTCAGCCCCGGTCCCTGGGCTGTATACCGACCTGGTATTGTCATTCAAGATGCTAAGCGCAACCCCAGACATCGGGTCTTTGACCCCGCCGTAAGATATCGGGTCAGGGAGGGTGCTACGCTGTAGGTCCCCATCTATGATTTGCATCACGGCCGCCATTTCCGGCGGGGCGCTAGGCAACGCCAGCGGGTATATCTTCTCTCCCGCGTCCGTTGATAATTGTATTTCCTGGAAAGACTGATAAGGGTCCCCTGACAACGCCTTGGTCCCGTCCCGGGATTCATGCACTAACGACCCGGCTACCGACCTCTTGGCCATGTCCATAACCCACGACACATACTTATTCTGGGGGCTGTATAACCCACGGCTGGAAGTCCAGACCGAATCCCCCTGCAAAGCTATAGTAGTCTCGGAATTATCCTTTCGGATTATAGATGGCATGGAGCCCACCCTACCAATAAGCGCCGGGACATGACCTATATTATGCGCCGCTAACGGCTTCCCCCACTGGTCATTACCGATAATAACCCCGTTAGCTTCCTTGTCCCAGAAATCCGTTACCATCGCCATCTTGGACGTAATAGTCGCCCCAGGGTAGGCAGCCTCTATCTGTGTCCTGGTAGCCTCATACTGGAAGGCGGCCCACAACAACCCCTGTGGCCCCTGCTCCCACGATGTGTGCATGATATCCCAGGGCACCACATCGAACACAGTATCCTTCTCGCCCTGGGGCACATATACCAAAGCCCTGAGCCCATACCAGCCCCGGCAATTAATATGGAACCCCAGTATCTCCCGTAGAGGCGGCTCCCCTCGTTTCCGCAGCCTACGGTCAATAGCGTTCAACGCCCCAAATAAATACAACTCCCCTGTCGAAGCAGCCCGCCTCTGCTCCTCCGTCGCCTCCTCCGACAACTTGATCTGTATGGTCATCTGAGCCCGATTGAGCCCGTCAGATACCTTGTCGAAGTAGTTACGGGGCGCACTGCTAGTGTAGGACTCGTACCCCTTATTCTCCGCCTCATAGGGCACAAGGGCTAACAGATCAAAATCAGCCTCCATCCTTTCATAAAGCTCATCATGATCATCACGATTCTGACGGACGGCTTCAAGAATTTCAGCGATTGTTTCCAAGCTACCCTTTCCCCTTGCGCTTTCCCGCTGTTCGCATAGCCGCAGCTATAGCGGCCGGTTTTTTCTTCCCAGATTTTAGGAGCTCTTTTATATTCTCCCGTATTATTCCAGGGCTAACACCTTTTTTTAGCGGCATCCTTTCCTTTCTTGCTGGCTTTCATTTTCTTGGGGTCAGGTAGGTTACCGTGGGGCTTGGCTTTAGTTCCATGCTTTGGCATTATATTTATAATCCTAAATTCATTTGGATACTAGTCTTTGGAATATTAGGTAACAGTGAGGGCTCTGCGCCCCTGGACATCTCTACATAATCGCAGACAACCCAATCGTGACAGCCACGCCAAGGCTCACCAGTACTCTGTAACCAGACTATGCGACTACCACATATGGGGCATTTGGGGGTCTGCTTTCGACCTGCCACCTACTAGCTAGCTACCATCTATTGTATCAGTACCACTAGCACCAATGCTGCCCTCGATTACCGGTGTGGTGTCATCGAGTAGATACCCAACCCCTACCACGAAGCTGACTGTACTGGCTAACTGAACATCCTGGCGAAGTGGCGCATCCAAGCCGAGCAGCTTAGACTTCCGCTCATGCCAGCCACGAAGTTCCGTTAACCAAAGCCGCCTATCATCCGTGCTGGTCTCAAAATTACGCCAGCAGGCTGATTCCGCAGAATTTATGCTAGCTAGCATAGCGGCTCTAGCCTGAGTAGGGCTAGTAATTAACTCCTCTACCCAAGCCGCTTCAAGAAGCTTGATATCCCTGCACACCGTACTGAACCCACAGCTATGCTGCCCACCGTCAATGACCATTAGCTGCCTGTGGATATCGGCGGCCGAAGAACCAGCCAAATATAACCTTGCGATAATCGGTCTTCTACGAGCTGTTCTGCCACTTCTAGATGACATTATAGAACATTTTGGGGTCTGCTTTGCCATGGCTATATTACCTATTAACTGGTTTCTTAAATTAGTATAAAAAGTGACTGATTTTTATTCTCGGATTCGTGGCGACCTATTACAGTACCCGTCCCCGCCCCACCCGGTTCGTTGCATTAACCCGGTCCGTCATTAGAACGTGCTCGCATTAACCCGGTCCGTCATTAGAACGTGCTCGCATTAGCCTGAGTCTTCATCACCGTGGCCAGAGCCAGAGACCAAGCACGAGCGCGGGCACGAGCGCGGGCACGAGCGCGGG
>Ga0114899_1000772_pt1 | contig 21044 bp, 15 predicted proteins | sample MalvireepMed_215_FD_83497 | JGI IMG/M metagenome (GOLD analysis project Ga0114899, IMG submission 83497) | Marine viral communities from the Global Malaspina Expedition - Malaspina viral metaG DeepMed_215 | ecosystem: Environmental > Aquatic > Marine > Oceanic | place: Mediterranean Sea...
GAGCCTCAACCACATTGGCTTCGCCTGGCCCGGTGCGGCAAAAATCGAAGCAATACCATTGGCTGAATGAGGTCCGTTATAGGCAGCGCCCGCCATCATTGCGCCTGTATTGGCAAGAACCGTCGCTTTGGCTAACAGTCGGGTATCGACTTTCATTACTGCTTTTAACACTTCTTTTTTGATCACTATTTCTGCAATCACTCGCTTGCCGCGAGTATGCAGGACATTTAAGTGTGAATGTTTTTTATCGGTATCCATATTGCCGGATAATAAATAACGACTGCCAGGGTAAGCACGCTTGATCCATTCACAGGCCATCAAAGTCGCTTTACCCACCATGTTCTGTCCTGCTGCGTCGCCGGTAGTAAAATTGAAACGAAGGTAAAGTGTTTTAGCCACTGACCACTGCTGAATATGGATTAACTTACCAACGCTGGTGGTTGACTCTGCGGCTTTTTTAATTCCTTCAAAATTATCTTTAACCCATTGACCAAATTCTCTAGCGCCTCTAGCGTCATCAAAAATAAAGGCTGGCGCACGTTGCATATAGGATTCAACCACGGTGGTTTTAACACCGCCGCACTCGTTGATTACTCGCATACCGCGACTATAGCTGGCGACTAATGTACCTTCTGTCGTCGCAAGTGGAATGTAAAAGTCGCCTTTTGCGTCTTCGCCATTAACCTTGACTGGGCCCGCAATACCTATAGGCATTTGCAAAACACCAATGAAATTCTCTACATTACCCGGCAGAATTTTAGGGTCGATTGAATATTGACCCACGTGCTCTAAGTTAGCGCCCGTTTTGGCTTTAATAAATTCACGACGATTTGCCGCCCATTCGTCACTGTAGTCATTAGCTTTGTCTCTGGGTATACGCGTATCATCAGTCATTGGGGCTATTCCTGTATTTTATGAGTTATATTGTTGCCAATAAGCTATTGCACTAACTTTATAAATAAAATTAGTCTATTTACCTTAGCTTAAAATCACAGAAAAACAAGTGGTCAGATGAGATGTTGTTGAGAGATGATGGGGAGGTTGATCGAGTTAGGCTTGGCTCAAACTGGCTGAAAAGGTTAACTATTCAGCCTTAGGGGCATTGCGGTATTTTAACTGCATACCTTTTAGGAAGTTACGCAAAATCTGATCTTTACATTCTCGGTAGTGTTTATGTCCCGGTTTACGGAAAAATGCACTGAGCTCGGGTTTACTTAAGCGGAAGTCTGCTAATTGCAACAGTGCTAATACACCATCATCTTGTAAATTAAGCGCAATTCTCAGCTTTCTAAAGATTAAGTTATTGGTCAGCTCTTTTTCTGGCGTGGGTTGCGCCCCTTCTTTTTTACCGCGCTTTTCATTGATCAGGCCATTTAAAAATGTTGCTAGCTCAATGTCAGGACAATTAAGAAAGCTGGCTTCGTCATCTTTTCTTAAATAATCGCATACCATTTCACGAGTTACTTCAAAATCTGCTTGTGCAAAAATCGCCTTCATCTTCGAGTCACTGTAATCAAAGGTGTAACGAATACGGCGTAAAATATCATTGTTGTTCATACTAAAAATTCCAAGTTTTGAAGATAGGCATGATATGCAAGTTCAATAAAGGTGATCATAACAGATGTTTGAACCTCCACTAAAAATATATTAATTCGACTATGACTCGATATGAAAAAATACCTTAGTTAATACCGAGCAAAATTACTACTCTCTGCTATATTTTATCTACTCACACAACTTTGGCTGAGGCAATTATGTTTTCTATCTTTAGCAATACAAAGCCCATTAAGTCTGCGCTCATTAGCTTATGCTTGTTATCTTCCAGCACAGTTATTGCTGAACAAGAAGTGAAATGGTTCGTCCAGGAGTGGAAGCCATTTAATATCACGCGAGGTTCAGAAAAGCATACGGGCTCTAATGACGAGCTGATCAAATTTATCCACCGACATATGCCCCAGTACAAGTTAAAGTGGGTCAAGATGGATCTGAACCATTTTGTAAAAAGTCTAAAAATTAAGCAAGATATTTGTAAGGTCGACTTTTTTAAAACTGACGATCGTCAAGAATATGCATTATTCTCTGAAGTTCCATCTGTTATCGATTTAAACTTAAGAGTTTTTCTTTATGAAAAAAAGGCCAAGAAACTCAATTTAAAAAACCCCGTGTCTATCGCTGAGTTACTAGCTAATGAAAACGTAAAAACTTATTTTCCACTCGCTAGAAAGTATGGAGAAAATCTGGATCCAATTATTGCTCGAGCAGAGGTCGATAGAAAAAAACTCAGAAAAGATATCGCCGCTAAAAAATTGATAAAAAACTTCTATAAACAGAAAATTGATTATCTGGTGGAGTATTCTCCGGTGGTTAAATACTATTCAAATTATGCTGAATTGGGCGAGAATCTCACAGGCTTTACAATTAAAGAAACCAGCCCTTATATCAAAGCTTATGTGGCTTGTGCAAAAACAGAGTTTGGCAATAAAGTCATGCAAGACATCAATAAAATTCTAATTGAACATCGTCATACTCCAGAATATTTGAGTATTTTTGAGAAATGGCTTTCAGATAAAGAACGGGAAACGCTGAGAGCATATTATCCAAAATTTAAATAAGTCTAATTGTCCTACAAGAAGTGATTAACTTGAGCTAAAATTTTGGCGGCGTCAAAAGGTTTAGTGATCCAGCCTGTTGCGCCTGCGGCTTTGGCTTCGGCTTTTCTTGAGCTGACCGAGTCTGAGCTGACCAATATTATCGGAGTTGTTTTGTAATCCTCGCGCTGGCGTAACTGTTCGGTAAAATCAATACCGTTGATAAATGGCATATTTAAGTCGGTAAATACTAGGTCAAAATGAGTTTCGGCTGCTATTTCTAAAGCCTCACGGCCGTGTTCACTAGTGACTACTTCAAATCCGTGTTGCTCTAGGGCGCGTTTAAATAATTTTTGCACCATCGGTGAGTCTTCAACCACCAATATTTTTTTTGCCATAGACTTCACCAACTCAATTTATCAATCCGATAGTTATAAGATAGACCAGAAAAGCTATGTCTACCATGCTTATCACTTTCAATAGTGTTAGCGGTTATGATTGTGTATCTAGCGGCGCAAGCAAAGACCGCCAGTCGGGCGTTTCCACCCGAGATTGTCGTTCGTTGTTTTTATATAACTCTTCCGCCAACATTGATTTTTGTTGCTGCATTTGATTAATGCGTTCTTCCACAGTGCCTTTAGTAATGAGTTTATACACAAACACCGGTTTATCTTGTCCAATTCGATGCGCGCGGTCACTGGCTTGATTCTCGGCGGCTGGATTCCACCAAGGGTCAAAATGAATCACAGTATCGGCTTGAGTTAAGTTCAGTCCAGAGCCCCCCGCTTTTAAGCTGATCAGAAATACAGGAATATTACCCTGCTGAAACTGGTCTACTAATTTGGTGCGATCTCTGGTTTTTCCTGTGAGCGATAGATGTTCAATCGATAGTTGTTTCAGTAAGTCTTCAATAAGACTCAGCATGGAAGTAAAAGAAGAAAAGATTAAGATCCTGCGTCCATTTTGAATCATCTCAGGTAAAGTGGTTCTCAGCCAGGTCAACTTTGCAGAGTCGGCATTGTTAAAACTTGATAAAACAGGCTTGTCTATTGCCTGCTTAGATTCTGCTTCTACAGTAATATCACCTACTCGATTATCATCGGCAAAGAGATCGGCTTGTTGAAAAGGGGGTTCTTTAGTTGATTCTTGCGGCACGGGTTGTAGCGTTAATTTATGACCGATCAATTGTGGGTGACAACAGATCTGTCTCAAACGCAATAAGGCATTGCCGATCAGTAATTGATTTTTGCCTGCACCCGCGCCAGTATTTGATAAAGTCACCGCTTTTTGTACTTCTTCAAACATCGTCATGCGAACGGTTTCATACACATCGGCTTGTGATTCGGTTAAATCAATCAACTCCTCAATGATGGTTTTGTTGGGTAAATCTTTGGCGACTTTGTCTTTTGTTCTGCGTAACATAAATGGTGCAATTCTATCGGCCAGCTCTTTTTGGCGCGCGTAGTCCTGTTCTTTTTCTATCGGTACTCTAAATAGCCTTTTAAACTGTGCTTGATCACCGAGGAATCCAGGCATTAAGAAATGAAACAAAGACCACAACTCGCCCAAGTGATTTTCGAGTGGGGTACCGGTTAAACATAAGCGGTGTTTTGATTGCAGGGTAAATGCAATTTTACTGACTTTACTGCGCGAGTTTTTGATCGCCTGGGCTTCGTCTAAAACTAGTAAATGAATATTTTGTCGATTAAATAACTCAAAATCTCGTAATAACAATCCATAACTAGTGATGATTAAATCGGCACCGGATAAATCACCCTGAGATAAATGTCTTTTACTGCCCGCCCAATAAACTAAGTTTAAATCAGGTGTGAATTTGGCCGCTTCGCTAAACCAATTACCTAACAAGCTAGTGGGGGCGACAACCAAGCAAGGTCCTTGCATGTTTCCGTTATTTTTTTCGACTTGGATATGGGTCAAAGTCTGCAGCGTTTTTCCCAGCCCCATATCATCGGCTAAAATGCCCGATAGCTCTTGTTGGGCCAAAAATTGTAACCAGTTTAATCCCTCGCGCTGATAGTCTCTCAGGGTTGCTTTAACATTTTTTGGCACATCAATTTCAACAATACCTTTACCATTAATTAAAGAGTCAGCTTTTTGTTTGAGCCATTCGGTTTGTTGCCATTCGGTATCTTCCCCAGTGTGCTCTTGTAAGTTTAATAAGCGAGCGAACTGGTTGCTCGGCAGACGAAGTTTATTGTCTTCGGTTAAAGGTTTTGATTCGTATAATTCCAGCAATGTATTGAGTATATTCTTAACTCGTTCATAGGCCAGTTCAACTCGTGTGCCATCCTCTAAAGTAATGTAAAGGTTTTGCGGCTCGCTATTTTCTTCAGTGGGATTTAAATCCCAGGCACCGTGTTGTAATGACTGAATGATATATGGCATCAGGTTAATTGATTGACCATCAATTTTAATTCCAACTTCCAAATCAAACCAATCAACCGGCTGTTGTAAAAGCTGCTGTGAAGAGGCGCCTTCATCTGCCGTTTTATTTTTTAAATCGTCAGCGCGAGATATTTTACTGTACCACTTATCCACTCGCTTTTGGTTGAGGCGAAACCTTGGTTCAAATGAGATCTTCCAGCCTTCCAGTTCTAGTCCTCGCAGTAAAGGCAGCCAGTGAGAAAAGTTGCCATCAAGAAAGCGGTCACAAATATCAAAATGCTGGCAGATGGGTTGTTCAAAGTTGGCAAAGATACTATCCAGCCAATCGAGTTGATGGATTTTACTCGCGATGGATTCTAAAATGACCGAGTTATTTCTTTTAGAAGTGTGATAAACATAAGCCATTAAATTTTGTAAACTGACTTCGGCAACTTGTTCGCCAGCACTACTACGAAAACTCACTTTAGCCACGTCAATATCAACTGCAATTTTTGTCCAGGGTAAAGTGATTTGCTCACTCGACAAGGTTAAACAAGGTTGCCATTTATTTTTAGATTTTCCTGAACCGTCTAGACTGGTCAGTTCTAAAAAAGTTTCCACTTCGTCGTCTACTACTGGAGAAATATCAACCAAACGACTTTTAGTACGATCTAAGAATAATTGATCACCAATGTACCACCAGTCAGAATTAAATTTTGAGTCGTTAGTATAAGTTAAAGCGTTACGACGAGACGATCGCCAAAAGCAACGTCCTGATAGTGCAATTCGTTTAAGCAGCAGACGAATATCTTGTTGGTGTGGTTCCGAGAACTTCTGACCCTCTTTAAATAAAGTCAGACCATGACTTTCGACAGATAAGTCTGGACTTTCACTTTTGATCTGATTCATCTGATGAATTATTTGCTGGTCGGTCAAACTAACAAACTTGGGCAGTTTATCTTTTGCGACTAAAGCCAATTCCAACTCGGCTTTTTTCTGATATTCATTTTGCTGGCTTAAATAAGCCTTGTGAACCGTTACATTAATATTGTCAGCTTCACCATCTAAAATATAAACCACCCGGTGACGCGCCATATTAGGAAAAGGATCAAAAGTTTGACGAGATAACCAGCTCGTTAAATATTGCCACTCGCTATGATAAGTTTCAGTTTGTTTAAGCGACTGAGGCAAACGGTCAAGACGAGTTTTAGTCTCAATGGCTAAAGCTGTGATGTGTTCACAAACCGGAGATATTTCTGTTTGATCGTCAATTTCTGAAGCGTCACTGTCTTGACAAGCGCAAGTATTAATACTGGTATCAGAAGTTGTATTTAAACTCGACAAGGGCCAAGCGATAAATGTCTTGATCATTTTACCATTGAAAAAGAAAACGCCTTGAATCTGTTTTTCTTCTTTTTGGTGCATCCAATCCATTAACGAACCCTGCGACAAAAGCTGTATTCCGCGATACAAATCTTGAAGCTCAAAATACTGGGTTAAATGGTCGGTTGGGCCTTTATAGGCCAATGGGCGTGTTAACAAGTGGAGATCCTAAATACACTATTGAATCAAAAAATTAACCTGAAAGTCTATCAAGAAATGTTGGGGATTGGTACTGGACTACTAACTATTATTGAGGTTTTTCTTGAGGCATAAAAAAAGGCCTAGCCGAAGCTAAGCCTTTAAAATAATGGTGGCCCGAGACAGAATTGAACTGTCGACACAAGGATTTTCAATCCTCTGCTCTACCGACTGAGCTATCAGGCCACAAATTTCCCAAATAACGGTATAACTTGGGAGCGCGCTATTAGACTAGGATCGGGTTTTAAAGTCAAGCGTGTTTTTAAAGTTTTTTGTTTTTCTTTCCGAAGCCTTATTTTGACTCAGGTGCAACGTAACCTTCAATCTCGTCTAGATCGCCGCCAAATAGGAATTTTTCCATTTGATCGGTCAGGTATTTACGGCTTTCAGGCTCTGCCAAACTGAGGTGTTTTTCGTTAATTAGCATGGTTTGATGTTTCATCCACAGCTGCCAGGCTTCAGCTGAAATATTTTCAATAACACGCTGACCCAGTTCGCCAGGAACTGGTGCAAAGCTCATCGGTGCGGCTTCTTTTTGTAATTTTTGGCAGAATATCATGAGATTCCTTTTGGCAGTCTACTGACTTAATTCAAAATGTTTAAACAAAAATTTCTTTATCGGAGTCGGAAAAGCCAGATTTGTTAACTGATCGATATTATGCCATGCGAGCACGGCGTTTTCTTCTATCTTATATTCTACGGATTCTGATTGATTTGATACAAACTTCATTTGTAGGTGGAAATGAGTAAAAGTGTGTTTAGTTTCTTCAATCAGTTCTTGTTCGCTCAAATGACTGTTACTTATGTCAGTGGCTTGTTCTGGCAAGCTCCACAAACCTCCCCAAATACCTGCTGGTGGTCGTTTTATCAATTGTATCTGCTGTCGTGTATTGAGCTTTAAAATAAATGTAGAGTGTCTGGTCGGGATCTGTTTTTTAGGCTTTTTATGCGGATATTCAGCGGTTTTTCCATGGATAAATGCAAGACAATGTTTTTGTAGTGGACAGCTTTCACATTGAGGTTTACTGCGACTACAAAGACTCGCGCCTAAGTCCATCATGGCTTGATTAAAATTGCCGGTCTGTTTTTTGGGGGTATAAGATTCGCTTAATTCCCACAGCGCTTTAGTAACAGCTGTTTGGCCATACCAGCCATCCACCAAAAACACTCGAGCTAATACTCGTTTTACGTTGCCGTCTAAAATAGCTGTCGATTTGCCTGAGGCTAAAGATAATATAGCGCCAGCAGTTGAGCGGCCAATTCCTGATAAGGATTCCATTTGCTCTAAATTGTCTGGGAACACTCCGTTAAACTTGGTCATAACGGTTTGTGCACACTTGTGTAAATTTCTCGCCCTAGAGTAATAGCCGAGCCCTTGCCAGAGGTGCAAAACATCATCAACATTGGCGTTGGCTAGGGCTTCTACGGTGGCAAAGCTCTGGATAAATTTTTCATAATAAGGAATAACGGTTTTAACTTGAGTTTGCTGCAACATGATTTCAGATACCCAGACTCTATAAGGTGTTGGGTTTTGTTGCCAGGGTAGGTCTTTACGACCATGTAGGTGGTAGAAGTCGAGAATCTTTGTGCTAAATTGTTTGGCTGTGATCACAGGTATTGCTGGTTCGGATACTAACGCTTTAGACATTGAATTTGTTTACCTGAACGATTACTAGGTTGAGTTGCTAAGCCTATTTACCAGGCAATATCGTAATAAAAAGGAATGAAAAAAGATAAGGTTAACCACATTAATAAAGCCAGCGGTACGCCGATACGCATAAAATCGCCAAATTGATAACCACCGGCGTTCATTACCAGCAAGTTTGTTTTATACGCCATGGGAGTGGCGTAGCTAAAGTTAGCACCGAATAAAACCGCAATAACAAAAGGCTCTGCGGGCAAGCCTAGCTGACTGGCGACACTGATCGCGATAGGGGTACCGATAACTGCAGCGGCATTATTGGAAACAATGTTGGTTAAGATCGCGAGCAATAACATCAAGGCACTGAGAATAATCGGAGCTGGGAGCCCATGGGTGGCAAAGAGGAAAAGTTGCGCCAAATAATCTGCGCCACCGGTTTTCATTAAGGCTTCGCCAAGCGCCAAGCTGGCAACAACAATTAAAATGACTTGAGTGCTCAGGGAGCGACCTGCGTCTGACCAGTCCAAACAGCGCGTTATTAGAAGTAACATTACTCCGACTAAAGCACTTATGGCGATGGGTAAGAATCCGACCGCAGCTAACCCAACCACTAAACCCATAATTGCCAATGCTATCGGTGCTTTGTTGGTGTGGGGCAAATCAGTGGTGGCGTCTAAAATTAATAAGTCGCCTTTCTTTTTCATTTGAGCTATTTGGTTACGCGCACCTTGTACTAATAATATATCGCCGACCCGCAGTGTTACGTTGCCGAGCTTTTTATAAAGGTCAATTTCTTTACCTTCTCTATGTAGCGCCACTGCCACCATTTTATACTGGTCGATAAATCGAACATCCTTTAAGGTTGAACCAGCTAGTGGCGAGCCAGGAACAACGACAACTTCAACTAACAATTGGTCTTCAGAGGTGAGTGGGTGATCCTCATCAACTTGTTGTTTACCGACAAATAATTGTGCGCCTAAGGCTTTTTCATAATCTTTTAAATTATCTGCAGTGTCGGATACTCGGATCCTGTCGCCGGCTTTAAGCACTACATCAGGCATTGGCATAATACGGATGTCGGAATGGCTACCTGAGCGTTGGATTCTTTCTGCTTTGAGCGCGCCGTTGGTATGTTCGATTATATCAGCCAAGGTTTTCCCTACGGCAAAACCATTTTCATCTAGGGTTAAGTGAGCGGTGAATAGGCGAAGTGCGCCTTTATCTAACATTGAGTCTCGAGTGGGTAACATTTTGGGGGCGATTAACCATAAGTAGATAATTGCGACGGAACCTGCTACTAATGCTGGAACTGCAAAGTCGAAAAGACCCATTGGACGCATGCCCTGTTCGGCAGCAACTGCCACGACCAACAAGTTAGTCGAAGTACCAACGGTGGTCGACATACCGCCAACCAATGTAGCAAAGCCCATTGGCATTAACATGCCCGAAGCTGACGTATTGTTGCGCGCTGATACGCTGATTAATATGGGCAACATTAATACGACAATCGGGGTATTGTTCATAAAAGCCGACAGAATTGCTGAAACCACCAAAGTCACTAATAGTGAAAGTTGTGGACTCGTTTTCCACAGTCGTCCCAGCATTCGACCAACCGGTTCTAAAGCGCCGGTTCTAACCAGGCCTTGGCCTGCGATCATCAATGCACAAACGGCAATTAATGCTTCATGACCAAAACCGTAGAAAAAGTGAATCGACTCTAAATGAGTGCCGTCGGGTTGATGATAAGGAAAAACCTCAAAACCAATCGCAACAAGTATCAAAACGACTAAACAGCTCGATTCCAACCTGATATCTTCACGCCTAAATAAATACAGCGCCACTACAGTTAGTAGGAGCACAGCTAGGGCGTGATAATTAGGAATTTCTGGGAACATAGAGTAAGAAAAAGGTTGTTAGAAGTTGATGGGGTTGTATAACTTTAGGCTAAAAATAACATTATTTTAGAAATGATCAATAATTATTAACCCTTGAAAGGGTTTAATTATAAGCCTTTAGGTTTTAACAACAGTCATAAACAAGTCTGCTTTGAGCTGGTTGAAGTTTTCTCTAATTGTTGAGAAAAAAGATCAAAATATCGTTTTAAGTCTTTCTCAATGCTTTTTGCTATCTCAATAGCCTAGATCTCGGAATGTTTTAGCTTTTGAAGCATTTTAATCCTGCTATTTCACATTCTAATTGAGGATACTTGGGGTTATAATCCGCTCATTATTTAATCGCTGGAAAAGTTTGTGTCTGAATCTCACCGAAAAATTAAAAGTTTTGCTTTACGCTGCGGTCGTATGACTGGTGGTCAAGCTGCAGCTTATGAGTCAATGCTACCAACTTATGGTATTGACTTTGTAAAGCAAGCAATTGATTTGAAAGCTTTATTTGGCAATGATAACCCTGTGGTGCTTGAAATAGGTTTTGGTATGGGCGCTTCATTAGCGATCCAGGCCGCCAATAATCCCGATCAAAATTTTATAGGGGTTGAAGTTCATACTCCTGGAGTTGGCGCCTTATTGGCCAGAATGAAAGAAGCGGAAGTGACTAATATTCGGATTATTTCCCACGACGCAGTCGAAGTTTTTGAGCACATGATTGTCGATAACAGTTTACATAGAGTGCAGCTTTTCTTTCCCGATCCGTGGCATAAAAGAAAACACCACAAAAGACGGATTGTTAAATCTGAATTTATTCAGGAAATTCGCGCTAAACTAACCGATGAAGGTGTTTTCCACATGGCGACCGATTGGGAAGATTACGCCAAGCATATGTTGAAAGAAATGTTGGCGGAAAAAGGTTGGCATAACCAGTCACAAGATAATAGTTATGTACCTAAACCTGAATATCGACCGGTAACAAAATTCCAAAAACGAGGCGAGAAACTCGGCCATGGAGTGTGGGACTTATTATTTCAAAAAGAACAGTTTCAAAAAGACATAGTAAACGGAGAGGCAAAAGATGTTTAACAGAATAGATATTCAGCAAGCAGCCAAGTTAATCGAAGATGACGCTTTAATCGTTGATATTAGAGACCACAACAGCTTTGCCCAAGGTCATATTCAAGGCGCAGTGAGAATCGATAATTCAAATATTCAGGAATTTCTACAACAAGCAGACAAATCCAAAGCTTTAGTTGTTTGTTGTTATCATGGTAATTCAAGTCAATCTGCGGCTGCTATGTTTGATCAACAAGGGTTTGAGAAAAGCTATAGCATGAATGGTGGTATGAGTGAGTGGGTACTTACACAATCAACGGTAACAGATTAACAATCGACTGTTTAATCATTCCAAATCAGCATTACAGTTCAAGCAGTCTTCTCTTAAATTTAAAATTAAATCAGTTTTGAGCAATATTTAAGCAAATAAACCGTAAATGGTTTGCTTGATCGTTGCTGGTTTGAGAAAATACGCCGCATTAAAAATGCGCTCATATTTTGAGGCATTTTAAATCAATCTAGCACCTCATTTTAGGAGCCCTAATGTCTTCAAACACCGACGCTTCATCAAGATTTCAATTAGCCAACGCAATCCGCGCTTTAAGCATGGATGCTGTTCAAAAAGCCAAATCCGGTCACCCCGGGGCACCAATGGGCATGGCTGACATAGCGCAGGTTTTATGGTGTGACCACCTTAAACATAATCCAAGTAACCCTGAATGGGTCAACCGTGATCGTTTTGTTTTATCTAATGGTCACGGTTCAATGTTGATGTATTCATTATTGCACCTTACTGGTTATGCACTCAGCATCGACGATTTAAAATCTTTCCGTCAATTGCACTCTAAAACTCCCGGTCATCCAGAATATGGTTATGCACCCGGTGTTGAAACAACCACAGGCCCATTAGGTCAAGGGATCGCCAATGCAATTGGCATGGCTATCGCAGAAAAAACTTTAGCTGCTCAGTTTAATCGTCCCGGTTTCGACATGGTCGACCATAATACATATGTATTTCTTGGCGACGGTTGTTTGATGGAAGGTATTTCTCATGAAGTTTGCTCACTTGCAGGCACATTAGGTTTAGGTAAATTAACTGCATTTTATGACGACAACGGCATCTCTATTGATGGTGAAGTTGAAGGCTGGTTTACTGATGATACCGTTAAGCGTTTTCGCGCTTATGGTTGGCATGTTATCGGCGATGTCGACGGTCATGATCCGGAAGCATTAGAGCAAGCCATTCAACAGGCTAAAAAAGAAACATCTAAGCCAACTCTAATTTGTTGTAAAACTACGATTGGTTTTGGTTCACCTAACAAAGGTGGTAAAGAAGATTGTCATGGCGCGCCACTCGGTGAAGATGAAATTGAATTAGTTAGAAAAGAACTTAACTGGCCTCACGCTCCATTCGATATTCCACAAGATATTATGCAAGCTTGGGATGCACGCGAAACAGGCAGTCAGCTTGAGTCGGACTGGAACGAAAGTTTTATCGCTTATAGTGAAGCACACCCTGATTTGGCGGCTGAATTAACGCGTCGTTTAAGCGATCGTCCTAATGCTGACTTTGAAGGCGCGGCTAAAGCTTATATCGCCAAAACCCAAGAAGAAGCTGCGGGCATTGCAACGCGTAAAGCGTCACAAAATGCGATTGAAGCGTACGCCCCTTTTGTACCTGAATTTATTGGTGGTTCTGCTGACTTAGCGGGTTCTAATTTAACTCGCTGGAGTGGCAGTAAAGAAATAAGCGCGACTGATGCTGGTGGTAATTATATTAATTATGGCGTACGTGAATTTGGCATGTGCGCGATCATGAACGGTATTAAATTGCACGGTGGCTTTGTACCATACGGCGGTACTTTCTTGATGTTTATGGAATATGCGCGCAACGCTATTCGTATGGCTGCGCTGATGAAACAGCAAGCGATTTATGTTTTTACTCACGACTCAATCGGGCTTGGTGAAGACGGTCCTACACATCAACCAGTTGAACAGCTTTCTTCAATGCGAGCGACCCCAAATTTAACTACTTGGCGTCCTTGTGATGCAACTGAAACAGCTGTTGCATGGAAAAAGTCTATCGAAAAACTAGACGGCCCCACGGCACTGGTTTTAACTCGTCAAGGACTGCCTACTCAGCCAAAAACAGAGCAGCAACTCGCATTAATCGAAAAAGGTGGTTATGTGTTAGCTGACTGTGATGGCGAACCAGAGCTAATTATTATTGCCACTGGCTCAGAAGTGCAGCTAGCAATGCAGGCTAAAAATGAATTAGCCAATAAAAAAATTCGCGTTGTTTCAATGCCAAGTTGTGAAGTTTTTGAACAGCAAGACTCTGAATATAAACAAAGCGTGTTGCCATCAGTAGTTACTAAACGAATGGCGATTGAAGCTGCTCACGGCGACTACTGGTATAAATACGTTGGCTTGAATGGTGTGATTGTTTCAATGAATCGCTTCGGAGAGTCTGCGCCGGCGGGTGATTTATTTAAAGAGTTTGGATTTACTCTTGAAAATGTTGTCGCTAAAGCGCAAACGTTTTTCGCCTAACAAATAATAATTTATCTTTTCCCCAATCCCCTGCTTGAAAGTAGGGGATGTATTAGCAAAAAATTTAAGGAATTAAAATGACAGTTAAAGTAGCAATAAATGGTTATGGTCGAATCGGACGTATGGTTTTACGCGCTATTTATGAGTATGACCGTGATGATGAAATTAAAGTTGTTGCGATCAATTCGTCTCACCCAATAGAAACCAACGTTCATTTAACTAAATACGATTCAACTCATGGACGTTTTGAAGCCAATGTTACTGGCGACGTTGAAAACATGTACGTTAATGATGACAAGATTGCGATGCTTGCTGATCGAAATCCTGAAAATCTAAAATGGTCTGATTACGACGTCGATATCGTTTTAGAATGTACTGGTCACTTTAAAGATAAAGCGGGCGCGTCTAAGCATTTTGTCGGCGGCGCTAAAAAAGTATTAATTTCTGCACCGGGTGGATCTGATATCGATAAAACAATTGTATTTGGTGTGAATGACGAAACACTAACTGCCGATGACAGAATTGTTTCTAACGCATCTTGCACCACTAACTGTTTAGCGCCAGTTGCTAAAGCATTAAATGATGGCCTAGGTATTGAAAAAGGGTTGGTTAATACCATTCATGCTTATACTAATGATCAAAAAATCATTGATAACCAACACTCAGATTTACGTCGCGCAAGAGCAGCAGCAACATCAATTATTCCAACAAAAACTGGCGCAGCAAAAGCGGTTGGTTTAGTACTACCTGAACTTCAAGGAAAGCTTGACGGCTTTGCGCTTCGTGTACCTACAATTAATGTCTCTGTAGTTGATTTAACTTTTGAAGCTTCTCGTGACACAACAGTTGAAGAAGTTAATGAAATTGTTAAAGCCGCCTCTGATGGTGTTGTTATGGATTATAATGTTGAACCTTTAGTATCAACTGATTTTAACCACATGCCTGCTTCATCAAGCTTTGATGCCACTCAAACTCGCGTTAACGGTAACCTGGTTAAAATATTAACTTGGTACGATAACGAATGGGGTTTCAGTGTTCGAATGATCGACACAGCTATGGCGATGATGAACGCAAAATAAAAAAGAAAAAATCTAAGGCGCATTCACTGCGCCTTTTTTATTTGATATTTCCCTCCCCCAACCCTCTCACTTAGGGAAAAGGGAGCACAAGATAAAAGCAAAGTTCAGAAAGCGGAGCAACGATTTAAATGTCAGTATTAAGAATGTCAGATCTTGATTTAGCGGGTAAGCGAGTTTTAATTCGCGAAGATCTGAATGTACCTTTTAAAGATGGAAAAATCACTTCGGATATCAGAATTCAATCAGCATTACCGACAATAAAATTAGCCTTAAAAAAAGGCGCTAAAGTCATGGTAATGTCACACCGTGGACGTCCAACGGAAGGTGAATTAACTGAAGCTGATTCAATGGCTGCAGTGGTTGAATATATGAAACCTTTAATCGATGCACCAGTGAGGTTAGCTAGTAATTATTTAGACGGCGTTGATGCTCAAGTTGGTGAAGTGGTTATTTTTGAAAATGTTCGTTGTAACATTGGCGAAAAGAAAAATACCGATGAACTAGCAAAACGATATGCAGCACTTTGTGATGTGTTTGTGATGGACGCATTTGGTACCGCGCACAGAGCTCAAGCTTCTACTCACGGTGTAGCCAAATTTGCGCCAACAGCTTGTGCCGGACCTCTGCTCGCTGCAGAGCTGGACGCATTAGGTAAAGCGTTAGATAACCCTGCTAGACCATTTGTTGCGATTGTCGGTGGCTCAAAAGTATCAACCAAATTAACATTGTTAGAATCACTTTCTGGCATTGTTGATCAGTTAATCGTCGGCGGCGGTATCGCTAATACTTTTATTGCTTCGGAAGGTCATGCCATCGGAAAATCATTAGTCGAAAACGACTTAATTGATACAGCAAAAAAATTATCACAAGAAGCGATGAATAATGGCGGAGAAATACCGAAGACAACTGACGTTGTTGTGGGTAAAGCGTTTTCAGAAAGTACGCCGGCGACATTAAAGAATGTAAATGAAGTTTCGAGTGACGATATGATTTTTGATATCGGCCCACAAACTGCTGATGTCTTATGCGAAATAATAAAGAACGCAGGAACAATCGTTTGGAATGGTCCGGTTGGCGTGTTTGAATTTGATCAGTTTGCCGAAGGCACTAAAAAGATATCGATGGCGATAGCTGAGAGCAAGGCTTTTTCAATCGCTGGTGGTGGTGATACTTTAGCGGCAGTTGATAAGTTCGGTATTAAAGATCAAGTCTCTTACATCTCGACTGGTGGCGGCGCTTTCTTAGAATTTTTGGAAGGCAAGAAGTTACCTGCAGTAGAAATTTTAGAACAGCGAGCGATCGAAAAGTAAAAGATAAAAATAAATTTAAAAATTAATCTACAGAATAGCGAAATAAATAATACGGAGAAAATATAATGGCTTTAATTTCAATGCGACAATTACTCGACCATGCTGCCGAGTATCAATATGGTGTTCCAGCTTTTAATGTCAATAACATGGAACAAATGCGAGCCATTATGGAAGCGGCCGATCAGACTAATAGCCCCGTTATGGTTCAAGGTTCAGCTGGTGCGAGAAAATACGCTGGTGCACCTTTCTTACGCCATTTGATTCTTGCCGCTATCGAAGAGTTTCCTCACATTCCAGTTGTTATGCACCAAGATCACGGTACAAGCCCTGCAATTTGCCAGCGTTCAATCCAGCTTGGTTTTTCTTCTGTGATGATGGACGGCTCATTAATGGAAGATGGAAAAACGCCAGCTAGCTATGAATACAATGTTGACGTGACCAGACGTACCGTTGAAATGGCGCACGCTTGTGGTGTTTCTGTAGAGGGTGAGCTTGGATGTTTAGGCTCACTTGAAACTGGTGAAGCCGGTGAAGAAGATGGTGTTGGCGCTGAAGGCATCTTAACTATGGATCAAATGCTTACCGATCCAGAAGAAGCCGCTGATTTTGTTTCGAAAACACAAGTGGATGCTTTGGCTATTGCGATAGGTACATCGCATGGTGCTTACAAATTTACCCGTCCACCAACAGGTGATGTATTAGCGATTAGCCGCATTAAAGAAATTCATAAACGCCTGCCTAATACTCACTTAGTGATGCATGGTTCTTCATCTGTTCCTCAAGAGTGGCTGAAAGTAATTAATGAGTTCGGTGGCGAAATGCCAGAGACTTATGGCGTGCCAGTTGAAGAAATTTGTGAAGGGATTAAGCACGGCGTACGTAAAGTTAATATCGATACAGATTTACGTTTAGCTTCTACCGGTGCGGTGAGAAAGTTCTTGGCAAATAACCCTTCAAACTTTGATCCAAGAAAATTCTTACAAGCTTCAACTGAAGCAATGAAAGATATTTGCGTTGCACGTTACGAAGCATTTGGTACAGCAGGACAAGCGGATAAAATTAAAGCGCTTTCTTTAGAAACGATGTTTGAACGTTATGCCACTGGCGAGTTGGACGCACAAGTAAAATAGCTAAGATATTTATATTAAGAATATTAATGACCTCTCTCTTTCATGGGAGGTCAACTTCCTCAATAGATTTGAGCCTTATCAAACAAGGTTTCATTTTATATGAACGTCTTATCTAAACCGATCTTTCTGGTTATTTAAATCCCATTTTGTTTGATATTTGTACAGATCTATGGATAATGCCATCTCAAATATAGATATATGACAGTAATTTAACAAAGGTGAGTGAATGAAATTGAGCAAAAGTAGAGTTAACCTGAATAAAGTACTTTTATTTCCTCTGGTCGTTATTCTTTTTGCAACTAGTGTATATGCAAAAGGCTCAGTAAAAATTCAAAACGTGCAATATAATTCTCTTCAATCTGAACTATTCATCAAAGGTAAATTAACCTCAGCTACAAATGAAGAAACTATCCGAATCTTTGATGACCTCAAGAATGACTTGATCGCAGAAATACCACTAAGAAAAAAACAGTTTGAAGCAATAATTCCCCTTGCTGGAGATGTGGCGTGTCGAATTCGAATTGATTCAATCGGCGCAAGTGCAACAAAAGGTGTAAAATTTGCTCCAATAGATTGTAGTCATTATAAATTTACAATCAACGGTAGGGTTACCGATTCGCCTATAGAAAATGCATTGGTCTCAATAAGTATTGGAAATCAATCGGTGGCGACAACTGCTGATAGTTTAGGCGACTATAGCGTAGAAATCGATGTAGCTCATTCTGCACTTGATGAAATGGTAAAGGTGAAGGCACACGGTGTGGGCGACCAATCGTTTGTCGAATTAGTGTCAACTATTGGCAGTATAGATCGATTAAATAGCCAAACTAGTGGTGACGGCGTTTTAGATTCTAGCGACAATTTTGCAGTAAATGTTACTAATCTTTCCACCGCACAAACGGTGCTAATAGAAAGAGCTAACGATGGCCAATCAGTAACAAATGATGAAGCCTTTGATAGATTAGCGTCCGAAATTGATTCAGCACAATTGTTAGACCTTGCAGCAGCGATTAAATTGGTAGTAGATAACGCCGAATATAGTCTGCCAAGTGATGTAACAACAACTTTAGAGTTAATTACCGAAGCAGAAACTTCTCAAGCGTTTATTGAAAGCATTCAACTACAAGACCCGGATGCACTGAAAGAAACAATTGACCTTATCGTCGCCGATGAATATGTTACTAAGCCATTAACAACTGAAAACTTAGAGGGTGAATACTATTTAATTCCTGAAGGAAATGAATATGGCTTTTATTATGGGGACGAATATACCAATGGAAATGGTAATATTCTAGAGTTTAATCAAGATGCTACTGGCAGGTTAATCACTGATAGTGGGATTCATCTGTTTAATTGGCAGCTAGCCGATAGCAAATATCAAATCACTCTGCAATCTCCAATTGAAAACCCTTATAGATGGTATACGCCAGAGAGAACGACTCTAGAAGCCAGTCAGATATTAACTGGGCTATCTGTGACCAGAACGACTAGTGGTGAGCATGCAGATACTTTACGAGTGGAGCTTATTTATAATCTCGAAGTTCCCTCAATTTCTCACACTCAAGTAGATACTAGAGAAACGAGTTATGTTGCACTAAAGAAAGACGGATTGATCCCTTTTATTGCGAGTGATTTGGAAGGTGTCTTTGTTGGGTTTGTACCGGATCTTGTTGGCAAATCAGACCTCTTAACATTTAATTCTGATGGTACGGGCAGCACTCAACATTTGGGAGAATCATTTACCTGGTTTGTGACAGACCTTGGTCGATTGATAGCCGATTTTGAGACCGGAACTAGTGTTGAATATAGTCGACTGACTAGCGCAGGTCCAAACGCTTATAATACTTTGGCAAAGGTGTCTTCTGCTGATGGTGAAGTTATTAGCTCTGTTGCTAACTTAATGATTAAGGTCAATTCTGGATTAGAATTCGTCGAAGCGGATGTGACTGACAGTACTTTTTATAGTACGGAAAAAGGTATTCAACACTCAACCCACGATTTTACTTTTGGCTACAACTATTATCCCAGGTATGTTGATGGCCAGATAGTCAACCTATTCCGCAACCAAAACGATAAATTTGACTTAGGTTTTCACTTTTTTGCAAACGGAGAAGCTTTTGAGTCCGGTGATTTAATTGGAAGCATTTGGGGAACAAAGATGCCCACGAGCTTTGATCCGAATGCACGTGCAGCCATCCCAACTTATTGGACTGTAGATGAGGGTAAAATTGTAATCGACCAGTACTATAATATTGGAACTGGTGATCAACTACCTTGTGATAATCAAACAGATAGTAATTGCTGGAATTTTCATTTAGAAATGCAGCTAGTCGCATTGGAGGACAATAGGATATTCGTTTTTTATAAACGAACACCGACCGGATATGGTCCAGGTTGGATTTATGGAGCTCGATATTTTACCAAAGGAAATGTACTTGTTGATGGTTTAAACAATTAACTAATTATTTTACTTCTGCTTAAACAAAAACGGCGCTAATAGCGCCGTTTCTAATTAACTAGTGAGCTATTATTTTAGTTCGAACTCTACGGTTAGTTCCCGCCATTTTCAGTCTGATTATAGTCAGAGCCGATTTTTAAAGAAAATAACGCATCATCAAAAGTTTGGTTATAAGTTAAATCTGCTTCCATCGAAAACGGCACTTGGCTGTTGACTTGATCAAGTGTTACCAGCAGCTTTACCGGTAGTTGGTTATTTACATCTGCCCATATGGTGACCTTAGCGCCATTTTCATTGATGACAAATCCTTCTGCGAAAACGCCATTAATCATCTGGCCCGATAAATATTCTTCTGGCTCACCTTGATAATTTTTAATTGCTTGGTACCAGTAGAGTGGATCTTCATCTGGTGAGGAGACATGCTTATCTATGTTGAAGTCAAAAGGCACCGCTACTTTTGGATGAGGAAAAAAGATGACGCCCTTGCCATTAGGTATATCAATCACATTATAAGAAATACCATCACTGGCATCACCTAAAGGCAAAGTTTCAACTCGCAAATGTCCGGGCTCTCGATAATAGACTTTGATATCCATTAACTCGACCCCGTTAGTTTTCATTTTGGCTGAATAAAACATAGATGTCGCCAAGTTCATTTGTGAAATGACTTGAGCAAAAGCCATTTTCGAAGGTGTTGCAAAAAACACTAAGCTCAACACCACTGCCAAAACTGCGCCCATTGAACTTGCCCATACTTTCGGCTGCCAATTGAAAAAACGAGTCAACAAGGAAGCCTTTGAGTTTATGCTTGCTTCTTTGTTAGTTTGCTGATCATTCTCTTCTGCTTGTCGGTAGCCTTGTGCCAAAATGAGTCGCTGAAGATTATCTTCCACTTTTTCGCAATTCTTTGTTGAGGCTTGCTGGGTTTTAATTGCGCTGACATAGCCGCCAAGTTCTTCACCAAGCTCGTCTGTTAATTCTTGATTGTTTTCTAATAGTTTATTCACAACTGACTCCTAAATATTGGGATTTTTTCAATAGTTGAGAGAGGCTTTTTTTAGCTCGACTAATGCAAATGCCAACGTGACCAGAGCTAATTTCTAGTTGTTCCGAAATTTCCTGGTAGCTGAACTCTTCGATATATCGTAATAAAAATACGTTTGCTTCCAATTTGGGGAGTTTGGGTAAAGCCGCGCGAAATTGAGCGATATCTTTCCCCAGTTGCAGTTGTTTGTCAGGCTCAGCAAAGTCAACTGACTCGATTTGTTCTGAGTCGGTTGCTTCTAAAGACTGTTCTGACAATCGAACCTTCTTACGAAGCTGATCGTAGCTAGCGGAGGTTGCCATCGTTTTTAAATAGGCCGGCCAGTTGTGAA
>Ga0114899_1000773_pt1 | contig 21036 bp, 17 predicted proteins | sample MalvireepMed_215_FD_83497 | JGI IMG/M metagenome (GOLD analysis project Ga0114899, IMG submission 83497) | Marine viral communities from the Global Malaspina Expedition - Malaspina viral metaG DeepMed_215 | ecosystem: Environmental > Aquatic > Marine > Oceanic | place: Mediterranean Sea...
CGAAGCTGATCACTGCTTCAGATTTTTGGTTGATGATGCCGTAGTTTCCAGCATTCTTCACAATAGCAAAACCATCCTGAAAAGGCTCAGTTTCTTCATAATTTGGTTGAATAACCAACTCCTCATTTTCATTCACATAACCCCATTTACCAATCAGTTTCACACTAAAAAGACCTTCGCTGAAAGTGCCCACAGCCTCATATCTGTTGGCTATAGCCAGCCCTCCTGATCGATTGAGAAATCCCCATTGATCATCTTTTTGAACGGGGATATAGCCGTTGAGGTATTCTCCCAGAGAATCGATAAGAGCATCCAGTTTAGTATCGAAGCCATCACTTGGCCGGTAAAGAAATTTCTGATGGTCTCTTTCCAAAAGAATGAGGTCATCATCCAGTGCTGAAATGGATTTATATCCATGCTCAAGTAACAGTTCTCCATTGAACGATCTAAGCGAATAGGTGCTGTCCTCATTCATTCTTATAATCGCGTTTTTAGTTGGGCTGAATGCTGTCTGAGAACGGTAAAGCACCTTGCCAAACCAATCGGCAAGGCCATAATCGCTGCCCTGTTTGAAGTAGATTTGTTCATTCAGCAAGGCGAGACTATCATAATATGGTGTCATGATCCATATGCCCTGTTCATTGATAATGCCATAGCTGCCATTGTAATGGGCAATGGCTCTTTCCTTGAAAAAGTCGCTTAATTCATCATAAAGAAAAGGGCTGGTTTCTTTTCCGTGGGTGCCAATCAGGCCAATTTTACCATTTCTCTTCGCCTCAAAGAATTGCTCAGATCTTTTGCTGAAATCCTGATAATTGAAGAGGTTGAGCTTCTTGCCTTCGAAGTTGTAGACAGACCATGAATGGCCATCAGTCTGATTGATCTTACCGAAAAAAACATGGTCAAAGAGGCTGATTTCGTCAAATGAATCCCGAAAGAGTCTCTTCCCATCCTTGCCATATACATGATATCGGCCTGAACCTTTCTCCTGTGTTATCAGCACTTGCCCATTGCTGTTTACCAGTGTTTCTTCAGGAAGAAACAGGTCATAATGGTTTTCTGAATCGATAATGCCGGTTTTGCCTTCCGCCTCGGTAGCAAATTTGTTGCGCTCAAGAATTTCCACCCGGTCGAAATAAAGAGTGCTTCGATAGTTGTCGCTCTCAAAGTAATCCCATTCTCGGTATGGTATGGCTGTCACCTGTTCACTCCCAAATTCCAGCGACTTATAGAGTGGGGGAATTATCATTTCCATGTTTCCTTTAAGTAAACCCTTGTGGTTATACTGTCCGATAATGTAGTACTGGCTGCCATGTGGAATGACATATTCATACTGAAAACCTGTAAGTGCTTTGCCGCTTGTTTCATAAATGGCAAACTGACTCTCGAAATTTGAAACAGCCAAATGTTTATTGTTAAGGGCAGTGATTTCCCGAAACTCGATCGGAATTTGAACAGAGCCTTTCTCACTCAAAAAACCCATCTCATAGCGGCCTCCTTGCTTTTTCGAAACAATAAGGCCAGTGGAATGAGAACTTATAGCACTATACTCGAAAGGAATAACGGTTTTTCCCCTTGAATTAATCAAACCATAGGCCGTAAGTATGGAATTGTTTTGTCTTTGGGAAGCAATGAAATTACCTTGCCCGGAAGGAATGAGTGTGCTGAATAGATGATCTGTGATGCGATGTCCTTCAATGTCAACCAGAGCCCACTTTTCGTTCTGAAGAGCCCCCGTTACCCCATTGATCACTGAGAAGTTTTTGTCAGACCAGCCCAAGGCCTCATAGCTGGCAGGGATGACTACGGCATTTGTTGTAGTATTCTTCAGCCCCACCTTACCGTTTTCGGTAAATCTTTCAAACTGATCTGCCCGACAGGTTAGGGAAATAGACCAAATAAAGATGATCAGAATGAGATGAATCGATCGCATGCCGTAAGTGTCGGGAAAATCAGCCCGAAACTGTAAAAAATAGAGCATTTATAAAATGCCGGGGGCGTAAAACTTGGTTATTGCTTTACAGGATCTCTTTCGAGGTTGAACAGATCGTTTAATACATCAATGAGGGTTTCTGCTTCACCCCGCTGGCAGGCCGCCTTCAATTGAAGCACGGGTAACCTCATGATTTTATTGGTAATGCTCTTCGAGAACTTGTCAGCAAATGCTTCCATTTCTGGCGATGCATTTTTTAGGTGCTTCTTCAGTTCTTCCTGACGAATCTCCTCAAGGGCATTCTTGAGTTTGTGAATAGTTGGAGAAACCTCCATCTCTCTCGACCAATCCGTGAATTCAGCCATAGATTCTTTCACAATGGCCTCTACCTGTGGAATAGAGTCAATCCTCTTCTGAACGGCCTGTGAGGTTTTGTCCTGAATCTCATCAATGTTGTAGAGACTGATACCAGGGAGCGTTTCAATGGAAGGAGAAATAGATCTTGGAATGGAAAGGTCTATGAAATACTTCAGACCATTTTCCTGATTGGCCTCAAAGTCTGTTACATCAATGAAGTCTTTCACAGGGATGCTTGAAACAACTATGTCGAATTCAGACAACCGGTTTTTAGCTTCAGTGAAAGCAACCGTATCCATTGCGCAGTTCAAAGCCACTTCAGCCAGTTTATCTTCGCTTCTGTTGGTCAGTGTTACTGTGAATGGGGAACCCATCAGGTTTTTGGCCAAATCTTCACCTATTTCACCAATGCCCATCACAAGCACTCTTGCATCTACAAAACCCTGAGCCAGGGTTTTTACCAATTCGGCAGTGGCATAAGAAACGCTGGCAGCGCCATCTCTGAAGGCTGTTTCCTGAACCACTCTCTTATTGGCAAAGAAAATGGTATGAAGCAGTCTGTGAAGAAAAGGTCCGGCCAGATGTGCATCGGCTGTCATTTGGTAGGCTCTTTTAATCTGGTTGATGATTTGCAAATCGCCAACCACCTGGGCTTCCAGCCCCATAGAAACCCTGAATAGGTATTCTGCAGCTTGCTCTGAATGAGAAATCGAGTCAAAATATTGCAGGTATTGAGAAGGATTGTTGAGTCCTTTTTTTGAGCCTAGGAAAGAGATTATCTCATGGCTCAGTTCTCTGTCGGCAGAATAGTAGATTTCAGTTCTGTTACATGTTGAGAGGATAAACAAATCGGTTACCTCAGCAAGCTGGTTAAACTCGGCCAGAAAAACCTTGGCCAGTGTGTCGTCTATAGAAAGTACCTCCCTGATCTCCACCGGAGCCTTCTTGTACGACAAACTTAGAACTTTGAATCCTTCCTTCATTCTCCGCGCTTCTTCTATTCAATACGCTGGGCAAAAATAAACCCTACTGAAACCTAAAAAAAGTGATGTATATCAGTGTTTGTTATTTAGAACAATTCTAAGTAAGATTTTAATAACTAAATATTATAGTGAATTCTTGAAATGGCTATATTATGTGTTGTTTTTAGAGCACATACATATGCATCGACTGAGAAAACTGGTTTTGAGGCTTTTAGGTTTCAGTAAAACGGAAGCCAATGGTGCCTTGGTTCTCATAGGGTTAATTGGCTTATGCATCATATCTCCGCTTCTTTACAGAAGCCTCTTTGGTATAAGCTATAATACTTATGACGAAGACCGAAGATTGCTCGATAGTTTGGTTGCCCAGTTGAATTTTAAAAAAGAGGAAATCCAAGAAACAGAACTTGAACTAAAGCTTTTCAATCCAAATGAGGCATCTTCCCAGGAGTTAAAATCACTTGGAATTCCAGACTTCTTAAGCCGCAGAATAGAAAGCTACAGAAAGGCAGGGGGTGAGTTTCGGACAAAATCAGACCTGGCCAAGATTTACGATTTTCCAGATTCGCTTTACCAGGCCTTGCAGCCCTATATTGCTCTTCCCGAAGAATTGGAAGCAGATGAGCCAAGCCAGATCTTCACGAATCCCGTTCAGAAAACGAATCTCAGGGCCATACACGTCAACAGAAAGCCCAGATATTCCGAAGAGCCTTTCCTTGTCGATATTAATTCAGCAGACACGGTAGAGTTTCAAAAGCTGTATGGCATTGGTCCGGGATATTCGAGGAGGCTGGTTTCCTTCAGGGAAGCTTTAGGAGGTTATCATTCGGTTGAACAGATCAGGGATGTCTTTGGAATGACAGACAGTCTTTACTATCAAATCAGAAGTTTTTTAACGGTTTCGGATACGGTCAACCTGAAAGTGATATCCATCAACATTGCCACCTATCAACAGCTCGTTGCGCATCCATATATTAATGCTGCACTTACTAAGGAAATCTTGGCAGCCAAAAGCAAATACGGTAAATTCAAGCGACTGGACGATCTCAAAAGGCTGATGCTACTGGATTCAGCCGGAATTGTCAGGCTTGCACCATATTTGAAATTCTGATGCTCAAAATAATTAGTGCCGAACAGACCCGTGAGGCAGATCAATTCACTATCAAAAATGAACCCATCGAATCAATTGATTTGATGGAGAGGGCCTCGCTTGCCTTTGTGGCTAGGTTTTGCGACTTATTCGATTCTGAAAAAACGGTTGGGGTGGTTTGCGGTACTGGGAATAATGGTGGAGATGGTTTGGCCATTGCCAGAATTCTGAGGTCGAGAAACTACCAGGTAGAAGTGATTCTTCTCGATTTTTCTGAATTATCGGACGACTGCCGGACCAATTGGGACAGGCTTGATGGGCATAGCGTGAAACAGCAGCCAGAGCCCTTCAGACTTCCTAAAGCAGACGTGATCATAGATGCCATTTTCGGCTCAGGCTTGAACCGGCCTGTTTCAGGTGCTTTGGCAAGTGTCATAGACACCATTAATTCTTCCCGGTCAAAGGTAGTTTCGGTCGATGTACCCTCGGGGCTTTTTGCAGATGCCGTTAACCTGGAGGGAGTCATCGTTCAGGCAGACTACACCATCACCTTCCAAAGGCCCAAGCTGAGCTTTTTTATTCCTGAAAGTGGCAGATACGTTGGTCAATGGTTGGTGGTAGATATTGGGTTGAATGAAAACTTCATTCAGAATCAGCAGAGTGATTTCTATCTGATTGATCAAAGTGTGCTTCAATACCTACCGCCAAGAAAGAAGTTTCAGCATAAGGGAGATTTTGGACGGGTCCAGGTTTTTGCAGGGAGCTTAGGTAAAATGGGTGCGGCTTTCCTTTGTGCCAAAGCCGCCATGAAAGCCGGTACAGGCTTGCTGACTGTTCATGTGCCGGGTTGTGGCATGTCAATTCTTCAGACCAGTCTGCCCGAGGCCATGCTCACAATAGATCAGTCGGACGAGTATATTTCAACTGGTGAGTTGATGTCTGAAACCGATGTAGTTTGTATTGGTCCGGGAATAGGCCGAAATTCTGGGACAGCAGAGAATTTTAGAAGAATGCTGGAAGCAAACCCTAAGAAACTGGTAGTAGACGCTGATGGGCTCAATATTTTAAGTGAGCACGCAGAGATGTTGGACTTGCTTCCGGAAGGCAGCATAATAACCCCTCATGTGGGTGAATTTCACAGATTATTTGGTGAATGCCGGAATGGATTGGAACGGATAGCCCTTGCGCAAAGTGTAGCTTTTAAAAGAAAGCTGGTTATAGTTTTGAAAGGTGCACATACGGCAGTTGTTGGTCCTGATCAGAAAGTTTGTTTTAACAAAACAGGAAACCCCGGAATGGCCACTGCCGGTAGTGGAGATGTTTTGGCAGGAGTGATTACTGGCTTACTGGCTCAGGGTTTAAGTCCTGAAAAGGCGGCTCAAATGGGGGTTTATGTGCACGGGAGGGCAGGAGATTTGGCTGCAAAAACATTCGGAGAAACGTCAATGATGGCATCAGATTTGCTTAATTTCATGCATCGAGCCATTTGCAACGATTAGATGGCGAGATTTATTGAAAAAAAACTTAATTTTATCTAAACCTTAAACTGCAATTTGGGGTCTAACTAAGTAATGAAAACCTTTGGCCTAAATATATCAAGACTCGGACTGATGACACTTTTAGTGTTTTTCATCGGTACAGTGAGCCTCTCAGCTCAGTCTAAGGTGCTGGCCAGCAATTCATCTACCAATCCGGACGACAAGGTGAAGGTAGAAATCTTCCCGAACCCTACATCTGATTTCCTGAACATTGATCTCAGCAAACTAGACTTGAAAAAGCCACAGCTTGAAATAAGAAGTATCATTGGATCTAAAATGGAGGTAACTGTTGAAGATAACGGTCCAAAGAAGTACAAAGTAGATGTGCAATCATTCCCGAGAGGTTATTACCTCGTACTTGTTCGGGACGACCAATCGAAATTCCAACAAACCGTAAGGTTTAGCAAGAAATAGAAAAGGGCTGAAATTCAGCCCTTTATTTTTTAGAATTCCGCATTACCCGGAGTTCTTGGGAAAGGAATCACATCCCTGATATTCCCCATTCCCGTCACGAAAATCATCAATCTTTCAAAGCCAAGGCCGAAACCACTGTGAGGCACGGTTCCAAAGCGTCTGGTATCCAGGTACCAGTCCATTTCATGGTGAGGAATGTCCATTTCAGTCATTCTGCTCATCAACACATCAAGCCTTTCTTCCCTCTGTGAGCCACCAACAATTTCACCGATTCCCGGGAAGAGAATGTCCATAGCAGAAACTGTCTTTCCATCATCATCCATTCTCATGTAGAAAGCCTTAATGTCTTTCGGATAGTTGGTGAGGATGACTGGTTTATTGAAATGCTTTTCTACCAGATACCTTTCATGTTCCGACTGAAGATCGGTTCCCCAACCTTCAACCACGTATTGGAATTTCTTTTTCTTATTTGGATTGGAGTTTTTTAGAATGTCTATCGCCTCTGTATAAGTAACTCTTTCAAAATCATTGTCCACTACAAACTTCAGCTTCTCTGTCAGCGTCATTTCGCTTCTTTCATTTGCTGGTTTGTTTTTCTCCTCTTCCAAAAGCCTGTTTTCAAGGAAGGCCAGGTCATCAGCGCAATGCTCAAGTGCATACTTCACCAAATACTTGAGAAATTCCTCTGCCAGATCCATATTGTCCTGAAGGTCGTAGAAAGCCATTTCAGGCTCAATCATCCAGAATTCGGCAAGGTGTCGGGTAGTGTTTGAGTTCTCAGCCCTGAAAGTTGGTCCGAAAGTGTAGACTTCTCCCAAGGCCAAAGCACCTAATTCACCTTCCAATTGACCTGAAACCGTTAGGTTAGTCTCTTTTCCGAAAAAGTCTTCGGTAAAATCAACCTTTCCATCTTCTGTCAATGGAGGGTTCTTGGCATCCAAAGTAGTTACCCTGAACATTTCACCGGCACCTTCTGCATCACTACCCGTTATAATAGGAGTGTGCATATAGTTGAAGCCTTTGTCGTTAAAGAATTTGTGCACGGCAAAAGACATGGCATGACGCATTCTCAGCACTGCACCGAAGGTGTTGGTTCGGGGTCTTAAGTGTGCTATTTCTCTCAGGAACTCAAAAGAGTGCTTTTTAGGCTGAAGTGGATATTTTTCAGGATCCGCAACACCAAGCACCTCAATGCTTTTGGCATGAACTTCCACGGATTGTCCTGAACCCTGAGATTCAACCAATTGACCATCGACAGCAATGCTGGCTCCTGTTGTTACCAGCTTCATAATATTCTCGGAAATATTATTCGGATCGGCTACAATTTGGATGTTATTAATAGTAGAGCCATCATTCAGGGCAATAAAGTTCACATGTTTATTGCCTCTCTTGGTTCTAACCCATCCTTTTACGTGAACATCCATCCCTGTTTGCTCACCTTTCAGTAGTTCGGAAATTTTTGTTCTCCTGATCTTCATGTTTTCCGGAATCGCGTTTTAAAAAGAAACGCAAAGCAATCATTTTTTGAGGGGATTAACAACCTTTCCTATCCTTAAAAACGTCTCATGCTTAGTTGAGACATTATGGCAGGCGTCTTGGCTATTTATAGTCTGAGAGGTCAGGAAGGCCAGTTTTAAAAATTTGCATGATTTTTGTGAAAAAGTGTTTCCATCCTCTCGATTCTCTGAGACTTTCCTTTAAATTTGAACTTATAGGTCAGAAGTAATAATCGAATGCAAAAACTCAGTTTAAGTCAAACCTTAAGCCAGAAGCTCTCCCCCCAGCAGATTCAGTTTATCAAACTGTTGCAGGTCCCTACTGCGGAGTTGGATACCAGAATCGAAGAAGAGCTTGAGCTTAACCCTGCACTGGAAGAAGGAAGGGAGGAACCGGAACAAACGCAGGAAGATGACTTGGAGGATAGTTATGATGACAATTCAGATGAATTGAATGTTGATGACTATTTGCAGGAAGACGATTATGCGGGGTATAAAATGCAAGGCGATGGAAACTACGGTGAAGAAGATGACCGTGAAATGCCAATTGCCATGCAGTCTTCTTTGAATGATCAACTGGAAACACAGCTCGGTTTTTTAGGCCTTGACGAACGCCAGGAAAAAATTGGTATTCAGCTTTTGGGGAGTATCGAGTCCGATGGTTATATCCGTAGGGAGCTCGATGCCATTGTGAATGACCTGGCCTTCTCTCAAAACATTGAAACAGATGTAGACGAGCTGGAAGATTTACTGGGAGAAATTCAAAAGTTTGACCCTCCGGGAATTGGGGCCAGAAACTTGAAGGAATGTCTTTTGATTCAGTTGGAAAGGAAGAAGGAAGACAATGAAGAAGACCCTGAGATGCTTCAAATGCTAGATGTGGCCTACAATATCGTTTCTATCTGCTTCGAGGAATTCACTAAGAAGCACTATGATAAAATTACCAAGAAGCTGAATCTTGAAGATGAGGAGATTTTCAAAGAGGCTATTTCGGCTATAACACGCCTTAATCCTAAACCAGGAGGTGTTTCCGGTGGTTTGGTAAAGACCCAATACCTCATTCCAGACTTTTTGCTTACCAGCAATAACGGTAAACTGGATCTGACTTTGAACTCCAGAAATGCCCCTGAATTGAAAGTGAGCAGATCTTACAGCGATATGTTCAGCGCTTATGACAAGAGTGATAAGAAGGATAAAAAGCTGAAGGAAACTGTAAGCTTCGTGAAGCAAAAACTCGATGCTGCCAAGTGGTTTATTGATGCGATTAAGCAAAGGCAAAATACGTTGTTACGAACCATGGAAGCCATAGTGAAGTATCAATATGAATTCTTTCTGGAAGGTGATGAAGCGAAACTCCGGCCTATGATTTTGAAGGATATCGCCAATGAAATTCAGATGGATATCTCAACAGTTTCACGGGTAGCCAACTCAAAATCGGTTCAGACAGATTTCGGTATTTTCCCTCTTAAATATTTCTTTAGCGAAGGAATTTCCACTGCCAGTGGTGAAGATGTGAGTAGCCGTGAGGTGAAAACCAGGCTGCAGGAACTCATTGACAATGAGAATAAGAGAAAGCCTCTTTCGGATGATAAGCTGGAGAAGTCTTTGAAGGCTCAGGGTTATAATATCGCCAGAAGAACCGTAGCAAAATATCGGGAGCAACTTAATATTCCAGTTGCCAGACTTAGAAAAGAACTTTGATTTGAATTTAGCTGCAAAGCTCATAACCTATATTTTTCAGCCACTGTTAATGCCAACAGCAGTGTTTTATACTGTCCTCTATTATATAGAAGGAAGTTCTAATCTCACGGATAAGGGAAAAAACACCGTTATAGGCCTGGTTTTTATTACCACTTTCCTGATTCCGGCCCTTACGGTGATTATGTTCAAGCTCACCAAGGTGATTAAAGACCTGCACATGAAAGATAGAAAGGATCGCCTGATGCCTTTCATGTTCATTTCCATCTTTTACCTGATTGTTTCTTTCATGATTGAAGGCCAACAATGGATGACTCCCTTGTTGAACCTGGTCTTCCTAGCCATCACTGCCGTGGTACTGCTCACCAATGGCATTACTTTCAAATGGAAAATCAGCGCCCATGCAGCCGGTGTATTCGGCTGGTTGGGTTTTATTCTGGCCTTGCAAAAGGCATTTCCTTCAACCCATCATTTGCTAAACCCTTTGCTGGTTTGTTTGGCTTTGTGTGGACTGGTTTCCTGGGCCAGGTTATATTTAAATGCTCATACACCTAAAGAAATTTTGGGAGGAGCCTTACTTGGCTTTGCTGTGAGCTATGGTTCAATCTTTTTATTCATTTAGTCTATGTACGAATTTCTGAAATATGAGCTGAACGATGGTGTGGCAACCATCACCTTAAACAGGCCTGATGTTTACAATGCGTTGAATAATGAGATTACTTATGAAATGCAGGCCGCTTTGAAAGAGTGTAAGAAGGATGATGAAGTTCGCGTAGTGGTTTTGACAGGTGAGGGCAAGGCTTTTTGTAGTGGACAAGATTTGAAAGCATCCTCAAAGGAGCCCAACAGGTCTTTCTCTGATTCGATTCACAAACGTTACAACCCAATCATTCAGGCCATAAGAACAATGCCCAAGCCAGTAATTTGCCGTCTCAACGGAGTGGCTGCCGGAGCCGGTTGTTCTTTCGCTCTCGCTTGTGATCTTGTTGTGGCGGCAGAAAGTGCGAAGCTCATTGAAGTCTTTGTGAACATAGGTTTGGTATTGGATTCAGGTTCTTCTTATTTCCTGCCACGACTGGTTGGCTCAGCCAAGGCTTTTGAATTGGCAACCATGGGAACTAGGGTCTCGGGAAAGGAAGCTGAAGCTATGGGCCTGGTGAATAAGTGTGTGCCGGATGAAGAGCTGGACAATGCTGTAAAGTCTTACACCGACTATTATGCAAAAGCTCCCACCAAGGCCATTGGCCTGATGAAAAAAATGCTCAACAAGTCTCAGAACTCCACACTATCTGAGATGTTGGAGTATGAAGCCCATATGCAGGATATTACTGGCTCATCTCACGACTACACAGAAGGAGTTCAGGCTTTTCTGGAAAAAAGAAAGCCCAATTTCTTGGGCCGGTAATTAAAATCCTGTAAGGGCAATTCCTATGGTCATATTGCCTGTTTCAGCACCTCCGGGAGGAGGAGTGTCGAACTTGTCAGACAACTCATAATAGCCGAAGAGGCTGAATCCACCAAATCCGACTCTGGCCTGAACTCCATATCGGAATTTGTTCAAACCGTAGTCAGCTCTGTTTTTTACCATATGTCTGTCTCCAAGAGAATCCTCGTATTTGTATTTGGTGAATGAGGAATACAGAACTCCCACTTTTCCGCCAATAGCCGCCCTGAAACCTCTTGAGTACATGTTTTTTCTGGAATAGAATCTGAATTCAAGAGGAATATCTAGATAATTGGCGGCAAACTTAGACTTGCCATATTCAAACACATTAGTAAGGTTGTCTGAAAGCAGAACGGCATCTACTTCCAATACATCATTGTTAATGCTGCTTTCCAGAGTGTAGTTGTTTTTCAGGGAAAACTTCTCAAGTCCCAAACCGATACCAGGGGTAAATGTGAATTTGCTATCGCCCAGAGGCAAGTCATAGAAATAGGTAATGTTAACAGTCTTGGACTGAAAGACATTAGTGGTAATATTATCTGGAGCGTTGCGGAGATTATTGACTCCTATATCGATGATCAAAGCACCTGGTAAATCAGGTCTTTGAGCTTTGGCAATATTTCCCAACATCACAAGTGCAACAATGGCTAGTGCAAATTTCTTCATAAACGGTCTCAATTTGAGAGGTGGCAAAGTTAGTATTTTTTAAAAGTTATAATAGCGCTCTTTTACAAAGAAAAAGAATTGTCTACCTTTGCAGCCTATTTTAACGGACTTTAACCTAGAACGTTAAAAATGGCCTCGTAGCATAACTGAATAGTGCACTTGATTACGGCTCAAGAGGTTGCAGGTTTGAATCCTGCCGAGGTCACTAAAACAGAAAAAGTCACCACGAAGGTGACTTTTTCTGTTTTTAAGCTCTGCATCAGATTCAGCCACTTGAAGTCTCTGGACAAGACTTGTGAACGATACGCGGCAGACTTTTTTTGTTTCGTGCTCCTGAAAATGGTACAAAAAAGAAATATTACAACTCTATTTTTAGTTCTCAGGATAATTAATAGGAATCCCGATTAATTAAAGCGACATTTGTAGCCGGAAGTAAAAAGAGCTGCTTTTCTTTATTCAATCCCACCTGATTCAATAAAAATTCTCAACCCTGCTTATTTCTTACAAAGTCAGGCATACAGTATTTGGCTCTATCCATTTTTCAGGTGTTTTATTCATTGAAAACAGGATTCGGCTTGTGCTACGCAGAAATGCGTATTCCGTGGTTTGAGCTGGGCATACAAAAGCCAAATGTTTAAACCTACTGTTCAATGCCTTGACTGTTGAACATTGATTACAATTTCTAATTATTATAAAATGCAAAAAGGAACAGTTAAATTTTACAATTTCACCAAAGGTTTTGGTTTCATTCAGCCAGCGGCTGGTGGTGACGATGTTTTCGTTCATCAAACAGGTTTGACCGAAGATATCCGTCAGGACGATCAGGTTGAATATGAGACAGAACGTGGCAAAAAAGGTATTAATGCCGTACGCGTGCGCGTTGTTCGGTAACTTTATTCAGCAGCTTCAGAAGAAGCTGCTTTTTTATTCACTTTAAATTTATTTATGGCGAGATCACAAACTACATTTAACAAGAAGGAAAGAGAAAAGAAAAAACTTCAGAAGAGAAAAGAAAAGCTGGCAAAGAGGGAAGAGAAGAAATCGAATACCACCGATGGAAGCCTTGACAGCATGATGGCATACGTTGATGAATTCGGTAACATTACCGATACTCCACCAGATCCGAATGCCAAGACTAAAAAAATTAAGGCCTCAGATATTGAGATTGGCGTTCCCAAACGCGAAGAAGAAGATCTGACTGCCGAAAGAAGGGGTCGTGTGAAATTCTTTAACGACTCTAAGGGATATGGTTTTATAGCCCAGGACGGAAGCCATGAACAGTTCTTTGTTCATGCCGATAATCTGATGCAACCCATTCAAGAGGGCAATAAAGTAAGCTTTGAACTCGCCCAGGGGCCTAAAGGAATGATGGCCGTTAAGGTGAAACTGTTAGGTTAATAGCCTGATGGGCCATTCTGGCTTTTGATTGTGCCATCGGTTAAATTAAGTTACCACTTACATAAATACGATCCTTGGAAGTTAACCTTTACGTTATATTCGTTTAAAGGTCAAACTCAACAACATGATAGCTTACAAGGGTCAACACACCATCCATAAGATGGGTGGACAGATTTATTGGAAATCTGACAACGGAGCGATGGAGGGAATCAATAACGGATTCGCTCTGTTCAGCTCGGAAAATCTTCTGGGAGAAAATCAAAAAACCCGCTTTTCCATTCGTTTTGGAATTAACGGGATTCAGGAATATCACATCAAAGACAGGGTTCTTCAGGTCAATCAACAACAGTTTCTGGTAATGAATGCAGGAACAGAATACACAGTAAAGGCTCAGAATGACGAAAGCACAACCATGCTTGCCTTCTGTTATAATGAAGACTTTGTACGTGATTTTGTCAACGTACATGCTTCCAAACAGGAAAGCCTGATCGACAGGAATGGTATTTACGATTTAATTGAGCATTCACCGGAGTTTCCGTTGCACACATTGCTGGTAGATCAGGAAGTGCGTCCGGTCATTAGAGATATTGTTCACGCCAAGCTGTATTTGTCGGCCGATGAGGTCGATGATTATTCCATCTTCAACAGAATGCTGGAAATGGTTTTTACAGACTGCACTTCCCAGCTTCAGAATTTCGAAAATCAGAAAATTGTCAAACAATCCACCAAAGTGGAACTTTATAAGAGGTTATCCATAGCCAGGGACTATATTCAGGCCAATTATTGCCAGGAGATCAATCTCAATGAGCTTTCCAGGGTCGCTTGCCTCTCCCCATATCATTTTCACAGGGCATTTAAGAAAACTTTCGGTATTACCCCTAAGAAGTTTGTCACTGCTTTGCGAATAGAAAGGGCCAAATGGCTTTTGAGAAAAAAGGACTATAACGTTCAGGCCATTTGTCAGGAAGTTGGGTTCAAAGATGTGAGTTCGTTTACCCGTCTGTTTTCAACCTACACCGATCTCACCCCTTCGGCCTATAGAAATCAGTTCACTTCCCTTTATGCCATTTCAGCATAATTCAGATTGCTAGGGTAATGTAATTTAAGTGACATTAAGATGCAACCGGTGGGCAGATGATGGAATCATTTGCTCACCGGTTTGTTTGTTCTAAACATTCTGTTTCCATTTGCAATTGGCTGATGGTAATCTGCAAGGCCTTGAACATCGTAAGTCTGACAGAGTTATCATCATCAGAATAGTCAATGTTAATTTAACCAGTATATCCTATCATGCCTAAAACCTATTACAATCCAGAGGATCTCAAAAAATTTGGAGACATCACCGAGTTTCAAAAAGCCATGGGCGACAAATTCTTCGATTGGTACGGAGAAGTATTTAAGCCTGGTGCATTAACTGCACGTGAAAAATCACTTATTGCCCTAGCTGTGGCCCATGCCATTCAATGTCCTTACTGTATAGACGCATACTCAGACGACAGTATGAAAAAGGGGGCAGATGAAGAACAGATGATGGAAGCCGTTCATGTAGCAGCTGCTATCAGAGGTGGGGCTTCGCTCGTTCATGGTGTTCAAATGATGAATAAAGTGAAAGAAAAATTAATGTAGTCTATGACTTTAGCTACTCTCAAAAGAGCCAAACACTGGCTTTCTTCTCCGGAAGAGCAAATAAGAGTATTAGATAATAATGAAGAGATTCATATTCCCAGCTTTGAATCGAAGTTGAAGGATATGGGGATGAATAGCCTAAAGCCCGTGGGAATTGACGTGTTTCAGGTAAATGTGGGCAAAATGTGCAATCAGGTTTGCAAGCATTGTCATGTAGATGCCGGTCCTGACCGAAAGGAAATCATGACCCGCGAAACCATGCAGCAAATTCTGGATGCCATGAAAGGTATGCCAGTGAAAACGGTAGACCTAACCGGAGGAGCTCCCGAAATGAACCCGGATTTCAGATGGTTTGTAGAGCAGCTTTCAGAAATGGGCGCTGAAATTATTGTGCGATGCAATCTGACCATTATTCTGGCCAATCCGAAGTATCATGATTTGCCGGAATTCTTCAAGAAGCATAAGATCAATGTAGTCTCTTCCCTTCCTTCATTTACAGCCAGAAGAACAGATGCGCAAAGAGGGGATGGAGTTTTCAATAAATCTATAGAGGCCTTGAAAATGCTCAATGCGGTAGGTTATGGGATGGAAGGGACAGGTCTGAAGCTGGATTTGGTTTACAATCCATCAGGTGCCTACTTACCAGACGATCAATCGGTGCTCAAAGATGAATTCAAACGCAGGTTGAAGGAAGGGTTCGGTATAGAGTTCAATGATCTCTTCTCGATTACCAACCTGCCGGTCAGCAGATTTCTGGATTATCTACTGAATTCGGGTAATTACGAAGATTACATGAATGAACTGGCCAATGCCTTTAATCCGGTTGCGGCAGAAGGGGTGATGTGCCGAAATATGATTTCCATCGGATGGGACGGGTACCTTTATGACTGTGACTTCAACCAGATGCTCGATTTGAAATTGACTCATGGAGCACCTGATCACATTAAAGACTTTGATTGGCAAAAAGTGCTCAATCGCGAAATAATTATTAACCAACATTGCTACGGTTGTACTGCAGGAGCAGGTTCCAGCTGTGGAGGTGCAACAACTTAATTGATGCAAGACTATTTAGAAACCACAAAAAATATCTACAAACAGGCCGCAGAGACGCCAGATGTAGGTTTGTGTTGTACCACTACTCCGGTTTGGGCTTTTCCTGAGCTCAGTATTCCGAGAATTATGCTCGATATGAACTATGGCTGCGGGAGTACTGTGCACCCTCGCGACCTGGTGAATTCACCCAAAATACTCTATGTCGGAGTTGGCGGAGGAATGGAACTTCTCCAGTTTTCATACTTCAGCAGACAGACAGGTGGTGTTATTGGGGTTGATGTAGTAGATGAAATGTTGGAAGCCTCACACAGAAATTTCAAAGAAGCTGAGGCACAGAATACCTGGTTCAATTCTTCCTTTGTTGAATTGAGAAAAGGTGATGCTTTGAGTTTGCCGGTGGACGATGAGTCGGTAGATGTAGCAGCACAGAATTGCCTTTTCAATATATTTCACGAAGAAGACCTGAAAACTGCACTTAAGGAGATGTACCGTGTGCTGAAACCAAGAGGCAGATTAGTTCTTTCCGATCCCGTGGCAGAACAGCCTATGCCTGAGTCCCTGAAGTATGACGAAAGACTCAGAGGCCTTTGCCTGAGTGGCGCTCTGCCGCTAGACGATTACATCAAAATGATTACAGATATTGGTTTTGGTACGGTTGAAATCAGGGCAAAGCGACCTTACCGTATTCTGAAACCAGGCAAGTATGATACCCCTTACCCAATCTATCTGGAATCCGTAGAAGTTTCCGCCATCAAAGACCCAATGCCTGAAGATGGCCCCTGTGTTTTCACTGGCAGAACAGCCATTTATACCGGAGACGAAGAATACTTTGATGATCACAAGGGCCATGTGCTCATGCCTAATCAACCACTGGCAGTATGTGATAAAACAGCCGGAAATCTGGATGCCTTGAATAACGTAGATATCTGGGTTTCTCCAAGTACCTATCACTATGATGGGGGAGGTTGCTGTTGAAAATTCGTTAGTATAATCCGGCCAACATTCAGTAAGATGATGGGGTAAATCTGATAAAGCTCGTGTCTCTGTCAATTTCGAACAACACTGATTTATCCAATGGCGCCCCATTGGTGTAATAGCCGGCACTTACAGTTTTTACAAGCCCTTTATGGTCCGTAAATTCTAAGATGTAGGTGCCATCAGCTCGGTTTGTTTTCATTGAAAGAAAGCCACATACTCTTTTTCCTGCTTCAATACGGTCAAATTTCACTTGGCTTAGTTTTTCGCTGGTGAAAAATTTGACATGGGTTATGTCGAAATTAGAGTGGTTCGTAATCTCAAAGCTTACCCCTTTCTCTTTGCAAGAGGCGAGTGAGAATAGGAGAAGAACCATTATTAATCTTTTCATTTGAACTTCAAAATTCATAAAAACACTGATTTTACCAACCAACCTCAATTTTCCTTAATTTTCAGCCATCCTTAGCTAAAACGAATGAAAGAGATTGATTATAACGATGACTCCAAGGAAGGCAAATTGAGGAGGTGGGTTGATAACCTGCAGTTGGAAAGTTGGCAGTTAGAACTACTCATTACCGGTTTTTCCATTTTCCTACTCGCCAGTGGGCTTGATGAATACGAGGCGTTTAAGCAGCACATCAAATTCGATAAGCTTACCGCTTCCAGCGATTACATGGTGGTGTTTACAGGTGCCGGTCTTTTCATTGTCAATACAATTCCCTATGCCCTTAAATACTTCCTTGTGAGCTTGCTTTTGCATCTTTTGCTCAGGGGCTTTTGGATAGGTATAGTAGGGCTCAGTTCTGTTTCCAATAATATCGACTTCGATAAACTGAAGCTGAAAGGCCCATTTAGAAAGTATCTACCTCAAAAAGTAAGGACTCTCGACAATCTTATATTCTTTGTAGACCAGATTTCCAGTGTGGTTTTCGCCTATACCTATCTGCTGGTTTTTTCTATGCTTTCTGTGGTTTTGGTAGCCTCTTTCCTTTTTGCCTTTCTGGGGCTCATCAACGTTTCCTTGAATTATGTAACCAATCCGACAGCAGTGACACTTCTGGTTTTTGCTGTTTTTGTAATAGCCTTACTCTTATTTATTGCAGCGGCTTTATTCTTTCTCGATTCCCTCTTTTTCAGCGCATTCAAAAAATCACGTTGGTTTTCAATCATCTTTTACCCCATCTACAGGGTGTACAGCATCATCAGCCTTTCGTTCATTTATAGGAGCATCTATTATCATCTCATCACCAATTTCAGTAAAAAGCAAATAATGACGGTGTCGGGGATATTGTTGGTCCTTGTGCTGATAAGCAATCAACTCAATTCATGGAACCGGTATACATTTTACCCGGATATGAAAACAGAGAACAGGTTTGTTATCAAATCTGTACATTATGATGATGAAAGAACAAGTGGCTATATCTACACGGCAAGTATACCAAGTAAAGTGGTAAGAGAAAGCTATCTGCCTTTGTTCATCAGGTATTCACCGGAGCACAACTTTACGCTTCAGTATTTCTGCCCCGATTCTGAGAACTTGAACGATGACGTAAGTCTGAGAGAGGGTATTGAGGCGGGAATGAAATATCAGCAAGACACCACCAAAACTGTATCCGAACTGATGCTGGAGAAAAAAGCTTCGGCTGAAGAAATTCAGTCGGCACTTTCTTGCATTGATTCAACCTATGAGGTATTGTTGGATGGCGCAATTATCCCAACCGATTTCATGTATACCACTCACAAAAACAAAGGAGAAAGGGGTTTTTTGCAAATGCTGGATATTGGAAACCTTGAAAGAGGAAAACACATTGTATCGGTAAGAAAACTCGAGTATCAGGGAGCTGTTATTGGCTCAGATGTGCGTAAAGAGCGATTCAAAATGGTGGATATGGTCGAAATTATCTTTTGGAAGGAATAAGTAACCACTAACATAATCAGCAAGAATTAACTCATAGAGCCTGTTTATATTCCATGACAAATTTTGTTGGTCATGATCAGGAATTATTTCAAGGTTGCCTTAAGGAATATCGCCAGGCAAAAGTTCTTCGCAATTATTAATGTTACAGGTTTAGCCATTGGTATCTCTTGTTGCCTGCTTATTCTGGCCTATGTAACCGAGGAATTCAGTTACGATAACTTCCACCCGGATAAGGAAAATATTTACCGTATAGCGCTGGATAGAAAATTTCCTGACAACTCCTTTGTCTATGCCAGAACCCCCATGCCAATGGGTCAGGCCATGGTGAACGACTTACCAAGTGTCACTTCATCGACCAGAATTTATGCAGCCTTTGGTGAACTCACCTTCAACATTGATGACAGGTATTTTGATGAGCGAAATGTATTTGCCGTAGACTCAACCTTCTTCGATTTTTTTCAGGTTGAATTTGTGGACGGAGATAAAGCAACAGCATTGGATCAGCCCAATTCCCTGATTATTACAGAGGCAATGGCCACCAAATATTTCGGAACCGAGCCTGCGCTGGGCAAGCAGCTGACCATTCAAAATGTGGGCGAGATGATGGTGCGAGGTGTTGTGAAACCCATGCCTGTTAACAGCCATTTTCATTTCGACTTTCTGTTTTCTATGAATTCCATTCGGGGTCTTTATAGAAACACCTTCTGGGGCTCATATCTTGCTCACACCTATATAAAGCTTGAACCCGGAACAAACCCTGAGATTATTGAAGCCAACATGCGGGATATCACCAAAACCTATATGGAACCCCAGGTTCAGAGTATTTTGGGCATAGACTGGAGTCAATATGAGGCAGCTGGCAACGATCATAATTACTTTCTTCAACCCCTTGAATCTATTCACCTCAACTCGAATTTTCAATGGGAGATTGAGCCTAATGGGAATAAAACAGTGGTATATCTTTTTCTGGCCATTTCTATTTTTATTCTACTCATCGCCTGTATCAACTTCATTAACCTGACAACTGCCAGAGCAGCGAATCGTGCCAGAGAAGTGGGTATGCGCAAGGTACTGGGTGCTTTGAAAAATCAATTGATCACTCAGTTTCTGGTAGAATCAATCATGATGTGCCTGTTGGCCACTGTATTGGCAACAGGAATGTCGTCCTTGATTCTTCCCTTCTTCAACGAACTGGCCGGTAAGGCTTTTCAGATTGAATCCCTCTTAACCGTAGAGGTGGTAGTGGGCCTCGTGGTTTTTGCTTTGGGGCTGGGGATTATGGCAGGCCTCTATCCTGCATTTGTACTGTCATCTTTTAAGCCCATAACGGTTTTGAAGGGTAGGGCCAGTTCTGGTGCAAAAAACTCATGGCTTAGAAATACACTCGTCATTCTTCAATTCGGTATTTCAATCATTCTGGTTATCGGAACCCTGATTATCTATCAGCAGATAGAATTTATGAACAGCAAGCCCTTGGGCTTTGATAAAGATCAGCTCATCATTATTGAAAGGGCCAATCTGATGGGCCAGGAATTGGAAACCTTCAAGAATATTCTGTTAGACAATCCAAATATCAGTCAGGTGGCGGGAACCAATACTTTCCCGGGCAGGCAGATTGTAGGAGGAACCTTTACTGACGTTCAGGGAGATGCGAGTGATAGATACCTGATTCCGAATTTAAGAGGAGACTACGACCTGATTGAAACCATGGGGCTTGAAGTGATCAAGGGTAGAGCTTTTGACAGGGACATGGTTACTGACACCACTGCGATTATCATTAATGAAGCAGCCGCCAGAACCTTTGGCTGGGTAGATCCGGTTGGCAAACAACTTCAGCCCATTAATGGACCAATCTATAATGTCATTGGTGTGGTGAAAGATTTTCACTTTGAGTCACTGCATCAAGATATTGGCCCCGTGGCCCTTTTCGCCTCTGACATTAGAAGGGGAGCAGGTTTATTGGTGGTGAAAATTTCGAATTCCAATGTGGCAGCTACCCTCAAGAACATCGAGTCTACCTGGGACGATTTTGTTCAGCAAAGACCTTTTGAGTTCACCTTTGTAGATCAGGAATTTGGAACATTATATGAAGCAGAAATGCGAAGCGGAAGATTGTTCTCCTCGTTTGCCATTTTGGCCATTGTGATTGCCTGTCTGGGTGCTTTCGGGCTGGCGGCATTTCTGGCATCGCAAAGAAAGAAGGAGATCGGAATCAGAAAGGTTTTGGGAGCCTCAGTGAGTAGTATTGTTCAGTTGCTGAGCAAAGAGTTTGTAAAACTCATACTGCTGGCCAACCTAATCGCCTGGCCAATCGCTTACTATTTGATGCAGGAATGGCTGAGCAATTTTGCTTATGCCGTTGGGGTGAACCTTTGGTTCTTTGCACTGGCAGCCATAGTTTCAATAGGTATTGCTTTGCTTACGGTTTCATTCCATAGCATTCGTGCAGC
>Ga0114899_1000776_pt1 | contig 20926 bp, 25 predicted proteins | sample MalvireepMed_215_FD_83497 | JGI IMG/M metagenome (GOLD analysis project Ga0114899, IMG submission 83497) | Marine viral communities from the Global Malaspina Expedition - Malaspina viral metaG DeepMed_215 | ecosystem: Environmental > Aquatic > Marine > Oceanic | place: Mediterranean Sea...
AAATGAGGAAAGTCGAGTTTTTTACGTGTTGTTTCTTTTTGATCGTGGGGCTGGTCGCACTTGCTTGTGCAGTGTGGACTGTGCTCTGCCTTGTTTGATTGGAGTTTGTAATGAGTAATGGAGAATTGAGTAAGATTGTGCCGGATTCAAAAACGAAAACGGCTGGTGAATTTGTGGAGAACCTGGAAGGCCGAACTGGCACCGGGTTCGCAGAGGGTAGCCGGGTCCACAAGGATTGGATGGAAGGGACCGTTGGTTACGATGCAGCCCAAGAGGCTGCTCAACGATCTTATGATCTGCGTGATGATAAGATGATCAAGGTTTCTAACCTGACGGCGGCTTGGGAGTACACCGACACGGAGCACGCTCAATTCGGGCTGCGTGTGAACGGTGCTGGTGGCCAGGAGTTCCTGGCACTGACTGGCCACGCCCTGGCACAGTTCAGTACGGCCTGCAAGCTGCCGGGTAGCTCGGTGTTGAGCAAGATGGGCGCGTTGTCAGGCTTTGATGAGGGTGACGCTTACACCATGGTCAAGTTCGCCAATAACTCGATCCGTCGAGTTCGCCAGGACAAGGTGTTCCGGCTGCGAACATATGGTGACGGGCTGTGTCGGGCCTTCCTGACTGATCAGTACACCTCGATTGATAATCGTTGGTACCTGGAAGTCCTGAAGGAGTTTTTGCCTGAGGCCCGGTTGTCGCATTGGACCAAGTCCGATGAGGACACGATATACGGTAACCTGTTGCTGCCCGATACGATGCTCGACAAATCGATCTGTCCCGACGACAGCGATTATGGCGGCATGCTGTCGATCAGCAACTGTGAGATCGGCAAGCGTAAGTTGGGCCAGGCCCCGTCGATCTTCCGTGCAATTTGCATGAACGGTTGCGTGTGGGGACAGCAGAAGGGCGTGCAGTTAGCACAGGTCCACCGTGGCCGTGTTGACTTGCGTGACCTGAAGGATCGCGTCGCCAAGAATATCGAATACCAGCTGAGCATTTTGCCTGATGGAATTCGAGAGTACCTCGCGACTCGCGATCGTGAACTGTTCGGCGTTAGTCCGCGATCGTTAATCGCTCAAATTTCTCGTGAGCGGATTGGCGATTTTTCCTTTGGGTTCTCGAAGGAAGAAGCGTCGGAAGTTTACGACCAATACCAGGATCATGAGAGGGCCGATGCCTCTCTCTTTGGTATCGTGAACGCCGTCACCCGGGCGGCGCAAGAGTTCACCAATCGACGCTACGTTCATTTTGACCGTGCTGGTGGTGAGTTGGTTGGATTGTCTGGTACGCAATGGGATGCAATCTGCCATCGTGCGAGTTCGTTGACGGCTCGTGAAATTGGCAAGGTTTACAATCCGCTTGTGACCGTCGAGACCGCTAGCTAGCGTTTGACCTGGTGACCTTCCCGGCTCCCCGGTAGCCCTCCTGGCTACCGGGGATTTTTAATGCGCTGATGGCTAGCCAGGCCTGGTGGTTGTTTTGGTTGTGGCTAGGGGTAGGGCAGGGAGGACAAACAGCCCAAAAAGTGACTTGGGGCGGGTCTAAAAAGAGCTCTTTTGCTGTTAACCTGGCTGGTTGGGTTTTGAGTCACCTGGCAGAATTGAGCTAGACCAGGCCATCGGCGGCGGAGCTTATTCTGTCGCCAGGATTTTGGCTAATGGTATTGCAGCAAGTTTTCCGATGTGTAAAACTACGGCTTGTAGTGTTGACCATTTGACACCCCTTAAAGATTGGAGCGTGACGCATGATTGAGGAAAGTTTGACGAGGATTTTTCTGTACTGCCTGGTCATCGTTTTTGGTTTGGGATTGCTGGTCTTTGATGTGCTCAACGATTGGAGGAAATCATGATCGACTTAGTCGAACTGGCGGAGGTTTTTGGTTGGAGTTTATCGGAAGTTTTGGAATACGTTTCTCGTGAAGGATTGGAGTGTGAAGAATGACCAAATTATTGACAACGAATACGAAACTTGCGAAGTCGAACGGGACCGGTTACTTGGTGGTGGGGATGTTCCTGGCACCACACAATTTGAGTGGGCACCAGGTGTGCCCCGATGCTGGATTGTGCGCCAGGTTTTGCGTGATCTGGTATGCCGGTTTTCACGTGATGCCAAACGTACGCGACGCGATGCAATGGCGGACCGATCTGCTGTTTAATAATCCTGATCGATTTAATCGACAGCTTGTCTATGAGTTGGACGTGTGGAAAGAGCGAGCGGAAAAGGAAGGGCTGATTCTGCTTATTAGGTTGAACGGCGGCAGCGATCTTGACTGGTCCTGGCTGGTGAAGCAGTACCCGGAAATCCTCTTTTATGATTACACCCGAGTAGTCTCCAGGTTAGACCAGGTGCGTCACGGAACCTGGCCGGAAAACTACCAACTGACCTACTCCATTTCGGAGCGGTCTAATTGGGGCAAGGTGAACACCTGGCTAAGATCTGGACACAATGCCGCAATCATTTTCAACACGGCTTACACGCCGACTCATGGGATCTACGGGGACCTTCCTGGTAGCTGGTGGATCGGTAGCCAGGACGACGGCCAGGTGTGGCCAGTTGTCGACGGTGACCAGGACGATAACCGGCTGATTGAGACGGACGGATCCGGGGTCCTGGTTGGCTTGCGATTCAAGGGGCCTCGCAAGGATCTAGACTTCGCTATCGATCGTGGGTTGGTGATGGATGAGAACGATTGGCGTGGCAGCTGTTGGGCTCCGGAGATCGGCCAGGCAGTTAGCAGCAAGCGCGCTGGCCAGGACGTCAATGACGTTCTCCAGGCGTGCCGGGATAGTGGCGACGATTACACCCTTGGCGCGGTGTTGAGTTTGGTCGGCCAGGACGTCAGCCAGGACCCCGGCCAGGTGATCGATGCTGGTCCGTTGTTACTGGACGACCAGGACGTGGGAATCAGTCCCAATCTGGTCAGCCAGGACGTTGGCCAGGACGTTGACTGGAAGTGCTCCAATGGGACGCCCTGCCCTGCTGGCCAGGACGTCAGCCAGGACCCCGGCCAGGCGTAGCGCTGGCAGCTCCCCAGTTGGCCGCTGCGGTCATCGGCCCGTGATTCTCACTGGAGAGTCGCGGGCCTTTTCTATGCGCCCTGGTGGACCGCCAGGAAGCCAGGCCCGATAGGTTTGGAAGTAAGTGACTTACTTCCTGGAAGTAACTATTTGCATACAACCTGGCGGACCAGGATCCCGGCCAGGAAGCCAGGCCAGGCACCCGGCCAGGCACCCGGCCGATAGGCTGCCAGGTATCCCGGCCAGGCCCTCCAGGTGCGCCGCCAGGTTCAACCTGGCTGGAAACCTGGCTGACTGCCAGAGTGTCAGGCCGCCGTGGAGGGGCCTAGGATCCCGGCTAACGGGTCTTGATGGATCGTGCGGCTAAGAGTCCAGAGGCTAGCCAGGGCGTTAGCGGGGCAGCTAGGCGGCCCGGAGTGCTGCCTGGTGGCCGGGCGACTAGGGCCGGGCTCCTGGTGTTGTGGGGGTTAGTTCTAGCGGCCTGGCGGGCCAGGCGCACCGCCAACGTGACCAGGACTGCGGCCAGGCGTGCGTTGATTGAACGGTGGGGTCGCACCGGACAAGCCCCTCAGGCTTGTCCTACAGTGTAAAAACAGATCGACGTAGTCGATTCCTGTTAGAAAGGAGAACTAAACCAGACCCCCCGTGCAGCGGCTTAGGACGTATTAGATACCCCCGGCTTCCCGCGAGGAAAAAATATAAAAAATATATTTCAGGGTGTGGACCAGGAGAATTGGGTGTCAAACCTCTGTTTCCCGATGGCGATCAAGCTCTTATACTGGTCTGGTAATGGAAATTCCCGAGGAAAAGCCTAAGTTAGAGCGTATTGAGGTTCACAGTGCCTGGATGTTCGACTGCAATGGGTGCGGTCGTGAGAATTTCATCCGGGGAGTGAGGAGGGAATCGGTAGAGGGGGACGATGGTCGTGTGGATTTGTACGTTTTGTATCCTCGTGAGGTCTCTTGTAAGTTCTGCGAGAAGCAATACGAAACGGAGTTGTCTGCATGAAACGGTGCATGGAGATTGGTGTTTGCATGATATTGGGTCTTGGTGTAGTTTATCTGACGCTACAGACGGTTGTTACCTCGTTTCTCTTGTACAGGTTGCTTAGCTGGCTATGACGCAGTATGCCCGTCCTGACAGTGATGTGAGCAACGCTGGGGGCTGGGAGGCCAGCAGCGGCGACGATCTGTTTGCGATGATTGACGAGTCGAGCGCTAGTGACAGTGATTACGTGTCAGTTGAAGGTCCTAGTGATTCGGCTTTTATTGTTGCTCTGTCCAATGTGTCAGATCCCAGTTCAGCCGCTAACCACAAGGTTTACTATCGTGCTTCGGATGACTCGGGTGGCGATGGTGCTTTGACCGTGGTGTTGTTGGAGTCTACGACAGCCAGGGCTACGAGTGTGAATGATGCCGTCTCTGACTCGATTACGCAGTACACCTTTACCCTCAGTACGTCTGAGGCTAACAGTATTACGAATTACAACAACTTGCGGCTGAGCTTTAGTGCCGATGACGAGATGGCGATGGGCCTTGTCGTGAAGGTTACTCAGGCCTGGTTTCAGTGTCCTGATGCTGCTGGTGGCAGTGCTATCGTTCCGATAGCGATGAATACTTATAGACAGATGAGAGAGAACTAGAAGGAGAAGATCATGCCAAAAGTAGGTGGAAAAGAGTTTAGTTACGATGCTAAGGGTATGGCAGCGGCCCAGGCCGAGGCTGCCAAGACTGGCAAGAAGGTTAAGAAGAAGAAGAAGCGTTATCGTCGTCCTGCAACGACACAATTGGGGCAACTTGCACAAAGGGCTTACTAGATGTTCATTAAGCAAAGTACCGCTTACACGTTTAGGTTGGGCCCGTTTGTGGATGATACGGATGGTAAGACGGCTGAGACCGGCTTGACCATCAGTCAAGCCGATATACGGTTGTCCAAGGCTGGTGGTAACTTCGCCCAGAAGAATGAGAGTTCTTCTGCTTCTCACGATGAGATCGGGTTTTACATCTGCATCTTGGACACAACTGATACCAACACTTGCGGTGAACTGCTTGTGGCAGTTCACGAGTCCGGGGCTTTGCCGGTGTTTAAGACGTTCCAGGTTGTGGAGGAGGCCATCTACGCCTCTCTCTTTGCAGCCAGTGCAGATCTTATCACGAAGATAGATGCCATCGATACGGTCGTAGATGCAGTCTTGGTGGACACTGGGACAACGCTTGAGGGTAAGATCGACACGATTGATGGAATCGTGGATGCAATCCTCGTGGATACCGGGACGACACTTAATGACAAGATTGATGTCATTGATGGTATTGTGGACTCGATACTTGTGGACACAGCGGTCATTGGTTCTGCTGGTGCGGGTTTGACAGCAGTACCCTGGAATGCTGCCTGGGACGCTGAGGTGCAGAGCGAGTGTACTGACGCTCTAACAGCCTACGATCCGCCGACTAAGGCAGAAGTGGATGCTACCTGGACAACGGCTCAGACGGAGTCCTATGCCTCTGACGGGGCTGCTGCGACCCCTGCTCAGCTTTTGTATATGATCTACACTTGCGTGGCAGAGTTTGCTGTCAGCGGAACAACGCTGACAGCGAAGAAGGTTGATGGTAGTACTACCGCAATGACGTTCACCTTGAACGATGCCAGTGATCCTACGAGCAGGACAAGGGCTAGTTAATGGCGATTAAAGATCTGATTGGTCCTGGTTTCGTCGGGACTGATACTGTTCAGTACATTGTCACTCGTGGGATGTCCTCGTTTGATCCCCAGACGACCGTGGCTGTTATCTTCCAAAGCAATGTGCTTATTGGAGATGCCCTTGAAGAGGAGCACTTCCTCAAGGGGGTTGCAGTAACCGGGTTTACTTTTGTGCTACTTAATGCGACTAGTACCAGTGCAATCACCACCGGTACTGTGACGGGAAAGATTACTAAGGATGGGGGGACTCAGGGTGCTGTGGCTGGATCTTTTGCCCATGAGGGCAATGGGCAGTGGTCAGTGAATCTGAGTGCTACGGAGATGGATGCAGACGTAATCGGATTAACTTTTCTTCACAGTAGTGCTGTCCCTGTTTACAAAACGCTGAGGACTAAATGACTGAAAAAAAGAAAGCGGATTCACCGCGTAAACTTTTCGTGGATCGTATGCGACGAGAGAATCGTTTTGAGGAGTACCGGGGGAACTATCGTAAGTACATGGATGGCGATATGCCGTTCTTGAAGGCTCAATTCCAGACGATGTTGGATATGGGTTACCAGGGTCCTGAGCATGAGCGGGCGATAGTGGCTGGCGAGAAAGAAGAGGCCAGACGGGTTCTTGATCAGGATGTCGACAAACTGTTAGTTGAGTACGATATCAATGAGTCCGATCTTCCGATTGAGATTGCTTTTGTGTTCCACAATCTGCATAAGACTCGGGGGGAGAGACATCAGTGGGGAGTATTGCCGCCGGAAGCTCCGACACCAGGAGCGTGGAACATGTTAGTCTGGGCCACTGAGAATGAGGGTAAATTTATGGAGTTGGTTATTCGTGAGCAACTCAAGGGGAAGGGGAAGCAGGTTGAGGAGCAGGGTATGGGTGATACCGGTGAATCGATCGTGCAGTTGGAAAGTATGTTGTCTGTGTTGACGCCAAATGAGCCTTTACGATCAAATACCAAAGAACCTGAAGGACAACCTGAGATACCGGCGTGAGCTGTTAGCTTGGGCCGATACTGGGTCCAAGCGACGTAGTCTTTGGACTGCGTGCAAGCAGGATATCTTGTTCTTCATTAATGCCTTCTGCTGGCTCTATGAGCCTCGCACTAGCAGGCTGCGTGGCACTACGTCTAATGTGATTCCTTTTATTACTTACGGGTACCAGGACGAAGCCTTCTTGGAGATGCACGAGGCTTTGGGGTATTGTGACGTGGGGGTGGAGAAGAGTCGTGATCTAGGTGCTACGTGGATGTTCTTGACCTTGTTCTTTCATAGTTGGGTGTTCGAGGACTTTTCTAGTTTCGGGATTATGAGTCGTACTGCTGACCTGGTTGATAAACCGGGTAAGAAGGATACGTTGTTCTGGAAGTTGGACTTCTTGCTTCATGGTGAAGGGAAGAAGGGGGGGTTGCCTGTCTGGATGCGTCCAAAGGACGTCTATCGGTCGATGATGTTGATGGAGAATCGTGATAATGGTAGCACCTTTGAGGGTGCTACCACGACTGAGGATGCCTTCCGTGGTGGTCGTAAGAAGGCTATTGCCCTGGATGAATTTGCTGCCTTTCCTAATGGTGCTGACTATGAGGCTCAGAACGCTACTCAGCACGCCACAGATTGTCGTCTGTTTGTCTCGACTCCTAAGGGTTCTGCTGGTGCTTATTACGATGTGATGCACACCCCCTCTTCCATGGTGAAGATTATTATGGATTGGAAGAAGCATCCAGAACGAAGCCAGGGCCTTTATCAGTCCGAGAATAATAAACTTGAGATCCTCGATGCGGACTACAGGTACCCTCCAGGTTACTCCTTTGTGTTGGATGATAAGATCCGTAGTCCTTACTACGATAATGAGTGCAGTCGACCCGGAGCCACGCCTCAAAGCGTGGCTCAGGAACTTGACCGTGATTATGGTGGTTCCGATTATCAGATCTTCGGCAAGGATCTTTATGAGGCGGGTCAGAAAAACCTGATGATTCCTTTTGTCCGTGGTATCTTTGGTTATGAGTCTGATACCCTGGAGCCTAGCTTTGAGCAGTCCGTCGATGGTCCGATGAAGTTCTGGACGCATCTGGACAACAAAGGTTTGCCTCTTGCCGCTCATTCAGAGTATGTTATCGGTTGTGATATCTCTGCTGGTCTAGGGGGCAGTTACACTAGCAATTCAGTCGCTACTATTGTTAACGGGGTGTCTAAGACCCAGGTCGGGGAGTTTGCCACAAATACAATGCGTCCTGAGGACTTTGCTGATTATGTCGTCTCTTTGTGCAAATTCTTTCATAACGCCTATTTGATCTGGGAGTTTAATGGGTCTCCTGGTGGAGCGTTTACTAAGCGTGTGATAGATCAACAGTACTCGAATATCTATTTCCGTGAAGTGGAGAACAAAAACTTTAAGAAGAAGACAAAGAACCCTGGGTGGTGGAGCAATGAGAAGAACAAACTTGCGGTGCTTTCAACCTTGGCCAAGGCGATAAAGACAGATGAATTTGTGATACGGAGCAATGCTCTTCTTGAGGAGTGTCGGCAATATGTTTATAAGGACGGTCGGGTAGTTCATAGCCGAAGTGTCCGTACTATTGATGATTCAAGTAAGGGCCAGGCCCATGGAGATAGGGTTATTTCTGCGGCGCTTGCCTGGCATGCGGTCAAGGATCGCCCCTCACACCCAAAAGAGGAGTTTCGTGCTGAGATTCCAGTTGGCTCAATGGCCTGGCGTTTTAAGGACCGCGAAGATAAGTTAGCGAAGATAAACAACGATGGGTGGGACTAATGAATCCGAATGATGATAAAGAACGTGCTCGCCTGATGAAGGCTATCGAAGTCTCTACAAGAGCTTTGCGGCCATTTCGTATGAAGCGAGAGAAACTTGTTAAGGATTATGTTGGTTCGCATTACGGCGATGGGGGTCCTAGTCGTGAAGTGATTATGAATCTGATGTTTCAGACGGCTGAGACTTATGCCCAATCTCTTACGGCCAATAGACCACGAATTCTAGTGACAAGTCGAAATAGAGATCTTGTCTGGTTTGCGCATCATTTCCAACTCGCAACAAATAGTTTGCTCAAAGAGATTCATATGGAGGAGGTTCTTCGCCAGGCTGTCTTAGACGCTTTCTTCTGCATGGGGATCGTGAAGGTTTACAATGCCGATGCTGGGTTGGTTGAGTTGGAGGGTGAGGACGAGTGGCTCGATCCAGGTAAACCATATGCTGAGAATGTTAGCCTGGATGATTTCGTGTATGACACGCAGGCGACAGCTTGGCGTAAGTCAAAGTTTGCTCTGAATAAGTATCGGATGAGTTTCGATAAGATGAAGGAAGATGTTGCTTTTGATCCAAAGGTTAAAAAGGGTCTGCGGCCAACCAGCAAGTTTTCCAATTGGGAGGGTGAGGATTCAAATTCTGGTGTTAAGGGAATGTTCAATCCTGAAGGTGATCCAGATGAATATGAACCGATGATCGATCTGATGGATGTGTGGTTGCCGAACGAAAATAAAATCGTTACCTGGCCGGTTCATAATGGGGAAAAACCGTTGCGCGTTATGGATTGGCAGGGACCTGAAAATGGACCTTTCCATCTTCTTTCTTTCGGTGATGTCCCAGATCATATTATGGGCATCTCTCCTGCAATGAACCTGAAGCCTCTTTCCGATGTGATTAATGGTCTGCTCCGAAAACAACGTCGTCAGGCGCAGCGGCAGAAGGACATTCCTTTCTACCAGGCCGGGCATCACGATGATGCTAAGCGGATTGAGCGGGCTTCTGATGGCCAGTGGACACGGGTCGACAATCCTGATGCTGTTAACGTCATGAAGATGGGTGGTGTTGATCAGAGCAATCAGGCGTTTGGGCTTGCCATGACTGACATCTTTGATCGGATGGCGGGTAATCTCCAGGCGATGGCTGGTCTTGGGCCGCAGGCGGATACCCTTGGTCAAGATAGGTTGATCCATGGTGCGGTGAGTAAACGTGAAGCAAATATGCAGTATCGGGTGGTAAAGTTTACCTCTGACATTTGTCGTGATCTCGGTTGGTTGCTCTGGGTTGATCAGATCAAAGAGATGCCCCTTGAGTTTGAGTCTGCTGGTGGGACTGTTCATCAAACGTGGGATGGGGAGACACGAGAGGGGGACTTCCTTGATTACAACTTTGAGATTGAACCTTTTTCGATGCAGTATAAATCGCCGTCTGAACGCATTAATGGTTTAACTACCTTTATCACTCAAATTGCTTTGCCTATGCAGGATAATATGATGCAGTCTGGTGGTAGTATTGACATGCAAGAGTTAGTTGAGCTTTACTCCGAGTTGATGGATCTGCCTAGACTGAACAACATCATTCAATTCAAGAAGCCTAAGGAGGATCGACCTGGTCCTACCCATGAGGTGCCAGAGAAGGCTAACCACACTGTGCGAGAGACCGTTAGAAAGAATGTTCCAACGGGTGGTACTCAGTCTAGCAGGAGTCATGTTATGCAACAGGTCTTGCAGGGTGGGCAGCCGAACCAGGATCAGATGGCTCAATTTGGGAGGCAAAAGGCATAATGGCGCAGCGAGAGTATCTGTATCGTGATGATGATGGGGAGTTTCGTTGGCACGATAACCCCCAGGGCCAGCAGCCCAAAGCTGCTGGCGGGCGGTATTTCGGTGCCAATGGGTGGTCTACTGGACTTAAAAGCGATGCTGCTGGCATACCTCCTCAGCAGGTTAAACAATTCAATGAAGATGCGAAGAATGCTGGTTTTACTGGTGTTAGCTTCGACCGTGATGGTACGGCGTGTTTTACTAGTCGGGGTCAACGGGCGGGGTATTTGAGGTATCGTGGTTTGTGTGATAGAAGTGCCGGGTATGGCGATTCTGCTCCGAAAAACTATTAGGGGGAAATGATGGCAGTTGATATAACTAACGAATCTGACGAGGAGCCGGTCGAGCTTACGGACAATGATCTGGATGTTATCGACGAGGTTAATCGGGAGCATGAGCCCGATGAAAACGAGGGAGGTGCCGATGAAGTATCCGGTACTTCAGATGAGGTTGACGAGCCTCGTGATGCGCAGGATCAGGGATCTGATGATTCTCCAGATACCGACGAAAATCTTGTGCAATGGGCTAATTATTACGGGATTAACCCGGATGATTACTCAAGTGATGATGCGTTACGCCGACATGTTGAGTCAACTGCTGGTTATTACCAGCAGCAACAGCAGGCACTTGCGTATCAACAACAGCAGTATGCGCAACAACAGCCTACGGATACGCAGGAAGCGCAGCCTGCTGGGAGACAGTTTAGAGTTGGTCTTGATGACGATTACGATGAAGGTCTCGTAACTGCTATCGATGGGTTGGCTGGTGACATGAATAGTCATTTCACCGAGCAACTTGAGATTTTGGCTCAAGCGGTCTTAGGTCAGCAGCAATTTATTAGTAGTCAACAAGAAGAGGCTCAGTCTCAAGAGTATCGGAGAGAACTCGATTCTTTCGATGACTCTGTTGGTGGACTCAAAAATAGTAAATTGTTTGGTGATTCCAGTTACGAAAATTTAGAACAAGGAAGTTCAGCGGCGGTCAATCGTGAGCGCCTTTATGATCAAGTACTGGTTTTGGCTACGGGATATCAAACGCATGGACAAGCTGTCCCTGAGATGGGTGCTCTCGTTGACCAAGCGTATCGAACTGTTTTTTCAGATGAAGTAGATAACCAAAGCCGCAGGTCGTTCAATAGTCGAGTTCGTAAACAAGCCAAAACTCGTTTGGGTTCTGGTTCAAGTGCGAAGAAGACTAGTGTTCCGACCGATGATCCTGTGGATAGTCCGGTCTTAAAGGAAGCCTTTGATGGCTACCTAAAGGACAATGGAGATCTGTAGGATGGCTTGTAATATAGGAGTCGGATAATGCCTTTGCTTCCCGACCAACTAGATGATTTTGTCAATCTTACACTTGACAACTTTAAGAAGCGACGATGGGTGGATATCTCGTTAGATAACCAGCACCATATCTTTGCTTCAAAGATGTTTAAGCGTAAGGGTAAGGACCCTGAAAAGGGTGGTGTTCAACTGAATTGGAAAGTCCAAGTAACTAATACTGGGACTGCCAAGAACAGTGAACTGTATGCTGTAGACGCAACTGGTGTCAAAGACTTGACACAATCTGCCAAGCAGCAGTGGTCAAAGCAGACTGTCAATTTCAGTTACGATGTTGATGAGGACAGCATGCAGAGTGATCGTGAAACGATCATTCGGGAAATCGAAGTACGCGAACATTCGATGTACAACGATTTTTTTGAGCACATGGAAGAAGCCATGTGGTCTGCTCCTAGTAGCAGTACCGTGTCGCCTCGACCGCCCAGTGGTGTGCCGTTTTGGATTCAGAAATCCACGACAACTCCAGGTGGTGGTTTTACGGGTGGAAACCCGAGTGGTTTCACCAGTGGTGCCGGTGGTCTGTCTAGTTCGACTTACTCGAACTGGAAGAACTGGGCTTTTAACTATACTTCCGTAAGTCGTGATGACTGTCTCGCCAAGTGGCGAAAGGCGATTGCGTTTACGAACTTCCAAGCACCTCGCAACTATGCCGAACTGGCTCGTGGTGGGGAAAGCGATTGGGGTTTCTACACCAACTACGATGTAGTTGAGAAGCTCGAAAAGCTGCTGGAAGGTCGCAATGACAACCTTGGTGTTGACCTTGCGAAGTATGCCGGTAGTGCAGTCTTTAAGGGCAATCCAGTTGTTTGGGTTCCTTATCTGCAAACCAATGATACCAGTGATCCAATCTACGGTGTGAACTGGCGAACGCTTCGTTACTTCTTCCGTAAGGGTAAACACATGGTACGCCATGCTCCGCAAAAAGCGGCGCGTCAGCATACTGTTCGTGAAATCCATATGGACAATTGGGGAAATTTTGTTTGTTACAACCGTCGACGAAACTTTATCGGTTACGTCGCTTAACTTTTTTACGATTAGGAAAATGTAATGGCAGATTTATATACAAGACCACAAGCCAAGTCCGGTTCAATCGGTCGTGGATTGAGTCCGAACCTGTGGCACCAGGCTCCGTTGACGCAAGTGTTAACCGGTGGCTTGGGAGAGGGTTTTGGATTTATCGATGATTTCTTGGCATTTGACGATGCCAGCTATCGCTGGGTATTAACTCAAGCCACTGCCGGTACTGCTGCACTTGATACTGCTGCCAAGGGCGGCGTCTTGTTGTTGGATTCCAACAGCACGACGAACGACCAAGGCATCCAGATTCAAATGGGTGGCGCTGTGGGTGCTTCGAGTTTTATTCCCACTGCTAGTTCAAAGATCTACTTTGAAGCCAGGGTAAAGATCGCTGACATTGGAACCAGCGGTAGTGATACCGGTAACTTAGCTATCGGTCTTGCTGCGGTTGATACCACAGTCCTCGCATCAGGTGCTAACTCAACGGCGAATCATATCACCTTTGAGCATCTTGATGACGATGGCGCGGTGGATTTCCATAGCGAGAAGGCTGGTAGTCGAGATTCGTCTACCGGGCTTCATACCTTGGCTGATGATGAGTACTTCAAGATCGGTTTCCTTGTAAATGGTACGAGCAAGATTACACCGTTTGTGAACGGTGTTGCGAAGACTGCTCATACTACGCAGATTCCGATTGTTGCAATGACACCAACTTTAGTTTGTCACTCGGCTGGTACGACTGATCCGATCCTACATGTGGATTGGGTTGCCTGTATCCAAGCTGAGCAGATTGCTAACTAACCTGTGTTGTTTGGCATGGTGCCGGGTTTTCCCGGCACCATGCCTCTTTTATGGAGGGGAATGAAATGGAAGAGTTACTTGAAATTTACGGTGGGGAAGTACCGGAAGAGATTGCAGATTTGTATGACGAGGTTTTGAACCTTTATCACAAGAAGGCAAATGGACCGCTTGATCTTCAGACAAGTTGTCTTGTGGCCGTACTTGCAACAAGGCTCATGCCTTCGACTAAGCCGACTAAGAAGACTGAGAAAGCCGCTGTATGAGTTTCGTTCAGAACCAGGCCGTTACTGGGTTCACATTTGCGATGGTGAATAAGGATACCGGTGCAGCTTTGACTGGCGTTGCTGGGGCTATTAGTAAGTATGAAACGATTGATGGTGGTACGCAGGCGTCTTTGAGTGGGACCATTGCCGAGGAAGGCAATGGTCAATACTCTTTGAACCTGACGGCTGCCGAGATGAATGGCTCGATCATCGGGTTGTTGTTTACTCACTCCAGTGCGATACCAGTCCAGTTCACTATCAAGACCACTGGCGGTTCTACTGCTAGTACTACCGAATCAAGTCTGTCGCAGACGTTGACAACGCTGCGACAGGAGGTTGGTTGGTACTGGTTGGGTGAGAGGACCGCTGCTAATTGGTCTGCTGACGAGATTACACAGCTCGATGATATTATCCATGCTGGATTACGTCAGTTCTATCATCCGCCGCCGATCGGTGGTGGTCCTTTGTCCCACAAGTGGTCTTTCTTGGAGCCGACAACGACTCTTACCACGGTTGCTGGTACTTCGGATTACACCCTTCCTGCTAGTTTTGGTGGGATGACTGGACCATTAACTTATGCCGCAGCTAATAATCGCTGGTATCCGATTGAGATTACTAGTGAACATCGTATTAGGATGTTGCGGCAACGAGATTTTAATACGCTCAACACGTTCCCCTTGTCTGCTGCTGTTCGGGCACGTACTAGCGATGGTAGTGATGGGCAGCGTTTTGAGATCTTGCTGTGGCCAGCACCCGATGCGGCTTATACGTTGTCTTATCGATACCATGCTTTGCAGATTAAATTGTCTGCGTCAAATCCTTATCCTTTGGGTGGGGAGCCCCATGCCGAAACGATCTTGGAGAGTTGTCTTGCGATAGCGGAGCAACGGCTTGAAAACCAGGCTGGGGTTCACACGCAAAAGTTTCATGAGCGACTAGCTGCTTCGGTCTCTCATGATCGTCAACAGTTTACGCCTGAGAGTATGGGTTATAATTCAGACAAGTCTGATGGTAATGCACCGGCAGAAAATGAATATCGTAGGTTCTTTGGGACTGATGTGGATTATGACGGTACAATCTTTTATGACACGAATCCTTAAAGGTGAATTATGAGTACGAGTTTTGCAAATGACTTAATTGAGTCGGTGACGATCGGTGATGCGGTGGGAGATTCTTCCGCGTTCGACTTTCGTGGTTTTCGTTACGGATATATCTATATGCCCGATAGCACTAGCGTCGGAACGATTACTTGGTATTCATCGGAGGACTTTGATGGGACTTATGATGTTTGTCATACAGGCAGCGGCAACATTACTTCAACGGTAGCGGCCTCCCGGTCGGTGCCAATGCCTACGAATCTTGTCGGCGCACGTTTCCTGAAAGCAGTTGGGGATAACGCCGGTACATGTAAACTTTCACTTCAATCTTAGGGAGAACTTGATGTCGCATAAAGTCTTACAGGAAATTGCCAGGAGTACTGAACTGGAATTGCTCGATCCGGGCAATGCTGGAACGATTGGTCTGGATCGTACGATGGGTGTTTGTTCGGTCGTTACGGCTGCTTCGGAAACTCGTAAGATTGGCAGTCCTCAGCGTGTTGGGATTATCATTACTGTTTGTCTGAAGACTGACGGTGGTGATCTTGCCATTACTGGTGCTGGTGGAGAAATCCTCAACTCTGGTAGTGGAACTGAAACGACGGCTACCATGGCGGATGCTGGTGATGTGTTGACGCTAATCAGCGTTAGCAAGGGTTCCAATATCGTCTGGGCTATTCTCGCAAATCATGGAGCAGCACTCTCCTAATGTCTAGGCGGAAGACAAGGTTTGATATGCCTTGGCCCGTCAATGGTTTAGTAGATGTTGTTGCGTACGAAAACCAACCGCGTGGGTCAAGCGTAGACTTACAGAACGTGCGGGCTTTTGATCCCGATACGGGTCGCTCTCGCGGTGCGCAGCGGGCGGGGTTGGCTAAGTACGTCGATGCTCGGACTGCCGATGGACAGATCCAAGAGCTTGGTCATGTCGTGGCTAGGGCTGTGGCGACCGGGCAGACGGCTTTGACGCAGCGGACCATTGTCAATTACGCCGTGACCAACGGAACTGTTGCTAAGTTTACTTCTAGTGCTTTTACTACGGCCACCAATGGCAGTGGTGCTTTGAGCACCACTGCCCCTGTTATTTTTAGTGCGCAACTGAATGGTGCTGTGTACTTTGCTGATGGGGCAAACGAAAAGAAGTGGACTGCTTCGACTAATACGGTTGCAGCTTGGGTGGCGTCTCCGGGTACTTTGCCTGCTAGTGGTAGCGACCGCCCTCGATTGATTGAGACCTGGCGTGGTCGTATTGTATTAAGTGGCCTTAAAGGTGATGAGCACAACTGGTTCATGAGTGAGATGGGGGATGCTAACGACTGGGATTATTCTCCTAGTACGGCAAACGCCACTCAGGCGGTTGCCGGTAACCAACAGGACGCTGGGAAGAGTCCTGATATTATCAACGGGATGATACCGTTTTCTGATGATATCTTGATCTTTCTGGGTGATCATACGATTTATCAGATGACTGGCGATCCGGCTGAAAGTGGTCGTATTGATTCAGTTAGCACGTCAATCGGTGGTGCCTGGGGGAGAGCCTGGTGCATGGCCCCCGATGGCAGTGCTTATTTCTTCGGGTCTCGTGGCGGTGTTTATCGGTTGGTGCCGGGTAGCAAACCACAGAGTGTTACGCAGGGTTCTATCGAGGAGCGGTTGGCTTCGGTTAATCTAAATACCCATCTGGTCCGTCTTGCTTGGAACGATCGTGAGAAGGGGGTCAATGTCTTTATTACTGATCTTGGTGGTGGCGCTAGTACGCACTACTTCTATGACACTAGGAACAACAGTTGGTGGTTAGATAAATTTGCGACTAATGATCACAATCCTACTTGTGTGCATGTTTTTGATGGCGACGCGGTTGCGGATCGAGCGGTTCTGATCGGTGGTCAAGATGGGTATATTCGTAAGTTTGATCATGATACTCCTGCTGCGAACGATGATGGGGTGGCTATTGACGCTTATGCTTATCTAGGTCCGATTCAGTTGCAGAATCGTCCTAAGTTGATGTTGACGGAGATGAAAGGCGCAGTGGCAACTGGTAGTAATCCTGTTACCTGGGACTTGTATGCAGCTGAGACAGCGGAGGCAGCTAAAGCCGCCTCTAGTAAATCCAATGGTACGTTTGCAGCCGGTCGTAATCGGAGCGATAGGGCTCGTGTTACGGGTCATGACATCTTTGTTCGATTGAGGAATAATACGTCGGGTCAAAAGTTTGCCATGGAGTTTTTAGGAATTGAACTTAACAGCTTCGATGGACCGAGGGCACGACAATGGTAAACTCCCCCAGAATCCCCAGAGGTAGTGTGCGAGAGAGAAGGTTAGCACAGTTTCTAACCTCCGATCTTGATCAACATAAATTGGTGCTAGAGCAATTCACTGAAGTTCCTGATACTCGTCCAAGTGCTCCGGTGGTCGGTCGTGTCATATACACGACCGACACTAAAAAGGTGCAGGTCTTTGACGGGGTCAACTGGGTAGGACTATAGGAAAAAACAATGCCACGAACAGATCCCGAGTTTTATCAGTCGACATTTGAGGGCTCCGGTGCCGGGATGCCCGCAGATGTGTGGGGTAAACTTTTGCCTAAGTTTACTTCTCTTGGCGGTGGTGATGGCGGGATGGGTTTCGGCCCTTCTGCTGGGGTCGGGACTGGCATGATGCGGGGGCTTGAGTCTCAGACCAGGCCGGGTATGGAGGGGAACATGATGGCGTTTCAGCGTAAACCTCGCTCTATACATTCTGTCCCAGGACCTTTTCTTCAAACATCTCCCAACACACCAGCAGGGATGGGTTCAGGTGCTCCTGGTGGTCTTCCTGCTCTTGCTAGTAATGCAGCCGTTGCCCAGGTGCCTTTTTCGCCAACGGGAGCTGATTTGCCAGCGGGGAGTATTATGAAACCTAATTATCCAAATCTTAGAGGGCTCCAGAATAGTGCCCAAGGAGTTTATCGTGCCAATTCGTAGGCCGTCGTCGATTGTCCATTCTTCCCAGTCTCCTACTCCCGCTTTAGATCGTGACGTGCTTCGAGGTCAACAGGCCTCCATGGGTGCGAAGCGTATGGGTCAGGTTGGTTATCGTGCTGCTGGACAGGGTATTCGACCAACGTCGCAATATTTCGGATCTCAATCTAAACTTAATGGGTTGCAGAAGAAGTCGGCTGGTCCTAACGATCCGTTGTGGGGAGACGCGTTTGATATGAGCCAGAATGCGGGTGATGACACTGACATGGCGTGGGACGGTCCTGACCCGAAACCGATAGGCGGTCCTCGACCACAACCATTTCCTCAGCCGCAGCCTGGTGGTCCTCAACCGCAACCGTCACGACCTAATACTCCGTGGATGCCCGGTGATCCTCGACCGAGTCCTTACCGACGACCGGTAGGCGGTCCTCGACCCATGCCTGGCGGTCCTCGACCTAATACTCCGTGGATGCCCGGTGATCCTCGACCGAGTCCTTACCGACGACCGCCAGGTGGTCCTCAACCAACCCGACCAACTACGCCTGGATTCGGTGGTGGTTTCCTTGATCGTGGACCTGGTGCTGCTGCACCTTACCTTAAAGGCGGTCCTATGGGCGTGATGGGCGATCCCGGTGCAGCGGGTGCAGCGGGTATTGGCGGAGATGAATTCGGTGGTATGCCCGACATGGGGATTGCGGGTGGTCCTACTTTAGATCCGGGCATCATGGCGCAGCAGTATCCCTCTGGTGAGTCTGGATATAACTTTCCGACACCGGTGATCCCCAACCAGCGGCCAATCGGTCCTTTACCACCAAATTGGAAACCGACGCCGGGGGGGGAGTATAAATTTCCACCTACGACACCACCGGTGACTTCGGGGCTTCCTGACATTGACATAGATCCTATTTCCTATACCCCTCCTGCTAGTCTGTCGCCAGAGGAAGTGATGGAGTTGACGACTTTCGGTGGGGGTTCTGGTGGGGCATTGATGCGACCCCAGATGATTGGGAAACCCCAGGATCTTGCCCCATGGTCTGGTGGTCCTGGTGATCCTTTCGCGGGCCGCCCTCGTCCACCCCGGCCTCCTCGTCCCACTCCTACTGGTCCCCAACCACGTATACGTGGTCCGGGGAACCCGTATCCTAGTGGATCGACTCCAGCGTCACGTAGGCGAGCACGCGAACGGGGGGGGAATCCAAATGACTTGAGGACTGGTCAGGGTGTTTCGCTGGGTTCTGATCCTCGACTTCATGCCTTGGCGGTAGGTAGTGGGGCGCTGCCTGCTCGTCCGCCTCGTCTGACGGCTGGCATGTGGCCCGGAATGGTTTAGGAGATAAATAATGGCTACTGAACAATATCCTTGGGTTCCAGGCGGTCAAGGGATCACGCCTTTTCCAAGTCATGATCCTGTGATTACTGGGGGACAAGGGAAGCCTCAGGGCGTTAGTCCTAATACGGGTTCACCGTATGGGCCTGTTACTATCAATGTCGGTGGGTCAAACCAGTCGATGTTCGATAAGATCTTGCGGATGGCTCAAGATGCGTTTGCTAGGCGCGAAGAGGCTGCTAAAGAGCAGTTGCGGTTGGCTCTTGGTCCTCTTGAGGAGTTTAAGTCTTACATTGAGAATGCCGGTCCAGAGAAATTGAAGGCTCTTTCTAGTGCCTATCAGTCTCTCAGAGGGACAGTAAAGACTCAATTGCAGAGCAATCTGAATAAGATTGCTGCTGATACGAGTAAAGTTGGCGAAAAAGCAAAGGCCGTCTTCGATGGGAACATCGAAAAAATCACTGAGTTAACCGGTGGTGAAAAGGGCGCTTTAAAGTCAAATGTGTCCTCTGCTCTTGGTCGGTTGAAGAGTTCTAATGCTGCGGAACGAAATGTCGCGCGGCAAGACATGCAGAACTTAACTAATCAAATATCTGCGGCTACGGGTGAAGAAAAGTCAACCTTGACTGATATGCTTAGCAGCGCAAAGAGCGATGCTAAGGGTGACATTCGTGGGGCGATTGACTCTGTCCAATCTGCTGTCTCCGGCGCTCAAGCGGGTATGGCGGCCAAAGCTCGTGGGGCACTCGGGGACTTTAAAGGTAGTGTGGGTGAGGCCCGTGGGGCTGTTCAGGAGGCTTTGGGGGCGGCTCGTGGTGGCGTTAGTGGCGCTTTAGGCCAAGGGCGTCAAGCTGTGCAAGGGGCCTTAGGCGAGGCCTTGGGTCAGGTTCGTGGGGATGTCAGTGGTGCGCAGGCAGGCGCAGCGACGCGTGCCAGTGAGGCTATGCGTGGGTATCAGCAGGACCTTGGTGCGGCCAGGACAGGCCAAGAGGCTGCTTTAGGGCAGACTCTTGCCGGTATTCGGGCTGCTGGGGCGGCTACTAGAGAGGGTGTGATGGGGCCTGCTGAGGCTCGTGAGGCTGCTCTGGGGCAAGGGTTTGGGGCTCTTGGGGAAGCTCAGGCTGCTGGGCTCAGAGAAGCCCAGCAGGGCTTAATGGGTCGTATGGGTGCTAATCAGGCGGCCCTGGAGGCTGGTTATGGCGGTCGTACATCAAAGGGCATGGAGCTTGTTGAAAAGTTGTACCAGGGGGCGAAGGCGAGGATCGACCAGCAGTTTGCTGAGATGGAAAAATCAGCGGTAGGTAGGATGGTCCAGAATTTAGCTTCTCGTGGCTTGTCTAATACGACTGTTGCGTTGAAAATGGTGGATGGGCTGAGGAACTCCTTGATGGCCAAAAAGCAGACGGCCATGGGTCAGTTGGAAGATCAGACTGCTCAGCAGCGTCTGGGGGCATTTACTGGGTTGTCTGGCGATGAGTTGGCCCAAGGGGTTGCTGGTCGTGCTCGTGGCGAGGGTGCTTTAGAACGTCAAGATGCACAACGCTTGGGTGCTGCTCGTCAAATTGGTCTTACTGGTTTAGGGGAGCAGGCTGCTGGTGGGCGATTCTTGGGTGGTATGGCGGGTGATATTGGCCGTCAGGGTATGGCTGGGGAGATCGGTGCCCTTGGACAGGGGTTTGCTGGTGAGCAGGCTCTTGGCCGGATGGGTGCTGAAGGTGGTCGTGCTATAGCTGGACAGCAGATGGGTATTGGTGCTGGTCTGGCTGGTCAGGGGGTTGGTGCTGCTGCCGGTTTAGCTGGACAGGGTCTTGGGGCAAAGGCGGCTCT
>Ga0114899_1000778_pt1 | contig 20903 bp, 26 predicted proteins | sample MalvireepMed_215_FD_83497 | JGI IMG/M metagenome (GOLD analysis project Ga0114899, IMG submission 83497) | Marine viral communities from the Global Malaspina Expedition - Malaspina viral metaG DeepMed_215 | ecosystem: Environmental > Aquatic > Marine > Oceanic | place: Mediterranean Sea...
CTCCTTCCAAGCGAACACGTCCCCGACGTGGAGAGTCCCGGTGTTGCTGCCGTTCCCGGCAACATGTAAGGATGCGTACATAGCTGAGCTTGATGGGATGTTGGTAGTGATCGCCGAGCCTACAATTGTATTATTCACATAGAACGATACACTGGTTCCTCCAGAGCGAATCTCGATCCTTAGTGTATAGGCTCCAGTCTTTCTCGAACCCTCATCGACGGTGCTTTCCGTTCCGGCGTTGTCACAAACCCCAACAAGGTTCCCGCCACCCCCTGGAAGCCGGAACCCTATGAAGTTATTAAAGTTGCCCGCACCCCTAGTGTTCGGGTCTTGCACTCCAAGACCGAAGTGGAACCCAGGCTCAGTGGCACTCTCGGCATAGTTGACTCGAGCGACCAGGGTCCAATCGTCTGAGACCTGCAGGGTTGCCTCGCCAAAAGAGATTGCCGCCGCGTGTGCATCCGCCGTGACTTGGAGTTGCCAACCACCCCGGATAGTAGTGGAGATACCAATGGTCCCGCTGCTCGTCTCGTGCATGTGCCAGAATTGGCCGTACCCGAGTTTATTCGTATCGGAAACGGTCGTGCCCCATGGGAACGGCCCCAACATCGTGAAGAGGGTATATGTTGCGTCCTCGACGAGTTTTTCAGCCGCGGCCTCGAAGGATGAGGCCCCCACCGCCCCCCATGCTGGCTTCCCAGCAGTGCCGGTAAGCACCTGGCCATTGGACCCATAAGCCAGTATCGCCATCGCCCCTGCGCTATCACCCATGAGCAATCCACCAGTGGTGATCGCAGACGCATCAAATTCTAGCCCGCCGCGCTCATGGGTCAATGTCCCAGCAGCTATTGCCGATGCGTTGAGCGTTCCGCCGGAGTTGGTCGCTGCGTGAGCATGGGTGGCGTTGGCAAATCCCGTAGCGGATATGGTTGGGGTGGTGAGGGTCTTGTTGGCTAGGGTCTGCGCCAGGGTCAATACAGCTACCGTGTCGTCAGCGGTGATGGCTGGGAAAACCAGCTCCCTCAGTGTGTTGGCTGTGTAGTATTGAAATTCAGGGCGCGAGTCCTTGCTGGTATTGGTCACGTCCAGCGCTTTCCAAGTGAAGCGGACGAACTCAGTCTGTGCGCCTAGGTCGTCGTCAAGGTCGAACTTGATGAAGGCTTCATCGTTATCGGTAGGCGTCCCTCGGTTGCCGCCACCAAGTTGCATAACCTCATTGGATGCAGCATCGGTCGTGTTCTGCAAATCCAGGGGAACGCCCGCTACCAGCAGCGCGAACTTGGAGCTACCAATGCCGAGTGTCCCGTCATGGACATGGCCGGACGAAGTGCTGACAACGTCTGAACGCAGATCGTTATACTGCTGGGCAGTTGCTAGGTCGCCTGCCGAAACCGTAGAAGAGTTAAGTGCCATAATCTACCCCCAGTGCCACTCTGACCATCTAATCCCAGAGTCCCAAGGCTCCGGTGTGATGGTCAGGGCCTGAGCTATCGTGAGGCTGACAGCCCGGCTATACCTTAGCGCGGACTGGGCCGGGTGAACCTGATACTGGGTTTCCGCCATGTCTATGATATGCCCTCTATGGAGTGTCCCGTCAATATCGGTAATGCGTAGGGGCGGTATTTCGTCTTTGAGCAGACCCAGCCGCACGAGTTGCCTGCTTACCGGAATACCCGTAGGGACACCAAGAGTCCCATCAACGCGGTCTTCCAATGCCGCCACAAGATTCCATCGCTTGAGTCGTGGCGGTCGCCACGTAACGTCATTGGAATGGGCCTTCATCACCCCGGTCTTGGCGGTGTCATCCGTTACGAAGGTAAATCGGTAGCGCACCTTCTTCCCCTCTACCGCCTCGTTGAAGGCAATCGTTATCTTGGGGCTGCCATCGAAGGTCGCGCCGCTACTGTTGATGTTGGTAAAGCTGGTCTCGTTGTCGAGTTCGTAGGCCACTGTAATGGTCTGGGCCGTTCCAAGACTCTCCGACAGCACACTGAACCGATTGGCAACCTTGTCCACATTGGGACGACTCCAATCCATCCACGAGGTAATCAGTGTCCCGCTCAGGGGCATGTCTTTGTTGGTCGCTAGCCTCGGAGTGGTGGTCCGGTTGGGCAACTGGATGCGCTGGGTGAAGGGCTGGTTGTTTATATCTCCGTTGATGTATAGGAACCGGTTGGTTCCACCGCTGACCTTGAACACCATCATGTCGATGGCATCGGACATGACGAACTTCTTGAGGGTGTGAACCACCCAGCCAGTATCGGCGAACTCCTTAGCCGCTAGGAGCCAGCACTCTTTAGTAATGCTATCGGCGTTGAGGTCCTCAACAACCAAGAGGAGCCACTCCCCATCAGTTCCGAAAGCACGTACTCTGTCACCAATTTCGTCGAACCCTGGACTCTGGATGATATGGCCAAGTGCTTCCCACCCTGCCGTACCACTATATCGCCAGAATCCAGTCTCACCCAAGATTGTGTAGAAGTGCCCGCCATACATCAGCCCTCTTGTGAAGTTGTCGTCGGCGATGGTCGCCTGTGCTCCCGGCCAGATGTTGTCGAATCGGTTGCCCTGTAGGGATATATACTGGTAGAAGCCATCCTCTTTCCCCACGGCCATCGTGCCGTCCATGTCGAACACTTGCAGTATCTTGTGGTCGTCCTTGCCCACCTCGATAGCTTGACCCCAGGTGCCTGTATTCGTGGGGTCTACCGACAGATGCACCTTGTCGTCATCCAGGGTCTTGGCCAACACGTAGTTATTATTGGAGTTCACCGTGACGATGAACCGATTGGCATTGTCCAGGGTGCCGCCCAAGTTGGACGAAGTGTACGACGCTGGATTGCCAGCCGCGCTGACCTCGTACACTGTGGACTCACCCTGCCCGATAAAGAGTTGGTCATTGAAAACAGCGGCCCCAGTGATGACAGCGCCCTGCACAATCTGAAGCATCCAGTAGTCTTCGTCCTCGTTGAACTTCCAGACTGCTCGGTCGGTGATGGCCAACAGTTGTTGGACCCCAGACCCGTTGGTCTGCACCTGCATGCGAACATGGGAAGCGTTGGGGATGGCAGACCCAGCGTAGACGTTCACCGAGTCAACGTACACCGTACCTGGCGTCCCGCTGCTGCACTCAACGCGGATGTCCACCCCTGTGGAATCACTCTGGAGAGTGACGGTGGCGGTGATCTGCTGGTAGGACGTGGTGAGTGTGACCGCTGTCCCGCTTGTGGTGGGGGTAGATGAGCCACCACTTTCAACGACCTGCACCCGCATCGCCCCACCAGCAGCAGCGCCACGCACCATCGCAATGACAGTGATGGCTTTCGATTGCCACCGGGCCGCTGGTTGGTCGGTGGCATCCACGATGTCTTGATTGATGTAATCGTTGGCAGTAACAGTCGTCAAAGTAAAGTGATACGGTCCGGCATGAGGAGCCGTGGTAGCCGTTGTGAGAGTTACCCCGGAGGTTGACCAGCCAGTGTTAGCATTGAGTTGAGCGCCGCCGTTCTTGATGCCGTAACTCACCTCTTTGGCAACGATCCCAAGGGCCAATTCATTGGGCGTTAAGGCCCATACACCGTCCGCTAGAGCGTATCTATTGGGCCGGTTTGGGTCGTAGTAGTAAGCCAGCCCTCCGCCGGACCAGTCCTCTTGGCTCCAGTTCAAGTCAATGTCGGGCGTGTACTGGCCGTAGGAAACGTCCGGCTGGAGCACGTCGGGGGCCAAGGCCGGAGCCAGGGTCCACTCGTACAGCAGTTTGCCGTTCTCGTCTTGGAGCAAACGCAAGGGGACGCGGTTCTCTTGGGAACGGTCCTCAAGAGTGACGTGGAACGGACGCTGGCCTTTAGATAGTCCGCTTACCATTAGTGAAACCCGCTAGACCTGACAACGCCGGTTCGTTCCCAGTCCGGGACTCCTCGTTGCAGCCTCGGCCTACGCTGTGTGTGAGGCATCAGCCCATCGAGTTTGCGGGCTGCTATCGCCAACCGCTCCCGGTTGTAATCTATGCTGATATCGGGAGTGAACTGGCTGTATTCCTCATACATTTCCTGGGCCATCTGCGCGTACAGCAGGTCATTCTGAGGCTTCTGAATCTCCATGCTGTCCGTATCTGCCGATACCGTGGAGAGATAGCCCTTGCCCTCGAACCGCAGCAGGTAGTTGTCCGGGAACTCGTAGTTGAAGACCACGTACTGCCGCAGCGTGGTCCCTTGTACATCCTCCCGGTACTCCCAGTTGAACAACTGCTCCGAGTGGGTCTCGGGTTCCTGGCTAGGGCCCACCACGGAGACCGCAGAGTCGATATAGAACTCGGTGTTGTCGGTAGCGGTACTTACCACACTGATGCCTATATCAAGGGTCGCTATGGTGATCGTGGAGTCTTCAAAGTGGGTCAGTAGTTCCCACCCGGACCCAGTATGTAGACCGCCGTCGGCAGCCGTGCCCAGATGGGTGGTGCCGCCTATCTTGATGGCCGTCGAAACTACATCAGCCGTGAGACAATAGACCCAAATCTGTAGGCTTATCCTTTGCCCAGAGTGTGTTCCGGGGGAGGATATACTTTGTAGCAACGTGCCCGTGCTACTCGCCTGCGAAGTGCATCGAACTCCTGAGCCATCGATTCTGGCATAATTGAACGGTGAAGTCGTGACTGCCTCTTCAGCAGTATCCAAGGTAGTGGCAGACCAATCGTCCGGCACACCGGATGTAAAATCCTCAAAATCACCGTTGGTAAGGATGTTATTTCCATGAGAGACAAAAATTCCTCGATAGAGATAGATGCGGTCAGGCCCGTCTATGATGCTGCTGGGCACATCGTACCGTACTTGACTTCGTGCGGTAGCCAGCCACCGTGTAACCGGCAGGTGCAGCGCAGGGAAGATAGTCCGGGCTGCATCGTTAGCCTTGTCGCGGATGTAAGAAGGCCGGAACCGGTGGAACTCGAAATCGGTGGCCCCACTCTCCGCAGCAAGGGCCGAGCCCGCGCTGAGCGACACCTGCCCCAACGATGCGTCGTATGCCTTGGCCCGGCGCTCTACGTCCAGGTTATTCGCGCCCAGCAGAAGCACCCACAGGTTCTCCAGTGAGTCGTCACCAGCGCCACTCTGCCCGAAATCATCAAACCCCGCATCGCGTAACTCCGTGGAGATGACCAGCATGGTGGTGGCCGTGGTGATGTCTGTGGTCGATGTCCATGCCAAACCCTTTAATCCGACAATATCGGAATATCCAACAAATCGGGCAAATTCCCTTCGCATGTTCTGCCAAGTAGTTGTAGCCATTGTGTTTACATCACCATTCTATTAACATGTAGTCCACAAATGGTAGGAATATTATGAGTAGACAAGCACGCCCAGCCGGAGAGCGTTTTTGGGAAAAGGTGAAATTCACCAGCACTTGTTGGGTATGGACTGCTACGTTGTCGCGAGGATATGGCTCCTTTCGTCCATCCGCGCAAGAACATACCGTTCCAGCACATAAATATGCCTATGAAGACCGCTATGGCCCTATGCCAGCAGGCACCCAAGTAGATCATCTTTGTCGCAATCGTGCTTGCGTTAATCCCAGTCATCTTGAAGCCGTAACACCACAGGTCAATACTTTGCGTGGGGAACCACTGGCTGCTGCCAATGCGAGGAAAACTCACTGTCCCCAAGGGCACCCTTATGACTTGCTGCATACGTATCATCTCAACAATCGTCGGCACTGTCGAGCCTGTCACCGTATTCGTAATCGCTTGTGGATGCGTGAGCATCGGCCTATCAAATAGCCTTACTCCTGGTACAAGATGGCCCACTCGACCTTATCGTCATCGGTGGCTGCATCAAAGTAGATAGTGCCCAGAGCGATAGAACCACCTGCGGGTATTGGTAGTTCAAACGGGTCTTTGTCATTCTCCATTGACCACCCATGAAGAGTGCCGGTACTGGAGACATCTGCTATACCAACTTTTACAATGCCAGTATTAGCTGGCGCATCTCGAAACTTGGCCCATACCACACGATAGTCCGCATGTAGACCTCCATCAGCACTGAGGGCAACAGCAGTCCCAGCCGTAGGGATATTCGTTGTTCCAGCGTCAAAGAGCAGCCTCCCAGCAATGAACGTCCCGTGCTCGGTCATTACGGTGCGTAGTACCCCGCGATGTAGACCTCCCAGTCGTCTTCACCGGCGGTCTTATCAAAATGCACGGCACTGTTCCGTGTTTGATTCACTAAGGGAGTTTTGAAATGAGCGACAAAAAGGACCTGGTCTACAATTTCCAGAGGACCAAGCATCGTCACACTGGCGGCATCCGTCAATGTCCAACTCCCCAGTGCAGCGGTCTGGTTGGACTGCACAATGAGGTCTGTTATGAAAATCCTGTTCCCAGCCAGCGCAGTCACCACGACGGTATCGGCATCGACAGTCGTAATAGCCGTGTACTGGTTGAAGAAGTTCGGATGGTGGACCTCGTATCGGCTTGTCATTAGTTTCTTCCTATCGTCCAGCCTGGCCCAATCTGGTTGGGTTTCGCTGTGGGGTCCTGTCTTGGGTCGAGAATGTCGTCAATGATGCCTTTGCGCAATTCGTACAGCACCGGGTCGCCTTCCTGGTCGGGGACCATCAGGTGCCATTGTTGCGGGTCGTCAGCCGATGGTAGGAATACCATGGCAGGAGGCTGCCCGCCCCATTTCTGGTACAACTTGATGTCGTGCTGGATTTCTTCCCACTCAGCCGCGAAGTCCTTGGTGAGCAGTTGGAATACAGACATCTTGTAGGCCCGTTCGACCTCTTGCTTGGGGTGGTGGCGTCCATGACCATGAGATTGATCGCCACACATCGCAACCTGTTCAGCCAGTTCTTCAGCATAGCCCTCAATCCCCTGAGCGAATATCTCCGCCATGGTCTCACTGCCGTCAGTGACAAGCAGACCGTGACCATGGGGAGACCCCTCCGGCCAGTAACTTACAAAAACTGGATAAGTCTTGGTGATCATTTGTTCCTCTGCCGCTCCATGCTCAGAGCAATCGCCACGGCTTGCTTCTGAGGCTTGCCCTCGGCCTTGAGCTTCCGAATCTTGGCACTGACGCGCTTATTCTTGGCTTTCTTTGTTGCCTTCTTCTTTGAGGGCATTATACCACCACCCGTAGTTGAGCCCGCTTCTCTTCCTCTTCGGGGTAGACTTCCTTGACGCCGCTACCCAGGGCCTGCCAAGTCTCCATGCACCTATCAGCCATGTCCTTGAATTGCCAGTGCTCAAGGGAAGCGGCTTGGTCGGTGCCCCAACCACGCCGGTCTAGGGTGAAGTGCCGCTCGATGTACGATGCACCGAGCGCAACAGCGGCTTGAGTGACGCGGTTGCCACGCTCGTGACCAGAGTAACCAATAACAATTCTGGGGCATATTTCTTGCAAAGTCCGGATGAATTGCAAGTTCAGTTTCTCTAACGGACACGGATAGATGGATGTGGAGTGACAAAGAACCACGTAATCAAGGTGCTGCACTCCAATATCTACATATACAGCATCATGTATTTCAGCCCATGTAGACATACCCGTTGATACAATCAGCGGCCTCCCAGTCTGTAACGCCCGATGAATAAGGGCGCGATCCGTTAGACTAGCCGAGCCAATCTTGTAGCATGGCGGGTCGTAGGCTTCCATGAAGTCCACCGATGGCTCGTCCCACACAGAGGCGAACCACGGGATACCCTCTTCCTTGCAGACAGCATTGATGGTGTCATAGGCCGCGGCGTCAAGTTCGATGTCTTCCTTGTAGTCTATGTACGAACGGTCTCCCCAAGGAGTGCTGCGGAGCTTGTCCCACTGGTCTTGCGGCACGCAAATACGCGGGGTGCGTTTCTGGAACTTAACGAGCGATGCGCCCGACAGCTTTGCAAGCCGTATCATATTGAGCACGTTGTCGAGAAACTGCCCCTTCGGGCCTAGCGCGTAGTTTAGTCCCAATTCTGCCACCAAGACTGGGGGGTAATCTGGGCCAATCTTCAGACCTGCTATCTCAACGAAGTTGCTCATATCCAGCCCCAACCAGACTGTGCTGACGCTCCAGGATTTTCTCGGCCATCCACAAATCGAACGGCGTGTCTACTTGGATGGCGCATTCCTCGGGCATCACGAATAAAGATATTTTACCACCCAGCCGGTTGTGCATTCGACGCCAGTGGTCTTCGGTAAAGACGTATATGCTGCCGTTTTCTTCGTAATGCTTGGTCATGTCCTGTCGGCGAGGTCGGTGCATAACATCATAAGTGGGGACTACAGTACCATCCCGCCAAAAGAAACTATGGCTTTCCACCACGCTCACCAGTGAGTCCGCTCCCTCACGCTGAAGCTGCTCTATCGCTTCGTCTATTTGCTTGCTGGTCCGTACCGGGGACGTTGACTGGAGCAGCACGATGATGTCAGCAGGTGGGTCGAACCTCTCCGGTAGACGATCCTCTATCTGGGCTTCATCTGTAATCTCTTCCGCTGGATGCCAACGAGCACCCGTATTCTTGGTGTAGTTGAGCACCGCCCCATCGTCTGAAGACACGATGACCGCATCAACACTGGAGTTTAGCGCCGCATCCAGGGTCCACTCAATCAAGGGTTGTCCCGCACAGAGAGCCATGTTCTTGCCAGGGATGCCTTTGCTCCCCGCCCTTGCGGGGATTATTGCCAGCGTCGTCATACGGCCACCCGCTGGTGCTCACGGAACCAAGTAATCGTCTTCTCAAGCCCCTGCTCCAGCGTGTACTTAGGCTCCCAACCCAGGGCCTTGATGCGAGAGGAGTCCATCTGTTCGTCGTGCTGGTCGTTCGCTTGGCCGAGAACAATCGGGTCTTCAAGGCGGTCAAGCATCAGGTCCATGATCTTCTGAACCAACTTCAACGAAGAGATAGCCGGTGCCCCTACATTGAAGACACCGTGCTGTGGTATGAGACTGTCCCCTGTGCGGTACATCCTCTGTGCAACCAACAGATAGGCGTCCACCACATCGTCCACGTACAGATAGCCCTTCTTGGTTGCCCCTGTGGAGCGAATTACGGGGGTCTTACCTTCCAGCAGGCTGAGTATGGTGCCCGGCACGATATGGCTGCTGTGCGGGTCATCTGGGCCGAAACAGTTGGTGTTCCTGATGACCGCCGCAGGCAGTCCGTAGTTGTGCGCGTAGGACCGCGTGATGTAGTCCACACAAATCTTGGTCGCGCTGTAGGTATCCAGTTGGTTGAGTTGTGCGGTCTCCGGCACGGGGTACGTTGGCTGCGCCCCATAGACATGGTTGCTGGCAGCAACAACCACGGCACCCAACTTGTAGGTCCGGCAGGCATCCAGCACGTTCCACGTTCCCTGCACGTTGGTCTGCCAAGCCGTTAATGGATTGCTCCGGCTGTCTTCAACATGAGACACCGCCGCCAAGTGGATGCAAATGTCCCGGTCAGCTACCACCGCCAACATAGACGCTGGATTGGTAACGTCCCACTTGGGCAGATTCGCATTGACCACATCAGCGCCCAATTCTTCCAACTTGGCCCGCATAGGCGTACCCATAAGGCCGGAACCACCGGTCACGACCACCTTCTTCCCTTGCCAGAACGTCATCCAAGTACCTCCCTCAAATCTCTGTACGGCAGTATATCTGCCGCTGATACCATGTGGCCAGGTGCGCCTTTGCCGGTTACATTCAGTAGCCCACCAGGGGTGCAGTCATGGACGCTGCCACCAGCCCCCTCGATGGCGGCACGCATAATCTTGGCGCAGTCCTTGATGGCGATGCTGTATCTGGGGTTCTTGTCTCCGACGAATGAGCCACCACCATCATCTATGCGGGCCTCTGGGTCGTAGCAGTACCCGTGCGTTTGTTCAATCCCCAGGAAATAGAACTCCCGGTAGCCCATCCAGGCAGCCAACTGCGCCAACGTTATCGGCGATGTCCGTCCTGTGGGAAAGACCGGCTGCTCGGTCTCGTGCAGCCCCAAGAATCCAGCACTGCGAACCTGCTGAGAATCATGGGCCTTCTCTACCGAAATGAACCGGGGATTGTTATATGTGTTTGGCCACCGCACATTAAAGGCCATGGTCTCGTCAGACAACAGCCCGGCCAGCAGGTCGACCCGTCGCTGCTCCTGGATGTCGGTAATGCCGTAATATGTTGGGGCGAAGGGCAAGGAATCCCACTTGATGAGGGAGTTACAAGCGAAAACTACCTCGCCCTTCAGTCCCTCTAAAAGAGGCAACTGGTCTATCAATGAAGGACCAGAGCCTAGAATAAAGATGCGACCCGAGCCGATATTATGGAAGTCAACCATTGCCAAGCACTTCCGCTAAGGGTTTGTACTTCAAGGCCCCCACACGGCTCAATCTCCCCCCAGGGGTGCAGTCAACCAGCGGCAATTCTTTGCCAGCCCGTTCATAGTAAGCGTCCATCACCCCGCCGATGTGCATTGCTCTGGGCGCATCCTCGTAGGACCGCCCCGCCCCCTCCGTCTCACACCCAATTAGGTACATTTCGCTAAAGCCCATGTACGCTGCAACCTGCGCCATTGCGAGAGGCGTATCTTTCCCGTGATGTAGATGGGGACTACCATCCTGCCCCACCTTGCAGTTACCCTTCAAGCCCCGCGTCCCGTAGTTCAGAACGTCGTGGGCATTGCTGGGTGGCCTCGGCACTGGCACCCAGCCAGCAGGGGCAGGCTGCCAAGTAACCCAGAACTTCGCTTCCTTGGCCGTGGCCTTGTTGAAGCCGCGCTCTTTCCACTCCGTTGCTTGCTTGCGCTCGGTCAGGATGTAGAAGTCCGTAGTCCACGACTTGGGCCACATGAACCACCGGCTACCACTGAAGGTACGCTCTTCCTTGAGCAGGTGTATCTCTTCATCGGTGAGCAGGTTCATGGAAGGACCGTTGCCCACCAAGAAAATCCTCCCAGAATATTGGCCCTTAAAATCGCTAAGTTCCACTTCTCTCCCTCGGATGCCAACTCAGAGCTTCCCCATCACGATCATACTGAGCAGCCTGATACCCTCGCCAGTACCCTGCATTGGCAGCATCGGCATTGCTGCGCCACCGTTGCACCCAAATCCAAAACCAAATCACTACGAATGTTTCGACCTTCATGTACCAATGAACAAACCAATTGGCTGGCATTGGAAGGTACATACTGGCCCGCAAAGAATGATCTTCGTAAGCTAACCGATAAAATCGCGGCACCTTCACGTCACCACGGCGCAATGCACGCTTGCTAATTAGCATTTAAGCACCGTCTTCATGTTGGGCTTTACCCCAGACTCTTTCAGCTTCTGGAACATCACTTTGAAGTCCCGCTTGGCGATGCCTGTTTCCTTTAGCTCTTCAACTATGTCCATAGGGACTCCAAGGCCCGGTACTCCAGAATCTTCCCGGCCGACAGCTGCCCACCAGGAGTACAGTCCTGAACGATGACCCCACCCGCTTCGCAGTATTCTCGGAACCATTCCCAAGACGCCCACCTAACGAAGTTCATAGTCAGTGCTGGATACCCGTCAGGCCGCCCCACGAGTTGATTTGCAGTGGTTGCAGGGCTTTGGTCTACCCCCAGCAGGTATATCTCCCGGTATCCCATCCACAGGGCCAACTGAGCCGCTGTCATGGGGATGGTCCCTCCGCCGGGGATGGGTGGCAACGTATCGCCCAGCCCCACTATCTCATCATCAGACAGGTCATATCTCAGCCGTTTGGCTACCAGCGTCCAACCATCAACGCCTTGAATGTTGTCGTGCGGATTGTAAAACAAGAACCGCTCACGGATGCACTTGGGTTCTTTTGGCGAGTATCCTTCCATGACCTCAGTGAAGTTGGCACCGTAAAAGGTCGGGATGAACGGCAAGTCTTCCCATTCCGAGAGTTTGTTCAAACCAAACGTGTCCTCTTTCCACAGAGCGTCCAGCCCTACGGTCGTCTTTAACGACGGCCCCGTGCCGACGATGAAGCACCGCTTAGGAGACATCAGGCCCTAATTCCCTCTCGTAGCCTTGCCAAGGATTAGGAGCCAAGGGCCTCTCTAGCAGGATGTCCTGTAGCGGTGTATATGGCAACGCTCCCTGCATATTGATTAAACCACCCGGAGTACAGTCCATCATCCTCACCCCAGCACGCTTGGCGTCTCGCCCAGCACGCTCAAAGCACTCCAAGATGGACCTGATGTTGCGCGGCTCTACCGTCCGTCCCCGCTCCCGGTCCCACGCCTGGCCCTGCTGCGTGGTGTCGATGCCTAGAAAGAATATCTCCGTGAAGCCCATCCAGGCCGCGATCTGTGACACGGTGAGAGGGGAGGCCCAGCCAGTAGGCAACGGAGGCAAAGCACTACCAGTCCCGAACCACCCCTCCCAGCGTATCTGTATGTCATCAGGGGCCTTGGGGCACCATAGCCACCCCTTAGCGGTTATGGGCCACCAACTGACCGCAATCTTGTTGATCGTCACGTCATGGTCGTACTGCGGCCAAATCACCTGCCCCCACATGCCCGTAGGCGCAGGCTCGGCAATACAGTGGTAACTTGGCGTGAATGGCAAGTCTTTCCACTTGCCGATACGGTTAACGGTGAAGCTCGTCTCTTGCCACATCCGGTCCAAGATGGGCAACTGGTTAATCAATGATGGGCCGCTGCCAAAGATGAAACACCGCCCAGTCACCGTGTTATGAATGTCCTGAATCCACTTGGGCCATGTAATATCCATGCCCCAGTCATTCTCCGCAGTGCCCTGCCCATCATCAAGGCCAGGGAACCCGCGAATAGTCATGGAGTCTTCAATCTCCATGCCCAAGGCTAGTTGGTAGAGACGGCCACCCTCGTAGTCGCCACTGCCATCGGCTGTTACTTGGTCGGAGACTTTAAGCGCCATCTTAAATCTCCCTCCGTCTGGCCAAGGCAAATAGGGTATCCCCGCACCCGTAAGAGGCCAGCAATACCCGGTACTGTTTATCCAAGTTGGAGATGCCCCGGTTCATCACACCTGCCAAGGGATGGTCAGGATGAACGGGCTGCCAATACTCCTGGGCCTCTTGCACGTCCTGCATAGGGACACCGTTAAGCTCCCAGTTGACGTGGTTAACCAACCCGTATCTCTGGGAGTTCTTGACGTGGGCCTCAAAGCCCAAGGCACCCAACGTGCTGGCAAGGGTCTCTCTGGTCCAGTAGGTCAGGTGAGGTACCTTGTACCAGAAGTCCTGATACGCCTTGGACTGGAAGACAGTAACCAGGAAGTCCATAGCGTGGGGCACTTCGATGTAAAGATACCCACCGCCGATCAGCCGGGACTTACATTCTTTCAGGAAGGCTACCGGGTCAGGCTGGTGTTCTAGGACTTGCAAAGCGACGATGGCATTGAACTGCCTGCCTGGGTAGCAATCAAGGATGGAGCTTTCTTCGCAGGGAATCTCTCCAGCCTCACGTACAAAGGCCACATCTTCCGGGTTCCACTCAAGGCCATATCTATCGTAGGTATCACCGATGGCATCGAGCATGTACCCAGACGAACAGCCAATCTCAAGGACGGATGAGCCTGGGGGCAGAAAAGCCTTGACCCTCTGAGCGGAGTCCCGCATCAGGGGCCGCATTGTAGTGAACCGTTCTTCTGGCGTTACCTTACTGCCGGGGATAATGTCATGTTGGTTCCGATAGGTGGTCCGGTAATATTCCCGTATGTCCTCGAAGGGGCTCTCTTGGAACTGTAGGTGACAATGGGCGCAGGCATAGACTGGTGTCTCTGGGCTACCCCGCACTCCCATCCTGATCTTCTGTGCCTTCTCGTTCTTGCAGAGCGGGCACGCTACCTTCGTCTGTACGACCATTCCTCTCCCTCCGTTTTGCGAGCTTCTTTTGCTGGACAGGCTCCTCCCACAAGGACTGAATCATCTCGGTTAGTTGCGCAACTCCTTTATCCGGCGTGTTGACATCCACTTCTTCCAGCGCACGCAACGTGTCCAAGAAGCTCATACCTTCCGGCAAGACTGGCTTGTGCGCGCTCCCATCCATCTGCCCGATTGGAGTGCGCAACACCTCTCCCAAAGCGTTCATGCCATGCTCTTTGGTGAATCCCAAGATGGTGAACATGGCCATGATCACTTCGTTGTGCCACGGTTGAGCGTAAGCCCCTGTTATGTGATAGCAGTAGTTACACTCCTCACATATATAGACGATCCCGCCCCGAGCAATTACCTTTAGCTTTGAGTGGTCACAAGACATCGCCTTCTTATACCGATAGATATAAGGGCGTTTCTTCTCACCACGCGCCTCAATGTAGAAGTCCAGGGCAGTCGTCTCGTCAGGGGCTTTCTCAAGCATGTTAGTTAATTACTCCCGGCTTGCCGAAGATATACGCAACCGCTACCTCTGCCGCACCTACGCCTGGCACGGTGGTGGCGTTGGTGGCGATCAGGAAGTTCACCCAGTCGTCGGCATCCAAGTCGGTGGTGCTGGTGCCGCCAGCGTCCCTGGGGACGTAGGCTACCCACGCCACGGTGCTGGACAAAGAGCTGGCCGAGAATAGCAGTCCAGCGGTGGCGTTGTCGCCAGACGCGCCGCCATCCTCGAAAGTGACCTCCAAGCGGGAGGTGTCGGCGGTGGATGCTTCAATCCCCTTGGTGCCAGACCCAGAGTCCATCAGTATTGCCACCGAGAACTCCATGCCCGACACGTCCACCACAGCGGGTACGCTGAATAGGTTCCCTGTCTGCCCAGTCAGGATACGTTCCAGCAAACCAGTGGCCGAAGCCGCCGTGCTGGAAAGCACCAACCTGCTGACAGACTTTGCGTTCATAGTTGGGAATGCCATTGTTCTTTCTCCTTAGATAGTGTTAAGGCGGCGAGACCTCGGAGATGCCACCACAGGCTCTGGTTCTGGATCAGGAACGAAGAAATACCCGTTCCGCATTTCACTGATAACACGATGGGCTTCAGCCTTGTCGCTAACTTTCCTGAAGTCATTGGTTCCGTCTGGGCGGTAAACGACAACACGCCATCCTTCATTCCGGTCGTTGGTGATGGCGGTAACGATTCCCTGCCCATTCACCGTCCGTACTATCGGTTCAGCCATCGTTGTTCTCCCTACTGACTCTCATTTCATCCACGGTGGGATGGAGCGACTTGCCTGGTTTCTTCAACTCCACCGTCCGGTGCCTTGCCGCGCCAGCTTGGGTGGCAAAACCAATGCCGTGGTAGAAACAAAAGAACTCGAAGTTGGTAGCCCGCAGCAGCACGTCTGGTGGGGGCGTATGTTCAGGGATTTCTTTGTAATGTTGACAGTGCTGGATATAACTCTTCCAAGTCTTGAGCGTCCGCCGGTTCCCTATGCCATGGCGGTCACACAAGAACCCTGGATGCTCTTCAGCCTGCGCTGGTTCCTCCAGAGAGACCGGTGGCTCCATCTCAACAGCAACCTGATCGGGGTGCCGGAGTCGAAGCCCCTTCTTTAGATAGTGCGCGATCTGCGAAGCATTGTTGGCAGGCAGCGGGCTGGTTTCTAGCCAGCCTGTTGGCCGCTCCACCATGTCCCGGTACAGATGACCTGTTTTGTCATCGGTAAAGGTTACCGGCTCACGCACCATCTGTGCTTGCCAGTAGATTGCCTTGCCTGGCTCTACCCAGCACGGCTCCAAGCCTTCAGGAAGGTCGATACCGTAATCCTTGCTCAGAAGCCGCTTGATGTTCGGCCAATCTGCTCGTCTAAAGCCCTCAACCGTCAGACGCACTCGCTCATCGCTGAGAAAGTGGTCCCATGGGATTGCTCTAGTTGCTTCTGCTACCACGCCTATTCCTTTTGCGCCTTCTACCACTTCTGGGAGGCGCTTCCGGTTCAGTAACCTCCGGTTGGTCCCCTTCCACCACCATCTCTCGATGGAAGATGGTTGGCTCCGAAGGCTCCAACGCAAACCTGTTCATCAGGAGCGCTTCTACACGTTGGTGTGAAGCACCCATTACTCTAGCCTGCATGATATGCCCCGCAGCCTGCCCCACAGAGAAAGGGAACCCACACCCAGTACATAGCTGGGCTGGGACCCCCCGGTCATTCGGGACTGGCTGCGTTGCTTCGGCATTCTCATGCTCCTGCGCTTGCTTCCTCACCTGGTCGATGTGCCCTGCCAGATTAGCCTTCAAGCTATCGGCAAAGAACACCGTGGTGTAGGCACAGGCGCTACACTTGACCACCCGCTTAGGCAGGTACTGGTCATAGACCCGTATCTTGACCAAGGGAGAGGTCCACGATTGGTCGATACAGTCCCAGATGCGGAGCGGCTGTGGCGAGTTCGGACCTGTAGCCTTGGCTATGTCCGGGACACGCCACACCTCACCGTTATCATCACGGATCGTTTGGAACACTGGTTGGGTCATTTAAGCGTTCCTCGCGCTTACGAGCGTCCCGCTGGCGCAGGTAGATTTTATTGCACTCACGGCATTTTCTCTCGCCCTTGACACCGCGATACGTGTTTTCCGCATCGTATGGATGCCCTTGGGGGCAATGAGTCTTTTTAGCATTGAGCGCCGTGATGCCGATACCTGCCAGGACGTTCTCTTTAAGAGTGACCACACGCATGTGGTCTGGGTTAACACACCCTCGGTTACGACAGAGATGGTCGATTTGCATATCTTCGGGAATCGGTCCCCGGAATAACTCCCAGGCATACCGATGCGCCAGATACTGCTTCTTGCCTGCACCAAACTTACCATAGCCATTATTCAGCCTACTATGGTCCCATTCCCAGCAACCCTCGCCGGTATTCTGCACATGGGCCAAAAACACCGGCAACGGCTCCTTGGAATGACCACTCCGCAAAGCCTCTCTGTGCGCCTTGGTAAGTTGTTTGCCTTTGTTCCACGCCTTCTGACCTTTTACGAAGGGCATGGGGCACCTCCAGTTAAGATGCCCCTATTATATCACAGTGTTAGCGACTACACGGTGGCAGTCGTATCACTATACACCTCAACCCCATGTGGGTCGGCGATCTCAGCTTCACTGTACTCGATGAAGATGCCGTATTCCGTCGCTCTGAGGGAGTTGTCGACCTCTTCCGTCACATCGGCTTCATTGGCCATGACCTGCACCAGCGCAGACGAGGCAAACAGAGCGCCCTTGGAGTCCGAGGAAGCATCTCTGGTGATAATCCCCGAATGGAAGACCTGCACCCCGTAGAGCCGGTCTGAGCCCTTCCACCAGCGCTGCAACATATCCGCCGACAGACCGAACCGGGAGCTTATTACAGCACCAGGGTCGGTGATGTCCAAGATGATGTCGCTGATCTGCTCGATGTGCAGAGAAGCGTGCAGCGGCAGTGGGGCCGGACCATAAGCCGAGTCATTGTCGGTCAACAGGTAGGCCACCGAACCCCGGAAAGAGGTGATGTCCATGGTGTTGGAAGCACCCACTACCGACTTGCTGAACCCGTCGTAGAGGGTTACAACGTCGGCAGCCTGCTTCCGGCGCAGCGAGTGCCCCAGCATCGTACCGAGGGTTCCGACCACGCTGGCATCTCCCTGCCGCCTGACCAGCCGCTTGGACGCTTGGGCCAGGATACCCTTCTCGTCAGGGGTGACCGACACAGACGCAGCAACAAGTTGCTCCGACTGGGCCAAGTCCACGCCCTCGGTTAGAGCATTGGCATTGGAGAACCGGGCATAGGTCAAAATGTCCCACTGTTTATGGCCCATCGGTATCCGTTCAGAACGGATAAGGTCAGGGTCCGGCGCAGCAGGCTCAAACGCCATTATAGCCTGATTGACCATAATCTTCTGTCCCGAGGACAGGTTGCTTGTGCTTGCTAAGTTGATTCCAGTTGCCATGCTTTAGTCTCCTTGAATCGTTAAACGGTCTGGCCTATCGCAGCCATCCGTTCTCTGTATTGGTCAACAGTCAGTTGCCCTGTTGCCAAGGCATCCTGCAATTGATCGACTGTTCGTAGTCCCCCGGCAGCGCCTCCAGCGCCACGGTCAACCGGTGGGTTCATTGTTCCTACAGGGGCTGGAGGCGCAGCAGGTTGCTGCGAAGTGGCCTGTGGCTGTTGCCCAGCCGCAACTTGTATGGCCTTGGCGTTAGCCACGCTGGCAACGAACTGCACCGTAATCTCTGTAGATGTTAATGAAGTGTCGTTCAAAATGGCCCGATTCACGTTGGGGTCATTCAGTTGCAACCCTGCTCCAAGGATTAACGCATCCGCCATGCGGTCCTGTGCTGACTGCCTTGCCGCCGCCGCTGGTTGGGCCACATTAGCAGGGGGCTCAAATGCCGCTCCCTCACGGGCCTTCCCTTCAGCCTCTCGTAAGAGCCGTATCCGTTCCTGAGTATCCTCATCCAGATTATTGATTACCCTGTCCCAAGCAAGCTCCGTTTGCAAATGAACGTTCTGGAGGACCGCGCCTGCCTTGTATTGGTCGCGCATCCCATCCAGGGCCTTGGTAAAACCGCTTTGCAAACCAGATACTTGCCGTTGGAACCCAGCGGCCTGCTCTTCAAGCATCACCTTGACCTGCTCTTGCGTGAGGGCCTGCGGTGCCTGACCAGCCTCTTGCTGCTCGTCCATCTCATTCTGGACTTGGGTCACGGGGTCATCTGTTGGTTCCGGGATTGCTTCCTGCGTCATCCTGCTTCTCCTGCCTCACGGCCTGCGGAAAATAAAAAGCCACCGTCCACAGATTGGCGACTCGCGCACTACTGCAAAAACGGCGACTAAACGCACTAAATAATATGTGTTATTCGCCTATCCTACGGTTTCCTTAACCCTTCTGTCAATGGTTACCACCTGGCCACATCTACAAGTGATAATAGCAAGGCCCTCGACATGCTCGGCCAACTTCTTCCCGCAATATGGGCAACGAACCTCTTTCATTAGATCGCCACCACGCCCGCAGGCAACACACCTGTTGACTTACTGCTCTTGGCGGGCATGAACACACCCCGAGCCCGGCGTTCGCGTTGCCGTTCCCGTGCATCTATAGATGCCTGAATATCCGCTGCAGCCCTTCTATTGGTGCTCTTGATGATTTCAAACAGGGCCGAGGGAATATCCCGTGTGTTGATGTTCGCTTGGACATACTCACGCTCTTCATCAGTCCAGCCAGTCCGCAACGCCAGCAGGCGTTCATCCCAAAGAGTCCGGTTCAGGTGCCCAGCCTCGGTGGTTGATGCCGCTCGTGTGTCCCAGTATTCCCCCAGCGCCCGGTCGAGAGCATCAATAGGCTCTCCCCTACTAAATTCCCGTTGTCCAAAGGCCCCGAAAGACACCTCGTTGCGTCTGTCCCAATAGGTGCCGACATCCGACCAATAAAGGTTGGCAAGAGTACGACGCTGGTCAGCGGTCCCGCCACCTGCATTCAACAAGTCCTGAGCGTTACGCTCTAACTCCATGACTTGGTTATGCAGGTCATCTTCCAGCCTATGGATGTCGCCGGTGAAGCCGCCCCTACGGGCGGATTGCGCCGAAAGGGTAGACCGAGCATGTCTTTTCTCGAACGGCCACATTCGGTCCAGGCCCGTGGCGGTGTACGACACGCCGTACTCGTCCTGCGCCACGTCCTCAACGGTGGTATAGGTCTGCACTCCAGCACCAAAGAACCCTGGGGTCGCTAGCAGTCCACCACGCATCCCAGCCTCATCGAAACCTTCGATCAGGTCCTGGAAGAACAGCGGGGCAAGGCGCTCATAGACTAGCGACGCAGGGCCGGGAATAGCAAGCCCGAAGATGTCTTGCTTACCCAATAACTCCTGGCCAAGAAAGTTCTCTTGTTCCTCAAAAAAGACATCATTAACAAACCCAGGAACCGGCCCAAGTTTAGAACGGAATAACCGCCCAATGGTCTCGAACTCATTCAGGTTGCTGATATTGCCCGTTGGACTGGATTTCCGCCCACCAGTTATTGGAGAACCCGGCATGAAGGGTAGACTGAGCACTCTACTGGCCAGTTGAGTAAGAACCTGAGCCGCATACCGTGCCATCGGTTGATAGCTTCCCCAGAACTCGATACGAGACTTGCCAATCCGAAGCATACCGAAGTCACTGGAACGTGGATCAGTCTCAACTTCCGCAAGACCCGAGAGATCAAGTAGGGTCAGGATCGTTAACCCAGTGCCTACGAAAGCAGCAACATCCTTGGCAATCAACTTGCGGATACCAATGCCTCGCTCATGGAACCGGAGGTACATGACCCCGACCTCATCAGCCTGGCCGGGCCGAGCCATTGTAAACATGTCCATCGGGACTTGGATGCGCGAGGTCTGCAAGCGAGGGCTGAAAAAGCCCGCATTGAGGATAGCTGCCTGATTTTCCAGTGGCCCAAGATCGCCCCGGCCTGTGGCATGGTTGAGAAACCTCGCCATGTTTTTCAGCGCAGGGAACAGTTCCTCATCTGTATAGAACGAACCGTCAGCCTTTCTCAGGTTCTTGTAGTTACGGTACACGTCCCCCATGACCTTGTACCGCATACTGTTCAGGTAGGTCACATAAGCCCGCTCTGAAGCCCGGATGCCCGGAATCTTGCTAGCAAGGTTGGACATGAACGCCTCTTCACGCCCAGTAAGAGGCACACGAGAGCCAGACCGACTGGCATAGAACAGCCCCAAGTCCTCGGTAAAGAACTCGAAGTTCTGGTCATTACGCATAACGTCATCAATGGCCGCTGCCCAGGGCTCTCTGGCCATAGCCTTGAACATCAGGCCCATGCTCTCAAGAGACCGCAACGGATGCCCCGGCAACAGTACCGCTCCCTGACGTAGTGGAGCACTCGCATCATAGGCAGTCATCACGGTACGAGGGAAGTTAAGCGCATCTACTACGTTTTCCCAGCCCTTGCCGCCGCGCTTGGCCGCAAGGGCCTTACCCAGCCCTGTACCAGGGAACATATCTTCCAGTATGGCGATTTCGGACCTCGTTGGGACAGTGCCTCGCAAGAACAACGC
>Ga0114899_1000779_pt1 | contig 20897 bp, 20 predicted proteins | sample MalvireepMed_215_FD_83497 | JGI IMG/M metagenome (GOLD analysis project Ga0114899, IMG submission 83497) | Marine viral communities from the Global Malaspina Expedition - Malaspina viral metaG DeepMed_215 | ecosystem: Environmental > Aquatic > Marine > Oceanic | place: Mediterranean Sea...
ATTTAATATTCCAAGTTTAAATAATCCCATACCAATAAACATTCCGCCTATTATTCTGAAACCGACAATAGGTGCATTCGACAACATCATAATCATAGCGTCGATACGCTGGGCAAAATTGTCACTCCAACCGCCTGTATAGGCAGCTACTTCAGCATTTATAATCTCTTGAGGCGGATTAAAAATATTCTTCATTTCAGTGAGTGCTTCTTCCGGAAACGGAGTATGAAGCATCATCATATTCATTAAAAACATGATCAAGGTGACCACTAAAATTAAGCAAGTGCCAGTAATTATTTGAGCTTTCGCTGATTTTTTCCACATTAAAAAGGCAAAAATTGCGCAGAGACCATAGGTATTTAAAATGTCGCCATACCAGATTAAAAATCCATGAGTAAAACCAAAAATGATTAACAGTAAGGTTCTACGGTAATGGTAAAGTCCTGGATTTAACCCTTTATTCACTGCTCTTTCGGCCATTAAAATAATACCGGCACCAAATAGCATTGAGAAGATAGTATAAAATTTCTGTTCAAAGAATATATGGGTGATAAACCAAGTTGCTATGTTTGCTCCGGTGAAATCACCATTAACTGTCGGATTGAAATAAGTGGCAAAAAGATTACCGAAAGACTGGATGTTCATAATGAGTATGCCCATTATGGCAATACCACGAATGAAATCGAGTGAAAGCATTCTTTCACTAGAAGCTACGGGTGTATCGTACTGATGAGTATTTATTTCACCAATATTTTCCTCAGGAGTAAGTGTTTCTGCTGTATTAGACATAGATTTCCATATACTTTTAAATAAAGGCCAGCAGAGTAACATAAAGTCACAAGGAATGTAGCTAACGTAGGAAGACTATAAAACCATCAATTGTTTCAAATCTTTTCATTTTTATGTCAACCATTCTCAATCATCGACGTTTAATAGTTATGTGGAGTCAATTGAACGGGTATATACTCATTGAGAACTGGCTAATTCATTCTAAAACACGCTATTCTCGCAGGAGAGTCATACTGAACGATTCTATAGAGGGCTTTTTGGCTCAGGTAGAAAAAAAGGCTTATCGAATGGCCGAAATAGCGACTCAAAACCAAGCAGACGCACTGGATATTGTGCAGGATACAATGATCAAGTTAGTCGAGAAATATTCGGATAAACCGAGCGATGAGTGGAAGCCTTTGTTTTATCGTATATTGCAAAGTCGGATCATGGATTATTTCAGGCGTAGAAGTGTTTATCGGCGAATATTTTTTTGGAAAAACAGTTTAACTGATGAGCGTGAAACTGAATTCAGTGGTGCTGAAGATTTGATTGGAAGTGCAAGTTCTGATGTTACTCCTGAACGAGAGATATCAGGGAAACGAAACCTTGAGCAAGTGTTAGCTGCATTGAATCAATTGCCTGCAAGACAGCAACAATGTTTTTTATTAAGAAGTTGGGAAGGGATGAGCGTGATCGAAACCGCTAAAGCGATGGGGTGCTCTGAAGGTAGCGTTAAAACCCATTATTCGCGGGCTAAAATAGCCTTGAAATCCACTTTAGTCGAAACTTTTGTGTAGGAATTTTAGAAATGACTGATGAGCACACTTTAGAAAATCGGGTTAATCAAGCGCTAGATGATAGTGTAGATAGTTTATCGCCAGAATTACGCCGTCAACTCAATCAAATAAGAATGAAAGCAATTGAAAAAAAGTCTCATAAAATGCCATTGTGGAAAATGGCGAGCGCCTTTAGTGTTTTAATGACTGTGACTCTCGCTTGGCAGTTTAACTCGCAGCAAAGCGATGTAGCGATAACTCCTTTTGCCGAAGTGTTGAATGAAGATTTAGAAATGTTGGATGATTTAGAGTTTGTCTATTGGCTGGCTGAGGAAAACCAAATTGCCTCGCTATAATTTAATTTCAAACCTTGCTCTTTTAATCACATTGGTATCAGGCAGTATTTCGGCTAATGATGTCATTTTGAAACCCGACGAAGCATTTTTAGAGTTTCTAGCGAGTATGTCTGAGGTCAATGGAGAAATGAATGACCCACTAGATATGTTGGATATTACCGACAATGAAGTACAAGGTATCGTGCAAAATAAAGAATCACAGAATATACCAACTGATACTCAGTTATCCCCAAAATTGAAACCAGAGTTAAATGACAAAATGAAACAACAGAGCAACAGCAAAAACGATCAGTCTTCGATGAAGGAGAAATCATCATGAGACAATTAATATTAATATTTGTATTCAGCTTGTTTTTCGTCAGTGGTAGTGCCTCTGCAAGCGCTAATGACAAGAATTCAAATTCAAGTCATGATATGTCTGAGAATAATCATTGGGGGAATTTAACCACAGAAGTTCAGCAAGTTTTGATTTCGTTTGAAAAGGATTGGTCGAACTTACCACAACAAAAACAGGATAATTTAGTCCGCGGTGCGAGTCGTTGGTTGGGAATGACTGTTGAGCAACGTCAAGTCGCTGGCGAGCGTTTTAAGAAGTGGCGTTCTCTCACACCAGAGCAGCGAGTCAATTTAGAGGGGCGGTTTGAAAAATTCAAGCAATTGCCGCCAGAAGCGCAAAAACAATTACGTGAAACTTTTTCTCAATTTAAAAATATGTCGCCTGAAAAGCGCAATAAACTACGTCAGAAATTTAAAAATCTTTCGCCAGAAAAAAGACGTCAAATGTTAAAGCGAATGCAGCAACGTCAGAAAAAAAGAGCGACTCGAAAAGGTCGTTAATTGACTTTAATTTCGGAAATAATTCTAGATTAAAATGCAACGGCAATATCGAAAGACAAGCTATCGAAATCAATATCGCTTGAAAGACTTTGACTGTAAGCCAGTGTTGTCGACCAGTTATTATGCCAGTCAAAATAGATTGCCAATTCTAAGTAACCAGAGTCAGGACTTCTAACGGTATTATCGAGTCGACTATTAGATTGAAGGGGGTTCACTCTTCTGCTCTCTCTCAAAGAAGTGAAGTCATTATTATTAGATACTTCCCAGTTCCAGCTTAAAGCTAATTGAGGCGACCAGCTAAAGCTTTCAGATTCAACCCAATAACTTAGACCTATGTCGATATAACCACTCCAAATGGATTCATCGAGTTGTGTGATTTCTAGTGGCGCGGTCTGTGTGGTATTTTCTTTGAGTATATTTGATGAGATTTCATTTTTACTGTGCTGAATTCCAATCGTCCAGTCGAAAGCCCATTGTTCAAAGATAAAAGATTTATCATAACTAAAGCTGCTGGCTCTATAGTTATGTTCGCTCACCGTTGAAGTTTTTATAATGTCTGATTCACGTAGACTATGAAGTACTGAGAACTCGTTACTATCAATATTACTCAGCGATAAAGTTAATCCATAGCTGTCAGATTGCCAGTTGAAGCTAACACTAAGTGAATTTGAGTCGATGTCAGCCTGATTATATAGTCTGGAAGTCGTTGCTCTGTTAACCAACCATTGAGTATCAGTATCAAATTCACTATAGGATAAAGCGGCTGTCCAACTCGGGGATAATTGTTGTGACAATCCAACACTATGGCTGATCGGCTTTATTTCGCTATTGCCATAACCAAAATAATCGTACTTATTTTGATTTATATTTGTCCAAATTAAGCTGCTACTATCTTCCTCATCTGCAACAGCTTGAGCAGAAGCTATGATTAAACTAAATAGTAGAATTTTTGAGCAATCAGTCATGAGTTATTATTAGTTGCGATAAATTTTAATTATCAAGAGTACTAAATCAAATCGGTTTATACAAAGGCAGCAAATAAAATAATAAAATTGCTTGTCCATTTTTCGGAGGATGTAAGGGTCTATAATATCCATAATGAACTTTGATGATTTCCAAATATAAGAGAGTTTTAGTGAATTCAATTAATTTACCCGATTTTCAGACCATGTATCAGGCTTTAGTTAATAAAGACGCGTCTTTTGAGGGCGTTTTTATCGTTGGCGTTAAAACAACGGGGATCTGTTGCCGTCCAACCTGTAATGCTAGAAACCCTAAAACTGAGAACGTTGAATTTTTTACAGATGTTAAACAAGCGCTCAGTTTTGGATATCGACCTTGTAAAGTTTGTCATCCGCTTAACCCATTTGGAGAAAAACCTGAATGGTTAAAAAAACTGTTAAAAGAAGTAGCGGACAATCCAAGCATTAAGTTCAAAGATCAAGATCTGAGAGAAAGGGGAGTCGACCCGGTAAGAGTGAGACGTTGGTTTAAAAAAAATCATGGTATGACATTTCAAGCTTACACTCGTGCAATAAGGATCAATCGGGCTTTTGGATTGATTAAACATCAAGAAAAGAAATTAGATGACAGAAACAGTGTGATTGAAACGGCATTTGATAGTGGGTATGAGTCTTTAAGCGGATTTAATCAAGCGTTTAAGAAATTGACGGGGCAATCGCCCACTCAATCTAAAAATACCCAAGTGATCACCGTGACCAGAATATTAACGCCGCTAGGACCCATGTTTGCAGGTGCAACCGAAAAAGGAATTTGCCTGTTGGAGTTTACTGATAGACGGATGCTTGAGACTCAAATAAAACGCTTAACCAAGTTACTCAACGCACAATTTATTCCGGGAGAACACCCATGGTTTAACTTGTTGAATGATGAGTTAGTCGCTTATTTTAAGGGAGAGTTAAAACAGTTTAGTGTGCCTTTAGATTATCCGGGAACTGAATTCCAACGAAAAGTCTGGGGCGCTTTACAAACCATTCCATTTGGTCAGACGCGCTCTTATCAACACCAGTCAGAATCTATAGGCAATCCAAAAGCAGTACGAGCAGTGGCTAAAGCCAATGGTGATAACCGAATTTCAATCATAATCCCTTGTCATCGAGTGATAGGCAAGAATGGTAAATTAACTGGCTATGGTGGTGGTTTGTGGCGCAAACAGCGTCTATTGGAACTGGAAAGCGGACAAGCAGTATTTCAGTGAAGTCGGTGCGATTTTCAAAAGTTGTTTCAAATAGAGTGGGAAAGACAGTTAATGCTCCAAATTAGTCACTTAATCAAGCAGATTTTATGTGATTACTAGTATATCTATCTATACTAAATATACCATTCGTCCTTTGTGTTTTAGATTATCTATTTATGGATTTTTCCACGGCAGATAATATTCTAAAAGGGTTTAATATCCCGGTACAGCCGTTAGTGGTTTCTAACATCTTACGGCTGCTTCCTGATCTTGGTAAAATATCTGAAATGATCCAGCAAGATCCTTGTTTGACGGCTAGCTGTCTCAAGCTGGCTAATCATGACATTTTGCGTCAAAAAATAAAAATTACGCTTGTTGATGATGCGGTTCAATTACTTGGTGTTTCAGGTATTACAGCTATGCTGAACGTGCAGTTATTGCGTAAAGCTTCTATTGAAGGGATGCAAGAGAGTGCGTTGGCTAATTTCTGGAAAATTAATAACGACGTTGCATTTGCCTGTGGACTTTTAGCAAGGCAGCTTAATATTGCCGCAGTAGACGATGCTTATTATCTCGGGTTATTTCATAACATCGGAATGCCCATTATTTGGCAAAAACACGCAGAGTATTTTGCATTAATTAGCCATGATGTCAGTGTTATTTCACCTGTGCCAAGTATTCTGGATATCGAAAACGAGGCCTTTAATTGCAGTCATACTAGCGTCGGCTATTATGTAACAAGGGGAATGTCATTAGATCTTAATATTTGCGAAGCGGTGAGACTACATCACGATGTTGTTAGAGTCTTTGAGTCAGGTCAAATTGATGATGAAGTGATCACCAATATCTCTTTATTAAAAGCCGCAGAGTTTATTTTGTCTGAGATTTCAAGCTTACATGGGCGTGCTAGTGATCTTGAGTGGCAATTTATTAAATCGGCTGTCCTAGACCAGCTAGGTCTAAGTGAAATGGATTTTCAGGATTTGGACGATATTATTAGAGAAGAAACAATGATGCGCGTTGGTTTTTGAGCCTGTGAAGAATAAATTACCTTTACCACAAAGTAAAAAATTAATGGTGCTATTTCGAGTAGAGCCTGGCTGTCTTGGTCCTGATGGTATCGAGCACATCGAGAAATTTTGTAATTTTGCAGAAATAGAAGTTGCCAATGTTGACGCCGATTTTGTCCACTGGGATATTGTTCCAAGATTTGATAAAACGCTGCCTGAGATAGAGTATCGTATCAGCCATAAAAGGTTAACTCACGATAAGGCGCTTAAATACCTAAGCTTGTTTGATAAAAATTTAGATGAATTTGAAGAACACTTAAACGACAAATTAGCTTTACTGATTGATGAGTTTAGAGCAAATAAATAACCTTTTTTTTGTTTCAATTTATTTGGATTTAATCCTCACTAGTTTCTGCAAAATAAAATGTAAGCAGTTCATTGAGCTTACTTTAATTTTAGATGGTACCCTCAGAGTAGTCAAAGAGCGGGTTTAAATCTGATAGGTTCGTTTGACTGCAAACGGAATGCTCGTTTGTGCGTCGAGATATTCGTTTTATTTTTCAGAAAGCTTCAATATTACCAACCCGCACCAGTGGAAAATCATTTTTATAAAGTGCATAATTTCCTGACAAAACTAAAACAAACCAAAATGAGATAATATGTTTAAGTATAAAGCTCAAGTTATTCCTTTGGCATTTATGACCCTCCTAATTTGTTTGCCGCTAAATGTTTTAGCACAGCAAGAAAACAACAAAATATCGCCAAAACTACAAACCAAAATGCTAGTTACAAAGTCGCAGCAAACTGTCACCACGTTTATCTATTTTAAAGATAAAGGCGATAATATTGAACAAAAGTTAATTGCAGCAAAAGCAGCATTGTCAACTCGCTCACTGCAGCGAAGGATAATAAATCGTGGGATTGATGATGTAGTTGGTTTTGCCGATATCCCAGTTAACTCTGACTACGTTAACCTAATTAAAACCCAAGTAAACAAAGTCAGACACCAGCTAAAAGCAATCAATGCTATGTCAGTTGAAGCTACGCCTGCAGTTATAGAGAGTATCTCAAAACTCGATTTTGTTTTAAGAGTAGACCTAGTCAATAAATTGAAACGAATTCCTGAGCCACAAGTAATCGATGAATTGTCCAAGTCCTCTACAGACACATTAATGAAAAATTTGACTAATGGGTTGGCGCTGGATTACGGCGCATCTTTTACTCAAAACGAGCAAATTAACGTACCAGTAGTACACGATTTAGGGTATAGCGGTAATGGTGTAGTGATTGCCATTTTTGATTCGGGTTTTAATCGATTATCTCATGAAAGCTTTAACACAATGGATATTGCTGATGCTTGGGACTTTGTTAATGATGATTCAGATGTCGGAGACGCCACAGATATGGGCAGAGGATCACATGGCACTAATACCCTGAGTACTGTCGGTGGTTATAGTCCGGGTAATTTAATTGGACCTGCTTTCGCTGCTACTTATTATCTGGCGAAAACTGAAAATACCGATTCCGAGTTGCACGTTGAAGAAGATAACTGGTGTGCAGCTGCTGATTGGGCTGATGCTAATGGCGCTCAGATTATCACTAGCTCATTAGGTTATGTAGACTTTGACACAGGAGCAAACTATGCGCCAAGTGATATGGATGGCGATACTACAGTAATCACCATCTGTGCAGATTTGGCCGCTGAAAATGGTATTGTCGTGATTAATTCTGCGGGTAATAGTGGTGCTGGTAACGGTGAAAATACACTCGGAGCGCCATCAGATGGCCATTTTGTTATAGCCGCTGGCGCAGTGACTTCTTCTGGCTCGCGTTCATCATTTAGTTCTGTTGGGCCATCGGCAGACGGTCGGATAAAACCTGATGTAATGGCAATGGGCTCTAGCGTTTTGGTAGCCAGCGCTAATTCAGATACTGGTTATAGTAATGTTAACGGCACCTCATTTTCCTGTCCTTTAACTGCTGGGGTAGCCGCTTTGGTGATTGAATCTAATCCGAACCTTACTGCAGCTCAAGTCAGAGATATTCTGCGTAACTCAGGCGATCAAAGAGCAACGCCAGATAATTCGTATGGCTATGGCCTACTCGATGCTCAAGCCGCAGTTACTGCAGCAATTGATGCCGCTGGCGGAAGCTCTGCACCAAACGCATCATTTGCCGTTGTTACCGATGGAGCGACCAGTGTTTTTACTAATACTTCTACTGACTCAGATGGCACCGTAGACTCATTTTTGTGGGACTTTGGTGACAGTAACAGTTCTACCGATGAAAACCCTAGTCATACTTATACTTCGTCAGGGGGGTATACGGTAACTCTTAGCGTAACAGATAATGACGGAATGAGTGACCAAGTCAGTAGATCAGTTACTGCAACAGTCGCTTCAACTCCCGATCCAACCCCAACGCCTTCATCAAGTAGTGGCGGTGGAAGTTTTGGGGTCATACTCTTTTCTGGCTTATTAATATTTGTTCAAAAGAGAAAGGCAGTTTTCAAGGGTTAGTCGATCAATACTTGAGTCAGGCCCTACTGTTACACGTGCTTAAGACTTAGATTATATATTGAAGCTAAAAACTTTGAAGCGATAGTCATATCAACTATCGCTTTGATTAAATTTTTGCCGCTAGAAGAAAATTATAATCCTTTCAACTTATTAGTCGCCAGTGTTAAATTTTCAATATGAATACCTGTATTAGCTGAATTATTGTGCTTAGCTAGGTCCACTGCTTTTTGATAATGTGTCACTGCTAAAGCGGTTTTGCCACTCGCCAAATAAGCTTCAGCAAGACTGTCATGAGCATTAGCTGAATATGCATAATTCTTGACGTTGAGTTTGAAACATCTAATCGCCTGAGGGTAAGCTTCACGCCTTAGAAAATGATAACCAATTTTATTCATATAACTGCTATTGGGTGTTGAATAAAGGCTCAACAGTTTATCAACAAATTTTTCCGCTTGTTTTATTTTACCTGCGGACAAATACAATTTGACCATTTCTTCATAACCCCATTCGGCCATATTGACTTTGTATCCTGCCCGCCGAGAAATTTCATCGTAATAGTTTTGCAGTGCCGGCAGACCACCATCATCTATAAAGTCGTCCAAGTCATCGTTGATAGTGGGCAAACGAATATCCCTCTCAAAGTCTTTAACCGCAATATTATTTGCTGCTAAGTGCATGTTCATGGTTAACCTAATGCTGCCAACAGGCGTTACGTTTGATAGGTAGATAACAGTGACACCGTCTTGATAAATAGCAATGTTGGCGGCAAATCCTTCGAGAGTTCCGCCGTGATGAATCAATTGGACAAACGGATTAAAGCGGATCACATTTTCATGATTAATAAACCAACCATAAGCGTAACCACCGATATTAGGCGTTAACATTTTGTCGGTCATTTCTTTAGTGAGTAATTTGTTTTGTTTGACCGCTTTGCTCCAAATATAAAGATCGTCCACTGTTGAGTAAATTCCTCCAGTTGCGTAGGTTGTCGACTGATCTCTAAATCTATCTTTTCTGTATTCACCTTTATCGGAAGAGAATAACGCTTTGAAAAAATGGCTTTCAGTAAATATATATCCTTGGGCGACGTTTTCTTCAATAAATTTATTATCTGTAAAACCGGTGTTATTTAACTTTAAAGGGCTAGTGATGTTCTCTTCCAAAAGTGTTGCATAAGTTTTGCCAGTAACTTGCTCTAAAATCGCGCCAAGGAGTATGTAGTTCTGACTTGAATAATAAAACTGAGTTCCGGGTTGATTAATCAAGTCCATCTTGGCGATCAATTGTACGTAGTCTTTTGGGGAGAGCTTGTTCTTTCTAAAATCATCGAGCTTTACATCTAGTCGTCTTAGTCCTTCGTAATGTGGTAATCCTGATGTATGAGATAATAAACGATGAATCGTTAGCTGCTTTCCTTTGTTTAACGGAAAGTAAGGCAGATAGTCACTGACGCTTTTATCTAGTTTAATAACGCCTCTCTCAACTTGTTGCATAATTAACATTGCAGTAAATTGTTTGGTGATAGAGCCGATCATAAAGCGTGAATCAACCGTGTTTTTGATATTTCTTTCTTTGTCATAAAAACCGTAGGCTTTTTTGACTAAAACTTTATCGTTTTTTGTAACTAGCATGACACCATTGAAAGGGCTTTCAATACGATTGTGTTGGCCTTCTTCTGAATATAAATCCATTAGTGATTGAATGTCTTGCGCAGTACAAAGTCGACATAAAGTGCTTAATAACAAAGCTAGTATTATGCTACTGAAGAATCGTGTAAATTGTTTATCCATATTTAATATCCTGTTGTTGATTGCTCTATCAAATTAATCATTGTTAGTTAATAGAATGCGACAAGTCTGAATTTGGATTCAGCTGAGAATAAAAAATAGTAGGAAAAAGGTTATAAGAAAACACTAATGAGAAAAGAGCAAAAGGGAAATATTAAGCCTCCCCACCGAAAACTGGTAGAGAGGTTTAGGTTGAGTATCTTGTGTCTGGTGCAAACTGAACGATTAATTTTAAGTTAACCTTACCGCTCGACTGCGCTCAAGGAACAATTTATAAAAGTTCGAGATCTTCCATAAACCAGATTGCCACGAACAGCGCAAAACTAGAAGTAACCGCTAATAGCATTTCACTGGAAAAGCGAATGCTTTTCAACGGGTTAGTTTCTAATAAGGTTAGTTCATTGCCGGCTACTGAAAAAGTGGAGAGCAGCTCTTGCAGATTTAAGAAATTAATCAGCGATGGCAAAATAAGATAAAGTATAAATGCACAGACTGAAGAAAGTAGCAGAAAAATAATACATTTATTTCGCTGATGTATTTTTATCTTTCTAATCACGGGCGTAGTAAATCCATCGTCAGCTAAACTGTCAACAATGTCGTCTTGTTTAAACTCATTAGTGAACCAGTCATCAAGCTCATCAATATTGTCCTGAAAATCATTAGCCATGAGCTTGAGCCTCCGTTTGATTTTTATCAAGCATCGTTTTTAACTTTAACTTACTGCGCCTCAGCAATGACTTTACCGTGCCCAAGGGCAAATCCATAACGCTTGCTATCTCTTGTTGACTTAATTCGTGACGAAAATGCAACAGCAACGCCGCTCTTTCCTCTTGGCGCAAATACTTAATTAACTCTTGCACCGTCCGCTCAGCTACTATTCGAGACTCAGTGTTTATTGCATCAATTGGTTCTTCAATTTCAACATTGGTTAATTCTTTGCGTTTGCGCTGCTCACCGATAAAATGCTGATATGCAATTGTAAATAACCATGACAAAAATTTACCTTCGCCCCGATACGAATCGATGTGACGGTAAGCTTTCCAAAATGTTTCTTGTGCCAGCTCATCGGCAATCGCATGGTCTTGCTGAGTTAATCTGCGTAAGAATAGACGAACCGGCGATTGATTCATTTGCATCAATCGCTCAAACGCCTTGTGATCATCGAATTGTTGGACTCGTTTTACGAGTATTGACTCCATTATTCTTAGCTAATTATTTACGCGCAGCTTTAACTCGCGAAAATACTAGGTAGACCACACCGATTAGAATTGGGAATAAACCAAACATCCAGGCTACTCCGCCCATAAACATAAACACAGGAGTGAATATCGAGCCAGCTACAATGAGCAATATACCGCGCCGAAAATCAGATTGCGGTTTTTGTTTATTACCCAAACCGAGAGAATCCAGCACTTCAGGAGTAATTTCTTTGCCTGACTCTAATAGCTTCTGCATAGTTTTTTCTTTGGCTATTTTTACCCGGTTGATAAAAAATAAAACAGCGATGATAAAAATAGTAAAGCAAACAGCCGCCGTAACGTGCATTATCATGTCAATTTGAGCTTGATCGGTCATGGTGTAATCTCCGCGAATATAATGAATGAATTTAAATTAGGCTTAAAAACAAGCCCTGTTACTTATAGAATGCGCGAGTCACTCGTTCGGATTCATTAACACAAAATATATTTATCGGTGACTATGGTAGAGTTTATCAACCCATTGGAGTTGATCGCTGTGTGTATCGATATAGTCTTGTAGTTCTTGCGGCAGTTCAGGTGGCCAATCTAAGCCATATCTTTTAGGACAACATAATGGCGCTAATAAAGAAGCAACGGCGATATCAGCTCGACTAAATTGATTGCCGACCAGAAATGAGTTGTTTTCTAATCGAGCTGAAACTCTTTTTAATGCTAACTCTAATCTATCCTTAGACTCTTTGACGGATTCTGCATTGATCTTCATTAAATGGCGCATTTTTTTGCGGAGCGTCGGAAAAATGAATCTGATCAATAATGGCCCATACCACGGGCCGTCTTGGGTGAAAAACTTGACCACTAATTTAGGGTGTTTTAATAAAGTGTGATAACAAATCTTACGCACGTGCACCCCAATTTCTTTATCGGCAAACCTTTCCCACTCCATAGCTTCTTGTTTTTCAGTTGGAGTCGTCGGCGTTAGAGCGAGGCTTGGATATTGGTTCTCAAGGTAATTAATAATCTTAGCAGAGTCTGCAAACGTTTTATCACCATTGACCAAAACCGGCACTGAATGTTGACCGGTTAAAGCGATCATTTTCTTGGCATGAAACCCCGGTAAATGATTGACTGTTTCGTACTCAATCTTCTTATAATCTAAAACCCAGCGGATTTTTTCACAATAATGCGAAATGGGGAATTGGTGAAGTGTGAGCATTCGTTATCTCTATTTATTGGTTTGAATGAATTGAATTACCTGAATGACTTGTTGATACTACTGTGATTACTCTCTATTGCAAAGGCGCTTTGATGTTCTATTTAAGCATCAAAGCCCAATAGTCTAGGTCCAATACAATATTTTGATGATAAGTCAGTCGACCACTTTCTTCTCTATCGATAAAGTCTAATGCATTTGGGGTGTCATTTTTTATTCCTAGCATTCTTATTCTGATGAGCCCGATGTCGCTTCTTTGATTGATTTCTTTCTTATCAATCACTTCACTTTGGCAATAGATAGTATCCCCAGAAAAACAAGGGTTGGTGTGCGAGCCTGCGTTGATGCCACTTACCCATAAAGCATTACCCACTCCATTGTAGCTGAGAGCACGACAAATCGAAATGATATGACCGCCATAGACTAATCGTTGACCATGAGAGCTGTGCTGCATTTGATGCTGATCAAAATGAACTTTGGCGTTGTTTTGATAGAGGTTAGTGGCAAGTGAATGACCAGAGTCATTAATAGTAATACCGGATTGATGAAAAATAGCATCACCAATATTGAGCGCGTCAAACTTTATTTGGTTATCGCTCCAATGATTCTTCCACGCGTCGAAGTAAGTTTGTTGTGGAATTGATACATCATCACTTGGGATATGAGTTTTAAAATCGGGGATCAACGTCTTTGGCGCTGGTAAATCGACATCATGTTTTTCTACCATGACCCATCTTATCCAACTGACGACAACTTTATTATTCTGGTTTGTTGCCGTTGAACGAACATAAATCACGCCATTTTTGCCGTTCGAGTTTTGTTTTAAACCGATAACTTCACTGCAAACAAAAAGACTATCGTCAGCAAAACAAGGCTGTTCAAATTTAACTTCTGCGTAGCCTAAATTGGCGATGGCGTTTAATGAAATATCGTTGACGGTTTTGCCAAAGGCGATATGAAAGACTAATAAGTTGTCCAGTGGTACCGATTTAAAGCCGCAAGCTTGAGCGACGGGACTAGCGCAATGTAGCGGAAAACGGCTGCCGGTTAATGCTAAATGAAGTGTTGCGTCGGCTTCAGTAATTGTCCGTGGTACGCCGTGCTTAAAGACTTGTCCTATTTTAAAGTCTTCAAAATAATTGCCCTGTTGAGCGGCTACTTTTGTGTCGATTAATGTCATCTTTCGGGACCGATTAACTCGCTTTGACCTAACTCGTGTACTTGATTGTACAAGGCAATCACTCGTCTTGCCCACAATTCTAACGATGGCTCGATGAGTTTGTCATCGAGCACCGCCATGCTACGGCCAATTTCGTGGGCGCTGGCGATGGCATCGATAATTTTTTTAGCGCGCTTAACGTCTTCGCCTTTAGGGGTAAAAGCATCATTAGTATAAGCAATTTGTACCGGATGAATGACGGCTTTTCCGTCGAAGCCTAGATCCCTCGCCTGACGACAAGAGAACTCGCAAGCTTCGATATTTTTTAAGTCAAAATGAGGGCCGTCGATAATACATTTATCAAATGCGCGCGCGGCTAAAATACAGAGGGAGAGGCTAGTCATTAGGCCTGCTCGATCGGTGGTCATATTGATCCTTAGCGCGTTGGTTAAGTCAGTTGTACCAAGAACAATTGCTGATAACCTGTCGCTAGCGCTTGCGATATCTTCGCTCCGAAGCACGCCTTTTGGGCTTTCAATATTGGCCATTACCTTTAAATGATTTCCACCAACTTCATCAAGTGTGGCTATGCAAGCTTTGAGCTCGCCACCACTTTCAACTTGCGGGAAAAGTAGCGCGTTAATATCAAGGCTGGCAGCGGCTCTGAGATCATCCATTCCCCAATCTGAGTCTAAAGAATTGATCCGAACCACTTTTTCTGAGTAACCAAAATCACTATTTTCTAATGCTTTAATTAATTGCTCTCTAGCCTGTATTTTTTGTTGTGGTGGTACAGACTCCTGTAAATCAAACACAATAGTATCAACGGGCAATTGCCGCGCTTTTTCAATAAAACGTGGTTCATGGGCCGGTACATATAAAACACTGCGGCGGGGTTGATATTGGTAACTCATGTTTCGTTCCTTAGTTCAGCGATCTTTCGTTTTTGTTTTAATTCGGCCAGCATTTGCTTTCTTAAAACTTTACCGTTTTTAGTGCGTGGAAAATCCTGGCAAAAGTGAACAATTTTGGGAGCTTTGTATTTGGCTAATTTATTTTTACCGAATTCTAATAACTCATTCTCAGTCAGCTTAAACTTAAGGTTTATGATGATACAAATTGAAACTAGCACTTTGTCCTTTTCAATCTCTTCACCAAGTGCAACACAATCGGCAACTGCTGGGTGAGTTTTAATAACTCGTTCAATTTCATGGGGGGAAACCCGATAGCCAAAAGTATTAATAATGTCGTCTTTGCGACCTAAAAACCAGATGTAACCATCATCATCTATTTTTGCAAAATCGCCGGTCAAAAAGTATCCATCGGATTTCGCTTTTTTTGTTTCATCGGTTAGTTGCCAATATTCAAGGAATAAACCGGGGTCACTTTCTGGGATAGCAATCATACCTTCTTCGCCAGCGCTAACTTGATTGCCTTCACCGTCTAACAATTTAATTTTATGACCAGGCTGGGCAAATCCTGCAGCGCCAGGTTTGATAGGGTTATTTTTGTTTTGCGAAATATAATAAGAAAATTCCGACATGCCAATGGCTTCATACACATCCATTTCAAAACGCTCTCGCCAGGCCAATAGCATTTCATCAGATAAGTGTTCACCAGCGCTCATACAGTGACGAAGGGAAGGTACGTCATTGGCGTTGAAGTCCGTCTTTTGAATGATTTGTCGGTAGATAGTTGGTACACCGATAAAAATAGTGCAGTGGTGTTTTTTGATCAATTCAGGCCAAGTTGCAGCGTCGTTAGCACCTTCGTGAACTATAACCGTGTGACCATGAAATAATGGATCCATCAAGGCCGAACCTAAAACATAAGTCCAATTGAATTTTCCAGAATGCATTATGCGGTCACCGGATTTAAAATCGAACCAATAACGGCTAGCAGGCAAGCGTCCAATTAGCGAGCGGTGAGCGTGTAATACTCCTTTGGGGAATCCCGTAGTGCCAGAGGTATAGACTAAATAGGCTGGGTCGTTTGGCGTGCTCTGAAAAGTTTCAGCAGATGGTTCTACTTGTGAAATTAATAAGTCGAAATCATAAAGTTTTAAATTGGTTGTTGTCTCATTGATATTAATTGACGACTCATCTAACTCAGGCATCTCACCTTCACCGGTTAGGTAAATCGCTTTTAACTGAGTATTTTCATTAAGCAGTGAGCTTAATTCTTGCCACATGCTTTTGGCTGCGATTAATATCTTGGCGCCAGAATCGCTAGCTAAGTAAGCTACCTCACTCGCTGCGAGTAGGGTGGAGGTTGGTACAGCGATTGCCCCATAGCGTAAGCAGCCAAAAAAGCTCACCGGGTACTCTGTCGAGTTAGGCAATCGGATCAATACTCGTTCACCTTGCTCTAGTTTATGTTGTTTAAATACCGCAGCTAAACGAGCGCTTTGCGTTTCGAGCTGTTGATAAGAAAGCTGTTTAGTGCCTAAGTTTTGGTCCTCTACGATTAAAGCCGCATTGCTGCCATTTCCCTCTAAAACATGACGAGTAACACAAGCCCGAGCGATATTAAATTTTTCAGGTAAATGCCAACTCCAATCTTGGTTAAGACCAGAGCCGCTTAGTTTTAAGAAATCTTCAAATTGATAATTTGTCGTTTGCTCTGTGTTCGAGTTATCTAGTTTAGATTCGCCCATGTTAGATACGTCCATAAGGCCAGTTCTCACGGATCACATGAATAGGTAACTTCTTCAAAACATCCATCGCAAATGTTTTATCTTTGGGCGCAAGAGATTTAAGTGCATAGGCTCTGAGCAAAGTTTGTAATGCCTTACCAAACATTGGCGGGTCGAGCATTTCACCCTCAAACTTTATTGCGCCACCTAAAAGTGCGTCGGCGTCGATGGCGGCTTTGAGCATATTAATATTTCTTTGTATAACCATCGGCGATGGAGTGAAGGCTACTTTACATAAGTGAATATGATAGGGGTGAATAACCTGTTTTCCGGTTAATCCCATTTGTGCTTCCACGGTGGCGTGACGGTGCACTACATGGCTTTCATGATCGCCGTGTAAATCTAACCAGCGGCGAACATCGTGTGGTTCAATATTTTTTTCTGGCATTGGCGTTTCGTTGATCAATACTTCGACTCCACCAATAACGCCTTTACCTGCGATCCTTGCTTCTAATAATAAGTTTCTTAAATAAGTTTTTAACTCATCAATCCAGCCTTCTGGGGTGAGATGAATCGCCATTGCTTTTGAAAAATCATGAATACCAAACACCACGTGTTTGACGGTTGAAAATTGCATTAATTCTTCGGCAATTTTTAATGAGCGAGGGTGCTCGATGATCGGTTGAATTTCGATTTTAGGATTAACCCCAACCAACCAAGCCGATAGGTCTCTTATTTCTGCTGCGCCATACATTTCTCCGGCTTTGGCTAAAATGATCACGTCAATATGCTCGGCCACATCTCTGATCATCTCCAGATCTTTTTCATACTCTTCAGTTCTAAACGGGTTAATTCGAAGTGCAATTTGAAAATCTCGTTCAGGGAAGTGAGGCAGCTCATTGCGCAATAATTCGCGACTCATTTCCTTTTGACGACAGCCGTCTTCTAGATCAAATAAAAGCGTATGAGCCTGACAGTTATGTCCATGCCGCCTTAAGCGGTCGACCGCTTGTTGCATGGTTTCGTATTCGCCTTGAGCTGGCGAATATTTAACTGGCGGGTAATAAAGTTGAATACCCGGCCAAAAGCCACCGAGTACGTCTTCTTCATTCACTTGTTCTAAGAATTCACTATGATAATTCATCTTTTTGGCCCTTAAAGATTTAGCCAATACCGTTTATATTTATAATATTTTGCTTTACTAGTACTGGTCGGATGTCTTAGTCTTGTTCAAATAATACTCGTTTAGATTCAAATTTCAAACAATTGTTTGAATTAATATGGAATCTCGCTAATAGTTAGGTTAGTGTAAATTGAGTTAATAACAATCAATACCGATTAAAAGCAGTTCTAAATAGCATTTCTGTATAACGGTAAAAACTTTAGAGGTCTTATCATGCCTACAGCGGTTCATCCAAATGAAGCATTATTTGAAGCTGAAAAACCATTTCCAGTGATCCCGAGTTGTGAGCATTTTGCTGGTAGCGAAAAATTAATGCTTAAAGCGCTAGAAATGCAAAAGAAACTGGGCCCAGTGTTTGATATTACTTGTGACTGTGAAGACGGCGCGGCGGCGGGTCAAGAAGTTGATCACGCAAAAATGGTCGCTACAGTGATTGCAAGTGAAGAAAATGTTCATCAGATGATGGGCGTTAGGATCCACGATTTCTCCAATGAATATTGGCGTACTGATGTTGACATATTAGTGCCAAAAATTGGAGAGCGAGTGGCCTATATCACGCTGCCAAAATCAACCAGTGCTAATCAGATAGAGCAAATGGTCGCTTATATTCAATTAGTCGCGAGTGAATGTGGAATTGAGAGAGAGATCCCTATTCATGTACTAATTGAAACTCATGGCGCGTTAAAAGACGTCTGGAAAATAGCCGAGGTCGATTGGGTACAGGTTTTAGACTTTGGCATGATGGATTTTGTCAGCGGCCATTATGGCGCAATACCAGCGTCTTGCATGCGCAGTCCGGGTCAGTTCGATCACCCACTGTTAGCACGAGCCAAAACTGAAATGGTGGCGGCAGCGCTCGCGAATGGGGTGGTCGCATCACATAATGTGACTCTCGATTTGAAAAATGCAGAGCAAACCAAAAATGATGCCACCAGAGCCAGGAACGAATTTGGTTTTATGAGAATGTGGAGTATTTATCCAACTCAAGTTGAAGCTATTGTGGACGCTATGAAACCCGATTATTCTGAAGTGGAAGATGCTCAAGGAATCTTACTTGCAGCACAACAAGCTAATTGGGGACCCATTCAATATAAAGGTGAATTACACGATAGAGCGACTTATCGGTATTTTTGGCAGCTGCTGCAAAGAGCTAATGTTAGTGGTGTTGAAATATCGGGTGATACGAGAGAGGCATTTTTTAAATAATGTGTTAACTGATTAGTTATATGCTCGATAGAGTATTTTCTCTGCAATTAAAACGTAAGAAGAGATTAAAATAAACTAAAAAAAAGCGTTTAACCCTTTGCACGGTTGAACGCTTTTTTTTGACTACAGGCTAATCAGATATATTGGGAGCCAATTTTAAGGCTGTCGATAAAAGTCGAAACCTCTGAACCTTAAGTGGTCGACCTTATCATTGTTGGGAATGAAAGCTATAACGACGCCTTTTCCTGGAATTAACTCCAGCCTGATTAAATCAGTTCTCTCTATGGGGGTTGATAGAATTGACAAATTCCCGATGCTGGCTTTGAGTGTGTTGTTTTCAATGCTTATTTCAAAAGTCCCCCAAACAGGGTTGTTATATGTGCCTACATAAGCTTTTAGCGGTAAAGATAACATCCACTTTCTATCGGCCTTTGCTCTAATATCGTCATGCCTATCTTCGACTCTATCCTGTGCTTTTTCTTTCAAGTCCGATAACTCATCTGTATATTTTTCTTCAATACTTTCTGAAAAAAACAGCAGGCTTGAGCTTTCCGGTTTTAACCACCATTCGTAAGCGTAGTTTGCGACCAAATCAGCTAAATGAAAGCCAGCGGATCCTTCGTTAGTGAATACCGCGACACCAATATTATGCTCAGGCATAAATGATACGTGAGCACGATGTCCCGGATATCCTCCAAAATGATGTATCATAGTCGAGTCCAAATATTTAGCGATATACCAGCCTAACCCATAGTGTTGGCGTTGATACTCACCAAATGATTTATCGACTTTTGCCAATCGTTGATGTGACTTTTCTATCAGCTGTTTCGGGAAAATCTGTTTGTCATTCAACTGACCGTTACCGAGTTGTACCTGCAGCCACTTAGCAGCATCGTTAGCCGTCGACAATGTTCCACCGGCTGAATGCATGGTTTGATCTGTTTTTACTAATGAAAGTCTATGTGGATCTGGTAACGATGCGTCATGAGGTGGTGCAAAATCCTGCTGTTGTTGCGACATATAACTCGTTGTTTTGTTCATATTCAGCGGTTCATAGACCAATTCTTTGAGTAATACTTGCCATGGTTTACCTGTCACATCTTCCATAATAATTGTGAGCAAATTATAACCGAAATTGGTATAACGAAACTCACCCAAAGTATTGTTTTCCACACCTTCAGTGTACTGTATAAGCTCGCGTAATTTTTCAGGAGTATGTTGGCCCGTGTATGAAAGTCTCGCGACTAAAACCTGATTCTCAATGCCTGAGGTATGGGTTAATAAATGTCTTAGAGTGATTTTGTTAGCATCGAATTCATGCGAAAATTTAAATTTAACCTTCGGTAAATATTCTGCAATTGATTTATCGAGGTTGATTTGACCTTTTTCGTGCATTAATAGTGCAGCTAAAGCGGTAAAAGACTTTGTTGAAGATGCAATATAATAACGACTGTCTGCGTTTGAGTGCGTAACCTTACTGGAGTCTAGATAACCAAAGCCATCGGCGAGTAATATCTTCCCATCTTTGACTATTGCTACCGATAAACCGGGGACTTGGGGTAATGTTTTGAGACTCTTTTGGATGAACTGTGTGATTTCCTGTTTAAACAAATCAGTATTACGAACCTGATCTGCGACAGCACCAGAACAACTTAATAATAAAATAGTTAATCTTAAACCTAGTTTAAAGCCATTCACGATATTTTTACCTCTTAAAAAAAATAAGTTTATCACCCGGATTAAAACAAAAATTGTACGATTGAAACTTTTATAGAGTTTAATTTGTGATTGTTTAGGTGAGTCGTTTGTAATATTGAAGCGGGGTAAAACCTGTAAGTCGCTTGAACTCTCTGATCATATGGCTCTGGTCGTAATACCCCATATCATTAGCTATTTGAGTTAATGAGTGTTTCTTATTTAATATTTCCTTGAGTGTCTTTTGAACGCGCAACCAAGCTGAATAATCCGTGATTGAAACGCCATAACAGGAGCGGAATAATCTGGCCAAATAGACCGGATGGCAATCAAATTTTTCGGCGAGCAGACTGGTTG
>Ga0114899_1000780_pt1 | contig 20890 bp, 15 predicted proteins | sample MalvireepMed_215_FD_83497 | JGI IMG/M metagenome (GOLD analysis project Ga0114899, IMG submission 83497) | Marine viral communities from the Global Malaspina Expedition - Malaspina viral metaG DeepMed_215 | ecosystem: Environmental > Aquatic > Marine > Oceanic | place: Mediterranean Sea...
AGATGTGACTGCTTATATGAGATATTACAACGTAGAAAGGTTACATTCATCTAACGATGATCTGTCGCCTGTTGAGTATGAAAATTCTTTAAGAAAAGTGTCCTGCTGGAGTTGACCAGAACACGACTAAAAGGCCTAACGAATAGACCTTATTATAAATTACTTTGGAACACTTATTATCATCTTTTACTCAAAGATGCTTTAAAGCTTTTCATTTGTTTTTCGAGCAAGTTATCTAGTTCAGTAGGCCACGTTTGATTGTCAGCTACTGCGAGACCAGAAACTTTGTATTCCATTGTTACTCTTGTTCCATGATGATCTTTATTAAACTTCCAAGTCATTTTTCCCTCAACCGCTTTTCCGCGCAATGGTCCAAGTTCGCCACTTAATACGGCTGACTTATTTCTTTGACGATCTACAAATGTCATCACCGTTTCAGTTTTACCATTAGGCATCGTTTCACAAAAACATTTATTAGCAAAATACATGTTACTGCCTTTGCCCGACAACGAGTGCTCAGATGTCCACCAGCGTCCGATGTGTGAAAATTCATGATGAGTGGTTGACACATCTTTATGAGTAAAAAAATTGTGCTGAATAACAAATTCTTTGTCTGACTGTTGATTGATTTCTGCCAGAGCAGAAAATGATAAACTGAAAAGAGTCATGCTTGTTAAGCCAATTGTTTTTAAAATGTTCATTGTTGTTACCTTTGTGTTTTGATTGATGAGGCACAAGATAACAATAATTAATGATGGTCACTGTAAAACATTTGTAAAACAGTCGTTAGAGATTAGAGTCAGAATTTAGTTATTAGTTTGGATAGTTAAGAGTCGAGTTTACCGTTAAAAATTAAATCAAAGGATACCCCTTGATCTTGCCTTTTGACTAACACTTCGCCATCTTGGGCGTGCATTAACTCATTGACTAAAGCTAAACCAATGCCTGTGCCAGAGGTGGTTCTGGTTAGCTCATTCCCGCAACGATAGAAGAGCTCGAATATCTTTTTGTGCTGAGAGCTTGAAATGCCGGGACCAAAATCTCTAACCGAAACTCGCAATTTATCTTTAGTGTTTTGCACCAGTGAAAAACTAATGTCGATTTGTTGTCGCTTTTCATCGTTAATATTAGCGGTGTTGAAAAACTTTACAGAATTATCGACTAGGTTAATCATTATCTGTGAAAAGGCGTCAAGATCCACTAAGGCCTTAAATGTATTTAGGTCATCAGGTATTTTAAAATTGAGTTGAAAGTTATTAGTCGAAATTAAAGTAGAGACTTTAGACTGAGCGATATCTTTAAGTGTGGTGATTAACACTTGTTCTAGTTTGATCACTTCTGCTTTTTGACTGAGATTAGATAATTGCAGAACATTATTGATTAGACGAGAGAGACGTTCGCTTTCTGTATAAATGAAATCGTAGTACTCCATTTGAATGTCTTTCTCTTCTATCATTTCTGACTTCAGCATTTCCGAGTACATTAAAATTGAAGTGAGTGGCGTTTTGAGCTCGTGACTCACCGATGAAACAAAGTTCATTCGTTGCTCAGCCAACCCGATTTGTTTCATGCCCAGCCAATAGAAACCAAAACAGCCGCTGATGATCACTAGCGTTAACAAAATAACAAAAAAAACAACGAACCTAGATGCGGCACCTAAAGGCAATGCATCGGTTGTAAACTTTAAAGACAGGTGTTCAAACGGGGCGTCGATCTTGCCTTCAAATATGGGTGTTTCCGTCAATGGAACGATTGGTTGGTGTAGCTGAACTGCGGTTTTCTTTCCTTGTAGATCTAGCTTGATATGGTTATACCATTGATAATCACGGTTAATACTATCTTTTAGCTGGACTAACATTTGGTGATCAAAACCTGCACGTCTTGTAAGTACACTTAATAAGTTGAGAAGGTATTCTTTTTTATTAACGACGAACCCTTGAAGCAGAGGCTGCTCATTGTATTCGACTGAACGATAGAAAATGAACTCTTGCTCGGGCGTCTCAATAAACTGAAATTCTGAAGTTAGTTTTATGTAGCGAAGTTTATTCTCATGTTGTGCTGATGAGTTGTCGTCGAGCATCAACTTAGCTTTTATTAAGCTAGCTTTTATTTTGTTTTTTACTTTTGTGCGTTGTTCAATTTCAGTTTTGCTGATTGTTAATTTTGCATTCGAATTATCTTTCAACTCGCGATAAGGTAAGCTAGGCACATTAAGTTTTGAGTTGTGACGAATGTTAAAATAACCAACGAGTCCCCATAGGTCATGAAGGTAATGAGGCTCTCTTAGTCTAGCCAGTTGTGAAATATCTGAACCAAGTTGGTTAAATGCTTTTGACTCATCTATTGGCGCTTTAAAATAGTAATAATCATTCGGTGATCGTGTTTGTTCATTTTTGAGTCGACGAGCTAAGTTGTCGTTAATTTTGGCCAGGGCAGCAGAAGCTGTTAGTTGATATTCAAGAGACTTTTCACTCTCAAACTTTTGAAATCCATAATAGACAATCATGGCAAAGGGAAGTGAAAGACACAAAAAGAATGCGAGCACAGTATATCTAAACTTTATAACTTGCTGGCGATTACTGATTTGATGGTTAGACATGATCCAGCTTACCTAGTGTGTTTATTATAATCACAGATTTACTCGAGCCCGAGTTTATAGCCTTCACCGCGAATAGTTAATAGTATTTGCGGTGACTTGGGTTTTAGTTCTATTTTCTTTCTTAGCTTTGCGATATGAATATCGACGGTTCGTGTATCGAGGTCACTAGTTTGCTTATAGCCCCAAACTTTTTCTAATAACTCGCTTCGAGAGACAGGCTTTTTATATTGAAAAAGGTAACTCAAAATATCAACTTCACGCCGGGTAAATACCTGCTCAGAACCATGCACCTTTCCTTTTAAATTATCACAATCAATGGTGATTGAGTCGCCGATTGATAAAAGGCTATTTTTCTCACCATATCCGGTTCGTCGCAATAATGTTTTTACTCGCAGTAACAGTTCTTTGACAGAGAAAGGCTTGGCAATGTAGTCATCGGCGCCGAGTGTTAGGCCGTTTAAAATATCTTCTTCGCTGCTTTTTGCGGTTAACATAATAATGGCTTGCTCTCTTGAGTGCTCTCTAATGACGTTGCAGATACTAAAGCCGTCGAGTGAGGGTAGCATCACGTCAAGAATAATACAGTCAAAGTCACCTGCTAGCGCGCTATCTAGGCCGCGCTGACCGTCTTCTTCGCTTTCTACATCAAAGCCATTGAGGGTAAAAAGGTCGGTAAGCCCCCTTAAAATAGCGGCTTCGTCTTCCACTATCAGAAGTTTTGGTTTATTGGACATGGATTTACCTAAAATAAAAAGCGAGTGCAAGCATAGCTTTTATTATAGTGGGGTATTGTAAAAGTTATGTAAATAAACACTTTCGATGAGTCTATTAGTTAAGGATATTTAGAGAAAGATGATAGAACCAAATACCCAATAACGACATTCAAGTTCTTAGTATTAATTAGGTTTGAGACTCAAAGAAAGCCAAACATAAGCGGTTAACCCCATCAATAAATTAGCCACCATTAGACCGACAAATAATCCGTTAAGGCCATAAAAATAGGCGCCGATGTAAGCTGCGGGTACATACAAAAAACACATCTTAATTAAAGTTAAAATAAATGCTGAATGAGGTCTGTGGATCGCGTTAAGACTAGAGCCAACTAATATTGCAACCCCTTTACCTGCATAGCCTATTGGTAGCAAATAAAGTAAAAATGTAATTAGCTGTACCACTACTTCAGAGTCACTGAATGAGCTAGCCAAAGGCTCTGCAATTAATATCAGCAAAAAGACGATGAATACCTGAGCAGTAACGGTGAGTAATAAACTCTTGTTGATCGCTTCGCGTGAACGGTTAATACAACCAGCGCCAAAGTTCTGTCCAACAAAAATGGGCAATGAAGTAGATAGCGCCATTGGAATAAATAAGGCTAATGACTCAATGCGAGAAATGACCCCAAATGCGGCAACTGCTTCTCTGCCATAAAATGCCACCCAGCTGGTAATTATTCCAATAGTTAAAGGCGTCAGCAACCCCATACCGGAAGCTGGTAAACTTATTTTTAAAATGGCGCGGCAATTAGATGAAAGTGTTTGGTATGAAGGCAGACTAAAATCGAGAATATTTTCTCTTTTGATTAAAATAATAATTGAAATAATTGCGAATAAAATATCTGTTACTAAATGACCTTTGCCAAGGCTAGCCAAGTTCGCTTCTTGTCCTGCTGAGGCAATAAAAAGATAATCAACCAAAGCTGTTAAGCTCGCCCAAGCTAACATTAATTTTCCGGCAAATTTTGTATCTCCGGTTGCTCTCATAACGCTGTTACTGAGAAGCGTTATCAACATAAAAACAAATCCTATATAACGCAGCTGCATGTAGTTCGTTATTTCTGGCATGATGTCTGGTCTAGGGCCCAGGTGAAATGACTCTGGGATCAAGGCAAAGTTGGCGCCAAGCAAATTAAATAGCGGTGGAATTGAAAGTAATCCTAATACTGTGATCATTAGGGCAAATAAAATAGAAATTAAAAGGCTGTCGGTCGCAATTCTTTGTGATTTGTGATGTTCGCCTCGGCCAAGTGAGTAGCTTAAAACAGAAACGGTACCAACCGAAAATCCAATCGCTAAGGCGAATAAACTAGAGGTTACAGGGATGGTAAAGCTAAGTGCGGCGAGTGTTTCTGTGCTTATGCCTGAGACTAAAAAAGCATCAAATAAATCAAGCCCAATCACGGCAATAATTGCTGGCAGCATCGGTAAGGATAACTGCACCATCACCTGGATCACCGGTTGATTTAACAACCAGTTTGAACGATTGACCCTTTTCTGGTTTTTAGCGCAGTCTATAGAAGACTGTTGTTTGTTCATTTAACGAGCACTTATTTTTTCAGCAATGGGTTTCGTAAATTTTAACATAAACCGATTGGTCGGCTTGCCTTTTAGCTCAGGGCTGAAAAAGGCTTTAGTGCCATTATCTTTAGGGTTAGCTAATGCGTCGCTTTCTTGTTCAAATTCAAAGCCATGTTCAAGCATCGTTCTAATAACATATTGTTTATCAATTCGGTGATTACCATTCATATCTGACGCTTGGGTAATGCCACTACCTGTAACGCCCGCATGATCAATAATGCCTAAAGTGCCGCCTGGTTTAATCGCATTAAATATCTGATGAATCACTTTACTTACATCATCTTCCATCCAATAAAAATCGTGTAGAACCAAAATCATTAATAATTTATCGATACTGTTTTCATCAACCTTGAGGTTGGTTAACTCACTGTCAAGACGAATAACGTTAGCCAATCGATTTTCAGAAAGACGTTCTATTACACCTTTATCGGTCTGGAAATCATAAAACTGTTGATTGTTTTGCATATAGACTTTGCCTGTTTTACCAACACAGCGAGATACCAACTCAGTGTAGTAACCATCCGCGGCTAATAATTCAAGTACGGTATCTCCCTTTTTTATGTCAAAAAAGTCGAGTACTTTATCTGGCGCACGAATTTTATCTCTTTTAACATCATCAACGGGTCGTGCTGGGTGTTGCACTGCTTTATTGATTGCAACGTTGCTATCTCTTAACTTTGCTTGCTCTGGGTGCTCGCAAGCTATTAGGAGTGTTAAAAGCGATAAGCTGACTATTAATTTAAGCATTTTCATAGTATTTAGAGAGTGAATACCTTTTTAAAACAAGGCTTTAATTATGCCTTTTTTTGAGCAATTAATAATTAGTTCCAGTGTTGAAAACTGTTTCAAAACATGTGTAACCGCTTGTTACATAAGAGTGATGTCTATCAACAATAATTCAATAATTTTAATAGTCAGTTTCGTGTAATATCATCTTCCTGAATTTTTAATCACATTTGCGATTTTTACTGAATTCTCATAATTAAACTTATTTATTAAATTCAACAGATAGGAAACAATATGCATAAATCTTTATTATCTTTGGCTGTAGCATCAACTATAGCCTTCACTACCACTGATGTTCAGTCTCACGATACAAAAACTCCATCAATGAAACATTCAAGCCAGTCGTTGTCCGCTGTTCTTGATAAAATGCCTGAAAAAGCAAAAGCTCGATTTGATGCTCGTAATCCACAGCAGACACTAGAGTTTTTTGGAATTAAGCCTGGCATGACAGTGATTGAAGCATTACCTGGTCACGGCTGGTACAGCAAAATTTTATTGCCTTATTTAGGCAAGCAAGGAAAATTAATCGGTGCTGACTATTCAATGGAGATGTTTCCGAAGTTTGGTTTTTTTAGTCAAGAGCGACTAGATGCGAAAAAAACCTGGGTGCAAGATTGGACTAAAGATGCCAATGGTTGGCGTAACGAAAATAGCGCTAGTGTAAGTGCATTTCAATTAGGCGCAATGCCAGAAGAAGTTTCTGGAACGGCTGATGCGGTTGTGTTCATTCGAGCGTTGCACAATTTAGCGCGATTCGAACATGATGGCGGGTTCTTAACTTCAGCATTGAAAGAAACATATAAAGCACTAAAGCCCGGAGGCATTGTAGGGGTTGTGCAGCATAAGGCGCCTGAAATATCAAAAGATGAATGGGCAAATGGCTCTAAGGGTTATTTGAAGAAATCATACTTAATCAGTCAGATGAAAAAAGCTGGGTTCGAATATGTTGATTCTAGCGACATCAATATTAATCTTAAGGATAAGCCTGTAGAAACTGATATCGTTTGGCGTTTACCGCCTTCATTGGCAACGAGCCGTGAAAATGAAGAGTTAAAGAAAGAATATTTGGCGGTAGGTGAGTCAACTCGTATGACGTTAACTTTTAGAAAGCCAAGTTAGTTAAAGTTATACAAAATGGTGCAACAGAAAATTAATTTAGTTTTTGTTGCACCGTTATCAAGTTCTAACTTTGATCTCATTCTTGCTGTTAGATTTCCATCCTAAATCCGAGCAAGTACTGCCTTCTTCCTATAGCAATTCCGTTGGCGGCAAAGAAATGTTGGTCAGCGAAAATTCGTCTATCGTCCTGCGCATTTCTTACATCAAATGTAAATACAATCCCGTCTTTCCAATGATATTCAGAATGGATATTTAGTTGGGTACTATCTGGGAATTTTAGCTCTGGAAATAGCTGAAGAGTTGGCGCAAGGTTAATTGCAGGTTGTGGATTAATATCCCAACGTTTAGTCACGGTAGCATTTAAAATCAAATCATTATCAAGAAATTCGAGATTAATCCCTACATTCATCGCTTTTTTGGGCACGCCTTGGGCTTCGGTTATCACACCGAACAACTCTTCTTCTACCGTAGAGCTGGAATAATTGAGAAATAGCGCTGTGCCTTCGACAGTGCGGTAACGAGTTTCAAATTCGAAGCCATCGCCTTGGAGTTCACCTGCGTTGATAAACTGAGTCTCAAATAGGTTGACTGCTGGATTTCCTACACCGGGAATGAGAGCCGTTGGAACCTGCGAAATCAAATCTTCCACGTCAAACTGATAGGAAGTGAGAGATAAAAGCCATCCTGGTGTGACCTTGTAATTTGCTTGAAATTCGAGGGTTTTAACTGTCTCAGCTTCTATATCATCATTTGTTACTATTATCGCATTCAGGTCGAAATTTTTCTCATAGAAACTCGGTGCACGAAAAGCCTGACCGTAGAGAGCCTTAAACGATAACTTTTTAGTAGGCGAATAAACAAAGGCTGCACGGGGATTGGTGGTCTCGCCGAAGTCGCTGTAGTCATCGATACGGACTCCCACAGTAAGCCCCATCGTTTCTGATGGTAGCCAGGTATGCTGAGCATAGACCGCTTTTACTTTTCTATCATCAGCGAATACTCGAGAACCGTTTGGTTCCAGAGGTGTTGAAGCAACCACTATCTCAGGAAAGAAAATGTTGGTTGTGGCTGGATCACGATAAAGCGGGTGACCTACTGGCGCAACAGTTGTATTGCCCAGCATTTGAGCAAAATCCATTTTGTCTCGTTGATAATTGAGTCCGAATACCGAGGTGTTACTCTCATCTGGTGTCCAAGTGAAACCGACGTCAGCTGAAAAGGTTTCTGGTTTTACTTCAATACCGAACCCCGATGCAAAGCCTGTTTCTGCCACTCCTAGATCGGTGTCGAAATTATTACCTAACATGTACCAGAAATCGTTGCTGTAGAAACGTTTGGAAAATACCACGTCCATGGTTAAGGTATCAGAAAAAATACGATTGTATTTGCCGCTGATGCCATAATTGCTACCTTCAGAGTAGTTGCGCAGATCCTCATCGTTACGGTTAATCTGATTGCCGAGTAAGTCCGTATAGGTATCCACAGGAACACCTAGGCCCCAGTTGTTGGTCACTTCCATATCCGTATAATCCAGCATTAATTGAAAGCTATTAAATTTAAATTTAAATTCAGCATTCAGAATCTCATTGTGATCTGCCATCTGATAATTACTATGAGGAAACACGCCTAAGTAAATGTTGTCATCAACAGGAATTTCTTCAAAATCATCGTTGTCATAAGATAAAAAGAAACGCCATTGCAAATCATCATCCACTTTATTTTTGTAGTTGAGGGAAAGGTGTTTACCATCCATATCACCTGCTCGTGCTCTTACAGAAACCTTAGATTCATTGGCATCTTGAGTGATGATATTAATCACGCCGATAAATCCGTTTGCACCGTATAATGCACTTCCAGGTCCACGAATAATTTCAATCTGTTTAATATTGTCCACGGGGTAATCCGGCGACATAGTAATACCACCACCGGTAAAACCATCATTAAGACGAATGCCGTCTTTCAATATCAACACATCTTCAGAGAAGAAAGAATGTCCCCCCCGAACATATATGGTTTTATGAAAGCCACCTTGCAGACTACCGCCGACAGTTATACCTGGAACTGTTTCTAAGGCATCTGTGAGGGTTCTAGCCCCCATCTTGGTAATTTCTGCTTGCGTGACAACGGATACAATACCTGGAGCCTGTTCGGCTGTAAGCTTGGTTTTAGATGCCGTTGTGATCTCGATATTAAGAAGGTCTTCTAATGAGATTTCGTCCATGCCTTCCATGTCGTCATCATCGGAAGCAAAAGCAGGAGGCGTAAAGAGTAAAGTGGCAATAACTGGCAATGTGATAGGTTTCATTTGGAGTTCTCCTATTGAACGCTACCCTAAAATATAGTTTAGAAAACGCAATTTTGCCAATACATCACATATTCGCGATTCTATAGAAAAATCAGAAAACTATTGATGGTAGTTTTAAAACAACAAGGGGGATTTTTTGCAGGTAATTTAGATAGTTTGTCTAGACTAATTTATATGTAAATCCATTAACTAAACTAGAAAAAAACGCTAATCATTAGCGTCTCTTTCTATTTTGTTTTGTTTCAGAATGTCTATTATTTGATAGTCGTGTTGTTCGACTTGAGTTTCTATTATTTTTTGAGTTTCCACGACTACTATTCGATTTGGTTTTTTCTGCAGGGATCAACTGATTAGGTCCATCGCCAATTAATTCCGCACGATTCATTTCAATTAATAACTTACGAATGGTAGGCCAGTTTTTTTCATCATGAAAACGTAACAAGGCTTTATGTTCTTTTCGGCGGTCAAAATCTTTTTCAGTAAAAACTTTTTCACTTTTATAAGTAACTTTTTTTAGCGGGTTTTTTTCCGAATGATACATTGCCGTCGCAAGCGACATTGGTGACGGGTAGAAATTTTGTACCTGATCTAATCGGAATTTATTTTGTTTTAACCACAAGGCTAAATTGAGCATGTCATTATCATCGCAACCGGGATGAGCGGCAATAAAATATGGAATTAAATATTGTTCCTTTCCCGCTTCTTTTGAAAATTTATCGAACATCCTTTTAAATGCATCATAGGATGTCATTTCAGGTTTCATCATTTTGTCGAGGGTATTTTTTTCGCTATGTTCTGGCGCAATTTTTAAATAACCACCGACATGGTGAGTTACTAATTCTCTAACATATGTTGGGTCAACAACCGCAAGGTCATACCTTAAACCGGAAGCGATCATGACTCGTTTAACGCCAGGTATGGCTCTGGTTTTTTGATACAGCTCTGTCGTTTGAGTATGGTCGGTGATTAAGTTTTTACAAATGCTTGGATAAACACAAGAAAGCTTACGACAATTTTTTTGGATTTCATCGTCTTTACAATTGAGGTGATACATATTGGCGGTCGGCCCACCGAGATCAGAAACAGTTCCGGTGAAGCCCGGGACTTTATCCCGCATATCTTCAATTTCTCTGATCACAGACTCTTGCGAACGACTTTGTATTACTCGGCCTTCATGTTCGGTGATTGAGCAAAAAGTACAGCCGCCAAAACAGCCACGCATAATATTGACCGAAAAGCGGATCATTTCATAAGCTGGAATTTTTGCATTACCATATACCGGATGTGGCACTCGTTCGTATTCTAGATCGAATACACCATCGATCTCTTCTGTTTCTAAAGGAATCGGTGGAGTGTTGATCCAAACTTCTTTAGTTCCATGTTTTTGCACAAGCACACGAGCATTATGTGGATTCGATTCTAAATGTAAAATACGCGAAGCGTGTGCGTATAAAGTTGCATCACGCGTTATTTTCTCAAAAGAGGGTAATCGAATAACTGTGGTCTTATTGTCCAGTTTGGCTTTGCCCATCAAAGGCATAGGAACAACTTTAATTGGAACGCTGGCAGAATCTTTAACTTGGGTTTGTTTTGTTTTGCATGACTCAGAAGCTGGGTCTGTATATTCGTATGGGTTCTTTTTATAATCTCCGCCGCTATAGTCTTCTGCCATGTGAGCGATATCATTTGGCCAATCTATTCGAGTTGAATCGACTTCGGTCCAACCCTGCGGAATTTCATCTCGAACTAGCGCTGTTCCTGGTATATTAGTCAAGTCCTTAACTGAACGACCAATCGCGAGCTGGTCGGCTATTTCAGCCATTGCACGTTCCGCGTTACCGTATAACAAAATATCCGCAGCTGAGTCGATCAATACCGAGCGGCGCACTTCGTCACTCCAATAATCGTACTGAGCGATTCGGCGTAAACTGGCTTCAATACCGCCAATCACTGTTGGCGTTTCAGGATAAACTTCACGACATTTTTGGGTATATACGATTACTGCGCGGTCGGGGCGTTTACCTTCTGCGCCATGTGGCGTGTAGGCGTCATCGTGGCGAACTCTTTTATCGGCGGTGTAGCGGTTGATCATCGAATCCATATTGCCGGCGGTAATGCCGAAAAACAGATTGGGTTCACCTAGTACTTTAAAAGCCTCTGGGTCGTTCCAGTCTGGCTGAGAAATAATGCCCACTCGAAATCCCTGAGATTCGAGAAATCTTCCGATCACCGCCATACCAAAACTTGGATGGTCGACATAAGCGTCACCGCTGACAATGATGATATCGCAGCTATCCCAGCCTAATTCGTCCATCTCGGCACGAGACATAGGCAAGAACTTAGCTCTGCCGTAGCATTCAGCCCAGTATTTTGGGTAGGCAAAGAGGTTTTTTTCAGCTTTTATCATTGAGTCAGGATCTGTAAATAGTGTAATTATACGGGTGGCGCTAATTTAGGGCGCGTATTCTCTCAGATAATAAGTCAAATTGCACTAATTGATTAAAAAATAGACAGTTTAGGGCGGGGCTATAGGCTAACAGATATTTTGGAGTAGGTTGCTTTCTTTGGCTAATTTAAGATGGTTCCAATGAAGCCGCTTTAGTCTTAGCTAATTCAAGTGTTTTCATTTGAAGTTTTTTATACTGTTGAAAGTTCTTCACTAATATTTTAACTTGCCTACAAAACTTAACTTCATCAACTGGTTTCTTGAGGTAATCACTCACTCCATAACTAAATAAACTCGCTTCTCGAGAAGGGTCGTCATATCCTGTGACGGCTAGAATTGGTACGTCACCAGCTGTTGACTCTAACTGCCTAATTCTTCCGGCCAGAGCAACACCAGACAGTAATCCTTTTAATACGATATCGGTAATTACAATGTCGTAATCACCTTTTTTGTAATCATCGAAAGCGTCATGGGCGCAATCACAAACATCTACATGACATCCCATATCTTCAAGTAATGCGGTAAATATTTTTTGCTGTAACTCTGAGTCTTCAACGAGTAATACTCGAGCTTCAATATTCTCTTTTTCCTCTTTATAGCGTCTCAAAAAATACGTTAATCCATTTAAATCAGATTTTGATATCAAATCGGTAGCGCCAGAGGCTAACGCTTGGCGAGTTAATTGATTATTGGGAGATGATGTAAATAAGAATATCGGGATGTAAGCGAAGTTTGGTAATACTCTAATCTTTTTTAAAATGTCGATACCTTCATTAGCGTCAATATTCGGTGCTAAACAAAGTACATCGAATGTTTCGTATTCAAGGTAAGAAAAAAGAGATTCCACATCACGAGCAATATCACAGTCAACCCCTTCAGTTTCACAAATATAACTGACAAGGTCTCCAATTGCTCTGGTGGGTTCGGCAAGTAATAATCGCATTTTAGTCATGAACTTAAAACTTCGTGAGCTAAGTATAGGACAGTAATATGAAGTTATTATATTTTTGACGTGTAGATAGTCTTCCAGCTTTTAGTCATTAATATGTTCATTACAGCTATCGATTAAAAGATAAATTGTTTATTTTAGGATGAAGAATAGGGGTTTGATTTTAAGGGGGGAACATTGTAAATTGCGCGTTTAGCACTTATCTGAGTATCCTTAATGTATCAACTATATTATTACCCATGTAATGCAAGCCTAGCACCGCACTTTGTGCTTGAAGAAATGGGCGTTGATTTTGAGTTAGTTTTGGTTGACCGTAAATCTGAAGCTCAGAAATCTGAAGAGTATCTAGCGTTAAATCCCGCTGGCAGAATTCCTACTTTAGTCGATAAATCAAATGAGGAGGATTTAGTGCTTTTCGAAAGTCCCGCAATTTGTACTTATCTCGCCGAACAACATCCAGAATTTAATTTGATACCGCTTGCGGGGGCGACACACAGAGCTAAATTTCATCAGTGGATAATGTATTTAACCAATACACTTCAAGCTGAACTAATGATTTATTTTTACCCGCAAAAACATACTCTCGATGAAACCGCAGCGGGAAATATTAAAAAACAGCAAGAAAATCGGGTCACTGAAATGTTTGAATTATTGGATAATGAGTTAGCTGGAAAGGATTTTCTAGTCGGTGACTCTATTACTGTATGCGACTATTTTTTATTAATGTTAGCGATTTGGGCTGATGAGTTTGTTAAGCCGCCATTATCGTTTTCTAATCTATGTTGTTATTTAAAGAAGTTGACCAAACGTCCTGCCGTTATTAAAGTTTGTGACAAAGAGAACTTAAGTCTAATAGCGTATCAGTAACTAAAAACATAGAGATAAAATTCATGTATCCACCAGAGTACCATGTCGAAAATGACAAGCAAAAAAGCTACCGAGTAATAGAGGAGTGCTCTTTTGCGACCGTCATTTCTAAAACCGAAGACGATGTTATCGTTACTCAACTACCATTAATGTTAGATAAAAGCCGAGGTAAAAAGGGATTTTTGGTCGGCCATTTAGACCGAAACAATCCACACGTGCCTTATCTAACAGAAGGCAGTATCACGGTTATTTTTCATGGTCCAAACACTTATATTTCACCGACAGTTTATCAGTCTTCTCAATTGCCCACGTGGAATTCGATATCGGTTCATATCAAAGGTAAGGTGTCTACTCTTGATTCAAATGAAAAGGTGAGAGATTCAATTATCCACATGACTGATTTTTTAGAGCAAGGTGAAGAGCGTTTTGTATTAGATAAAAACAACCAAAAAATGGCTGGTTGGTTAAATTATATTGTGGGTTTCGAAATCGAAATTACTGAACTAGTTGGACGATTTAAGTTATCGCAAGATAAGTCAGCTGAAGATATGCAGTTAGCCAAACAGCACCTAATCAATAAATCTAACCAAGGAAGTGCGGATTTGATAAGTGATTTGTTGTAAACAATGTGACAGGAATAATTGGAATATTGTTCTAATTTCCCAATAGATACTTGGTCTGTTATATTGTCCGTGTAGTTATATTGCTACATCTGTAATGTTGGCACATATAAAACACCATAATAATAAAATAAGCCAAGGACCATAACTTGAAATTAACCGCATTATTGGGGGCAATAGCTTTTTCTGCCTCATTTGCCATTACCGCAAACCCTATAAGCAATGAAATTAAAGCCGTAGAAAGCGGCTTACGTAATTCAATTCATTTCTCCAATGATCCCTTATGGAGTATCGATGAACGGATGAAACACTATGGCGTTCCGGGTGTCAGTATTGCCGTTATCAAAGACTTTAAAATCCATTGGGCTAAAACTTATGGTTTAGCTGACAAAGAAACTCAGCAACCAGTGACAAAAAACACGTTGTTTCAAGCCGCATCAATCAGTAAACCTGTATCAGCTTACGCGGCATTGAAACTCGTTGAGCAAAAAAAGTTATCACTCGACAATCCTGTTAATGACCTACTCATTGATTGGAAGATCCCACAAAATACTAGTACTCAAAAACAACCGGTCGCTTTAAAACACTTGTTGAGCCATAGCGGGGGATTAAACCTACAGGGGTTTCGCGGCTATGCGGTAAACGCGCCGTTACCGTCAGTTATTCAAATACTAGAGGGCGAAGAACCCGCAAACTCAAAACCTTTACGGGTCGTAAGGCATCCCGGAACTCGATTCCGTTATTCTGGTGGTGGTTATACTGTTTTGCAGAAACTGGTTACTGACATAACAAAAACAAACTACCCTGAGGTTATGATTAAATTGCTTCTTTCACCATTAGGAATGAAACAAAGCAGCTTTCAGCAGCCTCTTCCTACGGAAAAGTTAAAATATGCCGCAGCAGGTTATTACAACGATCAATCGCCTGTTATCGGTAAAAGGCATACCTACCCTGAGTTGGCCGCTGCAGGTTTGTGGTCAACATCGGAAGATATCGCTAAATTTATCATCGATGTTCTATTAACGATTAAGAATGATACTGGCAGAGTACTGAGTCAGAATATGGCGAATAAAATGTTAACGCCATTTTCTAGGCAAGACATGGGGTTAGGCTTTTATTTAATGGACAAGAAGGATGACCTATATTTCTTTCATCAGGGCACCAATAAAGGCTTCGAATCTGAATTCTTTGCACATAAAAATAAAGGTTTTGGTGTAGTTATTATGATTAACTCAAACCATAAGGAATTTATAAGCGAGTTAAAAAATAGCGTCGCTGCTTATTATCAATGGGATAATTTCATATCGCCTAGCTTTACTAGCTTACCGATCAATCAACAGGAACAACGGCGTATAACGGGTCGTTACCGTCTTCAGCCAGATGTATCGTTTAACGTATACGCTGAGAATGGACATCTATTTAAAAAAGAACCATTCGGGCCTAAACAAGAAATGTTTAAAGTAGGAGAAAATGAATACATCACCAAAGCTGATGATACAATAATTAGCTTTCAAAAGAGCCCAAAAACTGGAAGCATTGAATACACAGTGAAGATGCCTAATGGCAAGTTCTGGGGAAGACCTCGTTTAAAAGATGACGAAAGTATGCCTCTCGATTTAGTTATATTAGGACGAGTTACTGAAGCTGAAAAAGCTTACCTACAATTTTTTGAGAAAAAGCCAATGTTTAAAGTTCCCAGTGAAGGTGGGCTTTTACAAGCTATCAATAAATTAGCCCGCAGTGAAAAACATGATTTAACTCTACCATTGTTACAGATGAGTACACGTCTCTTTGCAACTGGCGAAAAGAGTTGGCAAGCATTAGCTAAGTATCATCAGCAACTAGGCAATATTAATGAAGTTATTTCGACCTACCAAAAAGCGATCAAACTTCAACCTGAAAATGAGAAATTCAAACAAGAATTAAAATCATTAGGTAAATAATAAAAATAACGAGAGTTTTGGAGAGAGTTTAGTGCGAACAAAAAGTATAATATCAGCCATTTTTTTTACTTTAATCTTGAGTATAATTACTTCAAAGAAAGCCGCTGCGGATATATCGTCAGCTTGGCCTAAACTAAATTCATTTAAAGAAAGCGAATGTTTAGTATTCGAAGAAAATAAATTGCTTATGGAAGCTAGCGCATATACCAAACAATTCTCAGTTCATGCTAAGTTTTTGCTAGGTAATGTGAAAGGTGAAATTTACACCAATGCCAAAGTAAACAAAGGTATGGGGACGCTCACTTTTTCTATTGAAAAAACCACGCCTACAACCTATAGGTCTGGAGCGAAGTTCGATGACTGTTATAAACGAATTGATATTGAGCTCGGTGCTGATCCTGAATTTTATAGCAAGCTCTATGTCGTGGTAGACGATGTCGTCATGTATGAATTTGAATTATAAAGAACTAAGAAAAACAATTTTTAATAAATATCGTATTTTAAATTAACCTAATGTTTTAAATTAAACTTTTAACTGGAGAATAAAATTGCGTCGTTCAATCACTAACTTATTTACAGGTGTATTGGCTTTAAGTTCACTGGCCGTTTTTGCTGGTGACAAAAATTTCAATCAAGCCTATAACTCGTTTGACCTAAAACAAATCAAACAAGATATCAAAACTCTTTCCTCTGATGAATTTGGCGGCAGAGAGCCTGCAACCGAGGGTGGCAAAAAAACCACCGATTTACTGGTTAAATCCTTTAAAGCGTTAGGCTATCAGCCTGGTAACAATGGCAGCTACTTACAAAAAGTCCCTTTAGTTTCAATTACAAGTGAAATTAAGAGCGAGTTAAAGATTGGTGATATAGCCTTTGAAGGACTAAAAAACTACGTCGCGACTTCTCGCAAAATGGATAAAAACATTGGGCTTAAAGATTCAGAGCTAGTGTTTGTTGGTTATGGTGTTAATGCACCAGAATACGGTTGGAATGATTATGAAGGGCTCGACGTTAAAGGAAAAACCGTTGTTGTTTTAGTTAACGACCCAGGTTATGCCACTCAAGATCCAGAGCTTTTTAATGGAAACACCATGACTTATTACGGTCGTTGGATCTATAAGTATGAAGAAGCTGCCCGTCAAGGTGCTGCTGGTGCAATTGTTATCCATGAAACTAAGCCGGCGAGCTATGGTTGGAATGTGATTGAAAGTGGTTGGTCTGGTGCGCAATATCATTTGCCGGCAAGCGAAGTCAATGAACCTGCGATTGACGTTGAAATGTGGATCACTTTAGATAAAGCTAAAGAGCTATTTAATAAAGCTGGAATGAACTTTGAGACACAAAAAGAAAAGGCTAAACACAAAGGGTTTAAAGCGGTTTCTTTGAAACAGAAAGCGTCAATCAAATTAGTTAATGAAGTTAAACAATCAGTTTCTAATAATGTGGTTGCAACACTACCAGGCACCTCTCAAAAAGAAGATCACATTTTGTATATGGCGCACTGGGATCATTTAGGCAGTAAAATGGTTGATGGTAAGAAAGTCGTATATAACGGCGCTCACGATAACGCTACCGGTACTGCAGGTTTAATCGCCATTGCTAATGCATTTAAGAAATTGCACAAAAAACCGAAACGCTCTATCACTATGATCGCAGCCACAGCTGAAGAGCAAGGACGACTTGGTTCTCGCTATTTTGCTAATCACCCGACTATGCCGTTAAACAAGATAGTTGGTTTGATCAACATGGATAGCCTTAATATCACAGGAATGAAGAAAAACTTTACCGTGGTAGGCTTTGGTAAATCTGAACTAGAAAAAACTTTAGAAAAAGCTGCGTCGAGACAAGAGAGAGCTTTGGTTCAAGAAACAACGCCTGAGCGTGGTTATTACTACCGCTCTGATCACTTTAGCTTGGCCAAAAAGGGCGTACCAGCACTTAGCGCTAGAGGTGGTACGATTCCACTGAATGACGAGCAAGCAGCTATTGCAAAAACAGTCGGCGAAATAGTCGGTAATTGTTATCACCAAGTTTGTGATGTATATAATGAAGCTTGGGGGTGGCAAGGAATGGTCGCCGACTTACAGGTTTATTTTGAAATAGGATATCTATTAGGTAAAAATGGCGAATGGCCAAATTGGTATGAAGGGACTGAGTTTAAGGCTGCACGTGATGCTATGATGACTGCCAAAGAGTAACTACTTTTTTAGGCTATGTTGTTCAAGAATAAGGCGTCATTTGACGCCTTATTTGTTTCAGAATGTCGATGTATTTATGAATAGCTAGATTAAGGCTATTAGGCATTGTAATACTGTATTCACGCTTTGATTTATTCAATTCTAGCGGTTTAATTTATCATACAAGCTTTCAGTAGTTGAACTATACTTGTTCTTGAGTCCTTGGTTAGGGGCTAGCAGTAGAAAAGGACTGTAAAGTTGAATACTTCAAACACCGACTCTTCCATCAATCAGAGCGATCCATCTTCCGGTGCGGGCAAGGTCGCTATTTTAGCTAGCGCTTGTGAAAAAATCATTCAAACTTCAAGCATTAGTTCAATTAAAGAGCTATTTTATCAGCACATTAAACAGCTAGTTTCTTCAGATATTTTAACCATCGGACTGTTTAATGAACAAACACAAACCATCGAGTTTGATTACGTCGTTATTAATGAGCAGAAAAAAGAAAAACTCTCTATTCCACTAGGTGATAAGTCTAATCCTGTTAGCTGGTGTTTCAGTCACAAAAAACTATTGATAATGAGTGATTCATCAAAAGAATATAACGAGCTTTTTGGCGACGAAAATGTTTATTCTGCTGCAATACAAGAGACTGGTAAAATCGCCACTTCAATTTTTTGGCCACTGATAGTCTCAGACCAAATTATAGGTGTTGTCTCAATCCAAAGTTATCAAACAGATGCCTATAATAATCAGGATCAAGAAGTGATTCGAACGCTTGTCAGTATCACCTCGGTGGCGCTCAAGCATGCTCAAGCGTTACAAGAAGTCGAAACTCAAAAATCGTCAATAATTTTATCTGATGAAAATATCCGCACCATTAGTGAAATAGGGACAGAAATTAACTCGACGCTAGATCTGGAAACGGTCCTTTGGACTGTATACCAACACGTTAATAAACTAATGGACGCTACCGTTTTTGGGATCGGAATTTATGATGCCGAAAAAGAACTGATTCGAATTGATTTAGCGATGGAAAAAGGTCAAAGATATAAACCTTATACTCGCACTATGGAAATTAAGAATCAATTTCCCGTCTGGTGTATTGAAAACCGCAAGGCGGTCTTTATCAACGATATTAGAATAGAAGGAAAGAAGTATTTTGACGTGAATGAATATGATAACTGGGAAAACAATCGTCCAGTACTTAAAGACGATGCCTACTCAGGGGTACCTCTCGCCTTAATTTACGTTCCATTGATGTTAAATGATATGGTTTACGGTTTTATTACTGTGCAGACATTTGAATCAGGTTCCTACAAGGATGTGCATGTCGACATACTACGTTCAATTGCAGGTTATACGGTAAATGCCATCGCTAATGCCAATGCCCATCAGCAATTAGAAAAAACAAAAGAATCATTGAGACTGGCCAAAAAAGAAGCCGAACAAATTGCTGAATCAAAAATGCGATTCCTGGCGAATATGTCTCATGAAATTAGAACGCCAATGAATATAATCTTGGGTTTTATGAATGTGGTTCTTGAGCATGAACAACTTTCAGAAGAAGACAGCTTTCACCTCAGTACTGCGCATACTGCGGCAAAAAACCTGTTAACCATTATTGACGATATTTTGGATGTCACTAAAAATGAGAGTGGTAAGTTGACGCTAGAGTCGGTCCCTTTTGATCTGTTCAAATTACTCACGGAAACGGGCCATATACTATCCTTCAAAGCGAAACAAAAAGGACTCGATTTTCAGCTTGATTTTGCCCCAGAGTTTTCTCATTACTATCGAGGGGATCCCGTTCGGATCAATCAAGTTATTCTTAACCTTTCAGGCAACGCCATCAAATTTACTGACGAAGGCCATGTGAAAATCACTGTTTGTCAGGATGAAAAATCAGAAAAATTATTATTCTCTGTCAGTGACACAGGCATAGGAATGTCAGAACAAGAAGCGGAAAAAATATTTGATAGCTTTACCCAAGCCGATACTTCTACCACCAGAAATTTTGGCGGTACAGGCCTAGGTACCACGATATCGCGTCAGTTGGTGACGGCCATGCAAGGCGAAATATGGGTTGAAAGCCAACAAAGCAAAGGCAGTACATTTTTCTTTACCTTACCGCTGACTATGGTTGATAAATCAGAAATTCCTGCACCAACCTCACTTGAGCATTCTCAACAAGAACCAACACAGTGCTTAAATATATTACTCGCGGAAGACGCAGCACCCAATGCACTATTAATGAGTGTCATGATGGGCCGAAAAGGTCATCAATTAACTATTGTCGATAATGGTAAAAAAGCTGTTGACGCAATTAAACAAAATGATTTTGATATTGTCTTTATGGACGTTCAAATGCCAGTTATGGATGGTTTAACCGCAACCCGTGAAATTAGACAGTTTGACAATATCAAAAAGAAAAATATTCAAATCATAGCCATGACAGCCTCCGCGCTTGAAGAAGATAGACAAGCTTGTTACGACGCCGGTATGAACAAAGTACAAACTAAGCCGATTGATTTTGAAAAGCTCTTTATTACTTTAAATAAATTTATGCAGTCCACCGCTAAGAAAATAGAATAGGCCAAAACCGACATAACGAGCTTCATAAACTAATAGACTATTTAAAAAACTTAACCACTTACAGAAAGCGTTCCATAAAGCCTTAGTATTAATGATATTTGCCAGATCAAAATACTCACTATAATAATTC
>Ga0114899_1000781_pt1 | contig 20876 bp, 23 predicted proteins | sample MalvireepMed_215_FD_83497 | JGI IMG/M metagenome (GOLD analysis project Ga0114899, IMG submission 83497) | Marine viral communities from the Global Malaspina Expedition - Malaspina viral metaG DeepMed_215 | ecosystem: Environmental > Aquatic > Marine > Oceanic | place: Mediterranean Sea...
CCTTCATCAGACAAAATTTTCATGCTCGAAATCTTCGCAGGGCTAAGTGCTCTGGAGATATAAAGCTCCATGTTGTCTGTGAAGTTGATCACGTCTATGTTTTCATTCTGCAGTTCACGAACAATGGAGTGAATTCTTGAACCTTTCATACCAACACATGCTCCTACAGGATCAATTCTATCGTCATAAGATTCAACAGCCACTTTGGCTCTTTCCCCTGGTTCACGAACTACTTTTTTGATGGTGATGAGCCCGTCATAAACCTCTGGTACTTCGCTTTCAAATAGTCTTTCAAGGAATTCACCTGAAGTTCTGGAAAGGATGATCTTTGGATTACCATTGATCATTTCAACTCTATCTACAATAGCGCGAACGTTGTCTCCCTTTCTGAATCTGTCTTTTGAGATTTGCTCGAACTTAGGCAGCGAAAGCTCATTGCCTTCACCGTCTACTAAAAGCACTTCTCTACCCAAAATCTGATATACCTCGGCCGAAATGATTTCCCCAACAAGGTCTTTGTATTTTTGATAGAGAATATCTTTCTCAAGGTCTTTGATTCTTTGTATCAGTGTCTGGCGAGCAGTCATTACTGCTCTTCTTCCAAAGTCGATCAGCTTAATTTCTTCAGCTACTTCCTCACCAATCTCAAAGTCAGGCTCAATTTGTCTGGCCTCGGTTAAACTGATTTTATCATAGTCCCAGATGTCTTCAGAGTTATCGTCAACAATTTCTCTGAACCTCCAGATTTCAAGGTCACCTTTATCTGCGTTGATGATAATGTCGAAATTATCATCTACTTCGAATTTCTTTCTGATCATAGTTCTGAATACATCTTCCAGAATTCTGATCATGGTAGGTCTGTCTACGTTTTTCTGCTTTGCAAAATCTGCAAACGACTCAATTAAAATTCCACTGTCCATTTTATCTACTTAAATGACACTAACACATTAGCTTTTTCAATGTCTGAGAAGTTTACAAGCTTCTCTTCAATGAGTTTTTTCTTATTTTCTTTCTTTTCTGCTGCCAGTACAATGGCATCATCATTTACGGTTTTCAATTCTCCTTCCAGTGTTGATTGATCGGAAAGTCTAACCTTCAACCGTCTGCCAATATTCTTCTTAAACTGTCTAACTGAGGCTAGAGGATGGTCAAGACCGGGAGATGAGACTTCAAGTATGTAAGCAACATCTAACAAATCTTCCAACTCAATATCTTCAGCAAGACTTCTGCTCAAATTGGCACAATCGTCTATTGTCACACCAGTATCACTGTCTAGCAACACCAGCACTTTGGTTTTTCCACTTATACCTTTGGAAATAACATCAACAATAAAAAAACTGTCATCAGGAAGATGCTTCTCAGCCAACGATTTTACTGTTTCTACTAACTCCATAATTTTAGATAATGAAAGAGGGGACTCTTGTCCCCTCTGGAAAATTACCATTAAGTGCTGCAAAAATAGCAGATTTTTATTTCATATCAAAAGGTCAGATCATTCGTACTTTATAAGAAATGCCTCTATTTTTAAGTGTTCAAAGCAGATTTATGAAAAATTCTCCTAAGCTTCTTCTTTTGTTAATTCTGGTAACGCTCTTTTCCTGTGGTTCAGGAGGGGGGAACAGAGAAACGCCAAACCAACAACTTCAATTAAAATCAGCGCCTAAGCCCAATGCCGACTCTCTGTATATGTTCGTTCAAAAACAGGTTGATTTTGGGCCAAGAGTGCCGAATACTGAGGCTCACAGAGAAGCAGCAAATTGGTTTGTACAGAAGCTGGAGAGCTATGGAGGTATCGTAACCGTTCAGGAGTTTACAGATCAGGTGTACGATGGCACTGAAGTACATCTTAAGAACATTATTGCTTCATTCAATCCCAATGTAAAAAAGAGGATTTTGCTGGCGGCTCATTGGGATACAAGACCTTTTGGAGACAAAGATGCCGAGGACGATATGGTTGAGATTGATGGTGCCAACGATGGTGCCAGTGGAGTGGGGGTGCTGCTTGAAGTAGCCAGAGTGATTAGTGCTAATGCACCATCAGTTGGTGTCGATATTATTCTGTTCGATGGGGAGGATTGGGGACAGCATCAGAATGGTTCTGCTGATGAAGATCCACGAGATCATGGGAAAGACAGCTGGTACTGTTTAGGCTCTCAATATTGGAGCAAGAACAAGCATCGTGCAGATTATTCTGCCTACTATGGAATCCTGCTGGATATGGTTGGTGCTTCAGACGCCACCTTTTTCTATGATAGTGTTTCTCAACAGTATGCAGGCAGAACCCTAGAACAAACATGGAATATCGCCTTACAACTTGGTTATGATAAATACTTCAAGAAACAACTTGGACTGAGAGGGATAACAGACGATCATGTTTATGTGAATGAAAATGCACGGATTCCAATGATCGATATCATCGACTACAGAGTGAATACCAATAACTTTGGTCCCTATCACCACACCAGAAACGACAATATGTCGGTCATTAGCAAAGAGACTCTCTATGCTGTAGCCGATGTAGTTTTGACAGTGCTTTATAATGAGTAACTAGTCGTTGAGTATTCTTATTAGGTACTCACCATATCCTGATTTTTCGAGTGGTTTGGCAATTTCTGCAAGTTTTTCGGCATCGATATAGCCCATTCTGTAGGCTATTTCCTCGATACAGGAGATCTTGATCCCCTGCCTTTTTTCAAGGATCTGAACAAACTGACCGGCCTGCATCAGTGAATCTATGGTTCCGGTATCGAGCCATGCAGTTCCCCTGTCCATGGTGCTCACCTTGAGTTTGCCCATTTCCAGGTACTTTTTGTTCACATCTGTTATTTCGAGTTCGCCCCTTGGGCTTGGTTTCAGGTTCCTGGCTATTTCCACCACCTGGTTGTCATAGAAGTAGATGCCCGGAACGGCCCAGTTCGATTTTGGATTGGCCGGTTTCTCCTCAATGGAAATGGCGTTCATCTGATCATCAAATTCAACGACACCATATCGCTCTGGGTCATTCACCCTGTAGGCATATACAATGCCCCCATCGGGATCAGCATTCTCCTTCAACAGTTTGGGCAGCCCTGAACCATAGAAGATATTATCTCCTAGTATGAGTGCCACCTTGTCATTTCCAATAAAGTCAGCCCCAATGGTAAAAGCCTGTGCAAGACCTTCCGGTTTTGGCTGCTCTGCATAGCTGAAGCTGCAACCTATCCTGCTGCCATCTCCCAACAATAACTTAAAATTAGGCAGGTCATGAGGGGTTGAAATGATCAATATGTCCCTGATGCCAGCCAGCATTAATATGGAAAGCGGATAATAGATCATGGGCTTATCATACACCGGCATCAGTTGCTTGCTTACCGCATATGTTAAAGGATACAACCTAGTGCCAGATCCTCCTGCCAGAATAATTCCCTTCATACCTGATATTGATTTTGATAATAATTCTGATAGTCACCTGAAGTGACATGGTCCAACCATTCCTGATTGGCCAGATACCAATCTACTGTTTTTTCCATTCCCTCTTCAAATTGAAGTGAAGGCTCCCAGCCTAGCTCTTCTTTTATTTTGGAAGCATCGATGGCGTATCGTTTATCATGGCCAGCCCTGTCCTTCACAAAAGTGATGAGCCTTCTGGATTCACCCTCGTCACGGCCAAGCTTTCTGTCCATCACATCACAAAGCAGCTCCACAATGTCCAGGTTCTTCCATTCATTGAACCCACCGATATTATAGGTTTCACCCACCTTACCTTGATGGAATATTACATCGATGGCCCTGGCATGGTCTACCACAAAAAGCCAGTCACGGATATTGTCCCCCTTGCCATAGATAGGGAGAGGTTTGTTGTTCTTTATATTATGGATGCACAAAGGCAACAGCTTCTCAGGGAATTGATTTGGCCCATAATTGTTGGAACAATTGGAAACCACAACCGGGAGTTTATAAGTATTGGCATAAGCCCGAACAAAGTGATCTGAACTGGCCTTTGAAGCCGAATATGGAGATTGAGGGTCATAAGGAGTAGTTTCCAGAAAGAAACCTGTTTCACCCAATGAACCGTAAACCTCATCAGTAGAGATATGATAGAACAGTTTTCCATCAAAATTACCAGCCCAGTATTTTCGGGCTGCATTCAAAAGGTTGACTGTGCCAATGATGTTGGTCTTAACAAAAGCGAGCGGATCAGAAATTGAGCGATCCACATGAGATTCTGCTGCCAGGTGAATCACACCATCGAACTGGTGGCTTGCAAAAAGCTCATCGATGAAGGCCTCATCAGTAATATCACCCTTAATAAAGGTATAATTATCAGCCTCTTCAACATCCTTCAGATTCTCCAGATTTCCTGCATAAGTCAGTGCATCGAGATTGTAAATGCTGCAATCAGGGTACTTGTTCACAAACAATCTGACTACATGACTACCAATGAAACCCGCTCCTCCCGTGATTAAGACTTTCTTCATTTTTAGACTTTTGCTCAAAATTAGACCCTCAAGGTCAACTACTCATGCAATTTAGGTGAATGATCAAATCTAATCAGTTGAATGGTATATAATTATCGTTAAACTATTCAGCCTAACGATCGTTTGTTTGGTAAATCGTTTTTGGTAATTTTCGAGAAACTAGAAGAGGAAATGGATTTTGAATTGAATGAGAATCAGCAAATGATTGCTGATATGATCAAGGGTTTTGGAGAAAAGGAAATAACTCCTTTCAGAAATGAATGGGATGACAAACAGGAGTTTCCGATTCGGGTATTCAAGAAATTTGGTGAGCTGGGTTTGATGGGAGTTTTGGTTCCGCAAGAATATGGAGGCTCTGGTTTTACTTATCACGAATACATTACCGTAGTTTCAGAAATTGCTAAGCTCGATCCGGGCATAGGCCTTTCAGTTGCTGCCCACAATTCACTTTGCACAGGCCATATACTTCAATTCGGAAATGAGGAACAAAAGAAAAAATGGCTGCCCAAACTGGCTACAGCAGAATGGATTGGCGCTTGGGGGCTTACAGAGCCAAATACAGGCTCTGATGCCGGTAACATGAAAACAACGGCCAGAAAAGACGGAAACGAGTGGGTTATTAACGGAACCAAAAACTGGATTACCCATGGAAAATCCGGTGACATTGCAGTTGTAATTGTTAGAACCGGAGAGGTAGGCGATTCTCATGGAATGACGGCTTTTGTGGTTGAAAGAGGAACGCCAGGTTTTAAAGGAGGAAGAAAGGAAGACAAGTTGGGCATGCGAACCTCTGAAACTGCCGAAATGATTTTTGCAGATTGCCGTGTACCTGAAGAAAATATGTTGGGTAAGGTAGGAGAAGGATTCATACAATCAATGAAGGTTTTAGATGGGGGCAGAATTTCAATTGCCGCGTTGAGCTTAGGAATTGCCGAAGGGGCTTTTGAAGCAGCCCTGAAGTATTCCCAGGAAAGACATCAGTTCAACCAACCCATCTTTAACTTTCAGGGTATTTCTTTCAAACTGGCCGATATGGCAACACAGTTGGAAGGTGCCAAACTGTTGACTTACAGAGCTGCTCAGCTTAAGAATGAGGGCAAACCTGTAACAAAGGAATCTGCCATGGCTAAATATTATGCTTCTGAATGTGCAGTGTCGTTTTCTAACGAAGCTGTTCAGATTTTTGGCGGATATGGTTACACCAAGGACTATCCGGTAGAGAAATACTACCGCGATTCTAAGCTATGCACTATTGGTGAGGGAACTTCCGAAATTCAAAAACTGGTGATTTCCAGGGCTTTGTTGAAATAAATGGAAGGCCACTTCTTGTATTGAATCATAATTATATATCTTTGCAGCCCGAATGAAAGGAGGTGTTATAAGTTATGATCGTAATTAACGTAAAAGAAAACGAATCAATCGATAAGGCGCTTAAGCGTTTTAAGAAGAAATTCGAAAGAACCGGAGTTCTTAGAGAACTTAGATCAAGAACTCAATATGAGAAGCCTTCTGTAACTCGTAGAACTGAGAAAATTAAGGCCGCGTATAAGGAAAAAATGTACGCCAAAGAAAACTACTAATCCATTTCTTTAGTAGTTATAAATTGCTATGTTAGTACTGTGTGTAAAGACGCAGTACTAGCATGGTTGAATCCTTCCTTAGATACATATCTTACGAAAAGCGGTACAGTCCACACACCATTAAGTCTTATCAAAACGACTTAAATCAATTCGAGCGATTCGCTCAGGAAAAATTCAAAATTTCAGAATTAGAAAGTGCTACCCAGTTAATGATTCGTTCATGGGTTTTGTCGCTGATGGATGAAGGCAATTCTTCAAGAAGTGTCAACAGGAAGATTGCATCTCTCAGGTCTTTTTATAAGTTCCTTCTGAAAAGGGATATGATTTCAAAAGACCCAACACAAAAAATAAAGTCACTCAAGGTAAAGAAGGAGTTGCCGGGCTTTGCCAATGAAAAGGAGTTTTCGGAGTTTTTAGACAGTCTTGTCTTCGAAGATTCATTCGAAGGAAAAACCGAGCAGGTTATACTCGAACTTCTATATGGTACCGGAATTCGACTTTCAGAATTGATTGGTTTGAAAGAATCAGATTTTAAGCCCTCAGAATCAACCATTAAGGTCCTTGGTAAGAGAAATAAAGAGAGAATTATACCGGTTTCGCGGTCCTTAGCCCATTTGTTAAAAAATCTAATAACTGAGAAAAATCATGTGTTTTCGCATGATCAGACTTCATATTTAATCGTTAATCAAAATGGAGGACAAGCATACCCGATGATGATTTACAGAATTGTAAAAAAGTATTTGAATCAGGTGCCGTCATTGGACAAAAAGAGTCCTCATGCTCTCCGCCATACTTTTGCAACCCACTTATTAGACAAAGGAGCCGATTTAAATGCGGTGAAGGATTTGTTGGGTCACAGCAGCTTGGCGGCAACGCAAGTTTATACGCATAATTCTTTGGAGAAGCTCAAGTCGGTCTTCGACCAGGCGCATCCAAAAGCATAAGTTTAACCCTTTAAATTTTAAAATCATGAAAGTACAAGTTCAATCAATCCACTTCGATGCAGACATCAAGTTGATCAATTTCATCCAGAAAAAACTCGACAAACTAGATACCTTTTATGATAGGACAATTGATGCAGAAGTAATATTAAGATTGAATAATGAGGGTATCGAAAACAAGACAGTTGAGATCAAACTGAATGTTCCCGGAGAGCAGTTGTTTGCTCAGAAAACAAATGGTTCATTCGAAGCTGCCACCGATCACTGTGCAGAAGCCCTAAGAAGACAAATTAAGAAGCATAAGGAGAAAGTGCTGGCGCACTAATTCATCAATCATATTCATTAAAAAAGCCCTGGCGATTTCGTCAGGGCTTTTTCTTTTACAGACCGAAGGCCGCTTTTACTTTATCTACATAATCCAGCTTTTCCCAGGTGAAGAGTTCTACTTCAAATTCCTGAGGCTGATTGCTAGAGTTGATGAACGTCTTTTTCACCACTTCATTTTTTCTACCCATATGACCATAAGCAGCTGTCTCTGAATACATTGGTGTTCTGAGGTTCAGCCTTGTTTCAATAGCGTAAGGTCTCATATCGAATACCTGAGAAACTTTTTTGGCAATTTCGCCATCGTTCATTCCCACTTTAGATGTTCCGTAAGTATTGATGTAGATACCCATTGGCTCTACCACACCGATAGCGTAAGAAACTTGGACCAAAACCTCGTCTGCCACTCCAGCGGCTACCAGGTTCTTGGCAATGTGTCTGGTGGCGTAGGCAGCAGATCTGTCTACTTTAGAAGGGTCTTTCCCTGAAAATGCACCTCCACCATGGGCGCCTTTACCTCCGTAAGTGTCAACGATGATTTTTCTTCCTGTTAAACCTGTATCGCCATGTGGGCCACCAATCACAAACTTTCCGGTTGGGTTGATATGATATTTGATATCGTCATTGAAGAGTTTCTGAATTCTCTCAGGAAGTTGGGCTTTAACTCTTGGGATCAGAATATTGATGATATCTGATTTGATTTTAGCCAACATAGTGTTCTCTTCATCGAAATCGTCATGCTGAGTAGAAACAACAATCGCTTCGATTCTTGAAGGCACATTGTCATCTGAGTATTCAATGGTTACCTGAGATTTTGCATCAGGTCTCAGATAAGTGATTTCTTTGTTTTCTCTTCTCAAATCTGCCAGAACCTGAAGGATTTTGTGAGAAAGGTCTAATGCCAAAGGCATGTAATTTTCGGTTTCATTGGTAGCATAACCGAACATCATTCCCTGATCACCAGCACCCTGCTCTTCTTTTGAGGCCCTGTCTACTCCTCTGTTAATATCTTCAGATTGCTCATGAATGGCAGAAAGAACACCACAAGATTTGCTGTCGAACTGATACTCGGCCTTGGTATAACCAATTTTCTGAATCATTTCTCTGGCAATTCTTTGCACATCGAGGTAGGTGTTTGATTTTACCTCTCCTGCTAAAACCACTTGCCCTGTGGTTACTAATGTTTCGCAAGCAACTTTTGACTCAGGGTCGAAGGCCAGGAAATTATCAATGAGTGCGTCAGATATCTGATCTGCTACTTTGTCCGGGTGTCCTTCAGACACTGATTCTGAGGTAAATAGATATGGCATATTCTTATTCTTTAAGGGTGCAAAAATATACTTATAGTTAGAACTGCGAAAGATTTTTCAGTTCACTAATTGGCATATAGCAAAAAGATTGTCGGGATTTTCTTCAGATCGATCTCATTGGGCTTCCATTTAGAAATTGGCTTAGTTCGAATTAGTTCTTTTTCTCCTGTAATATCTCTGGCAACACAAAGAAAGGAGTCGGCTCTAGCTACTTTGATAAGATCGAAGAGCAAGACTTCATTTCTGTAAGGAGTGTCCATAAAAATCTGAGTCTGGTCTTTGTCTCTGGATTCTTTCTCCAGCTCCCTGATTTTTTGTTGCCGCTCTTTTCTGTCAATTGGAAGGTATCCATGAAAGGCAAAAGACTGACCGTTGAAACCTGAAGCCATCAGAGCCATTAATATAGACGAGGGGCCAACCAGAGGTTTACATTTTATACCCAGTTGCTGGGCCATATGAACTAGTCTGGCACCCGGGTCGGCTACACCTGGGCAACCACTTTCTGAGATAATGCCTAAATTTTCCCCTTCCAGAGCCAATTGAGCTATTTCAAAGCATTGTTCAAAAGTGGTTTTCTTATCGAGTATTCTGAACTCCAGCTCTTCTATTGTGAGCCCGAGTTTTAGACTGCTTACAAACCTTCTTGTGGTTCTTAAGTCTTCAACAAAGAAAATATCAGTATTGAGTATGGCATTTTTTACCTGTTGAGGGATGACATCATCTTGCGTGTTGGCCGAGATTACATTGGGAATTAGGTATACTACTCCTTGGCTCATTTCAAAAATTTGTTCACGACTTCAAAAAATTCATTTGGCTTTTCGGCATGAAGCCAGTGACCAGCTCCTTCAACAGTTTCTACCCTGGAGTTGCTGAAAATTGAGTGAATGAGATTGACATCCTCATTCGATATATAATCAGATTTTGAGCCCCTTACAAAGAGTGCTGGTTTCGCAAACTTTGCGTTTTGATTTAGGCCCTTACCCACTTCTTCTATGTTGTTGGCAATTACATCCAGATTCATTTTCCAGCTGAACCCATCTTTCTCGCGCGAAAGGTTTTTTAATAAAAATTGCCTGATTCCGAAGTCATCTATCAGCTTTGCAACGATCTCGTCTGCCTCATTTCTGGATTGAAGTTCTTTCACCGGAACGGAATAAAAAGCCTTAAGAATGGTATGATGATGTACGGGATAGTACTTCGGCCCAATGTCTGCTACAATGAGCTTTTCAACTTTGTCTTCATGATGGGTAGCAAATTCCATAGCGGTTTTTCCTCCCATTGAGTGCCCCAGAATACTTGCCCGCTCAATTTTCAAATGTTTTAGCAGCTTCAACAAATCGTCTGACATGGCAGCATAGCTAAACTCATCTGAATGAAAGGAATTGCCATGATTTCTCTGGTCAACGAGAATTACTTGGCGCTCTTCGGCCCACTTTTTTCCGAGAGTCATCCAGTTGTCCAACGATCCGAAAAGGCCATGCAGTATGATCAGAGGCTCTCCTTCTCCAAGGATTTTATAATTTAATAGACTCATACTTTTAGTGCTCTCAGGTATAGTTGAATGGTATTTTCCAGTCCATAATAAAGTGCATCGCAAATTAATGCATGCCCTATAGAGACTTCATCTATATAGGGAATTGTTTTGACCAGATAGTTGAGGTTTTCAAGATCAAGATCATGGCCAGCGTTGATGCCTATTCCCAGCTCATGGGCTTTTTTTGCAGCAGCGGCATATTTGGCAATGGCCTGTTCAGGGTTTTTCTTGAAAGCCGTAGCATACATTTCTGTATATAGCTCAATTCTGTCGGTTCCTAAGGCATGGGCTCCTTCGATGATTTCAATTTCGGGCTCTACAAAAATGGAAACACGGATACCCATGTCTTTAATTTGGTCTATCAGAGGTTTAAGTTCTTCAGCCCTTTCTACCGTATCCCAACCTGCATTTGAGGTAAGCACATTCGGAGGGTCTGGAACAAGGGTAGCCTGATCTGGTTTTACTTCTTTCAGAATTTGCAAAAATCTTTCATCTGGAAATCCTTCAATATTGAATTCAGTGGAGACCACTTTTTTCAAGTCATAAACATCTTGGGTGGTAATATGTCGTTCGTCTGGCCTTGGGTGAATGGTTATTCCCTGGGCACCAAATCTCTCAGCATCTTTGGCCACCTGCACTACATTTGGATTATTCCCGCCCCTCGCATTTCTGATGGTGGCCACCTTATTGATGTTCACACTAAGTCTAGTCATTCAAATTGGCTTTATTGCATAACTTTGTGCGCAAGTTAATGATTTCAAAACTCTCAATTATTATTCAAGATGAGCCTAAAACAGCAGATTGATACCGACATAAAACAAGCTATGCTGGCCAAAAATAAAGACGAACTGAAAGCACTTCGTTCTATCAAATCAATGATTCTATTGGCCGAAACAGACAAGGGGAGCACTGGAGAGCTTTCTTCAGATGCCGAAATGAAGCTTCTGGCCAAAGCTGTGAAGCAGCGAAAGGATTCTGCTGCTATATATAAGGAGCAAGGAAGAGAAGACCTTTATCAGGTTGAAATTGATGAGGCTGAAGTAATTGAGCGTTACCTTCCCAAGCAACTGACAGAAGACGAACTGAAAGCAGAACTTCAGAAAATTATTGCAGAAGTTGGTGCATCAGGTCCTCAGGACATGGGCAAAGTAATGGGAACGGCCACTAAGGCGCTGGCCGGAAAGGCCGATGGTAAGGCCATCTCTTCAATGGTAAAAACTTTGCTTTCTTAATACTTGAAAACGCTGGATATCATTTTGCTTATTCCCTTGGTTTTTGGAGCCGTTTTAGGCTTCAAAAAAGGGCTGCTCCTTGAGATATTTGGCGTTTTGGCCTTTGTTCTGGCCATTATTGGTGGGTTTAAGCTGATGGAAATAGGGATGGTATACCTGAAAGATTACTTCGAGAACTTCGATCAGCTTTTGCCTTTTATTTCCTTTCTGGTCATTTTTCTGGCCATCATTATTCTGGTGAACATGCTGGGCAAACTACTCAAGAAGATGATTGATATGACACTTCTTGGTGGTTTCGATAAGTTTGCCGGAGCCATATTGGGACTGGTGAAGTGGGCCATTGGAGTAAGTATTCTCCTTTGGTTGGTGAATAATTTCGGAATGGAGCTGCCCGGACAAGATGAAGACCTGGTGCTCTACCCCTTCCTCTCGGAACTTGGCCCAAAGCTCATTGCCAGCCTAGATGTGGTTCTTCCATTTGCCCAGGACATGCTCGATTCAATTAAAAGTTTACTCGCACCTGCTTGATACTTCTGTTAGATAATTACGATTCTTTCACATACAATCTGGTAGACTATTTTAAGCAGTTAAATGTGGAGGTGGAAGTGAGAAGAAATGACGAATCTTTTCAAGACATAACTTCCCAAAAATACAGTGGAGTAGTCCTTTCGCCAGGCCCGGAAAGACCGGAAACTGCCGGGCGCCTTCTAGAATTCGCTAAATACTATTTGGGTCAGGTTCCTGTACTGGGTATTTGTTTGGGTCATCAGGCCATTGGCGTATTAAATGGAGCTGAGCTTATCAAGGCGAAAAGGCCAATGCATGGAAAAATTTCAAGGATTTCAACTCATCAAGCAGGTGTCTTCAGGAATTTACCTCAGCAATTCAACGTGGTTCGATACCATTCCCTGATTTTAAGGAGTGTACCCTCTCAATTCAACATTACAGCACAAACCCCGGAAGGAGAAATAATGGCCATCGAAAGTCCTCAATTAAAGGCAGTTGGCATACAATTTCATCCTGAAGCGGTATTGACAGAATACGGGCTGGAAATGCTTAGAAATTGGGTTTCTTTTTATAATATTGTTTGAATTGCCTCCACTAAAAACAGAACCTTGAAGCACTTCAGTGTGTTTCATCAACCAAGACATGGTAGCAGCAGACTTGATTAACCACATGATTCCTCCCCTGAAGCTGACAGATGATGGCAACAAGGCCATGATTTGGATGGAAGAGTTACGGACGAACCAGCTTCCGGTAATCGAAAAAGGAAAATTTTTAGGATTTATCTCTGAAGACATTATTCTGGAAGATAATGACTCTAAAAAGCCTATCAGCGAATATGAACTGGAAGACCAGGGCTGCATGGTGTTGGAGCACCAGCATTTTTACGATGTCATAAGAATGGCTTCTGACTTTGATTCCCAGATGGTAGCGGTGCTATCATCTACTGGCAGCTTTTTGGGAGTTGTTGGTATTGAAGATACCATTCGGGCCATTGCCGATTCAACTGCTGTCCAGGACCAGGGTGCCATTCTGGTGCTTTCGGTAAATGTCAGGGATTACTCTCTGGCTGAAATTTCCAGATTGGTTGAGGGTGAAAATGCAAGAATTCTGAGCGTTGCCGTGAATAGAGATTTGTCTGATAATTCCAAGCTTAGGGTTACGTTAAAGATTAATCAAACAGAGGTTTCGCATATTGCTGCTTCGCTGGAACGCTTCGGCTATAAAATAATCGGCAGGTTCCAGGAGGAGGAATCCAAATCGAACGACAAGGAACGGTTCGATTTGCTCATGAAATACCTCAACATATAAGCCAATGAAAATTGCCATCCATGGGAAGAGCACAGGTCCTGAAGCCCAGGGCTGTATCTCGGATATCATCGAATACCTGCAATCTGATGGGGTTCAACTCTGTATTTCTGAAGAATACAGGCATGATTTGGCTGAAAAACAATTCAATACCCACGGCTTAAAGACCTTTAGAAGAGGGGAAGATTTAAGCGATTACGATTTTATACTGAGCCTGGGAGGCGATGGAACAATCCTGGATACAATCACCTATACCAATGATGCTGAAACTCCAATAGTAGGCATAAATCTAGGCCGATTGGGTTTTCTGGCCACCATACCAAGAGATGAGATTAAAGGAGCTTTAGAAAAGTTGATTGCCGGAACTTATGATATTGAGTCCAGATCACTCATCCATGTAGATTCCAATATGGATTTATTCGAACCCTTCAACTTTGGGCTCAACGAACTGACCATAGTGAAAAAGGAAACTTCTTCCATGATTGTGGTGCATACCTATGTAGATGGCGACTATCTTAACTCTTACTGGGCAGACGGGCTGATTGTTTCTACCCCTACCGGGTCAACAGGCTATTCCTTGAGCTGTGGGGGGCCTTTGATTCACCCAAGTCTGAAGAATTTTATCATAACCCCGGTTTGTCCTCATAATTTGAATGTAAGGCCAATAATACTTTCAGACAGGAGCCAGATTACTTTTGAGATTGAGGGGCGTTCCAGGCAATTCATGGTTTCCTTAGACTCAAGATCTCAGAGTGTAGACGATTCAGTTGAAATTTCCGTTAAGAGGGAGGAGTTCGAAGCCAAGCTGGTGAGATTTCCTGAGACAAGGTACTTTGACACTCTCAGACAAAAGCTAAATTGGGGCTTAGATGCCCGAAATTGACTTAACAATATTTAACTCGACTACTTTTAAACATAAAATTCTCTTTGTCTAGCTTGCGGCCATATCGTACGGATAATCTGTCTTCCAGAAATTATATTCTGATTTTGCTTTTATGCTTTGTTTCATTTGGGGCAAAAGCGCAGATGTCAGAAATAGGCCTCGAGATTGGAGCCAATAATTATATCGGTGATGTTGTTCGAAAATATGATTTCAGCAACAATGCACTTGGCGGGCAGTTCTTCATCAGAAAGCACATCAATGAAGGAGTGAGTTATAGAATCTCTGCCGGCATTGGTAAAATTAAAGGGGCAGATGATGAAGCCTTTGACGTATTTTCAGCTAACAGAAAAGCATCATTCGATGGCAGTTTCTTAATGACAGACCTGTTATTAGAGTACCACTTCCTCAACTACAGAAATGAAAAACTGGAGCAATATTGGACACCTTACGTGTTCTTTGGTGCAGGTTTGTATAGAATGGAAGGTGAAGACCAGGACTTCAACAGTTACAACACCGGAATGAACCTGAGGATACCTGTAGGTGTGGGCATAAAACTGAGGTTAGACAGAAGGTGGATTCTTGGAATTGCCACCTCGGCAATCAAAACGAATTCCGATTTGCTCGATAATGTTTCTGCCAATAACCCAAACATCAAAAACTACAGAGGAGGCAATCCCAACGATGATGACTGGATGTTCAACACCTCCATTTCACTGAGCTACACTTTCTACAAAATTGTTTGTTGGAAGCCATTCTTCTAATCTGGTTGACAAAGAGTGCATTAGCATTTAAAAAGCTGGTTCATTTTTGTACCTTCGCACTCGCATTTTCGAGAAGTGTGTAGATGAAGGAAAAAATCAGGCAGGAGGGTCTTCCTCAACACATAGCAGTTATCATGGATGGCAATGGCCGATGGGCCAAGAAAAAAGGCGCTGCCCGTGTATTTGGGCACAAAAACGCCATTAAAGCCGTGCGTGATGTTACAGAAGGTTCTGCCGAATTGGGTATTAAATACCTGACCCTCTACGCGTTTTCTACCGAGAACTGGAGCAGACCAAAATTGGAAGTAACAGCACTGATGGAGCTTCTGATTTCTACGCTAAGCAGTGAAATCAAAACTTTAATGGACAATGACATAAGGCTTGAGTCTATAGGAGACAAGGCCAGCCTTCCATTAAAGTGCCAGAAGGAACTGGATGAAGCCATTGCCAAAACCAGTGCGAACAAGCGAATGACACTCATTCTTGCCCTGAGCTATAGTGGGAGATGGGACATTACCCAGGCAACTCGAAGAATTGCAGAAGATGTGCAGGTGGGTAAGCTGAAAGCTGAAGAGATTAATCAAGACACAATAGACAAATATTTGGTTACCTCAGGAGTTCCTGACCCTGAGTTGTTAATAAGAACAAGCGGAGAACAAAGAATAAGCAATTTTCTATTATGGCAAATGGCTTACACAGAGTTCTTTATCACAGATACACTGTGGCCGGATTTTAGAAAAGAGCATTTGTATGAGGCCATCGTTTCATACCAGGAAAGAGAAAGAAGATTTGGAAAAACTAGCGAGCAAATAAAGAAGTGAGTTCGGGAATGAGAAAAGTATTAGTAGTTATAAGCTTCTTGATGTTTACCATCGGCAGTGTGCTGTCGCAGGTTAGGTATGGAGTAAATGCTGGCGAAGGTGTTCAGATCGACTATTCGAACCCTAAAGTTTTTGAGATAGCGGATATTAAGTTCACCGGATTAAACACGTTGGACGAAAGGGCCCTGACCTCTTTTGCAGGGATAAAAGTAGGTGATAGAATTACCATTCCAGGCCAGGAAGTATCTGAGGCCATAAAGAAACTCTGGAATCAGGGAATTATCGCAGATGTACAGTTCTGGTTAACCAAGACAGAGGGAGACAGGGCATATATAGAAGTTAAGATTACTGAAAGACCAAGAATACTAACCTATTCAATAGAAGGTGTTGGCTCGGGTCAGGTTTCTGAATTGGAAGATCAGTTAACTGTTAAGGGTAAAATAGCCAGCGCACCTCTAATCAAGAATTCAGAGTTGGTTATCAAAAGATTCTTCATCGAAAAGGGTTTTCTGAATGTCACTGTAAAAACAGAACAAAAAATCGACACTATGCTGAGTAATGGTGTCAATCTCGAGTTTATTGTCGATAGAAAAAGCAAGGTAAAAATTAACAAAATAGAGTTTGAAGGGAATGAGGCCTTTGACAATAGTCGTTTGAAGAAGGCCATGAGAAACACTAAAGAGAAGCCTCGGTTTTGGTTGGTTAACCGTTTGTTTGAGCAGGTATTTAAGACCAATCCAAGTACCATTGGAGATTTTGTAGACTCTTCCTATGTAGTTTCTAACAGAAGTTTCAAGGAGTTTCTTAATGACAACGTAAAGCTCAATTTCCTAAAAAGCTCCAAGTTTATCGAAGCCAAATACCGGGAAGATAAAAGTGCCCTGGTGGGTTTTTATAACTCCAAAGGCTACAGAGATGCAGAAGTTGTAAGTGATGAGGTAGTTAAGCGGGGAGATGAATTCATAGACCTGAATATCAAGGTTGACGAAGGCAGAAAGTATTACATCAGAAATATCGACTGGGTGGGAAACTTCAAATACACTGATCAGTTCCTCACTGATAAACTTGGAATTAAGAAGGGAGATATTTACAACAAGGAAAAAATCGACCAAAGAACCCAATACGATAACAAAAGTGGAGATGATATTATGTCGCTCTACCAGGATGACGGTTACCTCTTCTTTAACCTAGAGGTTGTTGAAGTAGGAGCTGAAAATGACTCTATTGACCTTGAAATGAGAATGTTCGAGGGTGAGCAGGCTACTATCAAGAGAATCATCCTAAAGGGGAATGACAGAACATCAGACCATGTAGTGTTGAGAGAAATCAGAACATTGCCCGGCCAGAAGTACAGTAGAAAGGATTTGATCAGAACAGTAAGGGAATTAGGTCAGTTAGGGTACTTTGATCCCGAACAAATAAGCCCGCAGCCAGTTCCTAATGTACAGGATGGTACTGTTGATTTGATATTCAACCTGGTTGAAAAATCTTCGGATCAGATTCAGTTGTCTGGTGGATTTGGAGGGCCATTCGGATTTGTAGGTACCGTAGGACTCTCACTAAACAATTTCTCGGTTAGAAATATCGGCAACTTTGAAAAGTGGAGACCATATCCGAGTGGAGATGGACAGAAGTTATCAGTTCAGGTTCAGTCTAACGGTAGAAGATTCAGAAACTATAGTGTTGTTTTCTCAGAACCTTGGTTAGGTGGTAGAAAGCCTAATAATTTTACTGTGAGTGTCAACAGAACAGTCAATAGAAGCCTGGATATTTACAACAACAACGAGCTTTTAGGTTTCCTTAAAGCAACAGGGTTTTCCATTGGTTTGGGAAGAAGGCTCACCTGGCCAGATGATTATTTCCAGGTTCAGAACAGTCTAAGATATCAATTCTATGAGGTGTCTAACTTTGGCAATACGCTGGGCTTCTCCAGTGGCAGGTCTAACAGTTTAACTTTCAATACTACCATCTCCCGTAGCAATATCGATCAACCTACATATCCATCATACGGTTCTCAGTTTACCCTATCAATTAATGCTACACCTCCATGGTCAGTGCTTAATCCAGGGAAGTACGATGGTGAGTTGACGCAAAGCGAGAGATATAAATATGTTGAATACCATAAGTGGATGATGGACTGGTCTATGTTTATTCCACTGGGGCCAAAATTTGTGATCAACACAAGGGCTCACCTGGGCTTTATTGGAACCTATTCAAGCAAAACGGATTCTGGACCATTTGAAAGATTCATTCTTGGAGGTAACGGTTTGAATGGAGCCAACAACTTTATAATTGGACAAGACATTATTGCGTTAAGAGGTTATGATGATAACGTGATTGATCCTGTGGATCCCGTTACAGGTTTCAGAGGAGGTATAATTTATAACAAGTTCACGGCTGAATTGAGGTACCCGGTATCTAAGCAGCCCACTTCTACCATTTATCTTTTGGCATTTGGAGAAGCAGGTAATACCTGGATAGACTTTAAGGAGTACTCTCCAAGAGACTTGTTCCGTTCAGCTGGAATTGGAGCCAGGGTGTTTCTGCCGGCCTTTGGTCTGTTGGGAATCGACTGGGCTTATGGTTTCGACTCTGATGATTCTTTTTCTCCGGCTATTCAGGGAGGTTCGCAGGTGCATTTCACTATTGGACAACAAATTAGATAGGTGCCATGCACAAAATTTTAACCTCGATAGCATTATTAACATTAATCTCTAATTTTGCGCACTCCCAAGGCAACGGTTTTGGGCAGAAAATTGGACACTTCGATTCAGAATATGTCCTAAATCAACTTCCTGAATACTCTGAAAAAAAGAAGGAATTAGAGGCTCTGGCCAAGACCTATGACAAAGAGGTACGGAGTTTGTATGATGAGCTGGAAAAGATGAGAGCAGAATTAAGAGCAAACGAGGTTTTGCTTACTCCTGCAATGATTGAAGAAAGAAAAAAGGCTATTGAGGCTAAAAATCAGGAAGCACTTAATAAAAATACAGAGCTTTTTGGTTTTGATGGGCTCTACTACAAGAAAGTAGAGGAGTTACTGACTCCGCTAAGAACAAGAGTAAATCTGGCTGTGGAATTGATAGCAAAAAAACATGGTCTGGATTATATTTTTGATAAAGCAGAGTCTATAGGTATAATATACAGCAACCCTGTTCATGATTATACAGAGTTTATTCTGGAAGAACTGAGTGCTCAGAAAAAGGGAAACTAAAACATTAAATAAGTAAAGATGAAGCGTAAATTTTTAGTGATGGTGGCTTTTGTGCTGGTAGCAGCAGCTGCAAAGGCTCAGGATTTTAAGATTGGGTATACATTCTTAGAGTTTGTTGTTTACAGCATGCCTGAAATGGAGGCTATTGACTCTGAGTTGGAAACTTACCAATCACAATTAACAACACAAATTCAGAACAAGCAGAACGATCTGCAGGCTAAATATACTGCCCTGCAACAGATGGCTCAGCAGCCAAATGCCAATCAGGTTGTATTGAAAGAGAAGGAGAATGAAATTTTGACCCTTCGCGATCAGCTGGATAAATTCACTGCTCAGGCAGATCAGGCTTACAGTATGAAATCAGCTGAAAAAATGAACCCGGTCTATGCCAAGGTTCAGGATGCTATTGAAGCAGTAAGAAAAGAGAACGGCTTTGCCATGATTCTGAATTCTAGAATCGGTAGTTCAGCAGGAATTGTTCTTGCTGCAGACGAGGCCTACAACATCACCGAGTTGGTGTTTAAAAAGCTTGGGGTTCCTATGCCAAAGCAACAGCCTGACGAAAGTGCTGGACCAACAGGAAACGGTAACGGAAACGATAAATAAGTTATAACAACATATTTAAAAGGAAACCTCTTCAAACGAAGAGGTTTTTTTATTTTCACATCATGCTAATTCCCCTGAAGTCTGGTGATAAGGTTGCTGTTGTTGCCACTGCCAAGAGGCTTGAAAGATCCATCGAGCCCGGTCTGGAAGTTTTAAAGAACTGGGGTCTGGAAGTAGTATTAGCTCCAAATGTTGAGAAACATTCGGAATATTTTGCCGCCTCAGATGAAGCCAGATTATCGGATTTGCATTGGGCTCTCGATAGCCCGGAAATCAGGGCAATAATTTTTGCCAGGGGAGGCTATGGTACCACAAGAATCCTTGATCAGGTTGATTTTTCGAAGTTCCGGGCCAATCCAAAATGGACAGTTGGCTTTAGTGATCTAACCAGTTTTCTGCTGCATACTAATTCCCTTGGAATTCCTGCGATTCACGGTCCAATGGCCTACACACTTGGCCAGGATTCTGTTTCTGATGATAATTTAAAAGATCTGCTTTTTGGGCAAAGTCAATTTGAAATTGAGCTTCCTTTAAATGAATTTACAAAGCCTGGAATAGTGGAAGGAGAGATTACCGGAGGAAACCTGAGCCTCATTTATGAGTCTATTGGTGCAGCGAATGAGGTTCAAACGGAAGGCAAAATCCTCTTTCTGGAAGAGATAGGGGAAGACTTTTATTCGGTAGATAGAATGTTGAACAAACTTAGAAGAATAGGGAAGCTTCAAAACCTTATGGGGGTGATCATCGGTGATTTCAGCAATGTTCGGGACTCAAACGGTTATTTCACACGATCTCTGAATGAGCTGATTTACTCCTACTTCCAGCATATTTCTGGCCCGGTTCTCTTCGGTTACCCGGGAGGTCATGAAAGAAGGAATATTCCCTTATTTTTTAATCAGCGGGCCAGAATAGAAGTTCTTACCGAAAGTATTCTCATTCAATACCTATAGGATAAAACCAGCAACCAGCCCCCCCAGAATGATCAACGGAGGAGGCACTTTGGTATAAGTAAGTATTAGAAAGGTACCGATCACCACGCTTACATTCAGCACAGAATTGTCAATAGGCTCGAAAAGAAGGAATGCTGCTGCGGCCACCATGCCCGCACTGGCTGCGTGAATTCCTTCGAGTGATGCCCTCACTACTCTATACCTTTTCAGGCTGTCCCAAAAGCGAATGACAAAGAATATGAGGAAGGTTCCTGGTAGAAAGATACCACAAGCTGCTATGAATCCGCCCAGGATTTGTCCACCAATACCCAGGTCTCTTACCGAGAGAGCTCCTACAAAGGAGCAAACCGAGAAAGTTGGGCCTGGAACAGCCTGAACCATGGCCAGTCCAGAGAGAAATTCTTCTGAACTCAGATAGTGCTTAAACTCAACAAATTCAGTATTGAGGAAG
>Ga0114899_1000784_pt1 | contig 20833 bp, 17 predicted proteins | sample MalvireepMed_215_FD_83497 | JGI IMG/M metagenome (GOLD analysis project Ga0114899, IMG submission 83497) | Marine viral communities from the Global Malaspina Expedition - Malaspina viral metaG DeepMed_215 | ecosystem: Environmental > Aquatic > Marine > Oceanic | place: Mediterranean Sea...
ATCTGAGATTAACAGAAGCTTGGTTCCGCTAAGGTCTAAATTATAATTATCTTTGTTTTCTCTCGCAGGAATGCTTGCATCAAATGAAAAGCAACTACCAACCCCTAACTTACCTTTGACTTCTATTTTTCCTTCCATCATTGAAACAAGTTGTTGACAAATACTGAGACCTAAACCTGAGCCACCAAATTTTCTAGTGGTGGTATCGTCAGCTTGAGTAAAAGTGCCAAAAATTTTAGAGTGTTGCTCAGGAGCAATACCGATACCGGAATCTTCGACAAAAAATGATAGGGTATCTTTTTTAATCTCTTTGACTAATATTCTAACGTGTCCTTTTTCGGTAAATTTAATCGCATTGCCGACTAGGTTGATTAACACTTGAGATAATCTTAAAGAGTCGCCAAGTCTTGCCAATTGAACATTAGGTTCAATATCAATAGTAAAGTCCAAGTCTTTTTCATTGATACGACTAGAAAACAGATCGATTAAGTTATCTAAAATTTCGAGTAGATTAAATTCGAGGTGCTCAAGTTCTAATTTACCTTGCTCAATTTTAGAAAAATCTAGTATGTCATTAATAATACCCAATAAAGAATTGGCAGAGGCAGATATTTTCGAAACATAGTCACGTTGCCTTCTGCTCATGCTAGTGTCGGACATCAAAGATAATAGACCTAAAATACCATTCATAGGGGTTCTTATTTCATGGCTAACAGTGGCCAAAAATGAGGATTTTGCTTCGCTGGCGGCTTCGGCCTTTTTTGTTTTTGTCGCGAGTTCAGCATAAGTATTACGCAGTCTTTTCTCGGTGTTTTTTCTCTGTAATGCTTCGGCTATATGAGTCGATACAAAATTAAGTATGTCGACTTCTCGGTTAGTGTAGATATATCTTTCATCATAACTTTGTAGAATCATAATGCCATAAATAGAACCTGCAGAAATTAAAGGCACGCCAATCCAGTCGGTAGAGTAAGAGCCTAAATGATCGATTTCCCCAGAATCCTCTAGCGCACGAATTTTCTCATAATCGATATGAACAGTCTTTCCTTTGCGATAGACATAACTGGTCAAGGTGTTTCCTATAGGAATAGAGTGTGGAACATTCTTGTCAACATGGTCGTAGATATAATCAAAGTTAAAACTTCTATTTTCATTGTCTACCAATGCGATATAGAAACTCTCGACGTACATTAGGCGTGAAATAATTTCGTGTAATCTAGTATAAAGTTCACCTTCAGTAACACATTGTTGCGGAGTTTCAGATATTTCAAATAATGCAGTTTGTAAATCCTCTGACTCTTTTCTTTGAGCAATCTCTTTTTGCAACAACTCATTGCTAATATTAATTTCTTGAGTTCGCCTTTCTACCCTTTCTTCTAACTGAATGTTTTGCTCTCTTTTCTCAATTGTCGAAACAATTGACTGAGCGACAAAGTTTAATAGTTCTTGATCTGCGAGAGTATATTTTCGATTGATGTCGTATGATTGTATAGCCATTGCACCAATGGTTGACTCAGTTCCTATAAGAGGGACGCCAAGAAAATATTCAGTAAGAGGGCCAATCACCGAGACCTTCCCACTTTCTGCCATTTCAAGTATTCCTTGTTTATCGGCTAATATTGGCTCGGCTGTCTTGACAATATAGCGTGCAAAACTTTGCTTTTTATCATCTTCAGATAATTCAGAAAGTAAACTTTGATCAAAGTTGTTTTCAGAATCAACAAAATAAACCCAATTCATATCGTCTTTATCTTCATCCCATAAAGCGATATAGAAATTTTCAGAAAATAGCAAGCTTTCAATAATTTGATGAATTTTTTTGAATAGTATTTTTTGTTGAATATTTTCATTAGATAGATTGGCGATTTTATATAATGCTGCTTGAATCGACTCACTTCGCCTTCTTTCTTTGACTTGTTGCTGCAAGGAGTTATTGATTTTTGCCAATTCTAAGGTTCTTTCTTCTACCCGTTTCTCCAATGCTTTATGAGCTTGTTTTCTTTCAAGAGTGATGGCGATATGATGAGAAACAAATTCAAGTAATTCTTGATGCCAATTATCGAGCTGTATTGCTTCATCATAGCTTTGTACAACTATGATCCCAATTATGTCTTTATTTATCTTTAGGGGGACACCTAGCCAATAGCAGGCTTCTTTACCTACTGTTTTTATGCCCATTTCTTTGTGCTTTAATTTGTCATCCTTAAGCTTTAAAAATGATTCTCCTGTTTTTAGAACATAACCAGTAAAAGTATGTTTTATCTGACTCGCTGGTATTTGCTTGACGGAATCCTTACTTAGTACATCCTGAGTATCAACAAAATAAACGAAGTCTAACTTTTCTCTATTGTCGTCGTATAATGCGATATAAAAGTTTTTTGCGTAAATTAGTTTAGAGATGATTTCGTGAAATTGGTTATATAAATAACTCATCTTCTCAGTGCTCGAAGCTAAATCTGCAATTTTATATAAAGCTATTTGCAATTGCTTGGACTTTTCGGTCTCTTCTATTTGTTTTTTTAGCTTCTTATTAGACTGGTTGAGCTCAGTGGTTCTTTGCGACACTTGAATTTTCAATAGGTCTCTGTTTTTATTGCGTTGTAACGCGGTGGCGACGTGCTGACCCACAAAAATCATTAGCTCACGATCTTGAGCTGTAAGTATTTTATCTTCTCGATAACTTTGTAAAACCATAATACCTATAATGGTATTATTTATTTCTAACGGAATACCTAACCATGAAACTGTTTCCTCACCAAAAACATCAATTCCTTCTTTCCTAGTAAGTTCACTAATTTCATTTGTGGTTGCAAGTAATGACCGCTCAGAATTCATCACATAATAAGTTAAACTATTTCTTAAGTTTTCTTCTGGAATAGCTGAAATAGATTCTAGGTTATAATCATCCATAGTGTCTTCGTAATAAACAATCGACATGGAACCATCATCATTTTTTAAACCAATGAAAAAATTCTCGCTATAAACCAATCTGCCAATAATGTTGTGTAGCTCTTTATAGAAGTCTTCTAATTCAAGGTCCATATTAGCCAGGTTGGCGATAAAGTAAAGGGCGGATTGGGTGTCTTGGCTTTTCTTCCTTTGTTCTATTTCCTCTTCTAATTTTAAAGTTCTTTCAAAAACAATCATCTCTAAATTTTCACGGTCTTTTTTTCTACTTAAAGTTAGTGCGACCTGATGAGAAACATACTCTAATAATTCTAAGTGCCACGATTCATAAACAACTGAGTCCAAATAACTTTGTACCACCATTATCCCGATAGAACGTCCATCTTCTCTTAATGGCACGCCCAACCAAGAAGTAAAAGGAGAGCCAAGACTATCGACATTATTATTCTCCATAAACTCATCAAAATTATCTCGTTGAAGTAAGATCGGTTTATCTGAACGAAAAAGTAATGATGATAAGGATTTGTTGTTGATAGAATATCTTTGTCCCAAAAAAGGTCGCTTGTCTTTTAAGTCAACAAAATATTTGAAATCTAGGTTTTCATTTGATTCGTCGATTAAGGCAATGTAGAAATTTTCAGCATAAAACAAACTACCTAATATTTTATGAATGCTTTCGTAAAAAGTTGGCATATCTTCAATGCCGGAAGCTAATTTCGCTATCTCATATAACGCGCTTTGCAATCTTTCCGCTTGAGTCTTTTCGACGATTTTTTCAACCAACTTCTGGTTGATCTGGTCAATTTCTTTAGTCCGTTGTTTAACAAGGTTTTCGAGTTTTTGACGAGATGTTTTTCTTTGAATCGCTGTAGCAACTGGTTTAGAAATATATTTTAATGTCAACAATTCTTGCTGGCTGAATATCTCTTCTTCTATATAAGACTGTAAAGCAATTACACCTAATGTTTTATCGTCCATTTCTAGTGTAACGCCAAGCCATGACAAAGGATTTGAACCTTGAAGTTTAATTTGCCCGTTAGCTTCCAATTGCTCAATATCAGTATTGCTAACTAATATAGACTTTTTATTCTCAAGAAGATAAGCCGTTAAACTATTTTCAACGACCTCGCGGGGCTCCTTTGCCAAGGATTCTACAGTAATGTCGTCGAGAGTATCAGCGTAATAAACAAATTCTATACTTTCATCATTTTCTGACAAAAGTGCGATATAAAAGTTATCGGCATAGATTAATTTAGAAATAATTTGGTGTAGCGTGTGGTAAAACTCTTTTAGTTCAACGGTGGAATTGGCTAGGTCTGCAATTTTTAGAAGTGCAGCCTCTATTTCTTCACGTTGTTTTCTTAAATCAACCTCTTGCTGCAATTTCTGGGTTCTATTTTTGACTTTTAACTCGAGTTGCAGTCGATTTTGTTTACGTTCCAGAGTTGTCGCAATGACATTAGAAATATATTCAAAAAGTTCCTGATGCCAAGTTTGATAGATAAAATCATCACTATAACTTTGTACCACTATTATCCCTAAAACCATACCTTCTGAAATTAGCGGTGCGCCTAACCAAGAACGAGCTGGTGGTCCTAATCTTTGAACCAAGCCGTTATTCTGCAGAGTCAAAATATCATCGGCGCATAATAACGCCGATTTTTCTAATCGGTACAAATAAGTTGATAAACTTTTTGTCGAAAGTGGAATACTGTAGGGCTTGTCGTCTGTCCCGGTTTCTTTATCAACCGAGTCGACAAAATAGACTAATTCTAACGCCTCTTGATTTTCATCGAGCAAACCAATATAAAAGTTCTCACTGTTGAGTAATCCTGAAATATTTTGGTGTAATGACTGACAGAAGTGACTGAAGTCTTCAGCGCCTGAGGCTAGCTCTGAAATTGAAAATAAGGCTTTTTGTAGGCGCTCTGCATGCGAGTATTCTTCAGCTTGCCTCAATAAGTCATTTTCAAGTTTCTGAATATAAAGGTCTTTTTTGTTACTTTCGACATCTTGCATAGCTATTTTGGCATCAGTCGATTGGTTTGAAGCCATGGTCTTTATTTCTTCCTTATTTTTATGTTTGTTTTCCAGCGATGCCATAGTGTGCCGTAGGTTTTCCAGATTGTCACAGCAATACCAAAGTATGGTTCAAAAGTGGCTTAATTGCCAATCGCTTAGCGATAGATTAAGGCTTTGTAAAAAAGCCAATAAATAGATTGTTCAAGCTTAATTGATGACCTAAAATCGGTCGATATATTCCAATTACACCCTTTTTATGTCACGTTCAAAAACAATCAAGTCAAAGTTTAAAGCGCAAGCCAATCAGTCGAATGGTGAAGTACGAATTATTGGTGGTCAAATGCGCGGCAGAAAACTTAAATTTAGCGGTTCTCAAGGGTTAAGACCAACTTTAGATCGTATTCGAGAAACTTTATTTAACTGGTTGGCAAGGGATATTGACGGCAGTCATTGTCTTGATCTGTTTGCCGGCAGCGGAGCTTTAGGCTTTGAAGCCGCTTCAAGAGGCGCAGAAAAAGTCACATTGGTGGAAAAAAGTAGCAAAGTCAGCCAAGATCTAAAAAGTAACTGTCAGCTGATTAAGGCCGATAATATACAGGTGGTAAACTTTTCGGCGGAACAGTTTTTACAATCTAATCAGCAGAAATATGACCTGATCTTTCTAGACCCTCCTTTTGGTCAAGATTTATTAGACCAAACAATGCTGTTATTGGCTGATAGCTTGGCTGCAAATGCTTTGTTGTACATAGAGCAAGAGAAATCACCACAGGTCTTTATCCCCGATGATTCCTGGTTGCAACTTAAATTCAAACAAACCGGTAGTTTTTGTTACGCGCTATACCAGCTTAAATAGTTGCTTTAGATCGTCAACTAAAATAGTCCGAGTTACAGGCCATATCCAAGGCTTTATGCTAGAATTGCGCCCAATCGTACTAGTAACAACTAATTAACTCCTTTTCATGATACGTCTAAAAAAATTATCTCTTTATCAAGGTAGTAAACAACTGCTCGATCGAGTCGATCTGACTCTTTATCCTGATCACAAAATAGGCATAGTCGGCAAAAATGGCTGTGGCAAATCTAGCCTGTTTCAAATGTTAAAAAATGAACTTTCACCAGAGCAGGGCGAGTTGGAGTTTCCGCCTAAATGGGTCGTTAGTTCAGCTAAGCAGGAAACACCAGGTAGTGCTCTGAATGCGGTTGATTATGTATTATCGGGTCATCACGAGTATCACCAGTTAAATCAGCAATTGAGTCAGGCGGAACAAGCAGAAGATGGCAATAAAATTGCCCATATTCATGCTAAGTTAGAGGCTATCAACGCCTGGTCATTGCCTGCTGAAGCCTCTAAATTGTTAACTGGTCTCAGTTTCACCGAGGAGCAAATGGCTGCTAGTGTGGCAGAGTTATCTGGTGGCTGGCGAATGCGTTTAAATTTGGCGCAAGCTTTGATCCAACCAGCTGAATTGTTGTTATTGGATGAGCCAACTAACCACTTAGACCTGGAAGCAGTGTTGTGGTTACAGAGTTATTTACGACAGTACGATGGTATGTTGATGACAATTTCCCATGACCGTGATTTTTTGGATAGTTTTACCAGTCATATATTACATTTCGATAACCAAAAAATAATCAACTACGCTGGTAATTACTCCAGCTTTGAAAAACAGAAACATGAGCGGGAGGTTTTACAGCAAGCGCATTTTGAAAAACAACAAAAAGAAGTTGAGCATTTAGAAAAATTTATTTCTCGCTTTAAAGCTAAAGCAAGTAAGGCGACTCAGGCGCAAAGTCGGGTGAAAGCTTTAGAGAAAATGGATCGAGTTAGCGCAGTTCAGATTAGGACAAAGTTTGGTTTTGAGTTTGCTCCAATCAACAAAAATATTACTGAGTTAGTTGATATCAATCAGGCGGCGGTTGGTTATGGTGAAACCACGATACTGTCCGATATTCGGATGCGGATATTGGCAGGGCAGAGGATTGGTCTATTAGGACGCAACGGAGAAGGTAAATCGACTTTAATTAAACTAATCTGTGGTGAGCTGACGGAAAAGCTCGGTGAAATTAGTCGTAACAAACATTTTAACGCTGGGTATTTTGCCCAACATCAAGTCGAACAGCTTAATCTCGAACAATCGCCTGTTTGGCATATTCAGTCTTTAGGTAGTGATATTAGTGAGCAAGAAGCGCGTAATTTTTTAGGTGGTTTTGCGTTTCATGGAGATAAAACACAGGATAAAGTCGCTGGTTTTTCAGGTGGCGAAAAAGCGCGTTTAGTATTAGCGATTATCACTTGGCAAAAACCTAATCTATTATTATTGGATGAGCCAACCAATCACTTTGATATTGAAATGCGTGAAGCGCTTGCATTAGCGCTGCAAGATTATGAAGGGGCCGTGTTGCTGGTAGCACACGATAAGAATTTGATGGAAAGTGTGGTCGATGAATTTTGGGTGGTTGGAGAAGGCAAGGTAAACCCGTTTCATGGTGATCTTAATGATTATCAGAAATGGCTGAATGAGAATCGTTGGGGAGCCAATATAAAATCTTCTAACGAAAATAAAGTTCGCTCGGCCCAAGCCAAAAAAGATCAAAAAAGACAGGACGCTGAGAAACGTCAACAAAAAGCTCCTTTGACAAATCGGCTTAAGAAAGTTGATCAAAGTATGGCGAAATTACAGACTGAACAAACTGAGTTAGAAGAAAAGTTATCTGATACTGATTTATACAGCGATGAAAATAAAAAGAAGCTTAGCCTGCTATTAGAGCGTTCGGAGTTGGTCAATGATGAGCTAGGATCATTGGAAGAAGAGTGGCTTGAGTTGCATGAAAAATTAGAAGCGTTTGAATAGCTATAATTCAAGTAAAATCTGGATAGGAAAATGAAGAAAAATCAAAGGTTTATTGCTGGCGCAGTTTGTCCACAATGTAATGAAATGGATTCATTATTATTAAATAATAATGATCAAAGTATCGAATGTGTCGATTGTGGTTTTCAGCAAAGTGAAGATGAAAGAGAAGAACAACATAAACAAAAAATCGAGCAAACTAAAACATTGCCGAATAAAGTTGATGTTTCCAGTATTATTCGTATCACCAACCTTAAAAATTAGCATCAACCAATGAAGACTGAAAAAGATAAACTAGCGCAACTCAATCAGATTAAAGATGATGCGATTTTATTGCATGATGCTAATGTGATTGATCAGTCTCTGGAAAAATTAGCTAAGTCAATTACCCATGATTATGCCGACAAACAGCCGGTATTTTTGGTGGTGATGAATGGCGGTTTAGTTTTTGCTGGCAATCTTTTACCTAAATTAAATTTTCCCGCACAATTAGATTATTGCCATGCAACTCGCTACCGTGGAGAAATAAGCGGTGGCGAAATTGAGTGGAAAACTACTTCAAATATTGATCTTAACGGTCGTCACGTGGTCATAATTGACGACATCTTGGACGAAGGTTATACCTTACAAGCGGTCATTCAAGATTGCATTAACAAAAATGTCGCCTCGGTTAAGACTTGTATTTTAATTGAGAAACTGCACGACAGAAAAGCAGTGAAAAACATGCGGCCAGATTATTGTGAGTTAACCACACCAGATCAATACGTGTTTGGTTTCGGCATGGATTGCAATCACTACTGGCGGAACTGTGACTCGATCTATATTTTAAATTCAGACATCTAGGTGAATGATATGTCGTGCAAGCCTATTAATAATTTGTGCTTTTTAGTGGCTATGGCACAAGAAGCCAAACCGATAGTTGAGTCATTACAGCTAATTGAAAATGAAACAGCTTTAAATTCACATTTGCCTATGCGTTGCTTTCAAAAAAAAATAGGCAATATTAATGTTTCTCTCGTTATTGCAGGTATCGATAATCGTCATTTGGTGGATAATATTGGTAGCGAAGCGGCAACCTTAATGGCTTATGAAGCAATCAATAAACTGAAACCTGACCTTTTGATTTCTGCAGGGACCGCAGGTGGTTTTAAAAAGAATGGCGCAACAATCGGTATGCTTTATGTTAGCAAACAACATTTTGTCTATCATGACAGACACGTTCCCTTATCAGGTTTTAATCAGTCATCTGTAGGGGCATACCCAGCAGCCCAAGTGAGTAGACTGGCGAAAAATCTTCATTTAAAAGAAGGCATCATTTCTACTGGTTCTTCGTTAGAGAAGTGCGATAAAGATTTATTGGTGATTGAGCAGCACAATGCTGTAGCAAAAGAGATGGAAGCGGCTGGTATTGCTTGGGTTGCGATGTTATTTAACGTGCCGATGATGGCTTTAAAGTCAATCACCAACTTACTCGATGAGACAAATAATTCTGAAAATGAATTTGAAAAGAACTTGAGTTATTCTACCCGCTGTTTGCACGACAAGGTTTTGGAATTGATTGATTATTTGCAAAATAAATCGATCGAGGATTTGGCTTAATTAATTATAAAGATAATTCGAACTTTAAACTCTTTGCTGAATAATTTGAGAAAACCTAACTAATTCTAAATACCTTTGATATCTTGGATCTTCGACCGATAAACTGGGCGCACGACTCAAAATCACATCCGCTTTTTCTAAATAATCGGTGTTTTTTTCTGCAATAAATGATTTCAATAATGCTTGTGCATGATTCAAATTAATATCAACATTATTTGGGGCTACTTTACTCGCTTTGGTAAAACACTTAATTGCATCAGCGTATTCTTTCCGACTAAATAATAGCGTCGCTTTTTTGTTTAATAAATCGGCTTTTTTTGCGTTCAATAATAGATTTTTATTATTAGTGAGCTTTTCAACTTGTTTCATAAATCTGGGGTCATCGAAGTGTTGCTCAACGGCCTCTTCTAATATCATCTCAACCATCTCTTGTTCTCCTAGGTGTTTTAAAGAATCAGAGACTTCTAAGCTTTGGTTCGCACTGAGTAATTCTTCGACCCGCTGATAAGATTTATTGGCCGCCTTTAAATGTTTTTCGACATTTTTTTTATTATTGGTTACCGAGCTAAAATCTGCTTGTGCAACTTCACTTCTAAATTTTGTGGTAGCATCGGCGTCGAACTGTTGGTTGAGTTTAATGAAAACAGATTTTGCTTCTTCGATTAATCTGTCTCTATCAATATCGCTATTACCTCTTAATTGCATACCGATTGATTTGGTTAATTTGATGAACTCTTCTGGAGTAGAAAACGCTGAGTGTTTACCAAACTTGACTGCCTGTCTGAAAGCTGCAGCCATAGTGTCAAAGTCAAAATTCTCTTCTGCAATGTGTCCCAACTTTCTTTGTCTTCGTAGTGCCTTAGGTGAAATGTCAACCGCCCTTGATAGGGTCTCTTGAGCTTGTTTAATTTGACCTAATTGATATTGCGTTTTAGCCAACCAGTCATAGCCTTCGGCAACCACCGGAAATTCGTTGATCAACTCTAAAAAAACAGTTTCAGCTTTTTTAAACTCACCTTGCTCAAAATATATTTCACCAGTACCTAAAATGGCCCAAGGAAGAGGTCTTTCATTCACTATATTAGTGGTTAATGAAAGCGCAAGTTTATATTCTTTTAATTTTTTCAGGCAAATAAATTGTTGTTTTAAACAGGTCATTCTAAATTTGGGATATTTTTGTAATACTTGCTCGCATTTCTTGAATGCTGCTTTTAGTTTATTTTTTTGGATTAGGTTTGTTATTGGAGAAATGATTTCCTTTTTATGAATGGCTTTATCCAGTCTGTATTTTAGAGTATGAGTATTGAAAGGTTTGGTCAGGTAACTATCGGGTTCAAACTCTATCGCGCCCATCACCATTTCTCTGGTATTTTCGGCAGTAATAATCAAAAACACAGCACTTTTTTTCATGATATTAAAACTGCACAATTCCTCCAATATCTGCTGTCCATCCTTAGAGTCGCCTAAATTATAGTCTGACAGAATAATATCGTATTGATGCTCTTTGCAGGCTTGAATGGCATTTTCACCGTTGTAAACCAAATCGACCCGCTGGCTGCCCATACTAGTCATCATTCCGCGTAACGAATAGGCGTATTCTGAGAAATCCTCAATGATCAGAACCGATTTTCTGGAATAACGTATGATTGGCTTGGTCATGCACTCTTTCTTGTGTTGGTTACTTTGGCCTCTTTATTGAAGGTCAAGCTATGTTCATTGTTCAAAAGATCAGTGGTTTGCGTCTAAATAATGGACAAAGCTTAAATAATTATAGTTTGCGATTAAGATAAAAGAGTAAATAATTTTATCTATTTCATTCTAGGTGATTGAAAGTGTTAAATATTCCCACTCTCGAGCCGCAAATGCTAAAATCTAGTTAATACCTTATATTGACAGATCAACACTGAGACCTAAGCATGATCAGAATCGCAACCCGTAAAAGTCCTCTTGCACTTTGGCAAGCCGAGTTTGTTAAGGCTGAACTAGAGAGAAATCATCCAGGCTTGCAGGTAGAGCTAGTGCCTATGACCACTCAGGGCGATATCATACTTGATACACCACTGGCTAAGATTGGCGGTAAAGGATTATTTGTTAAAGAATTGGAAGTGGCTATGTTGGATGGAAGAGCAGACATTGCGGTTCATTCGATGAAAGATGTGCCAATGGCGTTTCCCGAAGGTCTTGAATTAGCGGTAATTTGCGAGCGTGAAGATCCTTATGATGCTTTTGTGTCGAATAAATTCTCAAAAATAGAAGATTTACCTCAAGGTGCGATTGTGGGAACTTCGAGTTTGCGTCGTCAGTGTCAGTTAAAAGCGCAGCGTCCTGATTTAGATATTCGAGATTTACGCGGTAATCTAGGAACCCGGTTGGGTAAACTCGACGATGGCTTGTACGATGCTATCATTTTAGCCGCAGCTGGCCTAATCCGGTTACAAATGCCTGAGCGAATAGCACAAAAAATTCCTGCTGATTTTATTTTGCCCGCCGGCGGACAAGGCGCAGTTGGGATTGAGTGCCGCAGCAATGACGAAAAAACTAAAGCGCTGCTCGATTGTTTAAATCACGCCGAAACAGCAACGCGAGTGAAAGCAGAACGAGCGGTTAATAATCATCTGCAAGGTGGTTGTCAGGTGCCAATTGGCGCTTTTGCTCAAATCGACGGTGACGAAATCGTTATTGATGCTTTGGTGGGCGCGGAAGATGGTAGTGAAATTATCCAACACCAGATCTGCGGCGTTAGTGCTGACGCAGAAAAACTAGGGGTTGAAATTGCGGAACAGCTACTGGCAGACGGTGCCGACAGAATCCTTGCTCAAGTTGGCGCCCACTAACGCTAGATGTGAATGATACTGTGTCCATTCAAGATCATTTGATTAAGCAAGTCATAGTCACCCGGCCTGAAAACCAGGCTGGCGCTTTACTTGAGCAATTAACATTAGTATTTGATAGCTCGATTAAACTTAAACACCTTCCTTTGCTCCAAGTCCAAGCATGTCCTTTTGTTTTTAATCAGCAGGTTGAATTTGACGGGGCTATTTTCATTAGCCGCAACGCGGTTGATTATTTTTATGCTAGTGTTGAATCAAATTCAATCTCGTTGCAAGATACCAATACCCAGATGCTCACCGTTGGGGATAAAACGGCAAGCCAGCTCAAGCAATTTACTGATAAAGAAATAACTTTTCCTGAGCAAATGAACGCAGAAGGATTACTGGAATTGCCTCAGTTGCAATCGGTTAAAGGGCAAAAATGGTTAGTTATTAAGGGTGAAGCTGGGCGAGAGTTAATTCAACAGACACTACAAAAACGCGGTGCAATAGTCACAGAACTGGCTGTCTATCTCAGAAAATTGCCTGACTACACTTTGCAAAAAGCCATTAATCAAGTCGAACAGAAGAATTCACTATGGGTGATTTCTAGTGCGCAAGCACTAGATAATTTATTCCGTATTCAAGGACTAGCAGAGAAACCTCGTCATCAGACTCAATTGATTGTGACGAGCGAGCGATTAATGTTGTTGGCAGAACAGAAAGGATTTTCAATTAAGGCGCTATCGACGGGCGCGTCAGATGAACAACTGATACAATGTTTAAAAAATTTAATTGTCCCTTCTTCATTTTAGGAATAATGCTTTATGAGCGACGATAAAAACAAACCCAATGAGGGTCATTCAGAGTCTTCTGCTACTGATAAAACTGAAATGACAACAGCAGAAAATACTGAATCTACAAGTCAGATTGAACCTGAATTGAGCGGCGCTTCAAAACAACAAGAAAATTTATTTAATGCTCAGGCCGCACCTAAATTATCTGCGCCAAAATCAGGTAAAGTATCATCCGGCAAAAAAAGCTTATTGCAAGTTATTGCCAGCTTTTTGGCTATTGCGGCTTTGGTTGGTGTTGCGTGGAGTATTTATAGCCAGTACAAATTCCAGCAAAATTGGCAAGCTTTACAAGCTGAAATAAAACATCAGATAGGTCAACAGGATGAGTTAACTCAAAATAGCCAACAGCTTTCTCAAAACAGTTTACAAACCGCCAATGGCAATCAGCAAATCATTAATCAGCAATCTATATTGATCGAGCAGTTGCGTCAGGCATTAACTGCAACCCAACAAAAAGTTCGCGCACTTTCTGGGCGTCAAAAACAAGACTGGCTGCTAGCCGAAGCCGAACACTTGATCAAAGTTGCCCAGTTAAAATTAACGCTGGATCAAGATAAATTAACCGCAATTGCATTATTAAAAACGGCTGATTTACGCGTAATAGAAACCGCTGATAATAGTTTATTGGAACTGCGTCAAGTAATTGCACAAGATGTTAGTAAATTACAATTACTCAAGGCTCCAGATATTAGTGGGATCGCCAGTCAACTCGATGCAATCGTTAAACAAATTCCACAGCTCGAACTGATAGCATTAGAATTTGAGCCATTAGAAAAAAATAGTCAGCGAGCTCCCGGCAGCCAGCAAGAATTTAGTTGGAGCGCCACTTACCAAAATTTTCTGAATGATTTTGTGACGATTAAAGATCATAGTCAGCCAGTTAAACCATTGATGACGAGTGATCAAAGAGTCAATCTAAATAGCAATATTCAGCTCGCCCTGCAGCAAGCACAAATTGCATTGGTGAGAGGCGAGCAGGGCTTATACCGGGTTAACTTAACTAATGCGATTAATTGGATAGGCGAGTTCTTTCAACATAACGAGGCCGCACAAACGATTTTAAATAACTTAGAGCTACTTAATCAGCAAATTATTAATTCTGAGCTACCGCCAAAACTCGCCGCCACTCAGGCAATCCAAGCTCTTAACCAACAAAGACTTTATCAGTGGTTAGACACCAATTCTGGCGAGTCCGACGAAAGATTTAAGCAAGCAGTCGACCCCATTATTGAATCAATTACTGAGCCTGAAAATAGTCAGTCTGACCCGGTTGGAGAGCAATAATGAAATGGAAAATCTCTTTATTGATCGCCATTGTCATTGGCGCACTGGCGGGATCGTGGATTAAAAATCTACCCGGCTTTGTGCTTATAGCTGTTGGTAAAACAACTTACGAAATGCGTTTGTGGATTGCCGTTTGTCTAATTATTTTTATATTAAGTGTTCTATTATTGGTGGGTGCTTTTGTACGCTCATTATTTTCCGGTGCAGGCAAAATGAAGGATTGGCACGGCACACGGCATTGGCGAATATCCCGTAAAAAAACGATTCAGGGTATGCTGGCTTATACCGAAGGTCGTTGGAAAGTATCTGAAGACTTGATGGTAAACGCTGCTAAGTCTTCTGATACTAAGTTGATTAATTATTTGATTGCAGCACAAGCGGCGCAACAACAAAATGCCGCGGTCAGGCGTGATTCTTATTTACGACTGGCGCACCAAGCTGAACCTTCAGCAACTATTGCTATTGGATTAACACAGGCACAACTACAATTAAAACAAGGGCAGTTTGAACAAGCGCTGGCAAGCTTAAACGAGCTAAAAAATCAAAGTCCAAACCATCCTTATGTCTTAAAATTGCTGTGCCATTTATTTGAGAAACTGCAAGACTGGCAACAATTATTGAGCCTATTACCTAGTTTAAAAAAACATCAGGTATTTGATGCTGAAGAATTAAAGAATATAGAATCTGCATCCATTGCGGGGTTACTGCAGCGTCATGCAACTAAAGATGATATTGAAGCAATACAAGATTGTTGGCTAAAACTAACCGCAGCGCAAAGAAAGTCAAAAGCCAATATCATGCATTACTGCACCTTATTGGTTGAATTTGAGTGTATGCAAGAAGCGGATCAATTACTTAAACCAATTGTTAAAAAACAAGCGGACGCTGAAGTGTTGGCTCTGTATGGCAATATCATTACTGACAATCCCACCAAGCAACTAAGCTTTTTAGAAAACTGGCAACAGACAACTCAAATAGAGTCGAGAGAAGTATTTCTGACGCTAGGAAAAATGGCTTATCACGCAGAATTGTGGGGAAAAGCAAGACAATTTTTGCAGCAAGTTATTGAGCATAAACCTTCTGCGCAAGCTTATTTAATGATGGCTAAAACCCTTAGAAATTTAAATGAAACTGAAAGTGCGATTCATTATTATCAGCAGGGATTAGAATTTATCGCTAGCCCTAAAAAACGACAGGAACTTATTGCTTTCCCACAAGGTAGTGATGATTTAATTCAGGCAAATCTACTACCAAAATTTCAAAAGCTTGAGTAATAGAATTTAGTATTATTTGTTTAGATTTTCCCGACAATTATGCACTATGATCTTTGACTGATTTGCCTTACTCTCTCTGCAGGAACAAATAACTGCTCTAATAAATACCTTTTAAATTCGACGGTATAACCTTGTTCATCGGCGGCTTTTTTCATACACATTAACCAGGCGTCACGCTCTTGGGAGGCGACAGCCAAATGTTGATGGATTTTAGGGATACTAATTGAGCCATATTTCTCAGCGTATAACCTCGGCCCACCGAGCCAGCCAGAAAGAAAACAGCTCAGTTTATCTTTAGAAATAGTGAGGTCAATAGGGTGCATTGCCCGAATGATTTTTGCTTCGGGTAATTGGTCCATAATATCGTAAAAACAATCAACCAATTTAGTGATGCCTTTTAATTCTCCCGCTGCAATATACGACGCGTTTCCATTTCCAAATTTTTTGAAGTTTTGATTTGATTCGATATTCATTTAAACCCTTTCTATTTGAAACTGCTACTACATATCGCTGATGAGTTTCTTCACTGCCGATAAATGACGGCGGCTAATTTCTAATAATTTTTCGTCACCGTGAATGGTGACAAAAGTATGACCGTCACTTTTTTTCTTTACCCCGGTAATAAATTTTTTAGCGATCAGTGCATTACGATGAATACGCATAAAATCTTGTTCAAACTCGACTTGTAGTTCCTTCAAAGTGTCTTCAATAATGGTTTCACCATTAAGGTGTTTGACCGTGACATATTTTTGTTCTGCTTGAAAATATAGAATATCTTGCAGCGGAATAAGTTTGATATTGCCGCTGATTTTGGCCGCGATATTTTTGCGGGCTTTTGATTCTGGGTTGATTGCTTGTAGCTGAGCGCGATTTAATTGGCAAGCACGATCTAAAGAGTCTTTTAATTTCTCAGCTCTAACGGGTTTTAATAAATAATCTACCGCGTGTACTTTAAAAGCATCGAGAGCGTATTCATCATAAGCTGTTATGAAAATAATTGCTGGTGCTTTTTCCATCGCAGAAATATGCTGAGCAGATTCTAATCCATCCATGCCAGGCATTCGAATATCTAATAAAACAACATCTGGTTCATTCTGTTGACAAGACTCAATTGCCTGTAGTCCGTTATTGGCTAAATAAACTTCGCTAGCAAACTCATTAACCAGCTGCTGCAGCCTTTGCTGCGCTAGGGGTTCATCATCAACAACAAGAATTTTCATTCAAAGATTCCTAAATATAATGCGCTACAAAAGTTAAAACTCAGGCTTATGTTGCGGGATTTTCATTTCGACTTTATATACAGTGTCACTTGATTGATAACTCAAATCAGCTTGACCAGAATAGATAACGGCTAAACGCTGACTAATGTTTTTTAACGCCATACCATGTCCATTTCTGTTTTTATGCTGGCTTTTTGGGTTGGCTATTTTTATCACTAATAAGTCATCGTTCATTTCAGCCTCGATACTCACCTTGCCACCATCGGCTAACATTTGAATGCCATGATAGACCGCATTTTCCAGAAGTGGTTGCAATGACAAAGGGGGGACTAATACCGATAAAGCTTTTTCATCAATCTGTTTATCGATGGTTAATCTATCTGCTAAACGTAGCTTTTCAATCGCCAGATATTTTTCGCTATTCTGCAATTCATCGCTAAAAGGGATCAATTCTTGATTATTATCTAAGGTCGCTCGAAACAAGTCACTTAAGTCTTCAATCGCTGATTCTGCCTTCGCCGGATCTATTCGAGTCAAACTGGCGATCACATTCATACTATTAAAGAGGAAGTGTGGTCTAATTCTGGCTTGTAATGCGTCTAACCTGGCCGAAGATTCGAGTAATAATTGGCTTCGATATTGATGTTGTAAATAAAAATAACGCAATACCACGCTGCCGATTAAGCCACTGACTAATAGGTTTTTTATTATTAGGTGAAGTTGTAAAGCGTGGTTTAAATTAATTTCCGCTAACCAATACCATCGGATCACTAATAAACTAAAAATGAAAGTGATACTAAGGATAATGGTGAGACTTAATAATCCAGCCAACCAATCTGAAAAATTGGACAAATAGGGGCGCAATAAACATAAACAACTGGCTGAGCATAAAGTGATTATTTGAATAGAAATCGAATATAAACCGAGTAGATTCCACAAAGACATTTGTGATTGAACATTTAGCAGAGTAAAGGTTACGGCCAAAAATTCAGCGATTAAAATTAATAAAAATACAGACTGTGCCTGACAAAAGTCGGGTAAAAAGAAGTCTTTTTGTGGATTTTGTTTATTCGGCATAAATCGAGTCAGTGTCTTTAAAATTTGAAGAAATTAGACAAAAATCAATGGTTTAATGGTGAGTAAACCATAGCACAATCATTCATTCTTTGACACAGCCCGGCATTACAGATAACAATAAGCGATTCCTTCTTCTTAAAAGATAAAAAGTCATGTTGCAGCTCAGACCCAATTGCGAACAGTGTGATTGCCAATTACCTGCAGATTCGAAAAATGCGATGATCTGCTCTTATGAGTGTACATTCTGCGCTGACTGTGTCGAGTCAATCTTAGATAATGTATGCCCTAATTGTGGCGGTGGCTTTTGCTTGCGACCTAATAGACCTCAAAAATCCTGGCGTGATGGTACCGGCTTACTATTCCACCCAGCTACTTTAGATAAAACCTTGAACCCTGTAGAGCCGAGTGAACACTCTGAATATAGTCAGGCGATTAAATCCATTCCTCCCCATTTAAGATAATTAGAGAAAAGATATGAAGAATATTTGTAAGATATTAGTCACCTTGACCACTTTACTTTTATTGGCTGCTTGTACACCTGAAGTGGGCTCGCCAGAATGGTGCAAAATGATGAAAGAGAAGGAAAAAGGTGATTGGACCATTAATGAGGGTAAAGACTATCTAAATTATTGTGTGCTTAAAAATAAAAAAGAAGATTAAAAAAGAGCTTTCATAACAGGATAAATTAATGCAATCATTTTACTGGTTCGATTTTGAAACCTTTGGGATTAACCCAGCTAAAGATCGCCCGTCACAATTTGCGGGTATTCGTACCGATCAGGATTTTAATATTATTGACGAACCGCTTAATATTTTCTGTAAACCCGCCGATGATTTTTTGCCTCACCCCGAGGCTTGTTTGGTCACAGGTATTACACCGCAACAAGCGCTTGAACAAGGTGTATGCGAGCGTGATTTTTTTAGGCGCATTCATTTAGAATTAACTACGCCAAGAACTTGCGCGGTGGGATATAACAATATCAGGTTTGACGACGAAGTCATTCGTTTTGGTTTGTATCGTAATTTTTATGATGCTTACGCGCGCGAATGGCAAGATGGCAATTCGCGCTGGGATATCTTAGATATGCTAAGAATGACCCACGCGCTGAGACCTGATGGGATCAACTGGCCTGTGAACGAACAAGGAAATCCTAGCTTTAGGTTAGAGTTATTATCTAAAGCCAATGGTATCGAGCACGAAAATGCTCACGACGCTCTCGCCGATGTTTATGCGACTATTAATATGGCAAAGCTTGTTAAGCAAAAACAACCGAAACTATTCGAGTATTTATTTGGCTTAAAAGATAAACGTAAAGTTATGGCGGAAATTGACCTGATCACCCATAAACCTTTTGTGCATTGTTCAGGTATGTTGGGGTCAGAACATCAATATTGTGGTGTGATGCTGCCACTGGTCGCTCACCCGACTAATAAGAATAGCGTGATTTGCATCGATTTAACCAAGTCTTTTGAAGATATTAGTTTACTCGACGCAGATGAAATTAAGTTGAGAATGTTCACCCGTCAGGATGAATTGCCCGAAGGTGTTTCAAGATTACCGATCAAAGAAGTTCACTATAATAAGTGTCCTGCGGTTGCGCCATTAGGTGTGTTAAACGAGTCAGCTCAAATTCGTTTAGGTATTGATTTAGAAGAGTGTCAGCAAAAAGCCGATGCACTAATTAAGGATTTGAGTTCGATTAACGGTAAGTTATTAACCGTGTACCAACAGCGTCAATTTGAACCCGTCACCAACCCTGATCATGCGCTCTACTCAGGTGGTTTTTTTAAACCCGCTGATAAAAGCAAAATGGATGAAATTCGTCGCAGTGATTGGACTGCTTTAGCTAACTCAGAATTTAATTTTACTGATAAGCGATTAGACGAAATGTTATTTCGTTATCGCGCTAGAAATTCACCAGAAAGTTTAAATGAGCAAGAAAAACAGCGTTGGAAGGAATTCCGCAATGAAAATTTCTATCAGAGTGACTCTGGTTCAACTTTGTTATTTGAAGACTTAATTCAGAAGCTTGAATTACTTGGACAAGAGCAGTCTAATGATCCCAAGATATTAAAAAAAGTGAAAGACTATGCTATGCAGCTAGTAAAATGCTAAAAAAACGCATTGGCATTAGTAGCTGTTTAATTGGTAGCAAAGTTCGTTACGACGGTAAAGATCAATATCATCGGTTGATAGTTGATAGTTTGACTGAAGAATATGAATTAGTCCCATTTTGTCCAGAAGTTGCAATTGGTTTAGGCGTCCCTCGCCCAAAAATTCAATTAGTTGAAGTTAATGGACAAATCGCTTGTCTGGATGAACTTACTCATCAAATTGATTATACCGAGCAGTTAAATCAATGTTGTGAACAACAGTCTTGGTTTGAAGGGCTCAGCGGTTATATTTTTAAAACCAAATCGCCTAGTTGTGGATTGAGTAAAGTGAAAACGGATTATCAGGGAGAAATTATAGCTAATGGGCAAGGGATATTTGCCAGGCGATTACATCAACTATTGCCGGAGCTACCTCTTATAGAGGAAGATCAATTTAATGATCAAAAAATTAGACGTGACTTTTTAGCGGCGGTTAGTCGTTATAATAAATGCTACATTCAAAACAAGCAGTCACCGAATGGCGAAAACTAAACTCATCGCTCGATGTGCAAGCCTTCACTTTCTTGACATTGAGGTTACTTGTTTGCCAACTATCTTCATAAACAGAACAGTAACAAAGCTTCACTTTTAATGCCTTTCTATACTTAGAGCTGAGCAATTCAACATAATCATTTTTATTTCACAATTAAAGCTCGAAACAGACGTTAACAGCCTTTTATCGTATCTTTGAGGAATACAGGAAATTTTTAGGAAAAACAGAGGGATTATCCTATAAAGCTTTGAGGTATTAACAAGCATTTTAATTGATAATGCTTTTAC
>Ga0114899_1000786_pt1 | contig 20787 bp, 23 predicted proteins | sample MalvireepMed_215_FD_83497 | JGI IMG/M metagenome (GOLD analysis project Ga0114899, IMG submission 83497) | Marine viral communities from the Global Malaspina Expedition - Malaspina viral metaG DeepMed_215 | ecosystem: Environmental > Aquatic > Marine > Oceanic | place: Mediterranean Sea...
CCTTATTATTTTCCATTTTCCTTATTCTTTTTTCTTTCGTCAATTTTCAACATTACACTCTTCTTGAATTTGATCCATCTTTCGAAGAGTTTGAGGTCTTTGTCCAGTTCTCTCTCTGTCCAAACCGTTCTTTTGGGTTTGGCATTTTGTTCCCATGCCGGATTATAAAGCATAGCGGTACAAATACAGTTCTTCCTGTTTTTCGCTGTGAGAATATCATAATTCACACAGGTTTTACAGCCCGCCCAGAAGTCTTCATCCTGGGTCAGTTCTTCATAAATAACCGGTTTATAACCTAATTCTGAGTTAATCTTTAGAACAGCTGCACCAGTGGTCAGGCCAAATATTTTTGCTTCCGGATATTTCTTTCTGGAGAGCTTGAACACTTCCTGTTTGATGCGTTTGGCCAAACCATGACCGCGAAATTCGGGGTTGACAATAAGACCAGAGTTGGCCACAAACTGACCATGGCTCCACACTTCTATATAGCAGAAACCGGCCCATGTGCCATCCTGAGCATAGGCAATTACTGCTTTCCCTTCTTCCATTTTTTTGGAGACATACTCAGGAGTGCGTTTGGCTATTCCCGTTCCTCTTTTTGCAGCCGAAGAAGCAATTTCATCGACTATGGTTTGTGCGTAGTGCACATCTTCGGAGGTTGCGGGTCTGACTGTGATTTTTAATTCCATCTTGGGTTATGTATCAAAACTAAGCCTGAAAACAGACTTGGGTTGAAATTCTACATGATTAAACTAAGAAATATAGGTTAAAGAGTCACTACGTAAGTGACAGAAGGATGCAATGGCGACTAGCGCCTATCTTGCCTAATAGTGCAAACAGCCATTACACCTCTGGTGATCAGAGATGAACCGGGTGGGGTTAATATATGCGCTGCGTTCTGCATTGAGGGGACAAAGGAAGTAGATTTTTTTAAAATATTGAATGTCTCAAACCTTTTTTTGACAAAGGGTTCTTTGGTTAAACCTCAATACACCTTTAGATATTCAAAATGAGCATGTTAGCAATTAAATAGATATTTTGTAGAAATAATAAGTGCAACAATGTCTAAAGAAAACCTAGAGGTTAAAGAGCGAAAGCTTAAAACCATAGTTTGGATCTCAACCATTTCAATAATTGGCCTTTGGGTCTTAACATACTTTCTTCTAAAGAGGCTAGACTTTGATGAACGAGGAACATTGGGAGATATGTTCGGGTCTATCAACGCTTTATTTTCGGGACTAGCTCTAGCCGGAATTATATTTTCAATACTTCTTCAGCAGATCGAATTAGGTTACCAGAGAGAAGAATTAAAGGAAACACGTAAAGAATTTGCAATTCAGAACGAGACCCTCAAAAAGCAAAGGTTTGAAACAACCCTTTTCAACCTAATTAAAGGATATAATGACGTAGTCTTGAATCTTACTGTTGATGAAACTAAAGATAAGGAAGCATTCAAGAGGCTTTATGATTTCCTAAACAGTAAGCTTGAAGAGGAACTGAGAAGGTTAGAAAAGGCAAAGGGAATCACCTATCGGCTTACTTATGATCAACTAACTGAAGAAGAAAACTTTCAAGTTTTGATTAGAGGGTATCCAAAGTTTTATCTTCAGAGAGAACATGACTTCGGTCATTACCTAAGAGTAGTATATAACCTGTTAGATTTCATTGATAAGAATGAGCTAATAACGGAGAATGAGAGGCTTTTTTATGCAAGAATATTTATTGATCAAATTTCTAGTCCCGAACTTCTACTTCTATTCTACCAATGTTATTACGGAAGAGATTTTTCAGAAATATACCCCCTTCAAAAGAAGTATGAACTCATAAAAAATATCAATGTTAATAGGTTGATCATTAGAGACCATTATGAAATGACTAATAGTCAGATTTATAGCAATCATTTCAAAACTTAAATTTTTCCAATCTGACTGTGATTTTTTTCCTTAAGCTGCGATCAATAGACCAAACACAAAACATTGAAAGCAAGAGAAGCAGATTTCTTAGAACTCATCAACCAGCACGAAAGGCTGATTTACAAGATCAGCTTTAACTACTGCCGCGATGCAAAAGACAGGGAAGATCTGGTGCAGGAAATCATCTTTCAACTGTGGAAGTCTTATCCGGGATTCAAACCTGATTTTAAGGTAAGCACCTGGATGTACAGAGTGGCCTTAAACACAGCGGTGAGTTTTTACCGCAAACATGGAAAGAAAAAGGAGCAGGAAATTGCTCTGGAACACAGCAATGCGCATAATCTGCAAACTACTTCTGCTGATAGTAAAGATGAGCAGCTCAGAATATTAGAAGGGTTTATTCAGGAATTGGAGCCAGTCAATAAGGCCCTGATTATTCTTCAGTTGGAAGGAGAGAGCATTGCAAACATTGCTCAGATTGTGGGCCTCTCAGGAACCAATGTGGCTACTAAGCTCAGCAGAATCAAGAAATCATTAGCTCAAAAATTCAAAAGTCAAAATATCTAAGTCATGGAAAACAACGAATTACTTCAACTCTGGAAAAGTTATGATCAGAAGCTCGATCAGCTTTTGGAAATCGACAAAAGGAGAACCTATGAGAAGGCTCTAAGCTCAGCCAAAAAGCGCTTCAATAAACTTACCTATGAACCCATTTTCGAGATTATTCTGTCCATCATCTTTATGTCATTCACTGGCAGGTTAATGGTAGCAGTTTGGGGAGTTTGGCCACTCACGGTGGTTGCAGTGGCATTTCATGCCTTCCTTATCGTGACCATCATTTTCGATGTGAACCTTATTTATAGGGTAAAATCATTGAACTATGATTTGCCTATGGCCGATCTGCAAAAGCAGATTCATCAGATCAAAAGAGCGAAAATGATGGAGATCAGAATCATTCTCTGGGGGCTTGCTGTTTTAACCGGGCCCTTTGTGCTGGCCTTTTTATATGTGCTTTTAGGTCAGGGGCATATTGGTGAAATCCCTAATCAGTTTTGGATTGTTAATGGAAGCCTTTGTCTGATCCTCACTTTTGTGGCGTTGCACCTTTCAGGAGGTCTTTCGAAGCCAAAAACCAAATTGCAGAAATGGTTTACCTCAAAGCTGAAGTTCGGTGGCCTTGATGAATCTGAGGCTATTTTGGTCGAGCTGAAGGACTGAAGAAAATGGTCAGTATGCGCATCAGAAAGTAACCGGCAAAAGGCAGAATAGGTGTGGCATAAGTATATGCCCACCAGATTTTTGAAGCACTTTCTTCACCATTAAAGGTACCAGACCAATTTCCAGAAAGGAGATAAGTGACGGGAATCCAAAGAATCCCAAGAACCAGACTGGTCAAAACACATAGGCGAAATACTTTCAGTGGAACAGGATGAATCTTTCTTGTACTTCGGATGATCAGAAAGTTAAGCGGGAATAGAACGAACATGGCCGCGGTCATTAGATTGCCCCAGGGTAAACTCCCACCTTCAATTATGGGCATGGTTAAAAGAGGAGACGCAGTAGCCAATGAGGTGATGACAAACATCTGAATCAGCACAGAGGCAAGAAAGAAGAATTTAATCCGTTTATTGTTCATCTTAAACTTCAACGTGTAACAATGAGCAAAGCTAACACACTTTTACTGGCATTCCTGCTGGTTTCTCTTCCTTCACTTGCTCAAAAGAAGGCGCCTAAAATTCCAGAAATTCTTTCTGAGGATCACTGGGCATATATTCCCGGTCAGGCAGGAGGGGATGGTTTTTATATGGCAAAGTTTGAGACAAGGGTTGGAGATTACAGGAAATTTTATGGAGCAGATGGTAGAGAAAATCCGGTATATGCTCCTGAAGTGAGTGTTTGGAACTTCCGAAAAGGACTGGATGAATCCAAACTCGAATACTATTATAAGCATTCAGCTTTTGACAATTATCCAATTGTGGGAGTAGACGTGAAAGATGCGATGGCTTATGCCGAATGGCTCACATCAGCATATAATCAACAACCGAAACGTGAGTTCAAGGAAGTCCTTTTCCGCTTGCCAACTGAACAAGAATGGGAATGGGCTGCTCGCGGAGGCAATGATATTGCTCTCTTTCCCTGGGGAGGACCTTACATTAGAAACTCAAAGGGCGAGGTATTGGCCAACATCCTTCGGGTGAGCGATACGAATATCATCAGTCAGGTTAATGATGATGGATCTATTGAATTTAGCCTTGCTCAGGAACAGATGGACGAGGTTAACCCGACCAGCTATACCAACCCTGTCAATCAATTCATATCAAATCCTTACGGCCTGTATAATATGAGTGGCAACGTGAGTGAGATGACTACGTCACTTTATAACGAAGGGCAAAATTCAACAGTGGCTAAAGGTGGAAGTTATCTGCAAACACCGTATTGGGCTGTCATCAGTGCCAGACAAGAGTTCTCCAAGCCAACTGCTTACACTGGTTTCAGGCTGGTAATGGTGGTGATTGAGAAGTAGTTTTATGTTTAAAGCTCTAAGTTGAATGATTGATGCCACTTTTAATTTCAGAATGTCCACCCCCTACCCCCGCCAGCGGGGGAGAGCATAGGCCCATGCATTTATGGATTTCTCGAATTTTATCTTTTGGCAGAGTATGTCCTAAGACTTTGGAAGATGATGTGCGTTTTTGATTGAAACCTTAATCTCTGTAAGAGGATAGAGTATATAAGTATTGGCCGCAAATGTTGCGGCCTTAATGTCCCCCGCTGGCGGGGGTGAAGGGGGTGGACTAATTAAACTTCCGACATAAAACTTTGAAATGGTTACCCCTAAATCTGTTGAGGAAGTTTGATCATTCACCCATGCCTGCGGCTTGCAGGCTTTAGGGCAAGGGTAAATATCAACTTATGATCACCCCCCAATCCACTCGGCTACGAACAGGTTGGTATCTCTTGTTCCACCATTGTTTCTGTTGGAAGAGAAGACAATGTATTTACCATCATTAGAGAAAACCGGGAAGGCATCGAAGGTTTCATCATGGGTAATTCTTGTCAGCCCTGTTCCATCAATATTGATCATGTACAGGTTGAAAGGAAAACCTCTTTCGGCAGTGTGATTGCTGGCAAAGATAATTTTCTCACCAGAAGGATGGAAAAACGGTGCCCAGTTGGCCTGACCCAGATCAGACAGTTTTCTTAGATCACTACCATCTGCATTGCAAATGTAAAGCTCCATATCGGTAGGCATTACCAAACCTTCAGCCAATAAATCCTGATATATCTTGATATCTTCTTCCGTTTTTGGTCTGGAAGAACGGAAAATCAGTTTGGTTCCGTCAGGAGAGAAAAAGGCTCCACCGTCATAGCCCAATTCGTTGGTAATTTGCTTCACGTCAGAACCATCGATATTCATGGTGAAGAGCTCCAAATCGCCAGTTCTCATAGAAGTGAAAACGATCTTATCTCCCTTGGGTGAAACAGTAGCTTCGGCATCATAACCTGGCTCACTGGTCAACTGGTTGAGAATGTTGCCATTCATATCTGCAGTGAAAATGTCGAAGCTGGGGTAAATAGGCCAAACGTATTTGCCATCGGTTCTTCTTTCAGGCACAGGAGGGCAATCCTCTGCACCCAAATGAGTCGAGCCATACACTATGGTTTGATTTCCCGGAAGAAAATACGAACAGGTGGTTCTTCCCATACCAGTGCTCAACATGCGTGGCTTGTTGTTCCTTAGGTCATCATTCCTCCAATCAGTCACGAAAATCTGGTCGCAGTTTACTCCCCATTCGCTATAGTCGCTTTGAAAAACCAGGTGGTTATCATCAAAGCTCCAGTAAGCTTCAGCATTATTTCCCCCGAAAGTGATCTGCTTAATGTTTTTCATGAACTGCATTTCTTCTGGATAGAGCAGAAGTGAGTCGGTAGCCGAACGTGCTTCAGAAATCTTTTCGGTGGTGGTATTTTGGTTGCCACAAGAGGCCACTGTAACAACAGTCACTATTAGTAGTAGATATTGTTTAATCATGATGGGCTATTAATGGCGCGAAGATAATCATTATTATCTTTGACCTAAATTTTAAGATCATGAAGCAACTTTTCTCTCTAGCAATATTGGCCATTCTGGCTTCAGCCTGTACTGATTTCACTACAGACAAAGAATTGATGACTGGCCTTAAAGAGGATATTACCTATCTGGCTAGCGATGATCTGGAAGGAAGAGCCATTGGAACAGATGGTGAAATTCTGGCTGCCAGATATATAGCTGATAAATTCAGAGAGATTGGTCTGGAACCCAAAGGCACCGACAAGTACTTTCAGGTTTTTAAGGTAAATAAACCCCAAAATCCGCATGAAGAGGCAGTAATCGGATCGACCGGTGAAGGGATAACGGGAAGAAACGTGGTTGGCTTCGTTGACAACGGGGCACCGTACACCATTGCTTTAGGCGCTCACTATGACCACCTGGGTTATGGAGGAGAAGGCTCTCTTTACAGAGGTGAAGATGCTGCAATTCATAATGGAGCTGACGACAATGCCAGTGGAACAGCCGCCCTTATTCAGCTCGCTCGGATTCTGAAAGAAAAGAAAGCGAAATACAACTATCTCTTTGTGGCCTTTTCCGGTGAAGAAAATGGCCTTTGGGGCTCTAATTACTACTCCAAGAATTCCACAGTGTCTACCGATAGCATCAATTTCATGTTGAATATGGACATGGTGGGCAGGTTGAAAAAGGATAACTCCCTTGCCATTTATGGCGTTGGCACCAGCCCGGTATGGGAACAAGTAATCGATAAAGTGAACTATGATTCATTGAAATTGGTGACTACCGAATCAGGTGTTGGACCATCAGATCACACCTCATTCTATTTGCAGGATATTCCGGTACTGCACTTTTTCACTGGCCAGCATGAAGATTACCACAGGCCTTCTGATGATTCTGATAAGATCAACTATGCCGGTATGGTCAAGGTGATCAGATATATAGAAAGACTAGTTGACAACCTGGACAACAAAGAAAGACTCGCCTTCACCAAAACCAAGGATGATTCTGGAAATGCGCCAAGAATGACGGTGTCATTGGGAGTGGTTCCCGACTATCTGTTTGATGGCACCGGAATGAGAATTGACGGGGTGACAGAAGGCCGGCCGGCCTCTGCTGCCGGAATGGAGAAAGGAGATATAGTGATCAAAATTGGTGATTCTACTATCGTTGATATGATGGGCTACATGAGAGCCCTTGGCGCTTTTAAACCAGGTGATGAAACCAAGGTTGAATTCAAGCGCGGTGAAGAAGTGAAGTCGGCCAATATCAAGTTCTAGTCTTCTCGGGCCGTGAAGTTCATCATTCACACACTACAGGAATTTCTCAGAGACAAACACTATAGAAGCCTGATGGCAGCTTCTCTAATCATTCTATTCGGAGGAGCCTTGGTGTATCATTATCTGGAAGGTTGGTCCTATCTCGATTCTCTCTACTTCGCTGCCATTACACTGAGTACAGTAGGCTACGGAGATTTTTCACCTCAGACCGATCTGGGGAAGGTATTCACGATCATCTATATCGGCTTTGGAGTAGGATTGATTCTCACATTCATCAATACCGTCTACAAACATTTCCAGCAAACCCGACAGCAGTTTTCCGATATCCTGAAAGGCAAACAGAAAAAATAATTTCCTTCAGGAACTCTTTTCTGGAATGAACGTTCTAATTCATATTCAACAATTCTGGAACAATCATTCTAAAATAAATTAATCATGGGAAAATTAAATGGAAAAGTGGCTGTCATTACCGGTGGCAGCACAGGCATAGGACTGGCAACCGCTAAAACCTTTATTGAAGAAGGCGCGAAAGTGGTGATCACCGGCAGAACCCAATTAACGCTCGATGCGGCTCAGGCAGAAATCAATCACGAGAACCTTCGGGCTATTCAATCAGACACTTCCAAACTAGACGAAGTAAGTGCGCTGGTTTCAAAGGTTGAAGCGGAGTTTGGAAAAGTAGACATCTTGTTTGCCAATGCGGGTATCGCCTGGTTTGCTCCAATCGGTCAGTCCGATGAAGCCTTCTTCGATACACACTTTAATATCAACGTAAAAGGCTTGTTCTTCACCATACAGAAGTTCTTACCCATTTTCAATGACAGTGGCGCCATTGTATTGAATGCCTCAGCCGTAATTCATAAAGGCTTTGAAAACAGCTCTGTTTATTCTGCCACCAAGGGGGCTGTGAGAAGCTTTGCACGAACCCTTTCGGCCGAATTGGCTCCGAGAAAAATCAGGGTGAACACGGTGAGCCCTGGCCCGATTGAAACACCAATCTATGGTAAAATGGGTATGACTGAAGATCAACTCAAGGGCATGGCCGAGAACTTTGCCAACATGGTGCCGCTTAAGCGACTCGGCTCTTCTGCTGAGGTAGCCAAAGCAGTGCTCTTCCTAGCATCGGATGATTCATCGTATGTGGCCGGAGAGGAGATTCTGGTAGATGGCGGTATCGCTACTATCTGATAATTTCAGTATTTTTGGAACGATCGGTTTATAAATCAGATCGTTATGGCCCGGAAGAAGAGTTTTGATGAGATAGAGGTTTTACAAAAGGCTTTGCATCTGTTTTGGCGCAAGGGTTATAATGCCACATCTATTCAGGATCTGGTAGATGAATTGGGCATTAACCGCGCAAGCCTTTACGACACCTGGGGCGACAAGCACCATCTGTACATTGCTGCCCTCAAGCTCTACCGTCAAAGTGCTTCTTCCCGGCTTTTAGATGATATCCGCTCCGATATGCCAGCCAGGCAAGTGGTTGAGTCATTCATGTTTAGGATTGTGAATGATGTAATTCTCGACAAGGAAAGGAAAGGCTGTTTTCTTGTCAATGCTACCACAGAATTGGCCAACCTCGATGCTGAAATCAATCAAATGGTTGAGGAAAACCGGAAAACCATTGTAGAGGTACTGGCCGAAATCATCAAAGAAGGTCAGGATAAAGGTGAATTCAAATCTCAGAAATCTCCCCAGGCCCTGGCGAGGTTCATCTTTAACTCTGTGAATGGCCTGAGGGTGGTGGGCAAGGCCGATGTGCCGCTGGATGAAATGAAGGAGGTTGTCGAAATTACCCTTTCTGCACTTGACTGACATTTGTCAGTTTCCAATTTCAAAAAGCTTATTATATTGAGCTTATATTTTTTAAACTATGACGCGCGTTATTTCATTTTTTTTAGAGCGCCATCAATTTCGTATTCTTAGAATTTGCATTGGCATTTTGTTTTTGTGGTTCGGTGGTCTCAAGTTCTTTCCAGGCTTAAGCCCTGCCGAAGGTCTGGCTTCCCGAACAATTGAAATCCTAACTTTTCATTTACTCCCGGAGTGGATGATTATGCCGAGTCTGGCTATTCTCGAGTTCAGCCTTGGACTGATTTTGGTGTTCACCAAAGAGATTAAGTTTACCTTCTGGTTATTGCTTTTTCACATGTGCTGCACGGTGATGCCGCTTTTCGTGCTTAGTGAAATCACCTTTAAAAGCTTTCCTTTTCAACTCACTATTGAAGGGCAGTATATAGTGAAGAACATTGTTATTATGAGTGCGGCATTTGTGCTGCTGTTTCAGAGCAAAAACAATCGAATTCACAATTAGAGAGGTTTTATAGAACTTTTCGCTGGTCATTTGATTTACTTAGTAAGTAAATTTTGATGCTTTGAAGTACGATGTAGTAATCATAGGCGGAGGACCGATTGGGTTGAACTGTGCTATTGAAGCCAAAAAGGCAGGCCTATCTTATATAGTGTTGGAAAAGGGAGTTTTGGTGAATTCACTTTATAATTTCCCCACCAACATGACCTTCTTTTCAACCTCCAACTTATTGGAAATTGGAGGCGTACCCTTTATCGCGCACAATGATAAACCGACCAGAAGGGAAGCTCTGGAATATTTCAGGCGGGTCCAGGAAAGCTGGAATCTTGACATTAAGCTCTATACAGAGGTGAAATCTATGAGCCACGATGGAGAGGTGTACCAAATTTTAACTACCAAGGGAACATTTGAAGCATCGAATGTGATTGTGGCGACTGGCTTTTATGACACAGCCCGAAAGCTGAATATACCGGGAGAAGATCTTAAGAAGGTAAAGCACTTCTATGATGATCCTCACCCATATGTAGACCAAAAGGTGCTGGTGATTGGTGCGGCCAATTCGGCCTGCGATGTGGCACTGGAGACTTATTATAAAGGTGCTGAAGTAACGATGGCTATCCGTGAGGCGGAAATCTATCCTAAAGTCAAATATTGGATTCGGCCGAATATTGAAAATAGAATCAAAGAAGGCAGCATTAAAGCCTATTTCAATACCACTGTGAAGGAAATCAGACCTCATGAAGTAGTGCTTCAAACTCCTGAAGGGGAGGTAACATTGGAAAATGACTTTGTTCTGGCTATGACTGGTTACATGCCCAATTATAAACTCTTCGAATCTTTAGGGCTTGTGATTTCTGACGATGAGGACAGGATTCCGGTGCATAATCCGGAAACACTTGAAACCCCTCTCCCCGGTGTTTATGTGGCAGGTGTAATCAACTCAGGACTACAAACAAGCAAACTGTTTATTGAGAATACCCGCATTCATTCGGAAATGATAGTTAAGAGTATTCTTACAAGGAAATCGGCCGAAGTTTCAGCATAACTATTCTTGTCTCAAAGTACTTACTGGGTTCTTTCTGGCGGAATTCATTACCAGTGTGCTCACCAAAACAAAAGTGAGGATGAGTGCTGTGGCCACCCCAAGAATAATCAAGCCAAAGTTGATAGTGGTCTGATATTCGAAGTTCTGACTCCATCTATTAATGCCCAGGTAGGCCAATGGAATGGAGATTACGCTGGCAATCAGTAGTAGTTTGAATGTACCCGAATACATCAGTGACACAATTTGTGGTGACATGGCGCCTAGTACTTTACGAATTCCAATTTCCTTTCTTCGTTGATCGATGTTAAATGCAGTAAGACCAATCAATCCGATAAGCGAGATTATTGCACAAAGTACAGTCATAAATGTGATCAGTTTGCTTTGTGTTCTGTCTGCTTCATAAGATTCATTTAAGGATTCATTCAGGAAACTATATTCGAAGGGGTAATTGGGGAGTTGTTCGTTCCATACTGTTTCGGCAGCCTTGATGGCCTCAGCGGCCTGATTTTGACTGAAACGAACAATTAGGTTTCTACCAGGCCTGGGATTATAAACAAATACCAAAGGTTCAATTGGATTGTGCAACGTAAAGTGGTTGAAGTCTCGTACCACACCAATGATCTGACCCGGCTCCTGTTGATGAAAGAAGCCCATTTTCATTCCAATGGGATTGTCCCAACCCAGTTTTTTAGCAGCCGTTTCATTAATCACAAATTTTGTATTAGCCCGGGTTAAATCTTTCGAATAGAACTCACCAGCCGCCATCGGTATACCGAAGGTTTCCAGATAGTCAGCGTCTCCTTGTACAACTTTAAACTCCTGTTGTTTCATTTCGCCATCCTGATCTACTCTGAATACCTGTTGCCCAATTCCATAACCTGCAACGAAGTTGGATGAAGTTACCTTTTCAATGGCAGGATAAGACTCCAAAGCATTTTTCATGGCGCTGTATCTGCTCTGAGTCACGGAATCATTCGTGGCAATGACCATGATCTGGTCTTTGTTGAAGCCCATGTCTTTGTTCTGAATAAAAGAAATCTGGTCTTTCATCAACAAGGTACTCAGCAAAACCCCAATGGAAATTACAAACTGGAAAAGTACAAGCCCCTGTCTTATCAATTGTCCAGATTTGGAGGCTGTCCATGTACCTTTGAGGGCATTAACGGGTCTGATTTGGGATAGGTAGAAGGCAGGATAAACCCCGGCAATCAGTCCGGTAAAAATGACGATAATTAAAGTACCGAATAGTAAAGTCGGGTTCTGAAACAGAGTGAACTCAAAATTCACACCCAACCAGCTTTGAAGAGGGGAATGAGTAATCAAAGCCCAAACGGCCAAAATGGCGAACAAGTAGGCCACAACAACTTGCACCATAGATTCTGTCAACAAAGAGGCTCTCAAGCTGTTCATATCGGTTCCAAGCACCTTTCTGATACCAATTTCCTTGGCTCTGAGACCTGCCCTGGCTGTTGCCAGGTTGATGTAATTGATACAGGCCAGGAATAGAATGGCCAGGCCTACGGAAGAGAATACTAATAGGTTGGTTGGGTTGCCTTTAGCGAAATCGTCATCGATTTTTTCCTTGTCATAGTGAATGGAAGAAAGTTGCTGAAGCCTAAGCTGATGGTTTCCATTGATCCTATTGCCAAAAGGCATGAAATATTTCTCGTTCAAAGGAGGAAATTTGCTCATAATATCTTCCTTTGTTGTGCCCTCTTCCAAAAGGATATAGTTAAGTCCATCCGCATTCCAGAGTACTTCTGAGTTGAACACACCGTCCATCATGGCAAATTCCCTGGTTCTGATACCAGAGATCAAAGCATGAAACTCAAAATGCGTGTTGGTAGGCAGGTCTTCATAAACCCCTGTCACCTTCAGGTCTCTGTTATCAATTCTGATAACCTCATTCATACCAAGCTTCTCACCAAAAACTTTGTCATTGACTGTTTTAGAGATTACCACAGAAGCCGGCTCTGTCAAGGCCGTTTCTGAATTACCAATGAGCAGGTTCAAATCGAAAATGTCGAAGACCGTTGAATCGGTGTAATACATTCTTTCCTGCCTAAATACCTGATTGTTGTAAACAATTTCCCCCTGGCCAATAAAGCCAAATCGAGAAAAACTTTCTATTCCTGGGATTTCCTCCTTCATGATTGGAAGAAGCTCAGAAGCCGAGTAGGCGGTGTTGAACTGAGCTCCAGGGGCAGTGAGCACATGGCTTACCCGATAGATTCTATCATGATTATTGAAATGTTGATCGAATGTTAATTCATTCTGAAGGAACAACACCAGCCAGATGGTGGCGGCAAGCCCAAAAGTGAGCCCAATTAGGTTAAGAGCACTAAAAAGACGGTTTTTCCAGAGAACACGTAGAGCAAACTTAAGCATAACAATAAATTAACTAAGACCTTCGTTAAAGGTGCAGAGATTAATCTAGTTTTGCAAAGGATTTGAGGGAGAAGCGTAAGCTGTCTATTGAGAGTCTAGCTAAAGGTTAATTAAAGTTAAAACCATATGCCTAATTAAACTTTTGCCGTTAAAGAAGTATCTGAGAAGAGTAAGGTAAAAGAAAAGAGTTTGGTACGATAATTGGATTGAATATTAAAATAAAAACGAGGACTAGTCAGTAGTTCTCTTCATACAGTTAGTAGTTTATTTGTTTAGTGACCCGAAGGAGTAGTTAACCTTCGGGTTTTTTTATGCCTTTTGGATGCTTATTCTCCGAAGAGACACAAACCTCGGCAAGTGTGGGCAGGGGTGTTATTGATAATCTTCCCTCACCGGGCTAAAGACATCCAGCAATTGACAGTCTGTAATGGCCCTGCCTGAATGAGGTTCGTTGGAAGGAATAACAGCCACATCTCCGGCCTTCATGATTCTGGTCTCGCCCTGAAGGGTAAGCTCAAATTCACCGGATATTACTTGTGCTGCCACCTGCTCATGAACGTGAGAATGCTCCGGCAGAATGCTTCCGGCTTTGATCTCCCAGTAGGCTAGGGTCATTTTTTCAGTGTGAATCATTTTCCCAGAAAAGCCGGGAATCAGTTCTTTGGAAGCAACATCTTTGAGGTTGATGAAGGGCATTAGCTGAATATTTTCTGTTCGATGGCTTCTTCGAGAAGGTCGTTTTTGTTGATTGGGACAACTCCAACATACTCGCACACCAAGCCTCCTCCGAGATTGGCCAAAGCGGCAGTTCTTTTAGCATCCAGCCCGGCAGCCAGTGCACAGGCCACAATGCTGATGACGGTGTCGCCTGCTCCTGAAACATCAGAAATCTGACGGATGTGAGCGGGAATATGGTGGGTTTCTCCATTGTCTTTGATGAATACTCCATGTTCTGATAGAGTGACCATAATCATTTTGGCATTCAAGGCTTCCTGAAGCGCTTTAGCGGCTGACTTTACAGAATCCATATCCTTGGGGTCAACATCCAGCTTCATTCCCTCCCTCAACTCTTTCAAATTGGGCTTGAAAAGGGTGGCTCCTTTATAATCCAGGAAGTTGCGCTTTTTAGGATCAACCACGGTTGGAATGCCTAGTCTGATAGCTTCTTCGATGGTTTCGGAAATAATGGTCTTGTTGATGACGCCTTTATCGTAATCTTCGAAAATGACCACATCGCATTCCGGCAAAAGATTTTTGATATGTGCCAGCAGGCTTTTTTGCTCAATCTCGCTCATATCCTTATCTGACTCAGAATCCACCCTCAGCATTTGGTGAGAACCGGCCAGTATTCTTTCTTTGACTGTTGTAACACGCTCCGAACTGGTGATTACTCCTTTGTTCGGAATCCCTCTTTCATTCAGTCTTTCCAGGAAAAATTCACCATCCAGATCATCGCCCACAATGGCACATGGAATAGGTGTAGCTCCAAGCGACTGAACGTTCAAAGCCACATTGGCTGCACCGCCCAGTCGCTTCTCTTTGCTTTTGGCCAATACTACAGGCACAGGTGCTTCAGGAGATATACGGCTAACGGTACCCCAGATGTAGGAGTCTACCATCACATCGCCAATTACCAGTACCTTGAGTTTACTGATTGCTTCGAAAAGAGATTCCGCGTTCTTAAAATTCATTTATTTCAGTTTTGCTAGAGCCGTTTTCATCTGGCTAATGGCATTTCTCAAATCTGCTTCTGAGGCTGCATAAGACAACCTGATACAATTTGGTGCTCCGAAAGCACCTCCGGTTACGACTGATACCTGAGCGTTTTCCAGAATATACAAAGCCAGCTCATCGGCATCATTTACAGTAGTTGTTCCATCTGACTTTCCAAAATAGGCACTTACATCAGGGAAGAAGTAGAATGCTCCTTGTGGCATATTGGTTTTGAAGCCCGGAATTTCATCTAGCAACACTTTTACCAAATCCCTTCTCCTCAAATACTCCTTCGCCATTTCACGAGTTGGACCTAGGTCTGAAGTAAGGGCTGTTAAAGTCGCTCTTTGAGCAATAGAGCAGTTGGCCGATGTAAATTGTCCCTGAATTTTATTGCAGGCCTTAGCTAGCCAAAGCGGAGCGCCTATATAACCAACTCTCCAGCCTGTCATGGCGAAACCTTTGGCCATTCCATTTACGGTTACTGTTCTTTCCAACATGCCCGGAAGTGCTCCTATGCTTGCATGTGCCCCGGTGTAATTGATGTGCTCGTAGATCTCGTCAGAGACCACAATCATGTTGTCATGCTTCAATACCACTTCTGCAATTGGCTCTAATTCTTCTTTGGTGAAAACTGAGCCTGTTGGGTTACATGGTGAGGAGAAAATCATGGCCTTGGTTTTTGGAGTAATAGCCGCCTCGAATTGCTCTGCAGTTACCTTGAAGTCATTTTCAATTCCCCCGGTTACAATAACAGGTACTCCTCCTGCCAACTCTATCAGGGCAGTATAACTTACCCAGAAAGGGGAGAACACCACTACCTCATCGCCTTCATTAATAATGGCCTGGAAGATGTTGGCTATTGATTGTTTCGCACCGTTTGAAACCACAATCTGATCGGCAGAATAATCAAGGCCATTCTCTCTTTTGAACTTGGCAGAAATGGCTTCCCTCAAATCCTGATATCCGTTAACAGGGGGGTAGGCAAAGTATTTACCTTCATCGATGGCCTTTTTGGCTCCGTCACAAATGTGTTGGGGAGTCTTGAAATCGGGCTCACCCAGACTGAGGCTGATTACATTGATGCCTTTTGCTTTATACTCTCTGGCTTTTGCTGCCATGGCCAACGTGGCCGACTCGGCCATGTTTAAAATGCGGTCTGAAACAATGTTCATTTTATTATTAGTCGTAAATCGTTCTTGTTAAAATACTTCTGCCCAAAGTCACCTCATCGGCATACTCCAGTTCGCCTCCAATGGGGATTCCCCGTGCAATAGTAGTGACTTTTAAGCCCAAAGCCTTCAACTTTTTGGTGATATAGAATGCGGTGGTATCTCCCTCCATGTTGGGGTTTAAAGCGAGGATCACCTCTTCAATTTTAGGCTCACTTTTTTCGATTCTGGTAAACAGGGAATCGATATGTAGATCTTCCGGTCCAATGCCTTCTATGGGTGAAATCACTCCTCCCAACACATGGTAAAGACCCTTGTACTGGTGGGTGTTTTCTATGGCCATTACATCGGGAGTATCTTGTACCACGCAGATGGTGCTGAGATCTCTCTTTATGGTTCTACAGGTGCAATCTGTGGTATCTGAAATCATGTGACAGGTGCCGCAGTACTGAATATCTTCTCTCAGATGATTGAGTGCTGCTGTCAGATTGGATGTAGCATCCTTGTCTTGTTTGAGTAAATGCAAAACTAGTCTCAAGGCTGTCTTCTTACCGATTCCGGGCAGCTTTGAAATTTCTTCTATGGCATTCTCAACAATTTTCGGAGGGAAGTTCAATGTCTGGGTGGGGGAATATTACATCACTGTTGCGGTTATTCCCGCATCCAAAATACTTTCACACATGGGTCTTAGTTCGGTAAATGAACCGTGTTTCACAGTACACTTTCCTTTGTAATGGATCAGGAGTGTACATTGTTCGGCCTGCTCGGCAGAATGTTTACACACCTTCATTAAGATATTGATCACATGCTCAAAAGTATTCACATCGTCATTGAAGACCACCAGATCACACAGGTCTTCCTCAACCACTTCCTCTAATACATCAACGCTTTCTTGCTCTTGGTAGCTTAATCGCATATCTCTGAATTTTGCATCAAATTTAATGAAAATCATCTGCATAACCAGTTGGTGGGGTGATCAGTTAACAGAAATCGGAAATCAGTTGATTAGGAAGGCCTCACCCTAAATCCCTCTTCAGGGAGAGGGACTTTTGGATAGTGCAAGATTTGACTTCCACAATCAACTCTTGCAGAGAACAAAAGCCTTCCTCCTACGGGGGAAGGTTTGGATGGGGGCTTTCTGCAATCCGTGCCCTCACCGTCTTTGCGAGAAACAAACTTTGCGGGAGCAGAAGTTTATCACATGGCAATGACAGTACTTTAGCATTGATACTCCCTGATTTCTGATATACTGTTTTCTGATCACTGATATACTGATATCTTTACTTCATGAGTCCAACCCTTGTCATTGCCCTAATAGGCGGATACTTCCTGATGCTGATCATCATTGCCCGACTGACTTCAAGGGGTGCCAATACACAGACGTTCTTTACTGCTAACAGACAAAGTCCCTGGTATCTGGTGGCATTTGGAATGATTGGGGCCTCACTTTCAGGTGTCACTTTCATCTCTGTTCCTGGTGAAGTGGGCAATAGCTTCTTCTCTTACTTTCAGGTGGTGATTGGCTATTTACTGGGTTACTTTGTGATTGGAGCCGTTTTAATGCCTCTTTATTACCGACTGAACCTGGTTTCCATTTATGGTTACCTGGAGCAGCGTTTTGGCTTTTGGTCATACAAAACCGGATCGGGATTCTTTCTGCTCTCCAGAGTTGTGGGGGCAAGCTTCAGGCTCTTTTTGGTAGCCATAGTGCTGCAGACAGCCTTGTTCGGTGCTTTCGGTGTTCCATTCTGGGTCAGTGTAATGGTAACCATCCTCCTGATTTGGGTTTATACGTTTAAGGGAGGAATCAAGACCATTGTGTGGACTGATACACTTCAGACTCTGTTCATGCTGACTGCCGTGGTAATTACCATCATTATCATCACCAAAGAATTGGGCTGGTCTATTGGCGAAGCTATTGGACAGATTCAGAAAAGTGATATGTCTAAAATATTCTACTGGGATTGGGGTAGCCCGAAGTTCTTTCCTAAACAGTTTATTTCCGGTGCTTTGATTGCTATTGTGATGACGGGGCTGGATCAGGACATGATGCAAAAGAACCTGACTTGCCGAAACCTGAAAGAGGCACAGAAAAATATCTTCGGATTTAGTGTAGTGCTCATTTTCGCAAACCTTCTGTTTCTGGCAATGGGTGCACTCCTGTTTATGTATGCGAACAGCAAAGGGGTTGAAATACCCGCCAGAACCGATACGCTGTACCCTCTCCTAGCATTGAACCATCTGGGTACTTTTGCCGGAGTGGTTTTCCTTTTGGGAATTATTGCTGCGGCATACTCCAGTGCGGATTCTGCCTTAACAGCTCTTACTACAGCGTTTTGTGTTGACTTTCTAAATTTTGAAAAGAAAGAGGAAGAGGAGAAGAAAAAGACAAGGCTGAAAGTTCACATTGGGTTCTCAATATTGCTATTCCTGGTTATTCTAATCTTCAACGCCATCAATGATGATAGCGTGATTAACTCCATCTTTAAAGCGGCAGGCTATACATATGGCCCACTACTGGGGCTTTTCAGTTTTGGTTTGCTGACCAAAAGATCTGTGATAGACAAGTATGTGCTGCCGGTTTGTTTGGTAGCCCCAGTTTTATCTTATGTTATTGATATAGCCAGTGGAATCTGGTTCGGCTTCTTTATTCTGGCTTTGAATGGAGCCCTGACTTTTATTGGGCTGTTCCTGATTTCGAAAAAATCTTAGCGAACCCAGCACCTCGGTTTTTGTCACCACCAAGGTCGCTGAGATCGCAAATTTTTACTGAGTAATCCTCTTTCTCAGTTTGATCTTAGAAACATTACTTCGCCTTCTCATATTCAGTACTTCCACAGTGAGTGAGAAGAATACGGCAAAGTAGATATAGCCTTTTTCAATGTGTTTGCCTATTCCTTCCAAAACCAACATAAAGCCAATGAGTATAAGGAATGACATGGCCAGCATCTGAAGTGTAGGGTGTTTGTTAATGAAATTGCTGATTCTCCCGGCAAAGGTCATCATTACAATCATGGCTAGTACAACAGCGACAATCATGATCATGATATGTTCCGTTAAGCCCACTGCCGTTAAGATGGAATCGAAGGAGAAAACCATATCCAGAGCCACAATCTGCAGAATCACTTTTCCCATAGTGGTTTGAATTCTGCCTTTGCTTTCATGTTCTTCGGCTTCCAGCGACTCATGTATTTCCGTGGTACTCTTGCCAATCAGGAACAGGCCACCTACAATGAGTATGATATCCTTCACACTAACTGCATGTTCCATTAATGTGAATACTGGTTCTGTAAATCCAATGATCCAGCTAATGCCCAAAAGCAAGCCAATTCTCATTACCAGAGCCAGTCCAAGTCCCAGGTTCCTTGCGGTTCCTTGCTGCTTGTCTGGCAAGCGGTTGGAAATGATGGATATGAATATGATGTTATCTACACCCAGAACAATCTCCAGAAAGGTGAGTGTTAAAAGGGCAATTATACCTTCAGAGGTTAAGAGTACTTCCATTTTTTCCTTTAGTCTTCTTTAATGTTTTTATGATTGCTCGAATAGTTGAGTATCGATTTGTTGATGAACCTGCGTACAGGTCGCTCCAAATCTTTTTGTCTCTTGTCGAGTGTAACGTGAAGTTTAAGTGCTATTGCATCTTTTTTAATAGCTTCTATTTTCAAACTAAACTTCTCGAGGTTTATGTTCTTGAATTCCGTCTCCAGAGAGTTGATGAGGTGATTTTCCAAATGGTCAACATTTTTCAAAACCTCGGGCATCAATTCAAAATCAAAACTGAGTTTCTTAAAATTCTTCCTGGAGCTATTTACCACATATGATGAGGCCATTAGTGAATTGGGGATGTAAACTATCTCATCGTCATCATTCAGTATAACCACATTTAAAAGCGTAATATCCATTATCCGGCCGCTGTGTTCGCCTACCTTGATATAATCGCTGAGTGAAAACTGATTAGAGAACATGAGAATAAGTCCATTGATAATGTTCACTATATACTCCCTGGAAATAATAGCAATGGCAGCGGCAACTATACTGATGGAGGTGAAAAATTCCCTCACATCTATGTTGAAATAATAGGGAATAGAAATAATGAGTATGGCTCCATAAAGAATTGAGGCAATTCTATTGATTCCAACGATATAGTTATCCCGAAAATCGCTTTCCTTATTCTGTCGTTTCAGGTATAGGGCAACCAGCAGAATACGACCAAAAGAAATAATGATGACACTGGTGAGATAAAAGAACAAAGTGGCTATGATATTGCCTCCGAGTGGTAAGTCTTTGAAGCTATCTTCAAAGTAAACTTTCCAGCCTAAACCAATGAACAGCACAATCAGCTTAAGAGCAAAGAAAACTCTCCTCTTACTTTCCTGTCTGGCCTGGTCTAACGGACGATTTGTTTTAGTAGCTTTATTCAACTCCTGTATTTAACCTTCGCGAAATTAGTTGAAAATGTACAAATCAGAGCTCCAACTCAGTATTTGGATTCCAAAAGACCTGGTTAAAGTTTTTGATTTTGTCATTGTGCACTTCAACGCCTTCAGCTTCCAGACGTTCCTGCATGAGGGTAGGCGTTTGAAAATGATGTTTTCCGGTTAAAATACCCGCCCGATTGACTACCCGATGGGCGGGAACATCTGGTTGTGTTCCAGCAGCATTCATAGCCCAGCCTACCATTCTGGCACTTCCCTTTGTGCCCAGGTAATTGGCAATGGCTCCATAGCTTGTGGCACGCCCTTCAGGTATGAGACGAACCACATCATAAACATCATTAAAGAAATTGGTATGGTCTTTAGGCATTTAAAACAGTTAGGGTTCAATTCCAACTAATACCAGGGGGACTGCTGGAACACCTCTACCCTGTCTTGCTAAATCATAAAGGGCTCCTTCATAATAACCAGGCCCTGATGA
>Ga0114899_1000787_pt1 | contig 20769 bp, 19 predicted proteins | sample MalvireepMed_215_FD_83497 | JGI IMG/M metagenome (GOLD analysis project Ga0114899, IMG submission 83497) | Marine viral communities from the Global Malaspina Expedition - Malaspina viral metaG DeepMed_215 | ecosystem: Environmental > Aquatic > Marine > Oceanic | place: Mediterranean Sea...
ATGTTAGGCAATATATTAAACTACAAAAGACTCATACTGAGAGTTTGAAATTAGCTTATGATGAGGTTGAAAAATTAGCGTTTTTCGATTCGCTTACCGGGTTACCTAATCGAAGAATGTTTAAAGAAAAGATGAACTACGCAATTAAAATGGCTGAAAGATCAGGCAAGTTTTATGCGCTCTTTTGTTTAGATCTCGATAATTTTAAGCGCATTAACGATTCTTTAGGTCATGATTGCGGAGACCAACTTTTGGTTACAATTGCTGAGCGCCTGCAAAACTTAACACGCTCTGTCGATACGGTTGCGCATATTAGTGGTGATGAATTTAATTTGCTTTTTTGTGATATATATTCTGAAGATCGAGCGGCAAAAATAGCTGCCAATATTTTGAATAGACTTGCAGAGTCAATTGAACTTGACCATCACGAGATATTTGTTACTGCGAGCATTGGCATTACAATATTACCCCATGATTCGAATGATCCTATTTCCCTATTAAAGTATGCCGATCTCGCTCTATACAAAGCAAAGGGGCTTGGGAGAAACACTTTTCAGTTTTATGACGAACGCCTAAATAAAATTGCGACAGAAAATATGGCGCTTGAAGGTAAATTAAGAAATGCAATTGCTAATCGTCAGTTTGTGCTTCATTATCAGCCACAATTTGACAGTGAAGCAAAGTCAATTATTGCTTACGAAGCACTTGTTCGTTGGTTAGACCCTGATGAAGGGTTGATTTCGCCATTAAAGTTTATTCCTGTAGCTGAAGACACCGGTTTAATAGTAGATATCGGGCGATGGGTAGTAGAGCAAGCGTGTCAAGACTTTAAACTTTTGCAGCAACATGTTGGAAGCAAGATAACAGTAGCTGTTAATATTTCGTTAAGGCAAGTAAAAGACTCTGGATTTATCGACGAGTTAAAAAAAGCTATTAATAAAGCAAAGATTAAACCTGAGAATATTGAAATTGAATTAACCGAAAGCCTTTTGATGGAAGAAATTGATGATACTAAAAATCTATTGTCTAACTTTCAATCAATGGGGTGCTCAGTGTCAGTGGATGACTTTGGTACCGGCTATTCTTCGTTAAGCTATTTGCAGAAATTATCATTTGATACATTAAAGGTAGATCGATCTTTTATTCAAAATATTACCACTGATAAAGGCGATAGAGAAATCGTATCAGCAATTATCGCGATGGCACACAACCTCGGGTTGACCGTCGTTGCTGAGGGAGTCGAGACTGAAGCGCAACTTGAATTGCTGAAACAGAAAAGCTGTGACATTTTTCAGGGCTATTTACTTGGACGTCCGTTGCCAATATCTCAAATTTTAACTCAATCAGAGCAAAAGATATCAGTTGCTAAGTAATTTCAATAAGCAGTAATATAAACTGTCCTCACCTAGTCCTCATCCAGTCAACAAACCATAACCGTTTCACAATGATTACAAATTTTTAGCATAAAGCTTAACTAGATAATCCGTATAAGCAACGTCTCCAGAATATCGGGCAAGGTGAGTTGAATCTCTAAACATATCAGGATTTATTTCAGTTAAATCTTGATGGTCTTTAATTGTCACTCCAGTTGCTTGTTCAATTTGATTGATAGCAGTGTCTAACCTTGCTCTAGCTTCTGGCGAGTAATGAATCCATCGGGTATTACGCGGTAACATCACCACTTCCACTTTGTCAGAAAACTGTTTAAAGTTTTCCACTATTCGAATAAAACTCTCCACTAAAAGCGGTTCAAAATTTAATCCTTCGATATCGGCTCGCCTAATTCTGTTTTGTCTTTTGTTGCCCATGTAAGCATCATTTTGTTTAGTTTTATTAATTGCTAATATCACTTCGATAGAACGTTCTGAACGTTCTTGTGGAATCGTGCCGCCGCCTTGCCAGTGGTAACTCCATCGAGTTGGTTGGTAGTTAGGAAAGTCTTCATGAAATAGAGTATAGCTTTCCTGTGATAATTCTCTTCGTAGTTTAACCAGTTCATTACTCTCGCTTAATCTTTGAAGCTGTTTTCCTGAAAAAAATACTCGTCCAAAGCGGCTAGTGATCATTTCAGAAGAAATGTTGCCACGTAGATGTTTGATGTTAAATAGGCGAATGCCTCGAATAGGGTCGTCTAATGTTATATCCCACAAATGTTGTTCACTGGCTAAAATGGTAGTAAAAGAATCGACTACTCCTTTTGCACCATTCCATCTCGCTTGAGTAGCTTGAAAAGGATTAAACTCGATTACCGCCAGTTTTAGTCTGCGGTCATTGTTCTTGAATTCTTCGGCGATCCCCCTAGATAACTGATCTTGAAAAAACGGATTGAGCCCACCAAATCCAAAGTTAAATGATTTAATATTCTTGCCTGCATCTTTTGCCGCCGAGTCAAATTGTCGCGGAGAAAAGGCCGCGCCGACCATGGAGGAGCCAAATACCATCGCTAGATTTTTATCTTCGTTAAGTATTTTTGGTAATGCGGCTCTGGCTTCCATAACTCTACCCATAATGGAGTTACTGGATACGGCGAAAGTTAATCCACGGAAAACCAACATTGCACCGCTAGATAGCAATAGAATCGCCAGAAATACTTTTAGAAATACTCTATTAGAACTGGAAGTAGATGAAGTCATCGCTCGGTGCTCCTATAAATAAACAAATTACGTGGGCAAATATGATCAAACCCCAAAATTTCCAGGGTTTACTCTCAAAATTCTGAGTGCCTTTAAGAACCGAAAAATCGATAAAGTGCACCAGAAAATTCCACAGGACAACTAGCAAAAATATTACCTTAACGCTGGCCGCTATGCTAATGTCAGAAATACGGTGCATGGCTTGAATTATGGACCAGGCGGAATCTATACTTTCTGCTCTAAACAAGACCCAGCCAATTAGAACCAGATAAAAAGTAATGCTCCACTTAAGCAGTTTGATTGCAAAAGAGTTTGAACGATTAAAGCTTTTCAGTGCTACCAAATTACCGAGATAATGACTAGCGGTAATGATTGCGCCATGAAAGGCGCCCCAAGCGATAAATGTCCAAGCGGCGCCATGCCACAAACCACCGAGTAACATGGTAATAAAAACATTTCGAGCCCTATTACCATTGCGGTTACCACCGAGCGAAATATACAGATAATCTCGCAGCCAACTCGATAATGAAATATGCCAACGTCGCCAGAAATCAACTGGTGAAATTGCAAAGTAGGGTACTCTAAAGTTGAGAGGGATCTTAAAACCTAATAAGAGGGCTAAGCCAATAGCCATGTCAGTATAACCAGAAAAATCTCCGTAGATCTGCCCGGCAAATGCAAGCACGCCAGTCCAGATTTCTAAGGTACTGAGGGTATCAAAATTGGCGAAAACTTTTTCTGCAGGAATGGCTAAAAGATCTGCGCCGGTTTTTTTGACCAGACCGATAGTGATCAATAAAAATCCGTGTCTAGCGCTATCCCATTCCGGCAATTTAATCGAATGGATTTGAGGCAGGATCTGTTTAGCTCGCAATATAGGACCGGCGACCAATTGTGGAAAAAAAGATAGTGCAGTAACAAACTCAAGCAACCCCTTTCGCGGCTTCATATCGCCACGATAGACATCGATGGTGTAACTCATGCTTTGAAAAGTGTAGAAAGAAATACCGACCGGTAATACCCATGATAGTGTGGGTAAATCGGCTTGATAGTTAAACACCAACAATAGCTCTGCTACTGACTGCAAAACAAAGTCCGCGTATTTGAATAGCGCCAGAATACCGAGGTTTATAAACAGAGATAAAATTAACCAGCGTTTTTTTATTGACTGATGGTTTGAGTTGGCAATGGCCTGAGCGATAAAATAATCTGCAATTCCACTGCCTAGTAATAGAGGTATAAATCGGTAATTCCACGCGCCGTAAAAAATCAAACTGCCTACGAGGATCAAAAACACTCTCGGGGTCTGGCGTAAAACTATAAATCCATAAAAAACGATAAAAATACAGAAAAACAAAAAAAATGCGGGGGTATTAAAAATCATTTAGCGAACCCTTAAGTAATTTAACTAAGACTTATTTTTATTATTTGTAGATTGAGCGCTGTCGAAACCAACTAGCGCCGTAGTTCTTCCATTTCTTCCAGCATTTTATCCAATTTTTTGACAATACGACCAAAAATCAAATTAAAATCCCATTGGTAAAGAGCTTTACTAAAGTAGCTCATCAGTAACGCGATTGAAATTGACCCTAGTGTCCAAAAAACAGGCCAACCAAAAAATATATAAGTCTCAGAGTTATTGATGATATTTTCTGCTGTTTTACTACCTGCATTGTTATCAAACCAAACAGTTGCGGATACTGCAAGAAATGTCAGTGGGTAAAAATATCTTGCCACATTTGAGTTATACGAAATAGTGGTTTTTAGCCAGTGGTCAAAAGATTTAAGAAATTGATAGCTATTTGCACTTTTATCAATTTTATTAAGCGTATCTAGTTGTTTTACACCCAAGAAAGTATAAGAGTTGATTAAAAGAAATATGCTTGTGCCCAGGTATGGCATATCGTCCAATAAATATATGATCAATACACCAACTGAAAATATAAAAAAGGCAATCATATTAATCTTGAACATCCGTTTAAATTTGTCGATGATATGGTTTGATTTTTTATGGTATAAATCATTCAACTTAGGTACAAGTAACTCGTTATTTTTTGAAAAACCATCTTTCCAGATTTCTTCAATTGGCTTTTCCATTAGACGCTCTCCATTAACTTGTTTAATCTCTGTTTGATTCTTTTGATACGTACCCCAATATTATTCGGATTGGTTCCAATAATGTCGGCTATTTCTTGATAAGTTTTTTCTTCTAAATAAAGTAAAATAATCGCTCGGTCGATTTCGGATAACTTTCTAATTGCGTCATACAGTTGATTTAATGATTCGTCTTCAAAAATATGGCTGTCTTCTACTACTTCTTCTGGCAGGGCATCCGAAGCAAATTGTTGTAGACTATTTTTCTTCTTTTTTAATAGCGTCAAACAGACATTAAGAGATAATCGGTAAACCCAGGTAGACCATTCTGATTGTTCTTTGAAATTCTCTCGACTACGCCAGATTTGTAAGCAAACTTCCTGATAATAATCATCAAAATCGTCTTGGTTATTGGTGTAGGCTCGACAGATCTTGATGATGATTCCGGCAAATGGCAAAATAAATGATGTATAGAAATCACTACTCATATTATTTTTTTATACCGCTAATTGAATGGCTCATATTAATTTTCCGCTCTGATGTTAATTAGGTTAGTGGCTCATTTTTGAGTTTATTACACTTGCAGATGAAATTTTTTTAGAGCCTGTAACTGATAAGTTGGCTTGCTTACCCAAATGTATGAATAGGCCCAATGCCACAACTAGTCCTACAGCAATACCCATTGCAAAAATTAATAGATAATCAATCTTTAATTGTTCAACCTGCGGGAATATTTCTGGGCTTAAAAATAAAAACACAGCAAACAAAAGATAGAGTGGCATCAGCTTATTCTCGAACAGTTAAACAGCTGAAGAAAGGTGTCAGTTTTGATGAGATTGTCTTGAAAAGATTATTCATCCCACAATTTCCCTAAGCGCTTTTACGTGTCCATTAAACGCAGCGCGTCCTTCAGGCGACAAGGATAACCAAGTACGTTGTCGACCCTGACTGGCCTTTTTATTAACCGTCACATATCCTGCGTCTTCAAGGGATTTAATGTGTTTTGACAACACCGAGTCACTCACTTCAAGTTGCTCTCGTAGCGTCATAAATTCTAATGATGCGGTGGGAGCTAATAAAGCGCAAATTTGTAGACGATTAGGAGCGTGAATTAAAGGGTCAAAAATAGCGGCACTCATTTTTTTGCTTCCTTTGTTATCCACTCCATTGCAGGGCAAAAATAGATAGTGAAAGCTAGAATCAATGAGTTGGCAATAGCCGCTACATAAGGGAACCAGTTATATCCCATATGGTAAAGGGTTTGCGACGCTATAATTATTAACCCAACAAGAATGCCCGAGATGATCCCCAGCGTTTTTTCTGCCTTACTGACACCTATAAACTTGACGGTGATTCCCTTAGTTCGTAGCACAATAAACCAAGAGCCAATGCTTATTAATAAAGCGATAGTTGACACTATCATGACAAAAGTCCACAAGCTGCTTCCGCTGCTAAAACCTGCAGAGAGAGTTTCTATTCCTAAAAATAGTGAGCTTAGAAATATTAGCCATTTTGGCGGCCTTTGACTATTAACTGCTACTTTCTTCGCTGCGTTTAAAGACTCAAGAGCTGCTTTCGCTTCGTCGGCTGTGATTTGATGATTATTTTGATTCACTATTACTTTCCTTTTGTTTCCATGATGGAAAGTAATATAACATGGACTTTCCGAAGTGGAAAGTTATTTCTTTCCGTTTTGGAAAGTTAAGCTTTCTGGGATGGACTAAGGACAAAAAAAATCCCACATAAAGTGGGATTTTTTATAGGTCTGCGTGAAAGTTATTTTATCTCATCACCATAAATATCAAGCAGAATAGGCTCGCCATAGCCTAAGTCTTTCATTCTGGATAATTGCGATTTAGCATCACCAACTACCAAATAGATCATGTGCTGCTCATCGATATGTTTGTTTATTGTTTTATGAACTTGATCCAAAGTCACTGATTGAACATGTTGCTGCTGTTGTTCAATATAATTGTTGGCTAAATCAAGGCGGGTCATTTTCTGTAGCATACCGAGTAATTGATCCAAAGTCTCAAAGCGACGAGAGTTGCCTTTTAAAATCATGTTCTTAGTAACGTCTAGATCTTCTTGTTTATATGTCTGCTGATAGTTACCAATTAAATCTTTAAAAATTTCTAGAGACTCTAAGGTGACATTTGAACGCACTTGTGAAGCCGCGATAAAAGGTGACTGAAGAGTACTGTCGTCGATATAAGAGTATGCGCCGTAGGTATAACCTTTTTGAATGCGTAGCGTTTGAGCAAGACGTGCGCTCATACCACCACCTAATCGTCTATTGGCAAAATCAATTGAGTAGAACTCAGGATCAGTGCCGGCTAAAGTTGTTTTACCCACATAAATCGCCGACTGCTTAGCGCCAGGCAGGTCAATGAAGTAGAGTTTTGGCTGAGCGACATTTTTTACGATTGGTTGTTCTGGCATGACAACTTTACCGCCTTTCCACGGAGTTAACCCTTCCAGAGCAGATTGAACCTGAGCTTTGTCTACTGAACCAACAACATGGAAGCTAGCATTTTTAGGTGAGAGGTGAGTTTTATAAAATGCTTTAATATCATCTAAATTGATATTTGAGACTGTCGCTTCATTGCCGCCATGGGCTTTTCCTGAGATATGATTTTTGCCAAACAGTTTTTTGCCAAATGCTTTGGAAGCAATGCTTCTTGCATTACCTTGGGCTTGTTTAATTCGAGTCAATCGAGTTGATTTTAACCGGTCAAATTCAGCTTGTTCCCATCGAGGGGAGAGCAAAATTTCACTTAATAAGTTCATCGTCTGGTTAAAGTTTTTAGCCAGTGTTCTGCCGTTGATCACTATAGAATTGTCGCCAGCTCTAACCGATAGACTAGCACCTAATAAACCAATCGCTTCCTCTAATTGCTGTGGCGTTTTCTTAGCTGTTCCTTCATTCATCAACTGGCCCATTAAATAAGCGGTACCAACCTTATCTGGTGAGTCTAAAATTTGTCCTCCGTCGATAACTAAGCTGAAGTTAACTAAAGGTAATTCATTTTGTTCAATACCATAAATCTCAACGCCATTTTTCATGGTTGAGCGCCATACATCAGGTGTCGTAAGCGTTGGCAATTCGGTTAGTGCAGGTTCTGAGCGGTCATATTTGCTCGGTGTCTTTTCATATTTGATGGCGTCATTTTCAACAAATGTTTCTTCAGCGCCTTGTTTGATTTGCTCTTCTTTCACATCAGCTTTAGTCGAGCCAGTCAGAATTAAATCCTTTCGACTTTTAGGAACAAAGCTTGTGATCACCGCAGGTTTATTTTTTATATATTTATTATAAACCCGAAGGATATCCTCACGAGTAACTGAAGTAATATTGGCTATGTCTTGTTTTAGAAAGTCAGGAGAACCCGCGTATTCATTGTAAATACCCATTTGCAGCGCTTTGTCTAAAACACTCTCAATGTTGTAATAAAATGAAGTTTCTCTCTCTGCCTTATATTGGGTGAGCTGATTGTCACTAAAACCCGATTTTTCAAATTCAGTTAAAGATGCTTCGATCGATTGATAAATATCGTCTAACTTAATACCAGCATTTGCGCGAATACGAATGGTAAATGTTCCTGCGACTTCCTCTGACCTATTATAAGCTGAGACACTCGGAGCCAGTTTTTTCTGGTCAACGATGGTTTTATATAGTGCAGCATTTTTGCCTTCAGATAACATGGTTCCTAGAGCGTCCAGTGCATAAGCGTCTGGATGGTATTGTTCGATTGTTGGGAAAGTCAGGCGTAGTTCGGGCAACTTAGCAAAATTATCCAGATGGAAAAGTTTGATATCGTGTTTAAGTTCTACGGGTTGTGGTTTTATAGCGGTCATTTTCTCACCGGCTTTAATTTCACCAAACCAGCGTTCGACTTTCTTTTTGGTTTCTGCAACGTCAATGTCGCCTGCTATGACTAAGGTTGCATTAGATGGTATATAAAATTTTTCATAAAAATCGCGAACATCGTCTAAGGTTGCGCTTTGTAAATCCGCTAAATCGCCGATCACAGTCCAGTTATAAGGGTGACCTTCAGGATATAGGGCTTTTTTGATCACATGACCACTATGGCCATAAGCACGGTTATCGACTCGCTGGCGTTTCTCATTCTTAACCACCTGCTTTTCTCTTTCGAGCGTACCTTGATCGACGGTATTGATCATATAACCCAAACGGTCAGAGTCGATCCAAAGTAATTTATCAAACGCATCTTTAGGAACCACTTCATAATAAATGGTGCCATCGCTCCAAGTACCGCCGTTTCTGGTGCCCCCTAATTCAGGGATCAGTTTGCGATTAGAGCCCTTAGGGACATTTTCAGAATCGTTAAAAGACATATGTTCAAAGAAATGAGCAAATCCTGTTTTACCCGGCGCTTCACGGTTTGAGCCAACGTGTACAATGGTTGCCATAGAGACAATTGGATCTGACTTGTCTTTATGCAGTATTACTTTAAGCCCATTAGCCAGTTCGTATTGTTCGTACTTGAGGTCGATAGCGGACTTGTTTTCATTGGTATTTTCAGCGGTATTTTGAACCGTTTCAGCTGAAGATTCAGCGGTACTTGAAGTTTGAGCCGGCTCGTTATCAGATGTACAGGCTGATAGTCCAAGTGCCATCAATAGCGCAATTGAAAAGCTCTTTTTTTTATTATTCATCTTTGTTCCCTTATTTAAGTGCATAAAGTGTTACCGCATTCTAGACTAAGCTGGGATACAGTTCATATATAAAATGTTGATAAATGTGTTAACACAACAAAGATAAATTCGATTATGATGATCTAGCATTGAAAAATGTGGCCAAAGAACCTTAGGCGTTCACATAAATAATAGTAATTAAATAAAAGGTAAAATCATGTCCGACACTCAAAATGATGACTTAACGACAGCGAATCAAAAATGGGGCGCTCAAGAAAAGTCGGCATGGTTGACAAAACAAACCATTCATCGCTCTTATGCTGGTGAGGTGGTTATCAGGGTCGAAGCATTATCAGACCATTTTGAAGTTGAACAATATGGTGCTTTGTCCTACTCACCTGGAAAATACCCGCTATATATTGTTAAGACAAAGAATTGGAACAGCGACAAAAAGACGATCTTGGTCACAGGTGGGGTTCATGGTTATGAAACTAGTGGTGTATTAGGCGCGTTGAGTTTCTTGGAAAACGAAGCGCTTAGTTATAGCGAAAACTTTAACATCGCTGTTGCACCTTGTATCAGTCCATGGGGCTTTGAAACGATAAATCGATGGAATCCTAATGCGGTTGATCCAAACCGCTCATTTTATTTGGATAGTCCAGCGCAAGAATCAGTAAACCTAATGAGAGCTGTTGACTCACTTAACTCAGCCATTTTCGCGCATATCGATTTACATGAAACAACTGATACCGATAATAGTGTTTTTAGACCGGCTCTTGCTGCTCGTGATGGTGTGAAGCAAGATAACTGGAATATACCTGATGGCTTTTATTTGGTTGGAGATACCGATAATCCGCAAGATGACTTTCAGCGTGCAATTATTGAGTCGGTGAAAAAAGTGACACACATTGCTCCATCTGATGATTCTGGAAGAATTATTGGTGAGTTAATCACACAAGAAGGGGTGATCAATTATCCGACTAAAAAACTTGGTCTTTGTACCGGTTTTAGTAACAGTCAATTCAATACCACCACCGAAGTTTATCCTGATAGTGCAACTGCTACGCCGGAAGATTGCGTAAAAGCCCAGGTGGCTGCTATTACTGGCGGACTGGAATATTTGATTGAGTCAAAAGCGCACTTATAAATCAGTCTAAGTCGATTGTTACTCAGATCGTCCCATTGGAAGTTGCATCAGAAATCTTGCACCTCCAAGAGGGCTGTCTGCAACAACAATTTTCCCATGATGTTTGTCTACCACCTTTTTTACGATAGCCAGACCTAATCCGACGCCTCCAGAATCGCGAGAGCGGCTTGGGTCTAGTCGAGTAAATGCTTCAAAGATACGCTCTCTTTTTCCTGGTGGTACGCCGATCCCATCGTCGTCAACAATGATAGTTAAATTTGAACTGTCGCTAAGAATAGTGAGCTCAATTTTGCTGTTTGCAAACCTAGCGGCATTTCTTAATAAGTTGATTAATGCTCTTTCGAGAAAACGACGATCGCCCTCAATATTAATCCGTTCTAATTGACTGATGAGTTCAAAATTTTGTTGAGGGTAGAGGGTTTCCAACTTAGCGATAGTTGACTTGGTTAACTTGAACAGTTCAATGGTTTCGATGTTGAGTTTGATTCTTCCATAAGATAAGCGCGAATAACTCAATATTTCTTTGATCAAAGACTCAAGCTCGTCGATAGACTCGTGCATTTCGTTGAATAATTTAACTTGTTCATCGGACGGGTTATTGTCTTCCGCAAGTTCGAGAGCAAAGCTAAAGCGAGCGATTGGACTTCTCAGCTCATGAGCAACCGCATGCATGAGATCCCGTTGATCGTTACTGGTTTGAAAATTAGTATCTTCGATTTTTTGAATATATTTATCGAGCTTTAGTAGACGGTTAGAGACGCTTCTCAATAGATCTTGGTTGCCTAATAACTTATGAGAAATTGATTCTTGATCAAGTAAGTTATTTAACGCGTTTTCAATTCGCAGAGCTTTTCTTCTAAATAGTTTAAAAAATATGAATGCAACAACGGCATTGACAATAAAGTGGAGCGAAATAAATCGAAATTGTAATGTGGTTGACTCAATATAAAGCGGGTCAATTGGACCGACTTCTACCAGACGCGCATTTGCTAAATTAATGTATACCGTCGGACCATAATCGGCGTAAAGGTCAATCGCATAATCGAAATCGTCTAACTGAGAAGAAACTTCTGAAACGAGGTTCATTTCTTTTCTAAGCCTTATTTTTGAAGGAATGTTTTGTTGACTAGACCAAAGATTGATTGTTTCGGTTTCGTTTTCATTTGATTGAGTCAATTCCTTTTTGATGTCGAGTGCATGTTGACGAAGCTGATCTCTCGCATCTAAAATATATTCTTCCTCTAAGGAAACTAGATAATAGTTATCGTAACCATAAAGGAAAACATAATTGACGAGGGCGAACCCAAGAAATATTTTTATATAGTGATTCATAAATTAAATTAGTTAACTCGCTAAAATATAACCTTTGCCGCGAACGGTTTTTATGATTTCTGGTTTCTTTGGATCGTCGCCCATTTTCTTTCTCAATTTATAAACTCTAAGGTCGATGTTTCTATCCAAGCCATCATACTCCAATCTAAACACTTTAGAATACAAAGTCTCTCTATCGATGATTTGTCCTTTTTGCTCTGCAAGCAGCCACAACAAGTCAAACTCCGCGGCGGTCATCTCTATTTCCTCATCTTCAATTAGAACTCGTCGTTTGGCGGAATCAATGGTCACTTTCCCTGCGATAACGATATGTACATCGTTTGTTTCTTGTTGGTTTGTTGTATCAAGTGCTGGACGTCGCAAGTGAGCTCTAATGTGGGCTAACAAAACTCTGGGTTTAATTGGTTTGCCTAAGTATCCGTCAGCGCCCATTTCTAGGCCAGCGACTTCGTCTATTTCATCATTTAGCGCTGTTAACATGAGTATAGGGCCGCTATAGAACTGACGAACTTCTCTGCAAATACTTAAGCCATCAAGTCCAGGTAACATAACATCCAAAATAATTAGCTCAGGAGAGATGGTTCGTGTCGCTTCAACTGCCTTAAGGCCATTAGTTTCATGGTGAACTTGAAAGCCATTTTTTTTTAAGAATTGAATGACCAATTCAGCGAGTTTGATGTCATCTTCAACCAACAAAAGTGGTTTGTATGGCTCAACTGATAGTGGTTCGCTCTGATTGTTTTGGGGGGGTACAGTATTCAATTTTATTTCTCAAATGGATTCGGTAGGATGGGATTCAATACCACAATTTTGGAACTGTTTTTCCCGTTACCAAAATCTAATTCTAGCCTAATTGATTTGCTAAATGGTTTTTTCTTGCAAAAGTCACGCTTGGTTTTAACTATTTTTAATTGAACCGTGTCATCAAATACCCGACCGTACTCTAGTTTGAAGTGCGCAGGCTTAGTGCATCCAGAACTCATCACTTTTATCTCTAGTGCGTTTTTTGTTCTTTGTATCGCATAAATTTCAGCGACTAAACTATCACTTTTTATCGCTTTATCTCTAATTGTTGTTGATTTATTTCCACATGAAAACATTACTAGGCAAGTCAATAATAAAATAAATGCTTTTTGCATGATAACCTCCAGAACCATAAAGGTGTGACAAAGCCTCCCTTGCCACACTAAATGTTTGAAATCTTAATTAGCGAGCTACTTTTCTTGCTAATACCATCAAGACAATCATCAACCACCATTCGAAACTACCCCCTCCAGATGAGTTTTCAAACTCTTCCACGTCAATCTCGATTGGGGCTTCGGCCTGATTACTTACTTTAACCGTCACCGTTGTTTCTGCTGTACCGCCATTGTTATCGCTAACAACCACCTTAAAGCCATAACTCGAATCCTGTTGCACCTGTGGTGCGGTAAAGTTTAGAATCGCTTGGTTAGCGGTCTCAAGCTCAATGTTTTCTCCAGATATTTGAGTCCAGCTAAAACTTAAACTATCGCCATCTGGGTCTGAACTTGCTTGAGCGCTGATCGAAACATCTTCACCTTCAGTTACATTGAGTTCTTCATTGTCGACTTCTACAATTGGAGTCTTGTTATCGGTATCTACAACGAACTTATCAATGTAAACTTTATCGTCGTACTCAGAAACTTCAGCATCTTTAGCGTAAACAAATAGAACCCTGTGGCGCGCATCAGTTAGCTCAAACTCCTTTGTTTCAAACGTGGTCATATTGCCTGAGTTCGAAAACTTTTTAGTACCGTCAATGTAGAGTTCAAAAAAATCATAGTCTTGTTCAGTTGAGGCTTTAATATCAACCGAGAATTTCTGAGCATTATCTAACACAGCTAGCAACACCGATTTCTGTGCATCGCCAATATTGCCGCTATTCAATGCACTAGCCCCTTGAGAAACCTGATCGCTTTGGTTAACCCAACCGGTATCTGAGTCGGTAAACCAACTAACATTGTTTGAATCCATTGCTTCGTTGGCGTCATAACTCACTGGCTCCAAGCCAAACAATTTCAGGCTAGAAGTGATCGTCTCTAACATCGTGTTGTTAGACTCTATGCTCAGCGACAAGCTTGCTTCGCCAGACTCAATTAATTGAAAACCAATTTTAATGCTACAACTTGCGTCTATCGATATTGATTGACCACTACATTCATCAACTAGTATGTTGTGGTTTTGAACGTTTACTGCTTCTGTGAATGCTGCATTGCCGACCATTAACGCTGATTCAGAGTTATTTGATAGTGTGAAAATGTGTTCGCCTTCAAAGTCGTTCTCTACATAACCTAATTGATAAGTTGATGGAATCGAAACGCCCGAGGTTTTTTGTGCAAGCCATGGTTCAAATGCAGAAACTTTGGCATAAACACCGGGTTTACCTGCAACAGCACAACCATCACCATAGCTAACAACACCTACTTGATATAAGTCATCATTATAATTAACGACTAGGGGGCCGCCGCTATCACCTTGGCATGAGTCTTTTCCACCTTCGGCTAATCCAGCGCATAACATTTGTTCGGTTAATCCTGGGTAGGCCGCTTCACATTGTGCTCGGTCATAAATCGGTACGTTAACCTGATGTAATATATTCGGGTAGTCCTCACCGTCGGTCGAGCGATTTCCCCAACCGATCACGGTTAAGTCAGTCCCGGCCGTTATCGATTGCATCATTGAAGCCGTCATAGTTTTAATCGGTGTAATTCCAGTGACTGCACTTTCAAGCTCAAGTATCGCGATATCGTTATTTAACTCTACCGGACTCGAATAATCTTCGTGCATAATAATATTTTTTACTGCGACTCTTTGTCCTTGAGAGTCTTCCTTTTTTAAATCGTGAATGCCAACCACAACGTCAAGTTGTCCGGCAGTGGTGCCCTCAACACAATGTGAAGCGGTTAGCACATAGCGAGAACCAATTAACGAAGCGCCACAGCCCTGTCCGTTAAAAGCGTCACTCCCCTTGGAAACTAATGCAGTCATAAAGGGCCATGACTCTTTGGCTGTTTCTTGGCCGCCAATAATTCGGTATTGTGGATTGGATTTAGCCACACTTAACTGAGGCAAAAAGCCTATTAGCATAGTGGCGCCAATTAAACTCAAACATACTTTTCTCATACAGCTCTCCTCGTATCAAAATACTTAACAGGATTTGTTTAACCTGCTGGAACTAGTTATATGGGAAATATTTTGTAGCTTCAGTTTAACTTTTGTAGACTTATGTATTAACACCAAATCGGTCACAAGATTAATGTTAATAATGCCGGTTTCTCTTTAATTGGCGCGATTTTTAAAGAAGCGAGCGAAAGTTTAGCTTAAATAGAGAGCCCAGTTATGGTCATCATTTATCTACATGGATTTAGAAGTGCTGCTAATAGTGGCAAAACCTTATTGCTTAAAAACATGTTTCCAAAACATCAGGTTATTGGTCCAGACTATTGCCCACATAAGCCTAAAATGGCTGAAATAGCTTTGCGAACTTTAATCAATAGTCTGGATCATAAGGATGACATATTAATTATAGGGACTTCGCTTGGTGGCTATTGGGCTCGTTGGATGGCAAGTGAGTTTGGGGTGAAAGCTATAACGATTAATCCATCGCTTAACCCCGGCAAGTCATTATCGACGGGCTCATTTGAACGATATGATGAAACTAAAACAATCATTCAAGTCGATGAAGGTGACCTTGCGGTATTCGAAAAATACCAAGTAGGTGAAACTAGTGCTAGAGTTATGCAATGCTTTGTCTGGGTTGCATTAGATGACGAGATTCTTGACGCACAAAAAACAATTGAAGCGTTCGAGGGAGTTCATCCCATAACCGCTTTTGAATATGGGAGTCACCGATTTACTCAGTTCGCCGATATGAAACCTCAAATAAAGGAAATTATCGCGTTAAGCTAACTATCGTAACCGAATTTTAAATACTAATTTTTACTAACCGTCTCAAAAGGAAGTCTAATTATGCATACACTCAAATTAACTTATTTCGATTTTCATGGCGGTCGTGGCGAACCGGCCAGATTAGCAATGCACCTTGGTGGGATCGAGTTTGAAGATTGTCGGTTTACTTTTGACAAATTTCAAGAGGTTAGAAAAACGACACCGCTAAATCAGGTGCCTACGCTATTTGTTGACGATCAGCAGATCACTCAAAGCAACGGCATCAATCGTTATGTCGGTAAGCTAGCCGGTTTATATCCTGAAGATAATTTACAAGCTCTGTTATGTGATGAAATATTAGAGGCGCTTGAAGATGTGACTAATAAATTGGTGGCGACTTTTGGCCTGCAAGGTGATGAGTTAAAAGCTGCACGTGAGTCACTTGTTACAGGCACCCTGACTCAGTACCTAAAATGGACTCAAGAAAGGTTAGAGCAGCAAGGCGGTCTATATTTTATCGAAAATCGTTTAACCATTGCTGATCTTAAAGTCTTTGTCTGGATACGTTCATTAAACTCAGGGCATCTGGATCATATTCCAACGTCATTGGTTGAAGAAGTTGCACCAAAATTAAATCAACATTGTTTACGTGTTTCTCAGATTGCGGAGATCGCTGACTACTACTCAAAGTAAACGACGCTGTAGGAAAAAATATTAAAATCGTCTTAATCAAGAAAGGAATAAAAATATGAACCTAGCAATAAAAGTGATGTTTTTATTGGTTACTTTATCTGTATCTCTTAAAGTTTTTGCTCACGGCGATAGTTCGAAAGCTCACTACCTTGGCAATGAAGGGGTGATGATAGAAGTAGGCGGAGAAAAAATATTATTCGACCCATTTTTTCATAATAGTTACGGCCACTACACCTTAGTACCAACGGACATTCGCCAAGCGATATTTGAAAACAAAACGCCTTATAATAATATCAAAGCGATTTTTATCAGTCATGCTCACGAAGATCACTTTGATAAAGATGATATGATGAAGTATTTGCTGACCAATAAAAGTGTTAGTTTAGTGGCGCCTGCTCAGGCTGTAACTATGCTAAAAGGGTTAGCTGGATTTGAAAAAATAAAAGATCGCGTTTTTCCAGTTAACTTAGAGAAAGGTCAGGCGGCGCAAAATCTTTCAGTTGATAAATTGGGTATCGAAGCTGTGCGAATTCCGCATGCCGGATGGCCCAGTCGAGCTGAGGTGGAAAACATTGTTTTTCGGGTTTCCGTTAATCAAGAGGTCGTGGTTATGCATATGGGAGATGCGGACCCTAATCCCAGTCATTTCAATGAGCACAAATCGTTTTGGCCAAAACTACAAACAGACATTGCCTTCCCGCCTTATTGGTTTTCGTTATCCCCAACAGGTCAAAGAATTTTAAACAATGTGATCAATGCAAAAAAATCGGTAGGCGTTCACGTGCCGACTAATGTACCTCCACTTTTAAAATCATCAGGCGCCGACTATTTTTCCAAGCCTGGTGAAACTAGAGAAATAAAAACTGACTAGTAGCCTGTCAATAAAATAACAAGAATGGAATTAAGTATGGCGAATTCGCAGAAAAATATCCCGTCAATTAATACAGGGTTCGCCTTGGTACCCAATGAAGACGAAGAAGCTTTATTTGCTGATCGTTTAGAGTTAGTCGATAAAGAAATTCCTCAACTTAAAAAAGGACAAGTGTTAGTTAAAATTTTAGCCGCGCCGGTAAATCCTTCCGACTTAGTTTATTTGATGGGGAAATATGGTGTGCCACCAGTTGCCGGCGCTTACGCCGGCTTTGAGGCTTGCGGCATTGTGGTTAAAGCTAATGCCAGCCTCTATGGTCGTTGGTTAGTAGGCAAACGAGTCGCTGTATTTGCAACCCCTGGGTCTGATGGCGTATGGGCTAAGTATGCCATCACCGGCACTCAATACTGTTTGCCAGTCAGAAAAGAGCTATCTGATGAGCAAGCTTCCACCTTAGTGGTTAATCCATGTACATCTGTTTGTTTAGTCGAGCGTGCTTTAGAGCTAGGCGCGAAAGCGGTGATAATCAACGCTGCCGCCAGTCAAGTGGGTAAAGGTATTATACGTTACGCTAAGCTCAAAGGAATGAAGACAATTGCAACGGTTCGCTCTCAAGCCAATGTGGATGTGTTGACACAATTGGGTGCTGATGAGGTTCTGCTAACTAGTGACGAGTTTTTTAAAGATAAACTGAAGCAGTATTCCAAACAAATGGGCGCGACGGTGTTATTAGACTCTGTAGCCGACCTCGATACACCTACAGTTTTACAGTCGATGCCGAATCGTTCCACTGCGATTGTTTATGGCAGGCTAACCGAAACCCACGACCCAATTGGCGGTTTGTTTTCTGTATCGGATGTGATATTTCGTGATATTAAAATTGAAGGTTTTTGGTTGGCAGATTATGTTCGCAAAGCAGGCCCATTAAAAGTTATTTTACTGAGCCGTAAAGTACAAAAACTCTTCGCAGATGGTATTTTTGATACTGATATTTACGGTCGTTTTGGCTTTGATGATTTCGTTTCTGCGATTGAGCATTACGCCCAGCATAAAAGTGACGGTAAAGTGATATTTCAGGCTAATAAATGATTTATTGATTTAAAACTAAGTCGTTATATAGTTCAACCATGAATAGCAGAGTTTAATTTCTCTGCTATTCATTCGTCTTTTACTATTTAAGAACTATTTTCTTGCGTGTCTTGCGGATCCATATTTCTGCCAGTCCAGCATGAATACTAAATGCCAGTGTAAAAGATATGATCGAAAGCATGACGGCTTGTTCATGAGTAGGTCGTCCTAAAATGATTAGCGCAGGTATAAAAATCAACCGCATTGTAGCTACCCCCAGTCCGAGGGAAAAAGCACGAATCATCCACTCCCTGTGCAAGTCGATTTGCTTAATTCGGATATAAAATATTCCCTTTGCAAGAGAGACTATAAACATCATCGCAAAAAAACCGTTGATCACACTTTCTACCCAACCAGAAAAAGGGATTACAAGCGCCATGAAAATCGCAGTCAACCCAACAATTGCACCAACTATGACGAGTATTCTTCCCGACCACCGGTGATAATTTGGCCATCGAGAACGAATTTTTCTTATGAACTGAAAAGGCGCAATAGCCAGATAGACACCACCTAAAACAACATGTAATAACACGATGGTTGGAAAGTTCTGGAAGCCGGTATTACTCGGTGTGTGAAGGAAGTAAAAAACAGCACCGCCAATACCTGTAATGGACAGAAATGCAACAAGTACTCCTAGTAGAAAGCGTTTTGTATTACTCATAATTCCTCCTTACTTTTTGCTAAGTGACGTTCACGCATAAAAAGGAACAGCGGTAATGCTGACGAAAAGGCAACCATTCCCCCAAAAATTACGTAAACAACGGCATAGCGCATACCTATTTTGCGTGCTTCTATGAAGGCCCAGACTGCAAATGCAAAGTATGCGATAAACGCATCCACAGCAAATGAAGAGGAGGCTGAATTGGCGAATGCAGAATCTATAAAAGCAATATAGTCTTTTCCCTGAGACATAAACTGAAGATTAAAATACCAAGGCCCCACTAATCCTATAATTGAGAGTAGAATGTAAATTGTTTGTCGTATAACCAATGATGTTCTCCATTGCTGTTAAGTTTTAAGGTGAGATATTTTTAGTCTGAAATAAAAGAATGACTTTAAAAGCAAAAAGAATTTTGCGGGTCTTCAGTTTTATACATTAGAGTCAGGGTAATAATTTTTTGTTTTAGAATCGCCCAGCTTTGCTGATGAAAGTAAAAGGCGTATGCTGAATCATAATAAAATCAATGAGTTAATCGAGGAATTAAATGGCAGTATTTTCTGCGATAGGTATTACATTAGCTGTATTTTTAGGCTTTTTGTTGCTGATAAAGCAAGGTGCAAGGCATTCTGACCGTTGGTTAGCTGCTTGGTTTTTTACCTTATCACTACATGCCTATTACCTCATCTCTGTTGCTGAAATGAGTGGCACCCCAAGCTGGATTTCAATGATTGCTCATCCAATGTTTCTGCTTTATGGGCCATTAATGCTGGCTTATATCACACAAATTACGAGTCACAATCGTCTCAATTTATGGCATTTTTTGCCTTATATTTCGCTGGTTTTAATTTTATTTGGGGTACATCAGTTTGGACCCGTTTACGGCTCAATTGTAGAATTTAAGGGACGAATGTTAATTACATCTTACCAGCAGAAAAGTTGGTTGTTTTATTTATTGAATTTCGCATTATTGCCGTACTTGTTCTATCCCATTTATTCACTCAAATTATTAAGTCAGCATAGAACTAAGATTGAAAATAGTTATTCTGATATCAGTAAGGTAGAGCTTAGTTGGATTCGTTGGTGGATATACAGCACCCTAGCGGGCGTAATGTGTACTGTTTTTATCATATTATTACCTAATCGTTGGTTCAGTCAGGAGGTTATTGGTGGGATTATTTTTAGTTCGATTAATCTACAAATGTTATACGTGGGTATCAAAGGGTTAAAACAGACTCGTATTTTTGTGGCTGAACGAACTGAAGGAGAAAGTGGCTTTGATAAAAGTCATCATCCGGGTTCGTTAAATAAGCAGTCAAGTGAACCGTTAGCAGAAATTAGTAATTCTCAAACTGAAGAAATAGAAACTTTTCAAGCTTCGATTATCCAATTAACTGAATATGTGGACTCCTCGCAGGTATTTTTAGAGAGTTCTCTGATGAGTGAGCAATTGGCAATTCAGTTGGGCTGGAAAATGGAGCATTTAACTAAAGTCTTAAATCAGGGAGTAGGACAATCTTTCTTCGAATTTATTAATCGGCGAAGAGTTGAAGAAGCAAAAAAATTCTTAGCGGATAAAAACTATCAAGAGTGTACAATTTTGGCCATTGCTTATGACGCTGGGTTTAATTCAAAAACAGCATTTAAT
>Ga0114899_1000788_pt1 | contig 20769 bp, 14 predicted proteins | sample MalvireepMed_215_FD_83497 | JGI IMG/M metagenome (GOLD analysis project Ga0114899, IMG submission 83497) | Marine viral communities from the Global Malaspina Expedition - Malaspina viral metaG DeepMed_215 | ecosystem: Environmental > Aquatic > Marine > Oceanic | place: Mediterranean Sea...
ATCTTTAACTGATGATAAAGGGTTAAAGAATTCGGCTTTAACAAAGAGGTTGATTCCCTCGGGGGCCAATCGGTTTATTTTTATTATTGGGGTGTTACCGATAGTGTCTAAAATGGAGTTGTGGATCATAATAAGTTTCCTGTTTTTAAATATTAGTTTTATAAGAGTTAATTTGTTTCCGTATTGCTACTAACTATTCATCACACAACAACTATACACCAGCCGCGAAATTTTGTTGATATTCTTGGGTTTTAATCGGCTGATTGAACCATGCGAGCTTTTGGGACAAGCTAACAACCTCACCAATGATTATCAGTGCAGGCGTATTTATTTGGTTCAAGTTAACTAATTTTGATAGCTCGCTTAACTGACCGGTTATCACTCGTTGTTTCTGACTGGTGCCATTTTCGACAATGGCTACCGATGTTGATTGGCTAAGGCCATGCTCTATGAGCGATTCTGAAATAGTTTTATTTCGAATTAATCCCATATAGAAAACCAGCGTTTGATTGCTTTTGGCCAAGCTTAACCAGTCGGTTTGTTGCGTCTTTTGATGCTTATTCTGATGGTGTCCGGTAACAAAGTGAACCGATTGTGCGTAGTCTCGATGAGTTAAAGGAATACCCGCATAACTCGCACAGCCTGAAGCGGCGGTTATTCCAGGGATCACTTCAAAAACTATATTGTGGTCGGCAAGTGCTTCTAACTCTTCGCCGCCACGGCCAAAAATAAATGGATCGCCGCCTTTAAGCCTGATCACATTTAACCCTTGTTGGGCGTATTTAATCAACAGTTGATTGGTCGTTTCTTGTTTAACAAAATGCTTATTAGAACGTTTACCTACATGGACTAGTTTTGCGTCGCGTCTGACTAAGTCTAATACCTCTGGCGTAACTAGTGCGTCATAGAGGACTATATCGGCTTTTTGTAAAAGCTTTAACGCTTTGATAGTTAACAAATCAGGGTCGCCGGGTCCCGCACCAACTAAAAATACTTTACCTTGAAGTTTTTCAGACGTGGCTTGAGTTTGTGCTAAATACTGCTGATAGATTTCCTGCGAGTCGAAATTTAATTGGTTTTTGTTTGATTCAGGACGGTCAATATTTTGTTCAATAAACCACTCAAAAAATGCTTTTTTCTGCAACAGGTTTAAGGAGCTTTGCTTAAAAGTTTTCCTTAAGTTTTTTAAATTATTTAATAAACGTCCGATATTTTTAGGAATTAACCATTCTATTTTCTCCCGTAACTTTCTTGCTAAAACCGGAGAAATGCCTGAGGTAGATACTGCTATTAGCAATGGCGAGCGATCGATAATCGCCGGTAAAATAAAATTGCTCATTTCTAAACTATCTACCACATTAACTAATAGATTTAGTCGTTTGGCATGGGTACTAACCGCTCGGTTGACCAAAGCGTTATTCGTGGCTGCAATGACCAAATCATAAGTCTCAAGCTGTAGTGGAGTGAATTCAGCTTTAATCAAGTTAATTGATTCAACCTTTTGAACCTTTTTTGAATGATGGTTCTCGACTAATTCAAGCAGCTCTGGGTCAAACTCTCGGCTGATCACGTCTATTCTATCTGTCGCTTTGAGTAAAGTTTTAAGCTTTCGCAGCGCAACTTCGCCACCGCCAACAATTACACTGCGCTTCTCGTTTAATTCTAAAGTGATGGGTAAATAACTCACGGGTTTAACCTTTTGTTTCGATCGATATTCTAAATTGAATGAAAACACGCGCTAAATTACTTTGGAAATAGACAACGGCTCTAATAAAATAACCAATTGGAATAGGCAGGTTTAGCAATCGGTGTTAGATTGGTCAGATTCTGGTATAAAACATCAAGCAATTCTTGATGGCAATAACTCTAAAGCAATGAAATTACACCAATTAAAATACCTGCTAGCGACGGTTGAACACGATTTCAACATTACTACCGCGGCAGATAAGATTTTTACCTCTCAGCCTGGGATCAGTAAACAACTCAAATTGTTGGAAGAAGAGCTGGATATCAAAATATTTCAGCGTAGCGGTAAACAATTAGTTGGCTTAACTGCAACGGGCGAACAAGTCGTAGAGCACGCCAAAAAGGTATTACATGAAATAGAAAATATCAAACGACTGTCAGATAATAAAAATCAAGTTATTGATGGAGATTTTCGTCTCGCTACTACTCAAACCCAAGCAAAGTATGTGCTGCCGAGCACTTTGACACAGTTTCATAAACGATATCCTAAATTAACAATTGATATTCAACACGCGTCAATAGAGCACATTACCCAGTTATTGTTGCAACAAAAAATTGATTTCGCAATTGCATCAGACTCGCAAGACTTGCACCCAGATATCATCAAGATCCCATGCTACCACTGGAATCGAACTATTATTTTTCCTCAATCCCACCCGCTATCAGACGAAGTAAAGCCTAAGCTGAAGGACATTGCCAAGCACCCTATAGTGACTTACAAAGAAGCTGAGTCTGGTAATTCCAGTTTGCGTAAAGCGATGCAACAAGAAAAGCTGGACCCTAACATTGTTTTTACCGCGCGTGATGCCGATGTGATCAAAACCTATGTCAGAAATAATATGGGGGTCGGCATATTGGCAGAAATGGCGTTCGACCCTAAAGTGGATAATGATTTATTTTGCTTTTCAGCTAAGGACTTTTTACCTCAATGTACGACTTGGATCGCATTTAATAAAAATTTATTAATGAGAGATCATATGTTGGACTTTATCAAAATATTTGCGCCGCATCTGTCAAAAGAAACTTTGCAATTGTATTTTTCTCAGAAAAATACAATTGGAGCTGATGGCGTAAGCTCTTCCACTGAAAGCTTATTACCTATGCATTAGAATTAGCATGTTTAAACTAATAATATTTCTCTATTTAGCCATTACTTTGATGTGTTTATTATATTTGATTTTAGTTTTGGGATGACATAGTAACTTACTTCACTGAAGCACTAATAATTGTATGTCTGATTCGAACTCAACCATTGTTGCAATAAACTCGTCGGTGCTTGTCATTTGAAAAGAGGGCAGAGATTGGTTGGATGAATTTAATAATTTAACTGTTTTAATGGCTGTTCCGTCGAAACTAAACGAATGTAGTTTAGTGATGCCACTCAACTTAGTCATTATATAGACAGTGTTATCAATTACATACCAGATATCTCTAGCCGTAATTTTGAAATTTTCAGATTGGATTAATTTAGATTTGGCTGCTTTTTTGTCTAATGATAAAGTTTTCAACTCTCTAGTATTTAGGTCAACATAAAATAGATGCTTTTTGTACGCTTGAAGCTTAGCGCCTGCATTTGATAGTATTTTTGTTTTGGTTTTTGTTGCTAAATGATATTTCCATATCGAATGAACACCTTTGTTAACTTCGCAGTAATAAATATTTTTTGAATCTAGTGCCCATTCAACCGAATAAATTCGATTGCATGACTCTACTCGCTGTATTGTTTTTAAAGTTTCGGAAGAATTGATTGAAATGTACCAGCATCCGTCAGGTTTTCTGCCAATGATAGAAATGTATGTATCGTCAAGTGATGACTCAGGGTGAGAATTTATACCATCTAAATGTTTTGTATCGAGTAAAATCTTTTCTTTTGTTTCTGGTAAGTACTTCCAGATCGCATCATCATTCCCTAGGGTGCTGTCAAATAAAATGACTTTGCTGGTTTGAGAATAGTGGGGGGATTTAGCGCCGTCAATACCCGAAGATATACTGGTCATATTCGGATACTCAGCTCTAGTAGTCTGGATAACCTTATAGTTGACATTTACCGCATTATAACTGGCCTTTTTTTCGTCATTAGAAATGCTAAAATCACTTGGTGTTTTATTGGGTAATACAAGTGACTCTGTCTGCTTACTAGCAGAATCAATTTTTAAAATTCTGCTATTGGTATCATTCATAACACTGGTGATATAAATATAGTTTTGGGTCCACTGTATGTTGATTGGTACTCCATCCAACTCCAAAAATTCATTTTCAGTTCCATCGGTATCAATCAGTTTTAGGTGGCCTTTATTGCGTTTATTTGTATCTCGATAACCCACAATCAGTTGATTTGAGACGGGATGCCAATCGAATGCGAGTGGTAATTGAGTGCTGCTTTGTTTGATGATGTTCATTGATTTCTGCGTATCGAACTCGATCACCTTTAATGCGTTGTTTAATCCGCTTTTTTTGTTTGGGCCCAAATAGGCGATATGAAACCCATCTGAAGACCATCGCGTGACAGGTGAAATTCCAAATAAACATTCCGCTAGTTTGATTGCGGATTTATTTATCATATTTAAAACCACTAATTTGCAATTGTTAGTTGAGTTTTCGCGTTGCAAAAAGCTGATGGATTGACCATCTGGAGACCAGTCCAATCCGCCAATAGTGGTGTTGTCGGAAGCATAGACTTGATTAGCTGTCGAATTATAAGGACGCGAAGAAGCTGCTATTTGAATACTACTTTTGCCGTCGGCGCTAAGTAATGCATAAACGACTGAATTTCCATCGGGAGATATGACGGGAGAATATTCCAACTCAGCAGTATGAGTTAATGGAATCGGTATTGTTGCTGCGGTTGATTTTGCAATTATTGAATCTTCGTTTTGGCTGATAAAAAGAAATGTGGTTACTGCAATAACTATCGCTAATACCGCTAGCAAGAGGTAATAAAGGTAAATCTTTGTGTTGCTGCCACTACGGACTTGATGCCCTGAATTATTAACTTCACTCTTCTGCTGTTCTTTCTCAGTATTGTTAGCCTCATCGAGATTCAGTTTATACCCTTGGCGAGGGATCGTAGTGATCGAAACCCCTGTATCGTAGGTCTTTATTATTTCGTTTCTTATTTGCCAAATCGCGGTTGTGAGTGACTTATCGCCTATTAAGAAATTTTCTCCCCATATGTCATTTATCAGTTGCTCTCTGGAGACGATGCAATCTTTATTACAGGCCAGTATTTCCAATACTCTAATGGTTTTAAAAGGCGTCAATATTTCTTCATCATCCAAATAGAGTTTGGTTGCAACCCTATCGATAATCAACTTGCCGATTTGTAATCTGCGTTCTGGGCTAGATATGACTGTTTTGTTTATATTCATGTTTTAAAACTAATTTATATATTATTGAGCAAACCGATAATTATTCTAGCAAACCTAGTCGAACTTTTCTTCGGCTAAGGTGATGACGAGATTGCACCTAATATAACGAATATTTGAGAATAATGGAGGCTATTTGAGATTATTGGAGGTTATTGGATTCGTTATTTTACTCATGGTTACTGCAAGATGTCTAATTACAGCGGACCGCAGGTATTAGTGACTTTGTTATTGGTTATTAATTGCCAGGCAACTAGTCCGGTTGGTTTCTTTTGATTTATTAGAGGTATTAATGTGAATAAAATAGTTTGTTTGTTGCTTATGGTTTTTGTAGTGGTTGGTTGTTCATCTTCATCGAATTCGGATAATAGCGTACCTCCGCCAGAGGTAATTACGCCCCCACCGGTATCAATATCATCGGAGTATTACTACGATAACGATTATGTTTTCGTTGAAGAAGGAACCATGTTAGATACCGAACAACCGTTTATTGATGACGGCGGAGACGCTAACTTTTACCTTGATTTTAGTTCGCCTGCGTCAATACCTATGGGAATTACTATCAACAGTTCTACTGGCGTCATATCGGTTGCTGCTGATGTAGATGTTGGAATCTACAATATTAGTGTCTTAGTAACTAATAGTGCGGGTGAAGCGGATTTTGATGATGTTCTGACTATTGAAGTGAACCAGGCAGGTTTAGAAGTTGCTTATGTATCGAATCAAGGTGTATTGCTTCATGACAAAATGGATGGCAGTAAAGTGTTAATCGACGCTCTATTCAGGCCTTTTTATGCGCAGTTCGATGCGCCGTCTGGTGACTTACAAAGCCAACTAGAAAACGCAGAGAGTACTTATTCAGAGGTTAAACTGGTACTAGCAACCCATGAACACGAAGATCATTTTAGTAGTCAAGCCGTCGGCTCACACCTTAGCAGTAATTTGACTGGCCAATTTTTAGCGTCAAATCAAGTAATGGAACGGCTAAAAGAGGAATATAGTGATTATTCATTCTTCGAGTCAAGGATGTTAGAAGTTACTCCTGAAGTACATGAAATTACTGAACTAATGGTCAATGATATCTTAATTCAAATGCTAGTCATTGGTACAACACACGTTGGCAATTTTTCTACCACTGAAAACATGGCCTACTTGGTCAACTTAGGTAGCAAAAAAATTCTTCACATAGGTGATGCGCGCTTGACCGAGGACAATTTTGCAGAGCTCGGGCTGGCAGATCTTAATATTGATGTTTTGATCGTTCCTCATTGGGATGTTTTGACTACCGAAGGGCAAAGCGTGATCAATGATATTATTAAACCAAAACATTTGATAGTAAACCACCTACCTTTGAACACTTCCATTGTTTCTGATATAAAAAGTGCCTTTAGAAATGAGACTGTACTATTAGACGAGGGAGATAGCTTGAAGCTTCCTTAATTTTTTAGAATCGTGCTGGGAGTGTAAAAATTTTATGATACTCCCTCACATAAGCGTATTTGCTTTGTCTATTGATTTTGACTAAATTGTCCCCATATACGAAACTTGTATTTAAGATTAAAACTTTTAGGTTTTATGAAATCTTGGCGAAACTGCATTTTATTATTGATTTTTTTGATGGCTTTCTCTGCTTCGGAAGTGACTCAGACTGGTGAAAAATCGTCTGTTAACCCTGTTTCTGTTGTTTATAGCGAACAAGTAGAAACATCTGTTCAAATAAGTAATCTGACAGCTGTAGCACAGGAAACTATCGCCGATAAAGCTTTATTAAGTTTACCTCGCACTCACGCTTCGATGTTTCGAACGAGTCTTCAGATTCAGCCCGTTTATATTGTCAGAGCTGAATTATATCCGCCCCCTCAATCGCAATATAATCTAAGTTACATTATTCCAGAACCAGAACTCAGCCCCTGGTTTATTTTCAAAAACAAAAACTCACAAAGTCGACTCTCTGGTTGGAAAGACGGCAACTCTCTCTACACCGCAAGTATTACTTACCACTGATATTTTCATCAAGCTGCTGATTAAACAAAATCAGCCAATAACTCATCGTTAAAATTAAATAGGTCGATTCATAGTCGGCTAAATTAATACGTCTGCGCTTTTCAATGATAAGCCTGATGTGTTTTATAAAAAAGAGAGTTCAAGATGAAAAAAGATCATAAACCCATCAACAGGTATTCTAAGTGGCAGTACCTGACTATTTTGATCGCCATTGTATTGATGTTCATTAGCGCACTGCCTAATTTTTATCGTGGTCAGACCGCCATTATTATTTCTAGTCAAAACCAATCCGCAGCATCGCTGGATGCTGCTCAACTTAAGCAATTTCTTAACCAAAATGGTATTACGGTTAAGTCGATAAAATCAGAGGGCCAAGTGGGGCGTATTGTTTTTCAATCGGAACAAGATATACCTACCGCAAAACAGTCACTTGAAAAAAAGTTAGGAAAAAATTATTTTGTCGAATCTGTGTTAGAAGACGATACCCCCAATTGGCTAAAAAACTTTGCTGCAGAGCCGATTAAATTGGGGTTGGATTTAAGTGGCGGGGTGTTATTTGTTTTAGAAGTTGATAGTGAAAAAGCTTATGTAGAGCGAATGCAGCAGATCAAACAAACTGCTAAGTCGTTATTGAGAAAAGAACGCATTCGGGGTACTCATTTAAAACTGCACTTGGAAGATAAAATGCGTTCAAATGTTGAGTTAACTCATTCAGTTGGAACTGAACTCGATAAGTTTACTGCTGAGATCGCTAATCAATTTAAAGGGCTGACAGTGAGTAGAGAAAGCTCGACCCAGATTAGATTGGATTATGCTGAAAAAGAGCGGTTATCCTTTCATCAAGAAATGATGCAACAAGCATTAACGACCATGCGGGGACGTATTTCTGAACTTGGGATCACCGAAGCTGTTACTCAACGACAAGGATATAATCGTATCCGGATTGAATTGCCTGGTGTTAAAAAGCCTGCGGAGGCAAAACGGATTATTGGCGCTACAGCATCGCTTGATTTTTATCAGTTGCAAAGTATTGGTGGCAAAAAATTTAAAACTAAAGACGGACGGATGCTTTCAGTTAGTCCACTACCCGTTTTTTCAGGCAAAAATATCAAGACCGCCCAAGCGGGTCGAGACGAGATGGGAATGCCTTTAGTTAATTTGGTTTTAGATAATATTGGCGGCGAAAAGATGTTGCGATTTTCTAAAAACAATATTGGCAAACCCATGGTAACGGTATTTTCAGAGTATTTTAAATCGCCAAATGATGAAACCTTGAAAAAAAGCAAAGTGATTAGTGTTGCTACTATTCAATCGCAACTTGGCGCTCGTTTTAGCATTACCAATATGGCGAGTGCTAAAGAGGCGCATGATCTAGCGTTGCTTCTTCGTGCCGGTTCACTTTCTGCCCCGGTAACCATTGTAAAGCAGCGCACTATCGGTGCGACACTAGGCGAATCTAACATTCAAAATGGTATGGCAGCGTTAATGCTTGGCGTTGGCCTTACTTTGGCTTTTATGGCGATTTGGTATCGCCGTTTAGGACTAATAGCTAATTGTGCACTAACTTTAAACTTGCTTTGTATTGTCGGATTGCTGTCATTATTGCCGGGAGTTGTCTTGACCTTGCCGGGGATAGCCGGTTTAGTTTTGACCGTCGGTATGGCTGTAGATACTAATGTGATTATATTTGAACGAATAAAAGAAGAGACAAAACGTGGCCGTCATTTACCTCTGGCGGTTGAGCGAGGCTACAAAAATGCGTTTGCCACCATTTTTGACGCGAATATAACCACCATGATTACCGCGTTAATTTTATATGCTATCGGGTACGGTCCGGTTAAAGGGTTTGCCGTTACTCTTGGATTGGGAATTGTGACCAGTTTATTTACAGGCGTTTTTATTTCTAGAGCTTTAACCAATATTTTTTATCTTAATTCAAAAAGCAAACCTAGAACTGCAGGAGGTTTATTATGATTAGTTCAAAAAAAAATTATTATCAATATCGTATTCGAGGATTGTATTTATCAATTGTATTTATCGCGATTTCATTACTCGGATTATTCAGTAAAGGTTTAAATTTTGGGATAGATTTTAGCGGTGGCTATATCACCGAGTTTTCTACAAGCGTTTCAATTGATCAAGTTGATATGCAGCAGCTGATTAAAGAAAAGATTAACGGTGAATATATATTAACTTCAGCAGAAGGAGAGACCCTATGGTCCGTTCGAGAGCCTGACAACGATGAAAATACAGCTCAAGCCAAAACCAGTAAAAATTGGCTGAATGAATTATCTAGTTCAACGGAATTCGAGTCCAAAGGAATTAACGTGACACCACTTGACTCTGACTACCTCGATAGTCAAGTCGGTAAAGAGTTAATTGAGCAGGGCGGGCTTGCCATGTTAACCGCGCTAATTATTATTTTGATTTATCTTTCGGCGAGATTTGAGTGGCGTTTTGCATTAGGCGCCATTTTAGCCTTGTTTCATGATTTAATCGTGGTGCTAGGTGTGTTTGCTTGGACTCAGTTAGAGTTTAACTTAACTGTACTCGCTAGTTTATTAGCGATAGTGGGTTATTCGCTGAATGACTCAATCATCGTAGCAGATAGAATTCGAGAGCTGATGCGAGTGAATAACGATAACAGTCTAAGTCAATTAATAAACACTGCTATCGGCTCGACATTGACTCGAACATTGATTACATCTGGCACAACTTTAACGACTATCTCTGCTGTTTGGTGGCTAGCAGGAGCTTCTTTAGAGGGGTTCTCAGTTGCATTGTTTGCTGGGATTTTAGTTGGTACATTTTCTTCTGTTTGTATTTCGGCGACATTCCCAGAACTGGTTGGGCTTAAAGTCGATTTTTATAAAACAAAAAAGGAGTTAGAGCAAGATGAACTTGCGGCTCCTTAACTTAAATTAAAAATAATGGAAATAGAAATGGCAATCACTGAAGCTTATGATTGCCATTTTTAATTGCTAGCATCTTGAAATAAATGAGAGAATAGTTGCGGGTTTTGTGAGATATCAAACTCGTCGGAATCAATTTCAGTATCAATTTCTTCATTCGAAATTTTAGCCAAATCTATGAACTTGATTTTCGTTTTTTGCTCTTGGATACAATTATAGAAACTGGCGACCAAAGGTTTGAGTGGTTTTTCTTTATTGGTTTTATGCACCATCGCCAGCGCACCTGATTTCAATTTAACTAAACTACCTACCGGGTAAATCCCTACGATTTTAATAAACCTTTGTACCAGTTCGTTATCATAATGTTCAGGCTCGTTCATCATAGTTTTAAAGGCATCGATCGGCATACTGGCCTTTTTGTAACATCGGTCGGCGGTCATTGCATCGTAAGTATCAACAATGGCGATCATTCTTCCCCAAGTTGTCAGTTCTTCGTCACGTAATCCACATGGGTAGCCTGAGTGATCTAAGCGTTCGTGGTGCGCTGAGACGATGTCGAGAGAGACCGGACTAATACTTGGCAGTCCTTCTAATATCTTATTACTGTAGTCGACGTGCTTTTTCATTTTTGTAAACTCTTCGTCGGTGAGTTTTCCTGGTTTATCTAAAATGGATTTAGGAACAAGAATTTTCCCGATATCGTGCATGAAAGAACCAATTGCAATTTCATGGATCAATCTTTCATCGTACTCTAGGTGAGTTGCAAAAGCCGTCATCAGAATGCTGCTATTAACCGCGTGTTCAAAAAGGTAAGCACCTTTATTCTTGAGTCTAGTCAGCAGTAATAATGCGTCCGGATTTCGGAACATCGATTGCATTATATCGCTGGTGGCTTCTTCAACTGATTCTAAATCGATGGTGTGTTGCTTTAGAACGACGTCAAAAAGTTTTTGTTGTAGTTCTTTTGCTTCTTCAAAAATGGGCTCGGCAGTTTCCATTTCTTGTTTAAAGCTAGTCTGTACTGTATTGGCTCTAAGCGGGACAACTTTGTTATCCCTGCTTACTTTGCGCTCGTTTTTTACTCTTGACTGATAACGAGTATCGTCACTGCGACTGAAGTCCACATAAATAGCGGAGACGTTTTGTTGCCTCATCCTTTCAATGGTGGCGTTTTTTATCAACTTTCCACCGGCTTTTAGTCTTACTGAATCACTCCCTTTTTCTATTTCAACAACGTACATCCCTAATTCAAGCTCTTGTATTGAGAGCTTTTGAATGTCAGACATAGTAATACCAAGTAAATAGGCCTTAGCTTTAATGTTAGTACAAAATTTGTTCGATTGATAAGCACCAATAAGACTAATAAGACTGCAAATTTAGACTGATTTCGACCAAAAACTTGAATACTAATTATTTGAATGAAGATAGAAAAGTAATTGTATTTCGTATGACGTTTTTACTAGATGAATATTTTTCATACAGTTTTTTTTTTCATTCTTATGACATTGTTTCTTCTATTTTCTGCTGATATAGTGCTGCGCTGAAAATTCATATCAATTTAGGAATATTATGAGAATAATAAGTAATTTAACCGCTTTTATACTGCTCTCCTTGATGGTAATTGCTTGTGGTGGAGGCGAGGGAAGCGGAAATGTGGAACAATCTTCAAATACTTCCCCATTAGCAAAAGCTGGTAATGACCAAACGGTCTCTCAAAGTGTTCAAGTGACATTAGACGGAACCGCGAGTATAGATAATGATGGAAATATTGTTAGTTATTTGTGGCGGCAAACCCAAGGTGAATTAGTAGAGCTTGTAAATGCTAACTCTGCAACGGCAACTTTTACTTCTCCAGTGGCGGTATGCAATCAACAGTTAGAGTTTATGCTTCGAGTTGAAGACAACAATAACGCTACTAATGATGATCGAGTGATGGTTGAGGTGACTACTCCTATTGCAAATACTCAACCCACTGCAGACGCTGGAACAGTTCAATTTGTGTCTAGTAATCAAATTGTTACTCTCAATGCTTCTGCATCTAACGATCAAGAGAGTAATTTAAGCTATGAGTGGTCACAAATAGATAATTCTGGAGTCAATATAATATTAAGCGATAGTAATGCTATTCAGCCTAACTTTACGGCTCCACAAATAATCGCAGCCAACACGGTGACTTTTGAGCTGACCACTACAGATGCTTGTGGCTTGTTTGATACCCAAACGGTTAATATTGCGATTGCTCCAACAATCAATCAAAAAGTAAATGATACTGGTTTTATTACGTGTGGTGATTATAACGATAACGCAACTACAGAGAATTCGAGCAACTGGGAAAGTTGTAATGATTTAAATGACGCTGGTGGAGATCAAATTCCTGAAGGTCAAGACGCTGACTATGGACGTGATGTGAGCGCCAATGATGACGCCGATGGTAAAGACGGATTCAGCTTTATCAAGCTTGACGCAGAAGGTGAACCGTTGACTTCAAGTGCCGCGGAATGGAGTTGTGTTCTTGATAATGTGACGGGGTTAATTTGGGAAGTAAAAACCCTCGATGGCGGTTTGCAGCACTCTGAGAATACCTATAGTTGGTACAATAGCGATAGTAACTCTAATGGTGGTAGAGCGGGAACTCAAAATAGCGGCGAATGTAACGGTAGTGATTGTGATAGCCAAGCCTATGTTAATGCCGTTAATTCTATTTCACTTTGTGGTATTGATGATTGGCAAATGCCTAGTGTCGAGCAGTTGATGTCGATCGTTAATTATGGCCAATCTACCGGTGGTGGAAATGGACCAGCTATTGATACTAATTTTTTCCCAAATACAGCACCTTTGACTGCTTATATTTCTAGTGAAACTCCGCCGACTTCGATTGAATGGGTGAAAGTGGTGAGTCCATCTGATGGTGATACTGGGATCGTAGGTAAAAATGGCAGCCATTCAATCAGGTTGGTTAGTAATAAGAAATAGAGAATATCTATGTGTGATGTTGAATTGAGGTTATGCCAGAACATTTTGGGATACACAAAAATTGAATTACTGAGAGGATAAATTGTGAACTACAAACGAATATTATTTTTAATACTAACAAGTTTTTGTTTTTCTACTGGTATACAAGCGCAAACTTGCTCTAATAATTTAGAGCCATCGAGCTTGACTAGTCGTTTTACTTTAAATGGCAATGGAACGGCAACGGATAATGATACTGGGTTAGTTTGGATGCGGTGTAGTCTTGGACAATCTTGGGATGGTGATACCTGTATTGAAGAGGCCGCTGATTTGAATTGGAAATTGGCATTAGAATCTGCTGAAGTACACTCCTTTGCTGGAAATGCTGATTGGCGATTACCTAATTTAAAGGAACTAAAATCTATTACTGAAAGTGCTTGTTATTTTCCTGCAATTAATGAAACTATTTTTCCTTCATTATCAGACGGATACTCAAATACTTTTTATTGGTCTTCAACTCCAGAGATTTATATTAATAGACATTTTGATGTATGGGGAGTAAATTTTTCTTCTGGTTCACATAGTACAAAGAGTAAAAATTTGACCGCAAGAGTAAGACTTGTTAGAAATGGAGAGTGATTTTACTAAGCCTCGATTAATTACCGAGGCTACTTAATATAGATTATTTTTTGATTTATTATTTACAACGTGACTTGCTCTTGATGCAAGCCACACTCACGTGTCATTCCCCCAAAACGAGTCTGCTGTTCATCCATGCCTGTACTGAGTGGTACTGTACTATGAGTATCTCCTATGGAAACGTATCCTTTCTCCCACAGTGGGTGATAGGGTAAGTCATGCGATTTCAAATATTGGTGGGCCATTTTATTATTCCAGTCGATCAGCGGGTGCACTTTGAGCCTGTCTCTAATCTTATGCAATACAGGTAATTCTCGACGCGTGCTGGATTGCGCTCTCATTATGCCTGAAAACCAGGTTTGACAATTCATTTCACGCAGGCCATTTTCCATTGGCTCAACTCTGCTTATTTGGTTGTATTGAGTTAATCCATCGATACCTTTATTCCAAAGTAAACCAAACTTTGCTTCTTGCCACGCGCTGCTTAAATTGGAGCGATACACTTTTAAGTTCAAATCTAAACGATGATTTAATCAGAAAAGCTTTGATGAAGGCTTACAACTTGAGGATGCGCCTAAAGGTATAGTTTTTCAAAGTGATATAGGCTTTCAATATATCAGTAAAATTTACCGAACGTTACTTGATGGTTATGGAATTAGAGTCAATATGGGTGATGTTGGGATAATGCGGTTGTTGAAAGATTTTTGGTGGTTTAAAACATGACTGGATATTAAAAATCCCGCAACCAACTCGTGAGCATGAGAAAAAAGACGTGACGGCTTAAATGAAGTACTACAACGTTGAAAGGTTACATTCAACTAATGATGATATATCGCCAATTGAATATGAAAACTCTTTAAGGAAAGTGTCTTGTTTGAGTTGAGCAGAACATAGAAACCTATCATCTCACTATATTTGTTATCACAAATTCATCACAATTTGGTCACGTTTTTAATTTGAATTGATTTTTCAAGAATTTAAGTTCAAGCTTGAATAAGGCCAAATATGTGGGGTATACAATGAAATTAATTAGCATAGTTATTATATCATTTCTTATGTTATCAGTCATCGCTTGCGGTGGTGGGGGCAGTACGCCACCAGCTGACGAATTTATTGCAGATGAACAAGCGAGCTATCTTGTCACTTTTAAGACTGTTTGGGACGCCGAATCTTTTCCTACGAATTATCCCGATAATCGCCATTTTTCCGGCCTGATTGGGGCTACTCACAACGAGCAAGTCATTTTTTGGGAGTTAGGCCAATACTCAACTTTGGGAATAGAAGAGGTGGCTGAGACTGGTGGCAGAGGCATTTTTGAAGAAGAAATTGATACTGCTATCGATAGCGGCTATGCCGAGTTTCTCTTGTACGGAGGTGGGATATCATCGGATACAAGTGAAGTCACTTTGGAGTTTACAGTGAGTCAAAATAATTCGTTAGTTACACTTGTTTCTATGGTTGCACCTAGCCCAGATTGGTTTGTTGGGGTGCAAAATTATCCTTTATTTATTAACGGTGACTGGATAACTGAGGTTACATTAGTGTTACCTGTTTATGATGCTGGCACCGATAGTGGGGTTAGTTACACCAGCCCTAATAGTGAACCAATTCAGCATGATACCATTACCCTTTTGAGTTCAGACTCGTTAGATAGTGATTTTGAAGCTGGGATTCATCGCTCTAGTGGGGCTCATTTAGCAACATTTACTATTAAAAGGACACAATAATTCTATGGAAAGGAGGCGCCAACTGTGTGCAAGCCACACTCACGTGCCATTCCCCCAAAACGAGTCTGCTGTTCATCCATGCCTGCACTGAGTGGCACTGTACTATGAGTATCTCCTATGGAAACGTACCCTTTCTCCCAAAGTGGGTGATAGGGTAAGTCGTGTGACTTTAGGTACTGATGGATCATTTTATTGTTCCAGTCGATCAGAGGATGAACTTTGAGTCGTCCCCTAATTTTTTGCAAAACCGGTAATTCTTTTCTAGTGCTTGCTTGAGTCCTCATGATGCCGGAGAACCATGTTTGGCTATTCAGTTCACTCAAGCCTTTTTCCATCGGCTCTACTTTATTCATTTGGTTATATTGATTTAACCCTTCGATACCTTTATCCCAAAGCCTTCCAAACTTTGCTTCTTGCCAAGCGCTGCTTAAGTTAGAACTGTAAACTTTTAAGTTAAGATCTAAACGTTTTCGCAACACTTCGATAAACTCATAAGTCTCCGAAAATAAATAACCGGTATCGATTAATATAACGGGAATGTTTGGTTTAAGCTGTGTCGCCATATGCAAGCTGACCGCCGACTGAATTCCAAAACTTGAAGACAAGACGAAATTCTCGGGCAAATTTTCAAACGCCCAGGAAAAACGTTGCTGCGCGGTTTTATCTTCGAGTATTTTGTTTGCGTCTAATATGTTTTTATATTTCCAACGAGAAACTAACACTTTCGCCTCCTTTAACTCTAAGCATGAAAATCGAGTCCATTGATGACTCTTTCCACGTAATTAGCTCTAACTACAAAATCACCAAAGTACTCGGACTCATTTCGATTGTCTGAATAGTCTTTTAAGATAGGTTCAAGCTCATTCAATATCTGCTGCTCGTTAATATTCTCTCGATAGAGTTTGTTTAGTCTGTCACCCAAATGACTGGCGCCTAAATACAAATTATATTTACCCGGTGCTTTACCTATCATCGCGATCTCTCCTAAAAATGGCCGTGCACATCCATTAGGGCATCCGGTCATACGAACATTGATAGGTTGTTCAAGTAGCGAATACTTATCTAATAAAATATCTAATTTATCGATGAAACTAGGCAAGTATCTTTCTGCTTCTGCCATTGCTAAAGAGCAAGTTGGAAACGCAACACAAGCCAGTGAATTCAATCTCGTTGGTGATTCTGTTTTGCCAATACTAATATGATGTTTTGATAATAACTCTTCAATAGCAATTTTGTTTTCAGCAGCGATATTACTAATGATCATATTTTGATTAGGAGAAATTCTGAATTCTCCCTGTTTAGTTTGACTCTCTATCAGTTTGGCCACTTCGATCATGCCGCTAAATAATTGCTTTTCTTTGCTATCGATAATTCGGCCACTGTGGATGTACAACGTCAGGTGCCAATTTCCATTCTCGTCTTCTAACCAACCGTAGCGGTCGCTGTTGTGTAGAAACTCAAAAGGTTTAGGCTGCTCGAGTTCAACGCCCATATAGACGTGGAGTTTTTGCTTAAATGTGGCTAAACCTAATCTGTCGATAGTGTATTTCAAGCGGGCTAGTTTACGGACTTTTCGGTTTCCAAAATCTCTTTGAACTTTGACTACATTTTCGGCCACGCTTAATACTTGCTCTAGCGAACAAAAACCAATGACATCTGCCACACGTGGATAGGTGTTTGTATCTCCGTGACTACTACCCATACCGCCGCCCACGGTGACGTTAAAACCGATTAGTTGGTCATTTTCTACCACAGCGATAAAACCCAGATCGTTAGCGAATACGTCAACGTCGTTATAAGGTGGGATCGCGATAGCAATCTTAAACTTTCGCGGCAAATAAGTATCACCGTAAATAGGCTCTTCGGTAGTTTCGACTTTTTCGCCGTCTAACCAAATTTCATAATAGGCTTTGGTTGAGGGTAATAAGTGATCGCTGATTTTCTTTGTCCAATCAAAAACTTGTGCATGAATTATTGAGGTTTGTGGCAGCGGGTTGCTCATCACGTTTCGGCTCACATCGCCGCAAGCGGAAATAGTATCCAGCATGGTTTTATTGATTTCACTGATCAAGGTTTTTAAATTTCGTTTGTAAACTCCATGCCATTGATAAGCTTGGCGTGTGGTTAAACGTAAACTACCGTTAGAGTACTGACTGGCAATATCAGCCATTTGCAAATATTGTTTTGCCGTGGTCACGCCGCCTGGAACTCTCGCTCGCACCATAAATGAATGTAGAGGCTCAAGTTTTTGTTTGCGGCGCTCTGCGCGTAAATCACGGTCGTCTTGCTGGTAAATTCCATGAAATTTTATCAACATTAAATCATCGTCGGCGACTGCGCCTGTCACTGGATTTTTTAAACTTGGGGTAATAGTACCGCGCAGGTTTTTACTCTCGAATTTTATTTTCTCGACCTCTGAATGAGTCGCAGGGTCAAATTTTGTTTGTAGATTATCCATCATTAGTACACGTCTCTTTGGTAACGATTTTCTTTTTTCAAAGACTTAAGAAATTCTTCAGCTTGAACATCTGTCATTGCGCCTTGTTCACTGATAATTGTGACCAATGCCAAATGAACATCTTTCGCCATTTTGCTCATATCACCGCATACGTATATTGAAGCTTGTTTTTCGCTTAGCCACTGCCAGATGGCTGGTGCGTTTTCTAATAGTCGATCTTGTACATAGATCTTTTGTTGCTGATCCCGTGAAAACGCGAGGTCTATTTTGTTCAATATTCCTTGCTTTATATAAGCTTGTAACTCTGTTTGATATAAAAAATCGCTGTTAAAATTTGGGTTTCCAAAAAACAACCAGTTCTCACCACTAGCCTGTGATGTTTCTCTTTGTTGTAAAAAAGATCGAAATGGAGCGATACCAGTTCCTGGGCCAACCATGATGATTGGTTTCTCATCGCTGGCTAATTTAAAGCGTTTATTTTGTTCGACAAAAATTAATACCTCATCGTCTTCCTCTAAACTTTCAATCAGGAAATAGCTTGCGGTACCAAACCGTTTTGTCATGTTAGCTTCTGTCTCAACTAGGGCTACCGTTAAATGAACCTCTTCAGGGTTTGCTTGAATACTCGACGCTATCGAATACATTCTAGGTTTCATTGGTTTGAGTAAATCGACTAATTGTTGTGGCTGTAATTTGATCGGCGCCAACTTGAAAAGGTCGACAACTTGATGTCGCTGGATAAATTCAGGGTAAGTTTTATCAACAATTAATTTAATTGCAGACGACTGAGTTAATGACGCTAGATCTGCGACTAAAGTTTTATTGATTAAAGACAGCTCTAAGTTTTCTAATAGTGTCTTTTCTAACGTTTGGATTTCTCGTTTATATTGAACTTCTTCTTTGCCTGTTAACCCTGTTAAGCAGAGAATTTCTGTTATCACTTTTTTATTGTTCCTTGCCCAAATACCTAGTGAATCACCGGGTTTATAACTGATGTTTGAGTTTTCCAGTGATAATTCAATATGATTAATGTGTTTAATTGAATCACGACCAGTAATGCGCTGGTTAGTTAAAACCGTCGCGGTAAATGGATTATTTTTGGTATAAGGACTTGCCATGCTTTGGTTTAACAGTTCTGGGTTAGAAAAATTTTGGCTTAATGAGTTCGGTTGTTGCTGTTGTCTTTTTTCTCCAAGCTCGCTTAATTTCGTCACTAATTGCGTAATCCAATCATTTGCCTGAGTCTCGAAATCAAGGTCACAATCAACTCTTTTGAGTAATTCTTGTGAGCCTTGTTTAGATAGCGCTTGGTCGAAATCTTTGGCTGTTTGGCAGAAAAATTCATAACTTGAATCGCCCAATCCTAAGACCGCGTGTTGAATCCCTTCAAGTTTTGGCGCTCGTTTTCCGCCAATAAATTCATGAAAATCAATTCCGTCGTCTGGTGGATCTCCTTCGCCGTGGGTGGAAGTGACGATCAAGATTAATTGATAGTCCTTTAATTTTTTAAGATTAAAATCCTGGAGAGAAATGAGTGCTGGCCTAATCCCTTGTTCAGCGAGTCCTGCATCATGGAGCGACTGATAGAGATCAGTCGCAACTATTTGTGCGTTTCCGGTTTGGCTCGCAAAAAGTATTGCTGCATTAAGCGGCGCTAATTGAGCTTCGGTTTTTACTAGCTCCAAAGTGCCTGTGGCAGACTCTTCTGCAAGGGTTTTTTGATCTGCCAACGCTGTGCAATAACCGCTCAACCAAAATAGTTCTGCTGAATCTAATTGATTGAGTGTGGCGGTGATCGCTTTGACACCAAAGGATAAATTAGACGCCTGAAAATCGCTATTTTGAAACGCTGGCTTGTTCATGTTTTTCTTCGCTTGGTTTTTATTGAAAATATGTCAACCTGCATATAAATGGGACTGACAACAGTGTAAAAGTTGACCACCAGTTTGAAAGGCAAGTGAACTTCAAGCCACTAATTAGTGGTTATGTGGCAATAACCTTTAGCAATAGATTATTACCAAATAACCGACAAGAGCGTCTATTTCTGAGCTATTCGGCGTTGAATTAGTGGTGCTGAGGCATTAGTATTGTTGGCCATCGAACTGATGTGGTTTCAATTGAAATGATTTTTGGAGAAATGAATGATTTTTAAACGCTTGATAATAGCGAGTTTTGTTTTTGTTGTGGGCTTGAACAGCACTCCAGCCTTGGCGGAAGAGCCAATTGCCGCGAGCATTAATGGCGAAAAAATCCCGATGAACCTGCTCAACAAAGGCAATGAGCTTGATATTTTCGAAGCAGAAAAAACTTTGTACAACTTGCGTATGAATAATTTACGCAGTTTATTAATCTCAAAATTGATCAAGTTAGACCCTAAGAGTAAAGGGTTAGATGAAGACGCCTATATCTCGCAATATGTTGCCAAGCCAATACCTGTAAACGATCAAATGGTCGATACTTTTATCAGACAAAGACAATACCCTGCCAACAAAATTAATACTAATCTAAAAGAACAAGTCAGACGATTCCTTACTAGTCAGCAAATCTCACAACAAGTAGACTGGTGGTTTCAAGCGCAACAAGCAAAACATCAAATTGAGATAAAGCTGAGTGCGCCAGTTGAACCGCGTTTTGAAGTCGATATCAGCAAGGCCGCGTACCGTGGCAATAAAAATGCACCGGTTACTATCGTCGAGTTTTCCGATTTTCAATGCCCTTATTGCACCAGAGTTAACACCACATTGTCACAATTAACCGATGAATACGGGGACAAAGTACAAGTTGTTTTTAAACACTTCCCGCTCTCATCCATTCACCCCGAAGCAATTAAGGCTGCAGAAGCCTCTGAATGCGCTCAAGAGCAAGGTATGAATGAGTTCTGGCTGCTACACGATAAAATGTTTAGCCAACAAAGAAGTTTGTCAGTCGGATTAATTAAAGATATGGCTAAAGAGCTTGGATTGGAA
>Ga0114899_1000789_pt1 | contig 20741 bp, 23 predicted proteins | sample MalvireepMed_215_FD_83497 | JGI IMG/M metagenome (GOLD analysis project Ga0114899, IMG submission 83497) | Marine viral communities from the Global Malaspina Expedition - Malaspina viral metaG DeepMed_215 | ecosystem: Environmental > Aquatic > Marine > Oceanic | place: Mediterranean Sea...
AAGAGACTTCATCTCAATATCATAGTCAAGCAAAACCCATCCTGGTTCTGCTGTGGTGAACCCTATAATCGCTAGATCTTTGTTCATTGCTCTTTTTTATCCTTCCTCACTCTTCTGTGAATGATCTCAGCTTCTACCAATATCAAGTAGCGTCTCAGATCTTGAATATCGTCTAGTATCCCTTCTGGTCGTGAGTCAACCTCCGCTTGCTGGAAGATGTCCCACTTTTCCAAGTCACCTATATCCCGTTCGAGCTGCCGTTCAATTCGATCCCATTTTCTCGCGAGCATCATAAATGCGCCGACACCCCCTCGCTGTTTCCAACTATCACCGTAGCATATGTGAGCATCCATAAGCTCTTCTACATCAGCAGCAACGATGCCTTCGAATTCATCACGGTAACTCATCGGGCAGCCTCACAATGTCGTAGTTTTCAACCATCTCTTTACAGGGGGTCGGTATTTCGTTATGGGCGAACCAACTCGCAAGTGATCCGCACACAGCAGCTGCATTGTGGTTCCCCATACCCAATTGTTCTTGTGCCCAAAAGAGCAGGTCCATCTTATCCACGGCCCTCAGCCACATTCTGTCAGCTACCGTTAGCTTTTGTTCGAAGCCGCAAGCCCTGTCAATTCGTGCTCCCAGGCGATCATACAGACGAGCAAACTCTCCGTCTGCCCAGAGCGCAGTGGCTGGAGTGTCTCCCAGAAACCTTTCGTGGGCATCATGCCACATCACTGCCTTGATTAGCGAAACAGAGGGCTTCGGGTGTGTCAACAGCAGTATGTTCAATGCCCCGTAACAATGTTGGGCGATGCTGTAGGACCCCACATGGGGGAGCGTGTGGCATCTTTCCACATAGCCCGCTTCTCGAAGCACCTTGAGCCTATCTTGGTTATTCATGGGTATCGCACTTTATCCATTTTTCGAATAACCCAGGCAGAACAAACTCGTCTCCAATCGGAGGCTGTTACATTCGACAGAATGTCTAGGGCCAGTTCATGCCGTTGCGAGACAGTAGTCTTGAAAGCCTTCCACGCCAGCCACATTGGGCTAATGACATGAATAATGAAAGGGTCGGTTAGGTTATCGACCTTTTCTGTCTTTATGAATTCCCTGAGCTCTTGGTCCCAGTCTTCCGGAGAGATTGAAACCATCGGGTGGTACGAAACCTGATTTGCTGAATAGGGGCAGCCTAGGTGGTGTGGCAGCTGAGGAGCCTTCGCCGCCATGGATTCCATCAGTAGAAGGTGCGGGTCGTGGTACAGGTGTGTGTTGAAAGAGGTGTGCCAATACTTTCCAACACCGCATCCAATCTTCGCGGCCATGTATTCTTGCAATACACTAAAGTGAACTGCGTTAGCTCCATAGGCTCCCCATATCAAGTCATTGGAACGATTAGTAACCATCATGTCCAGGCTTCCGAACTCATCTCGTTGGAAGTATGCTTGAGTATTGCAGGGAAGATCTAGACTGGCGCAGCTCAGGTCCTCTCGTACATCCCACATCCCCAAAACCTGGCGACGACAATCTGGGTACGACCTCAAGGCATCTGCAATATGAGTCAATTGGTCACACCCGAAGTGCTGCCGCCATCTATGGCCGTATGCCGCATTCAAAGTCACCCCATCGTCTGAATACGAGCCCATATTCGAGTTGAACGCCTTGACGAATTCCAAGTCATTCCTGCCCAGGAGCATCCAGAGTGCTTCGAATAGGTGGAAGAACGGGTTGGCGTCTCGCTCTTCCCAGAAAAGGACTCTTTCCCAGGGGTGAGTGTAGACCGTAGTTAGTGGTTCGGAAAGAACCCTAACACGACCGTTCCTACTTTCTCGGTCAATCCCATGTGACCAAAGTTGATGGCACCCTTCTGGGAGAGCTTGGTGAACATTACGAACAGTAATCACTTTCATTGAAGATTCTCTTTAGTCTTTGCCCCTTACGACCTCTCCTCCATTTGTCATACTCACACAAAGTATGCTCCACTTCTCGCATCTCCCACCTTGGCCATTTAGGTGGCCAATACTCAGCGTGTCGAGAACACTCCAGTATCTCTACCATGAGTCCCAACATCCGCTGTTGCGCTGCTGCGCTGGTGTAACTATACCGCTCCGGGTTGTCGGAAGCAAGCCATCCGAGCCCTCTTGCGCAGCCTGGACCAGCTGAAGCCCACTTGTCAGTGTCCTGGGCATTTTCAAGAAGGTATGTGAACCGAAGATCAGTAACGACTTCATACGCCATGAACGGCCCCATATAGGGGAGCTCCAGCAGTTCCCTATGGAACCACTGTAGGCCACCAGGAGTTAGCTCTCTCCTATCCAGCAGCCTTTGTGCACGGCTCACAGTGACGTCCATGCACTCACAAATACCTGGGAGCTTCTTTCTGCCATTAGGGGTTTTGATGATGTAGGCCCCCGTGACTAATGGGCTTTTCCCATCGAGCAGGCTGAGGATCTTTTCACTGTTCCAACCCTCTTCCAACAACACATCTTTGATCAACTCACCTGTTGAGATTAGGTTGAACCACCGAAAGCCCATGGTGGCGAGCAATACCTTGGGGTCATCTTTCAACGGGTCTCGAATATTTTCTCGAAACCAAATGGTCGTTTTGTCCTTTTCTCTGAAGATATTACAGAAGCGAAAGTTTCTCAGGACACGATCTTCCGTCCACGGTGCAGGTTCACCCGCTTCTCGCTTCAAGTAGATTTGCTGCCTCTCCCTGGCCATTTCGAAAAATTGCTCGATATTCTTCACAGATCTAATGCCTTTTCTATCACCAGAGCAGCTGTTTCTCTGTCTACATAGCATGAAGGCATTTCTAGACTCTTGAATACATCGTCGTTCTTATCTGCCATCTTGAATCTTGATTCTGTATTTCTAGGATTGAGTTCTTTCGCCTTATTGCCATCACCTTTTTTCTTAGCCTTGGCCTCTCTCCGGGCCATGACAGATTCTAGGCACAGTTCAATCGGCGTTGAAAGAGTAACCACTAACAATGGCAATCCGTCTTCGTGCATCTGAACCGTTCGGTTTCGGTCAGAATTCACCAATAGCCCTTCGAAGATGACATCATGGCCTTCTTGATGTGACTCTCGCACCAGCTCGAATATCTGGTCCATTGTTGAGATGGTGTCGCAACCACCACAAGCGATTTCGTAGTGCCCAATAACTGACAGAGAAGGGCCGTTCGCTCTTTCGCAGACATAGCCTATGGGTTGTCGACGCCCCACGTCATAGACCTTTATACGAGAGTCGTAGCATTCCATAAGATTTCTGACTAGGTGAGTTTTGCCGCTCCCGCTAGTTCCCCGCACATTGATAATCAACTCCCTTCCTCCTCTGGGTTGGTCACTGTACCTTCGCCTTTGATTTCAAAAGAAGGCACTTCTTGTTCTTGCGTTTGTTCTGGCTCGGGAGCCTCTGTTCCAAAAATTCGGTCGGCTCTGATTGCCGCAGCACATAACATCTTGCCTGCATGGTCTAGAGCGTGAGGGAAACAAGGTTCATATTGCTGCCTATCCTCGAAATGAAGAATCACGCAACCACAGTCTTTCACTTCTCTTCTCGGTTTATCCATTACCACTCCAAAGTAAACTGGTGTCCTTTTCCTTTCAAAGAATCTCCTACGCAAGTGAAGCCATGCTTCATGTAGAAGTTGACGGCTCCTGTGTTCTCTTTCATCACATTGAGGATGATGCGATCATTTGGTGACTGTTCCTTTAGATCCTTGAGGAATAGCTCCCCGATGCCTTCTCGTTGGTGGTCCGGATGGATACCAATGAAGTAGAGGGATGTCTCAGGTTGCCTCACCTTATGACGCACACAAGTGAACCCTATCGGCCCCACACCCGGCTTTGTGAGAACTCGAATCCACCCGTTCTCGTATGCCTTATCACCGCTAAACATAAAGTGACCAAAGTCTTTTGTGTAGGAAGATAACTTCGCCAGTTCAAGAATCTTCTTATGCTGTCGCTTTGACGCTCTGCGGATCTTCATGGTGTCTTCCTCACGATCTCATGTGCCGCCCATCCCGCAGCCACGAGTCCATTTTTCGCGCCACCTGTCGCCACCCAAAATCCATTAGCTTGTTCTTCAAGAAAACAACCCTTCACCTTGGGCACATATGGTCGAATCCCACATGTTGCGTGCCTCATTGACATAGAAGTGAAACTTGTTACCTTCTTCATACGGTCAAGTGACTTATCAGCCCTCGCCTCCGTCCAGTTCTCAGGTTTGATTGCGGTGCCGTCCCCCGCCCATATAGATGAAGAAGTTTCTTGGAAGACGACTGCCTGTTTGTACGGTGCCCACCCTTGAATAGTGTTCTCCGACAAATGACTGTGGGGGAGTCTGAAGGAGATCCCTTGTTTCCCAATAAGCTCAGGGACAGTCGCTAGTTCTCGCGACCACACTCCCGCTGCGATTACAATCAAAGGTGCTTCATACTCCTTGGCTGTTGAACTACCAGGCACAATTGTGGTTACTCTCCCCAACTCAATGGAATCAACCTTCTCATTGAGCACCGTTAGGTCAGATGTGTTAGTGATAACTTCGTTAGGCACCCAGTGAACTTTCGCCTTCAGCCCACTGGGCCTAATGGTGAATTCAATGTCCTTGACACCGTACAAACTATCCAGCATTTCAAGGGAAGGTGTGTAGACCCCTTCGCCCAACGAGCTGAACCAGCTGGGCTTCATCAGGCATCCGCTGGGGGCCGACCCATTTAGTGGGCGACGGTCATCAAAGACAGTTACTTTTCTTCCATCTGCTCGAAGAGCTCTAGCGATGGTACTACCGAAAATCCCGGCTCCCACAACAATTGCATCGATCTCAAAATTCAAGTCACCCTCCTCGGTGGTGCGGCAGAGCTGAATGCTTTTCTCGGCATAGCCAGAGCAAACCTTTCCGCTGTTTCACTGTATGCCGTCCAGGAGGAGAGACCCTGGAGGATTTCTTCTTGGTCATTGAATAGCGGATAGTGCCCGTGAAGGTGGCTCTTCCACTTACACAAGATGGTTTCAACCTCTTGCAGTCCGATGGGCCTGTCCATAAAGGGAGGAGCCAATGATGCTTTGAAATGTTGTGTCAGGTAGTCAACCACTTCTGTGATCACAGCCTGTGTGTCACGAGGCATCGTTTCTGGGGGCATCTTTTTCTGCTTTCGCCAGAACATCAATGCAGACTCAGTGGGGTCTCTGAACATGAATGCAGCTGCTTGGTCAAACCCAATTTCAACTCGGAGGCATCTGTCAATCATGTCAGCCACCTTGAATGCGATCCAGTCCCCAAACAGGAAGTGGTCTTTCGACCTACGGATTACATCTTTGCAAAGCCGAGCATCTTCTGGCCCAATGCAGTAGGTCACCATGTCTTCGGGGGAAGACCCATACTGGGCTTGGAGAGAACGAACGGCTTTGATTGCTTGCCCTCCTCGGAAATGTCGTCGTTCTTTTGCGCGAGGCCATCGGTCTCCTGTCGGCGCGAGTTCTTCATTCCTTGCAGCAACTTCCATCTTATAAAAGAAGTCATCCCCTTCGAACTCACTCAGGTAAGAAGCGACCCCTGCATGGTAGAAGCACCAATAAGCTAGAAGCCATCGATACAGTTGCTCAGTAGGAAGCTCACAGCCCACAAGAGCAACATAGATCGGGTCTAGGTCATTAGAATCGAGTAAGTGGCTCCCAAAGTCTTCGATAGAGAGCTTTTTATAGACGCGAACAGCCATGACTACGGCAGTACCAAGACAATCTTGCCGCTTGCCTTTTCATTGATCCCATAGCCCAGCTGTTTGTGGAGTAGCTTGATTCCATCCGTGGCTGTACGGCGATCCCATTTGATTGTTTCCATGACTTCCTCAAAGGTGGCCCCTTCTCCACTGAGCAATTCAATCAATGCCGCTCGTTTAGTCCCAGCCTTGCGGTGCGGTCGGATCTTATCGCCTGGAAGGATGTCAAATGGCTTACGGCGACGACCCGAACCTTGTCCTTGTCCGGGCAGTTTCTTAGTCCGAACCTCAACAGGCTTCTCGGGCTTCGCGGCTCCGGTCGAATTTGTTTCTGCGAGAGCAGCTAACACTCTACGAACCGCAGTTTCTTTATCTCGAAATTTGGTGACTGCCTTGATACCCGGCTGGGCATTGTAGATCTCAATGAGCTCCATCATTGACATCTGCTCAAGTTTTCCAGTAGACTCAATTGTCATAGCGTTGCTTCCTTCTTGTCAGTGGGGACAGAGGGCCTCCCCTCCTTTATATAGCTGCCCAGTATACAGGGCGTTTTGTCAGCATACAAGTGTCTTTTTAGTAAGTTTTGCTAAGACAACTATGTGAAGATGCGGAGACTGCTCATCCAAAAAAGCAGCCTCCGCGACAGACACACAACAACAAAAGTGCCTGAAAGAAAGCCTCCCAGGAATCCTGTAACAAACAGAAGGACTACACCGCTTCGCCGTTTCCAGAGTGAAAGCAGAATTGGCGAATAGTCTAAACCTGGGAAGCTAGTCGCTAGAACGCAGGTTCTGTAGATTCACTGGCCCCTTTTTCTGCAGCCAAGTCAGCCTTCATAGAGCCGTCCTGGACTTGCTTCATGAAGAGAGCCCCCGCTTGGAACACATTATGGTCCGGAGGGAGCAAAGACTCAGAGTAGGAAGACCCAACAGCAGGGGAGAGCTCATAGTTATAGAAGTCACCCTTATTGTTGCTGTCGCCAATTGCGCGAAGTCGAACACGGAATGCGTAGAGCGGAGGTGATCCCTTGATCGCTCTCCACTTGGACATGGCCTGTCGGTACTTCTTGATCTTCGTCGAGGTGAATGTGATCACCACAGGGAGCCCTGCGGGTTCAGAAGCATCTGCCGAATCAAGAATGAGGCAATAGAGGTAGAAGGTATCCACGAGGTCATTACCTTCTTCCGTCTTCCAGGCTCCAAACTCAGTGGCTCGTTGCCGAGCCTGAGAAACTACCTCGCTCTTTGGATCGTGCGTGGTAACAATTCCCCCGCCCTTTTCTCGAGGAAGCCATTCCACAGTCAGGTATTGGCGACAACAGGGGACAATAATGAGCCCCTCTTCGCCAGGATACACCTCACCAGTAACTGTGTTGAACAGGTTTCCAGCGACTGCTCCTTCCAGATACTCGGGCTTCCCTTTCATCACTTGAGGGCTCTGTGCCTGCAAGATAGAAACAAACGGAATGGCGAAATCATCTGCCGTGGTCTCTTCAAAACCACTTCCAGAAGCATCACCGTAGTCATACGAAGCCAAGGCAGCTTCGTCCTTCTTTTTCACATCAGACATTTTGAATACTCTCTAATCAAAGGATTGCAGCGGGCACTTTTACGCCCCCCGGTGCTTCGGGCGATACGGACTGAATCTTTCATTGTAGACGGCGAACGCATGGCGTTCTAGCCATCTCACCACTTGCGACCCACGGGTTCCGCACCCGTGCCCAGCAGGGCATTCTTCCAGGGCAAGGGCAAGGATGAACTCCCGCTGGGCCTTGCTTAGTCCCATGGGCCATGTGAACGCAAGTTTCGTGTCTTTGGGAGCATAGGTAGGTCTCTCAATTCCGCGTGCGCCCATCAGTTCTTCTCTTTGTACTCTTGATTGCGGACATTCGCAGAACCCTGTGCCTTCAACTTAGTGTCCGATTCTCCTACGACCCGACCGCTCCCCACCTCTACGATTTTCCAGGGCTTTCCCTTTTCTCCGGGACGCTTCGCTCTAATTCTAACAGGCATTGTAAGTCACCTCCCCTACTCTTGTTGAACTGCACTTAGGGCATTTCATTTTCCACATCCATCCATAGAAGCCGCAATCGAAACACTTGAATCGGCCTTTCAAAATTGCTGAGGCTGCTTTTTCTGTCTAACAACCGCAATCTGCTGTTGGAACGCTCCAAACATCTCCATTGGGAAATCCACTCCTTGTTCAAGCTGTGTTCGAATAAACGCCCTCAGAGTAGATGGCTCTACTTTTTGGTCTTGCGTTACATGACCGTGATCTTCACGCAGTCTGTCCGCAAGAGACATAGCGTCCCCATGTTCGTTCACATTGAAAGAAACAGAAACAGTGTCTTTCACTAAGCCTCCGTGCCCTTGGTCTATCAACCATTGCACACACTTAGGTCGATTAGCTACTGGGATTGAACACCTAATCGTTTCACGCAGTGCGATGCTAAATCCAGAAGCTGTCTCGTGCTTCCTAGTATTGAGAGCAAGCATCAGCTCTGGGAGCGCATGCTGCTCAAGTTCAGTCACCTGTCGCTTCTTTTCAGCCAAGGCTTCTACTGCTATCGCTTCTTCGCGTTTGGCTTCTTCGAGCTTTTCAATAAGCTCGCTAAGACGGGACAGGTCTTCGGTATCAGCCATCTGACGATGACCACTGTAGTCCGGTATATCACTCATTATGGCCTCCTTACAGGTGCCTTATCCTACCGCACGGTGGTGTGATAAACAAGTTCAAACCCAGGTTGTTTTTTCATCACCCATCACAAATTCAGCCACCTCTTGCTTCTTTCGCAATGCATCGATAACGAGTTCATCAATAGTCCCAGCTGCGCAAATGTCTATGATGTTACAGGCTGTGGCCTTCTGCCCTGGGCGGTGATTTCTGTCCTCCCCCTGGCGTCTGAAGGATAGTTTGTAGTAGTTGTTGTACCAGATCATCGTCGGTGCGTTGTTCAGGGTGAGTCCCTGGCCACCCACTGCGGGGTTCGATACGAATACCTGGGCCTTCCCTGCCTTCCATGTGTCCTCTGCTTCGAAAAGCTGGGCATCATTGCACTTACCGTCATACCTAACAGCAGAGATATTGTTCTTCCTCAGTATCTCCATAATTGAATCAATGTCCTGTCGGTACACGGCCCACACGATGAGTTGCTGCCCTTCTGCATTTTGGACGACCTCTAGCAGTGTTTCTAGTCGGGGGTTTTTAGTCCCTATCGGACGCAATTCATCGTCTAGGTCAGAGGGCAGATAACCCGAAAGCACCTGCCGCATTCGGATCAACCTCGTGATGGCCAGGGGGGTGGTTAGGGACTCTCCAGTAGAGAGGAAGGTCTGGAACTCATCCCGAAGTTCTCGGTACACTCTCCACTGTTCAGGAGTCAGGTCGAAATATCTTCTTGAGTAGAGTTTGGGAGGCAGGTTAGGCAGAACGTCTTTCTTGAGATAGTGGGTGCCCCACTCTTCCAGAACTGATCGGAGGATATCTAGGTTCTTGTAGTGCACTAGCTGTTGGAATTCTCGGCCCTGCTTCGAGTTGTAGGACTTTTCCCATTCCCCGAAGAATGTTCTGAACTCGGCTGCTCCCCTAATGCCCAGGTGGGACCAGCATTTGTCGTCCAGAAACCTCATGGGCGAATAAGTGTCGAACGGGTTATCGTCAACTAGGGTGCCGCTCAGGATTCTCCTAAATGGGGCGTGGTGAGCGGAGGCTCGAATGCGGATAGTACGCTTCGCTCCGGGCGTTTTGATAGCAGGGACCTCGTCTAGCACATACAGGCAATCTCTGTCTTTGAAGAACTGCCTTAGATATTGACGACCAGGCTCTGTCATCACCGCACTATATGTCATCGTCAGCACAGCCAAACCATCGTGCTTCAGGACTTTATCTGCGGCTAATCGGTGTTTGTTAGTTCTCGACTTTGCTGTCTGCCACATATGAGAAGCGACTTCCCCTGAGACTTGTTCTGACATATGCAATGGAATTTCGTCCTCCGTCCAGTTCCGGTGCACACCATTGGGGGCAAGAACTACCACCCCTGTAATAGCTCCACTGTCATACATCACGGCAGCACTATCAATAACGGGCTTCGTTTTCCCACAACCCATTTCCCAAAAGAGGCCACGTGATTTCCGTTCCCCGAAATGCTCCAATTCATGAAGCTGATGGGCGAATGGTTCAGTCTTTAGGAAAATCATAAAAAAAGTGCCCCCGGCGACGAGGTGAGTCGCAACCAGGGGCACGGAAGCCTAACAGAAGGAAGCCACTACCTCTGCCCAGACGGGGGTATTATGGGGAGAAATGTGCCCAGTAACAAGCAATTTTCAAGAAATGACTTGTTACTCGACCTCAGGTCGAGTTGTGGAACCAACTGATAGTTGTAACTCTAGGGAGAGCCTCGGTTGCTAAACAACTCTACTCTACTCTACATAAAGAGGGGTTCTGTGGTAGGGTGCAAGGTGGAGTACCTGGGCCCACGAGTAGAGTAGAGCAGGTCGAGTTTTAGTCACTTGCCCTTGCGTCCTAACATGGCTTCGAGGTCCATCTGAACTGCGCTCATTGAAGCAGCATTACTGGGATCTCCATAACTCAATGGATCTTTGGACGCCCCTTCATCCTTGAAGTGTAAAAGAGTTATCTGTTGCAATGCTCTTCTGACTTCTCGGAGCTCTTCATCCTGCCTACCGTCAGCATTAGTCTTTTCTTCTAGGCGGGAAATCGTAGCACGATTATCAATCGTGGAGACAGAGATGTAGGAAAGCCATCCTAAAATCAAAGTCACCCCTGTCCAGAGAACCTTCTTGCTGTCAATATTCAAGTCACCCTTCATTCTTCAAATCTCCCCGCTGTGGTTGGTGGTTTTGATCTTGGGGCACCATGCTCAGGTTCTGGTGCCTCCACTACGATACTTCGAAGAAGTGCACTAATTGAAGTAACGACAAGAGTAATCAATCCAGCCACGACTGCAATCAGGTCCGCATCCAGATATTTGACGGACACAAGGAAGGACAGAACCATCAAAGTCATATAGAGTCCAGCGAATGTGGCGAGGTGCTTGGAAGCAGCCTCACGGGCATTCATATTGACTTTCATCTTCTGAATTTCGAGCTTGGCCTCCATTTGTCGAGCCTTTGCTTCGGCCTTCCGGGCCTCTGAGTCTGCCTGGGCCTGGACCTTTTTCATTTTCACAGCGGTGGCCAAATCTTTGACCACATGTCTCACAATTGGGCGTCCCTCTGAGTCATTTGCCATTTCTGTTTCCTCGTCATCATCAAAGGGATCTATGTCCATTGTTGTGTTATCTTCCAAGCAAGTGTGTAAAGCCCACCCAGGCAACCCCCAGTAAGGCTGCCACTATGATCCCAATCGCAGCGAGGATTCCTTTCGACTTTATCTTTTCGGTTGAGACCCGAAACTCTCTGAGGAACTGAAAATCACGCTGCATATCAAGCGGGTCATCAGAAGCGACCCCCAAACGGACGAGAGTCTCGTCTACAGTTTCTTTGATGAGCTCGCGCAAATCTTCACGGGTGAGGGGTTCCATGGCTAGACGTAAAGGATAGCAAATGCATCAGTCGCAGGCCCGTCCATATCCAACTGTTTCAGAGCCCCCGCATCGGTACTTGTGTGGCGGACAGTAATGGCGGTTCCAGAGGTGAGTGCAGGGTTGTTAGTCGTATTCCCAGCTGCGATCAGAGTGACCCAAGACCCGGCATCGACACGGTATTCGACATCCCCGGCTGAGAATGCACTAGAGAGGGTGAAGACATACCGACCAGTAGATGTCACCGAATAGCTATTGGAAACATCATTGGTGTCGAGAGCACCAAAAGCGAATTGTCCTGTGAGAGCTGAAGTGACGGGGACATCCCAAGTAAGGTCTTCCCGCGAGGTGTACGAAGTGCCATCGAAGGTGTGCAGAGAGCGCATAACGAGCCGCAGCTTGGTGGGGATAATCCCACTGGTGCGTCTCAGGATGTCGATACGCTTGAGATCATGCTGAGCGTTCGTGTATGTATCAGTGAACAAAAATGTGTTGGCTCCGTCTGGGTCATTCCTAACATCAACCTGTTGCTGGGTAGAGTTGGCTGAAGGAAAGTCTGAGAAAATGACCGCTGCGTCCAAAGAGAGAGCAGCGACCTCATCCATGGTCCGGAAATCTCTACGGTTAGTGTTCAGATCAATGGCGTAGTCTTCAGCTGCCGATCCGTTTTGTTCAAGCGAGGCAGTTATGGGCCACACAGTTCCTGCGATATAGATAAAACTGGGGCAGTACGGTCGACGAATTCTATTGTTCATCGAAGTAATCTGCATCGTGATAGCGTCTCCTTCGGCCACCTGACCTAAATCGTTGAAGGGCAGCAGCTTGATGTCAACGGCATCTCCAGCAGGGGGCGACAAAGAAGTAGGCACCTGTAGTCCTGTCTGAATAACCCAAACTAAGTCACCTGCAGTATGGTCGGACTGCACGCTATCCAACGCACCACGATACACAGTATTCAGCTGAACCTTTGCCGCAGAGTTTTGGGCACCCCCAGCGGCTAACATGAATTCATCCCCAACCAAAATCAGGTTGAGCAGGTTATTTCCCACATCGCCGAGAGAACCAGCGTCATTGAAACTAGCCTCAAGAGGAGTTTGTAGGTCTGGAGTAGCTACGATGACCATAGAGACGAGGGGAATCGCGCTCCCTACGGACAAGTCACCGTCTAGTTGCCCAATTAGGACAAGGCTGAATTGCTTCTCTGGGAGTTCGGTATAGTCTCCAGAGGGTGTTCCTGCTGAATGTCTCTCTCGTATCTTGTACCCATATTCAGTACCCACTTTTCTGGCGGTCACCCAAATCAGGTCTTGCATAGTGTCTCCCCCCACAACACGCTTGACAAATGCATAGGGGGCCTCTTCTGCCTTTTGGTAGAGGGCGTTGAAAGGTATTAGATCATCTGCGGGTGGGTCCCAACCAGTACCGGGCGGGGGAGCAAATGAAGCCTCTTCAAATGTGTAGATATCTTGGACAAGGTCTAGGGTAATTTTGTTATCCACTAGGTCGCCAAAGTCAATTTTAGTCACCCGAAGAGGTAACTTAGTGAACCCCAAGTCAGCATCTGTCAACGCCACCACTTGCGCAGGTTGGATCGTGTAGAATGTGCGGTCGACTACGATCTTTGCTTTTGCAAGAGGATAACTTGACGATCGAAGCTCACGCCATGCTATGACATTTGCTAAGGTAGCATTCTTGATCCCAGGGAAGTTCAAGTTCTGGGTAACTACGATCCCCCCTTGAATCCTTTGGTTGGCCAAATCTTGGGCCAACGCATATGTCTTTTTATACTGGTCCCCATGGTCGAAGAACTCAACCTTTATCTGGTTAGTCGTATCCTCCCAGGAGGTTCTAGAAAAGCTCTTCAGCTCATGCATGTTAGACACCAATACTTGGGGTACTGTGTCGATATCATAATCACCCCGAGCTAGGTTACATTTCCATGTGTTTGTGAGAGGATCAACGAAGAACATTCCATCGATTTGTTCTTGAAGAAGGTCCAAGATTTCAGAAACCTCTTGGGGGGTGTCTAGTATAAAACTGAACCCATTGCCTTCTGTGGCAAGTGTGGTCGCAGCCGCTGTGAAACTAGGCACATCGATTGTCGCTGCAGGAAAGCCCAAACCCCATTCAGTGTTTGTCATGATCTCATAGGCAACATTCATTGGGTTAGCATCGCTGCTGTTTATCGTAGGTGTGCCCAATCCAAGACCATTAGGGATTCTCTCTACCTCGAAGTACCAATGCTTGATAGACACAGAGTTGCCCACATACATGGGGCCACCGTCAATGAGGTCACCGTATGCGTCTATGGTTCCCAACCTTGGACACACATAGGTTGTTCCTCGATAAGCTGGGGTCTTTCCACCCTCCTTCTGGAATTGGCTTATGTAGTCAGAGGGAGTCTGAGTAGCTGTTCCACCGAAAACTTCAAGGTGGAACTCAACACCACCGTTTTTTCCAGTCTCATTCCCTCCAAATAGGTCCCTGTCAGTGACATCAATGGGGTCGCCATGACCCGCATTACCAGTCCAGACAAGGTCATCAGCCACCCAAACCCTCTTGATGACCGACCCTGGTCCCTGGCACAGACCAAATTGAACGCCCATATAGTATTCGTACCCAACGATTGTGTCGAAGATTTTGATGCTGAATATTTCAAAAACCTCGATAATGGGCACACTCTTATAGTCACCATACCAAATAATGTTGGGACCAGTCATCTTGACTGTACCCCAGGTTAGTGGGACTGCGCGGCCTTCTGTCGTAGTAGGACCCTGAAAGTCTCCTAAGCCTTGTGGCTTTAGTTTTTTTGGCTGATTGAGCAGCATCGACGCAATTGTGATAAGTGCGTACCAGAGCAGTGTGACCCAAAACCCCATTAGTAGATAAGTCCCGTAGTAAAGATATTTCTTAGTGGCACAAAAGCAAATCCACCATAGTTGATCACATTTGAACCTGTGTCTTCAGAAGTGAAGAACTTACTATCGCATGTAGAGATGGAGTGGTCACATCCTGCGAATACCGTAACGGACTTCCCCAAGGCATCGAACGGGAATGGCAACAACAGGGTCAAAGTATCTCCAACATGCTTGAGAACCAAACGCGCATCCTCACCAAAATTGTATTCTACATACCCCCCAGTAAAGAATCCATCCACAAAAGAAGCAGCTTCGTTCACAGTGATTTGGTTAGCAGACACAGACAACACGCTACCATCTGCCCGAAAGGTTGAATCTGTGCGATCAACCCCGCACTGGTCATCGTACAGCGTGTGATTACAAAGGCTCTGGTAAGTGTATCTTGGGATTGGACGAGAAAAGGCCGAAGTAGCTGGTGTGACATCCAGTTCTGCTTTCATCCCTTGTCTAAGATACTCTACGCTGTTCACATATCCAGTGAATAGAGAGATTTTCTCTAGTCCAGAGTCTAGTCGTTGTACTCTAGATATTTCAATCTTGGCTCTTGAGCCTGGAACAATACTGATGAACTTTTGCACGAATTCGTTAGTAGTAGGCATCGTGACCTTCAGGGCATTCCCACCACTGCCACGACCTTCTGTGACCTTATTGCGCTGAAGTCCCGGTAATGCTGTGTAGGTGACAGAATCCACAACTATGTCATCCTCCGAAGAGGTGTAGTAGTAGACAATCGTTCCTAGGGTAAGGACATAGATTTCAATGGGCTGAGAATCCTCAGTGCTGATTTCGTATGGCGCAAATGTCATCCGAACACTACCTTCACGGTTCCACTCACCATTGTGTTATATCCTCCAACTTTGTGGGAAAAGGTGATTTTATCAGTATCAAATCGCACCTTCTCCACATATTCAATTCGGCTAATCTCAGAGACAAGATAGTTACTGGGCCAGGTTTCGCCAAGAACTAGAGCTTCTTTTGTGCTGTCAACTTCAGTGGAGGTTGCAATACTGCGAACCAAGGGAGGGTCACCGTTATTGAAGCTCACTCTAATGACATTTTTTGGCGACCTACTTTGGACAAACCGAGTGTAGCCCACATTAGTTATGTTCAGCCCCGTGCTTCCCAAAATCAGAGAATCTACTACTTCAAGGTCATCAGAAAACGTCGGAAGATAAAATGAGAGTTGTCTCCCGCGCAAGGCATGTATGACTTGTCGAGCTTCCCACAGCTGTTTTCTCCCCGCTGTGAAAAAGCTCTTTCTTGTACCGTGCTTGTTTCTACCCCAAGGACTTTTCTGGTCTGTGAGACCTGTCAAACCATCTATCAAGACAACTTGTTGGTTGAAGGTCTCTGATAAATTGGTCTTCATGACATTGAAGTCATCGAATAGCACCTTACCGTTGTATGTTGAAAAGGCAGAAGTATCAGCAATGGTGATGTCGTTGTTATCAACCCGAAACTTCATCTGAATCTTAGAAGCATTCTTATTGAACTTAGAACCCGACACATTTTCTCCAACACTGAATGCCGAGCGTATTGGGCACACAATGGTGCCCGTCGAGTATTCGTTCAATGGCCCACTAACAACAGTGAGGCTCGTCGACGTTAGAGAGGACAACTGCAGAACATCGTAGGTCGTTTGATCTTGATAGATAAGCACTAAGTTAGAAGAACCAGAAGTTCTGTAGTCAGCATAAGCAGTGCTGGCCACAGAGAGAATTAGTGCTCCCACAGAAACGCCACTGGTGAGTTTAGTTTGCTCGTGCCAGATAGGGATTCCAAATGCAGCTTCTTGCCAGTCGAATAAAGCATTCTCTATACGACTCCTCTCTGGTCCATCCATAAGTATGAATTCCCATTCGAAGAATTGACGGGGAGACTTACGAGCAGAAATGCGCTGCTCTGAGCCATCCTTATGGGTGATGACTTCAGTCAAAAATTCAAGACGTTCCTTATACGGTGTTTCTGGTGGCATGTCCCAAAGTACGATCCTCTTAGCTGTGACAAGCACCTGAGCTGTCTCTGGAATATCGAAGGTAAAGTCAAGCGTATTGTCGACAATACCAGCACCAGAAGGCTCGAGAGTAAGGGCCATTGACAGACCACCGACGCTCTGTGGTTGGAAAGCGTGCGGGAGACTAGGTCTGCCGACTAGGGTTGTTCCAGCTCCTAGGTTATTGACAAACCCTGACCAATTGTTGATGTCTCGTCTTGCACTGCTGTACACCTCAAGGAGATCACTTTGGGCAGATAGGATATTTCCAAACGAGTATGAACGCTTGAGAATGTGAAACTTCTCGAACCAATCATAGGCAGGGGTAGCTTTGTCCCCGCTTCCTCCTACATGGGTAGTGGCAGGAGGGGGCACAAAAGGAACATGTGTTGTGAGCCCACCAGGGAGAGGGAAAGTCAATGCCGAGATATTAGCATCTATTCTGACCGCAGTGTTCCAATCAAGGAAATGGGTTTGCTGTTGATACAGCCATGCTATGAATGTCACCGTCAGCGTGCAAGAAGTGCCTGAGCCGCTAGTTGTGGTGCTGACTGGATTAGTCGGCACACCCAATCTATAGTTGCCACGGGTGGTGAGAGAGACTGCAGTAACTGCTCCACCACTCACAGAGTCGATAGTAAAGACAGCCGCTGTCTCTGCCGCAAATGGAGCAGCGAATACCAAAGTCAGGGTATCCGAAGCCGCATACCCTGAACCACCTGCTGCGATAGTGGCACTAACTGCAACTTCTTTACGACCAGGATATTTCGCCTGGATAGGGTCGAGAGTAAGCTGCCCTGCGAACTCAGCCACTTATGCCGTCACCTTTTTGTAGGCAATCCCTTGAAAATAGGTTTTTTGCGCACCAGTGGATCCTTTCTGGACAGAAGGGAACATGATCCAAGTGTCACCGTCGATTGGAATTGATTCCGCTGCAGCAAAGTTTTCGATATTGACCCCCCGTACATCCTTTTGCCAACCTATGACATAGGCAAACTTTGTGGTCCAGTCATAGAAGAGACACATCATTGGATACATGGGGATTAGGCCAGTTGTGGTCCCCGCAGATTGCCACCCAAACGCAGGTGCTGCGGTATTAGCGCGGTGTCCTCCAATAACGGCGATTCTTCCAACAGCGGCAGTATCATTGCCTATGTCAGTTTGTTCATCAACTGCGATTGTGCACCCCGAAATCACCGCCCATTTTCCACCTACAGGTTGGTTCGGCCAGCCTTCCATGTGCATAGTCGCGGCCCGGTAGATTATGGTGGATGGGCCAGTGTCACTAAGACCACCATCCAAAAGCGATGAGCTGGACGCACCTGTGCTGCCGGAGTAGTTGGCGTGTCCATAAACATACTCACCTCCGCTCGCGCTATCCCAATCTCCAAATTTGTCTAGCTCCCCAAATCCGAAATGTCTGTAGATTCCAGCGGCAATCTGCAGCACTATGTGAACATAGGCAGGACTTGCATCATTTTCAAAGAAGTGATAAGAAAGAAATGGGCCGTCACCAACATCAGCGATGTTTCTTCCTGCTGGTACACTGAAGGAACCATTACCAGAATCATCGGTAAAGGCAGCAGGCGCAGCCCCGTCCACATATCCGAGGGATTGATACATAGCTATGGTGGTGGGCGTTGCTGCCCAGTAGAAGGCCACAACGACGTTGTTCTTAGAAAAGCACTGAGTGTTGTCCAAAGGAGTGCCAGTGTCATCCTCAGTTTCGTCTTTCCACCCATTGGCCTTGACAAAGTCCGACAGCTTGCTAATGAAGTCATCCCAGTCAGTTGCGGAACCTGTTTCGTATGCCATTGTTATCCTCAATCGGCCTTGATGGCCATAAATCCGTATTCATCAACTTGGTTGCCATTCGGAAAGCATACATATCTGTCCGTGCCAACTATGACTAAGTCTTCTGCACTAAGCGCAGTGGTGCCTGATCCAGACACCCAATTGACATTGTCCAGTTCTCCTATGGTCCCCAGTTCAACTGGAACAGTAGTGTTTGATCCGATTATAGTGCACGGGATGGGCATTCTCAAGTCACCCCCACTATCGGGCGTGGGATACAGCTTGATAGTTCCCGGAGTGCCTGCACTTCCACTCAAGGGAATGAGATACCCATAGCTGGTAGTACCGTCATCCGCCCAGTTCAGGCCGCCACCTGCCGTAACGTCAATGACGGAGCCCGGATCTGTCTGTACCTTGCAGTGTCCCATAGGGTAGAGGACAAAATCATCGTAATCAACTTTAGTGCTGCTTTCATTTGACCGCCAATTATGGATTGTTTGCCAAACGCCAGTAGAATGGCGATAAAAAGCGGGACCGTCATAACTAGTCCACGCTCCGAGCTCAGCAATTGAGCTCATTTGTGGTGAGTTTGAACTTCCAGACCACGAGTTGTAGCGCGATGCGCAACCCGACACATAGATTGGATAGGGGAACTCAGAAGAAGTGCCAAATGGGTTCTGGAACCCACCATACCACGACGCATAGTATCCCTGCACAAACGATGCCCCCGTCATCTTAGCCACGCCCACAATGCGTCGAGAAGTCACGCTTATCCAATAAGTGATCGTATGGCTCGCAATTGTGGGCTGCAATGGAACAAACGCCCCACCAGTAGCAGCTGTAGATACTGACCCATCACTGTCAGAAAAGCCGGGACTATTGCTGGCTTGGTCATACCACGGGAGAGCAGCATTGAACGAGGTAATCGACCAGAGGCCCCAGTTGTAGGCTGTCTCGAACCCAGTGGTATCTGTTATGCTGTATGTGCTGATGCCCACATAAACCTCGTCACTCCCTGATCCGGTGCCTTCTAGAAGGACAATCTGATCTTCTGTGAGAGGGTCGTCCATATTTTCGTAAGTCACCGTCAGGGTGCAAGCACTCCCAGTCCCACCCGTCGTGGCGATGGGATTCGTAGGCTTGGCGTTATCGTACTTACCTTCGCTTCCGGCGATTACGCTGACAGTAGCGACTGGACCTGTTGCCCCTCCTCCTGAGATAGTGTCTACATTGAAGACCGCATTTGTGTCCTGCCCGATAGGGGTATAGTCGAGAGTGAGGTCATCCCCAACTGTGTAGCCTGTGCCGCCTGCCGCGATTACTGCACTCGCGGCCTTCTGCGTCCGGAGCTTCACTGTCCAACCATTCGAGAGCATAGTCAGGTCTAGGGTGGCGCTGCTCCCGGTGCCTCCTGTCACAGCGTTAGCGGTCAACGAGGGATCGACTGTGTAGGCTCCTCCGGTCTCGATACGGACAGTCCCGATGGGCCCAGTGCCGCCTCCACCAGTGATTGTGAGAACTCGGATCGTGGCTGCGGAGGGGTCCGAGGTGCCTGCTGCAACTGTCAGGATATCATCAACTGTGTAGCCTGTGCCTGCGGCATTGATAGCCGCTGTTGCCACAGAGTCAGAAGTGGCAATCTTGACAAGGTCGTCCAGGAGCGTGAAGTAGTTCGTAATGCCAGTCTTAGTGTGCCAACTCATTGGAGCAAACTCTGTATTAGGGCCGGGTTGCGTTGAATAACATTGAGGACTGCCTGTTCTCCGTCAGGCGTGCCTAGGGCATCCGGCACCTCATCTGGGTTACTGACATTGACAACTTGAACTGTCGCAGGAGGAGCACTGACATTCACTACAGGAGCAGCTTGCTTTTGACCACTTGTGCCCAAGGCAGCCATTGTGGCGTCATGAGACATGATGCTGCCACTTGCTGAAGGTACGAAGAGTTCTGGTCCCTGCTCACCCACTATGTAGGGTTTATCAGCACCAACCGGACCACCATGGGCCTTATTCGCTGCCTTCATCAAACTACTCGCACCAGGAATCCCCATACCTGCGGCACCTTCGATTGCTTGCATTAGCAGCAGCTTGGCGATAATACGAGCAATGTCAGCTAGCATGGATTTCGCGAATGCCTTCATGTCCATTTCGCCTGTCATGGCAAAGTCCACCAGAGCATCTTCAGCCCCTTGGAAGGCATTAGTGAGGGCAGTTTCAGTGGCACCCGCTATGTCGTAAATCTGGTCTTGAACCTTAGCGAGTCCTCGGGTAATCCCATCACCAAAGCTCGTACCCAGTTCAGCTTGCAGGACATTTAGTTCACGCAATTTTTGATTGTATTCTTCGATAGTGATTGCACCCGTCAACCAGAGTTGTTCCAATGCCGTGAACTGCACTATCAACTCTTCTTGAGGCCCACGAATCTCTTGAAGGAGAGTTTGCTGGGCCTTGAGCTGCTCTTGCAGCCTCACCTGTGCATCAATGTCAGCCAGGATGGCAACGATTTCCTGGTTTGACAGATCAATGTTCTTTTTCCTGAACTCTTCACGAATCTTCGCCATTTCAACTTCTCTTGCACCCATTGCTAGCTGTTCTCCAGAAAGGGCAAGAACCTGTTTCATCACCTCAGTTTCTCTTTGCATCTCGGCAAGTTTTTCTGTTGCAGTTGCCATACCTGTCACCGCAGGTTCGGGTGCGCCCGGTCCCCCACCCGGACCACCAGCACCCAGCTCCAACTGCCGCTTGTCAGCAGCTGCCTGAGCTCTGGCAA